>OBLW0100000891.1_pt1 | contig 25774 bp, 23 predicted proteins | sample 1520161 | NCBI WGS metagenome assembly OBLW01 (sample SAMEA3539309, study PRJEB22396) | soil metagenome | biome: tundra; feature: field; material: soil | place: USA | collected 2010-05 | depth 0.15 m | reverse complement strand
TTCACGATGAACTGCCACTGGGCGCCATTCGCGACTCCCACTGCGATGGTCATATTGGATAACTGGCAGTAAGTGGACGATCCGGTGGGGATGTTTTCCAGGTCCATATAGAACCCGGTATTGGCGCTCCAATTGGACTGGTCAGCGAGGGTAAAGCGGCAGTCGGTGGCGAATGCGAAAGCGGGAAATATAATCGCGGCGGCGAGGAGACGTTTGAATCGCCCAAACGTCTCCATGGTTTCCATGCCTTCAACGTAGCACTCTTCAGCGGAGTTGGGAATTGTGCGCCTTCACTCCGGAGGCCGCGCCGGCCGCCTCACGGGCGCTCCGGCGCGGGCATGGTTGGCGGCCGCTCAAGCATCCAGCGAATCGGCTAGCCATCCCAGCCGATTCCGCAGCCGAACGCCGAGCAGCCTGACAATTTACTCTTCGGCGAGAGTGGGCAAGGCTTGAGTTAACTCTGTGTTATCGAGTTGTACTAGGCGTCCTACGATGGCTCGCATGGCGCCACCAGCGGCGCATAAAAGCGCTTGCCGCAGAATCGGCAGTGCCGGGGGACGCGGCCAAATCGGACCATCAGCGCGTCGACCAATCCGCGTGGTTTGGAGGGAACAATATCCTTCGCGAAACACCGGGGACAGCGCAGTTCCCCTGGCTTCAAGTCGGGCTCGTCGGCGGTTTCCAAACCGTGATTCTAACACCGCCTTCCCGCGCGCGTTGGCGCCCTTCGCGCGGTGGTAGTCTGTTGGTCGTGCGCCCTGTCTTTCTGTTTCTGTCGCGGCTGACCTGGCTGCGGAGTTGGCTGGAGACTTCGGCCGCCGCGCGGCGGCTGGCCTCCCGCTTTGTGGCGGGCGAGACGCTCGAAGACGCGCTGGCTGTTGGCCGCCGATTGAAGGCGGAGGGCATCGCTCTCACGCTCGATCGGCTGGGCGAAAGCGTCACCTCGCTCGACGAGGCCGCGGCGGCGCGCGACGAATATCTGCGCGTGATCCAAACCATCGAACAATCCGACGCCGAGCGAAACGTCTCGCTCAAGTTGACGCAGTTCGGACTGGATCTTTCGGGCGACGCGTGCCTCGCCAACGTGGAGCAACTGGTCCGCCGCGCCGCCCAGCTCGGCGGTTTCGTGCGCGTCGATATGGAATCGAGCGATTACGTGGATCGCACCCTCAACCTGGTAACGGACCTGTACGCCCGCTACCGGGCGGTGGGCACGGTGGTCCAATCCTACCTGTACCGCGCGCAGGCTGACGTGGAGAACCTCTGCGACCTCGGCATCCCGGTGCGCTTGTGCAAGGGCGCTTACCTGGAATCGGCCAGCGCGGCTTTCCCGAACAAAGCCGACGTCGATCTGAACTATGTGAAGCTGATGAAAATCCTTCTCGATCGCGGTAACTACCCCGCCATCGCCACTCACGACGAAAGGATGATCGCCGAAACCAAGGCCTTCGCCGCGGCTCGGAAAGTGCCTCGCGAGAGCTTCGAATTCCAGATGCTCTATGGCATTCGCCGCGACCTGCAACGGCAACTGGTGGCGGAAGGCTACCGGCTGCGCCTCTACGTGCCGTTCGGCAAGGCGTGGTATCCGTACTATATGCGCCGTCTGGCTGAGCGGCCGGCCAATGTGCTCTTCGTTCTCCGCAATCTGTTCCGGCGGTAAGCGCGCGCGGCCCGCCAACGCTCCGGCGTCGAGCCGTTGGTTCCGTTACTCCGCGCTCAGCTTGATGAGTTGCGCGGCGTGCTTGAGGGCTTCGGGCGTGAGCGTCTGGCCGGAGAGCATGCGGCCGATTTCGCGTGTGCGGCCGGCCGCGTCGAGCTCCTCGACCGTGGCCACGGTGCGGCCGCGAACCTCCTGTTTGTCGACGCGGTAATGATGATCGGCGAAGGAAGCGATTTGCGGCAGGTGCGTCACGCACAGCACCTGGGCGGACACCGCCAGCCGTTTCAGACGGCGGCCGATGCCTTCCGCCGCGCTGCCGCCCACGCCCGCATCCACTTCATCGAATACCAGCGTGCGTTGGGCTCCGGCGTCGCTGGCGCGGCGCGCCGCCGCCAGGCAGGTTTTCAGCGCCAGGGCAATGCGCGAGATTTCGCCGCCGGATGCCACCTTCTCGAGTGGGCGCGGCTCCTCGCCCGGATTGGCCGAAACCAGAAACGCGATCGCGTCGGCGCCGTGCTCGCTCCACGCCGCGGCGGCAAGTTCCACGCGGAACACGGCGCGCTCCATGCCGAGCGGCGCCAGCTCCGCCGCCACGCGTTTCTCGAGCTTGCGCGCGGCCTCGGTGCGCCGCCCGCTCAACTCAGCCGCCCGCTTTTCGAACTCCGCGGCCAGCCGCGCCTGTTCCCGCCGCAGCTCCTCCATTCGCTCGCCGGCATTTTCCACGGCGGCGATCTGCCGGCGCACCTCTTCCAGGAACTCGATCACCGCCGCGAGCGTTGCGCCATACTTGCGCTTCAACCGGTCGAGCGCGGCCAGGCGTGCTTCCACTTCCTCCAGCCGCTGCGGATTTGCCTCCAACTTCGAAAGATAGTCGCGCAGTCCGTAGGCGGCTTCCTGCAGGCTCAGATCGGCGGTTTTCAGGTGCTCGCGCAGGCCATCGAGCGACGGGTCGATGCGGCACAGCTCGTCGACGCGCCGGGCAGCCTGGCGCGCCAGCGCGAGCGCCGATTCCGGGCTGTCGTACAGCGAGGCGTAGGCCGTGGCCGCGGCTTCTTCCAGGCGCTGCACGTTCTGCAAGACGCGCCGCTCGCGCTCGAGCGCCGCGTCTTCTTCCGGCTGCACCGAGGCGTTTTCGATTTCCCGCCGCTCAAAGGTCCACAGATCGAGCGCGCGCAGCTTCTCCTGCTCCGAGCTTTCCAGTTCCTGGAGCCCGGCTGCCGCCGCGCGCCATCCGCCAAAGGCCTCGGCCGCCTGCTCCACTAGCTCCGCATTCCCGGCGAAGGCGTCCAGCAGATCGCGCTGCGCATCGGCGGAAAACAAAAGTTGCTGTTCGTGTTGTCCGTGGATATCGGCCAGGCAGGGAGCCAGTTCGCGCAGCAGCGCGGCTGCCACCGGCCGGCTGCCGACGAAGGCGCGCGATTTGCCGCTGGCCAGGATTTCGCGCTCGATGAGCAATTCGCCGTCTTCCGTCTCCAGGCCCGCCGGCTCGAGAATCTTGCGCACCGCGCCATTCTCCCGCACGTCGAAAATGCCGGCCACCCGCGCCTGCGGCTCGCCGGTGCGGATCATATCGGCCGAAGCGCGGCCGCCCAGCAGCAGCCCCAAAGCATCCACCACAATCGATTTGCCGCTGCCGGTTTCCCCCGTCAGCAAATTCAGCCCCGGGTGAAAACGGACGCGCAGACGCTCCACCACGGCGTAGTTTTCCACCACCAGCAGCAGCAGCATTCAATCGTGATTATAGCCCCGTGGCGCGGGCAGTCCTGCCTGATGTGTCGAGAGTCATCTCGACATTTCTTTAGTTCGCGCAACACCATGCCGTCGCTCGGAACGCCGCCACAAATCGCGACGCACCAGGCAAAGCCGGGCCTCCACTGAAGTCGAATGTCAGAAAAAAGGCCCGCTCGATCTGCTGGTTATCGACCACTCGGAGAAGGTTCCGCTGGAGAACTGACCGCGCCGGACCACGGTCGGGCGTTGTAGGGGCGAGGCATGTCTCGCCCGCGCATCCGCAAGGCAGATCGCCAGCGTAGTTGCGAAATGGCGTCCCTAGCGGCTGCCGAACAAAACCTAGGCCTGCTGTTGGGCGAGAGGACCGATCACCGGCAGAACTGTTGTCTTCCCCTGGAAGGTGGTGATCAACAGATAGATCCACAGCACGAAGCACGCCAGGCTGTACAGCGAGTGGATACCGAAGCCGACGAACCACAGGTGCAGGATCCCCAGCACGATGCCGAGCGCGATGGAGCAGGCTACCATCGCCACGAAGAGAAAGATGGATTGAAACGCGTTGAAGCGGACGTTCTTGTTCTGGTTGTAAGGGGCGATCACCAGAAACACGATCGCCGGTATCAGCAGATAACAGAGTGCCGAAGCGGCGTTATCCGCCATCGGCGCGGCGCCCACCACGGGCGGCGGCGCGCCCGCTCCCGGCGGCGGAGCCGCCCCCGCGCCCACCGGAGCGCCACACTTGGGACAGAATGCTCCCTCAGCCTGAGTACCACAGCTTGCACAAAACGGCATGAAACATCCTCCTTAAGAACTCGCACCAAATCTGGCCGGATAGGTGCAGCCTATTTTCCCAACCCGCCATGCAAGGCGTTCAGGAATTGCACGGTCCACCCGCCCAGCCACATTACCACAGCGGCGGCTCCGTAGGCCAGACCGCCGCGCGCGATCCACCGCCGCATGGTCTCCCGCGAAGCCGGCCGCCGGCTCGATGCCACCGCGGCGTACCCGAGCAGAGCCACGGCGATCCCCAGCGCGCCCAAAACCAAAACCGGTCCGGCCGGCATCAAGTGCCAGGCGGCGCCCAGATTTCCATGAAGCGCCAGCACGGTACTGCGGCTGAGGCCGCAAGTGGGGCATGGCAGTCCGGTGGCGCGGCGAAAAGCGCAGGCCACCAGAATCGGTTTGCCCAGGAAGTAAACCCGCTCCAGGTTGGCGGCTAGCAGGACGCGGGCGAGCGCGGCATCGACCAGAATGGTCGCGCCAACCACCGCCGGCAGAGGGGACCGCGAGCCAGCCGAATCCATCATACCCCCTGCGGATTGTTGACCACGTAAGAGTTCACGGCCTTGTCGTGCAGCGTCTGGCCCCGCTCATCCCACAAAGGCCAGAGCATATCGAGCAGCGGCAGGAACGGCACAAACGACAGCCCGACGCGCACCACCAGGCGGACGAACGCCGTCCCCTGCGTGAGCAGGTTGCCGGAGGCGTCGACGACTTTGATGTGCACCACGCCCTGCCCGATCGAGTAGCCGCGCAGCGCAATCAGGTACACGCCGTTATAAAGGCCGACCACCAGAGTGGCGACAGGAAACAGCAGGAAGAACATGCAGCACATGCCGCCAAAAGCGCCGTGGCCGGCCAGCCCGGCGATGCTGGCCAGCATTGCCGCGGCGAAAAAATAGAGAATTGCCATGCCGACTCCCACCAGGAGGCCGTCGATGAGGAAGCCGACCACGCGGTTACCCCAGGTGGCGTATCCGGCGGCAAACACCGCGGGGTACGATCCGGCGGCAGCGGCCGGCGGACCCGGCGGCGCGGGCGCTGCGGCACGCGGCTGCGCCGCGCCACACGTTGGGCAATAGGCCGTGCCATCGGCCATGGACGAACCGCAATTTGAGCAGAACATGTTTTTTTCGCCTGCTGAGGATTTACATTACATCTTTTGCGGCCGTGAGGGAAGCGAAATCAGCGGCCGGGCGCGCCCAACACGACCAGCGGGAGGATGGCGCCCAACACAGCGCCGACGATCAGAGCCGAGTTGCCGGCGCCGAGGAATGAAGCCAGCAGGCCCGCCAGCGACCCCAGCCCCGCGCCTACCACTGCGATCATGATTCGTTTGCCCATTTGCAGTCAGGTTTCGTCGGGCGCCTTCGACAGTTGGACGCCAGCCTATTTCTTGTCCGGCTGGCCGGTGATGAACACCGTATCGCCCGGATGGACCAGCTTATAGCGGTCGCGGATTTCGAGCTCCTGCTCGCTCGCGTCGTTCTGCAGGCGCAGGATGTGGTCGCGCTTGCGCTCAATCTCGCGGGCCAACTGGGCATTTCGGTCTTCCAGGCGCTGAATTTGCTTTTGCCGGGCCAGCACGGCGGGAATACCACGCGCCCCGCTGAGGGTCGCCACAACATAAGTGGCGGCCAGCAGGAAGACCACAATATATGCAGTTCGGCCGAACGGCGCTTTCATCAAACAGTGCCCTGGAAGATAATAGTAACACCGCGGTGAATTTCTTCGACGCACTTTTTTCATGACAGATAAAATCGTGGTATTCAGCACCTGCGCTTCCGAAGAAGAAGCGGAAAAGCTGGCCCGTCTGGTGGTGGAGCAGGGACTGGCGGCGTGCGCCAGCATTGTGCCCAACGTGCGCAGCTACTATCGCTGGCAGGGCGCGGTGGAAACGGCCGGCGAGTACCTGCTGGTGATTAAATCGGCGCGGCGGCAATTCGCGGCCCTCAGTGCCGCGCTGGAGCGGGCCCATTCCTACGAAGTGCCGGAGGTGCTGGCGGTGCCGGTGGTGGCGGCGTCGGCCCCTTACCTTGCCTGGCTTGAGGCGTGCCTTGGCGGCGAAACGGAGGACGCTTCCCAGTGACGGCCGCGAGCTCGTCCGGCCGGCTCGATCCGTGCCTGGCGCTGATCTTCGATATGGATGGCGTGGTGATCGATTCCAACCCGGTGCACCGCGAGGTCTGGGCGGCTTTCAATCGCAGCTATGGTATCGAGACCACCGAGGCCATGCTCCAGCGTATGTACGGCAAGCGCAATGACGAGATTGTGCGAGATTTTTTCGGTGACGAACTCTCTAATGAGGAAGTGACGCGGCGCGGTGCGGCTAAGGAGCGGCTGTATCGCGAGGCGATTGCCGGCCGGGTGGAGCAGATGCTGGTTCCAGGCCTGAAAGCGTTCTTGCAGGAATACGGCGGCGCCCGTATGGCGGTGGCAACCAACGCTGAACCGGAAAACGTGGCGCTGGTGCTGGATCAAGGCGGTATCCGCTCGTATTTTCAGGTGGTTTTGGATGGCCACCACGTGCGGAAGCCGAAACCGGATCCCGAGATCTACCGGCTGGCGGCCCAGCGGCTGGGGGTGGCTGAGGCGAACTGCATCGTCTTTGAGGACTCGAAGTCGGGGGTCCAGGCGGCCCGCGATGCCGGGATGAGGATAGCAGGATTACTAACTACGGAAGATAACTTGCCGTCTGTTAACGTTTGTGCCAATAATTTCTTAAGCGAGAATTTGCGCGCATGGCTCGCTCGCCAACAATGCGTGTCTTGAAAGGCTTAGCGCTCCTGCTGCTCGCCTTGCCGGCGAGCCGGAGTGGCTTAGCCCAGACTGCGCTGACACTCGAAGAGCTCAACGCCCGCACGCCGCGGGATTACGGCTCGGTGCACGCGCGGCAGGAAGTGTCGATCCGGGGCACCGTGAACGCGCTGCCTTTTTATTTCCCCGAGTACACGATCCTGACCATCCAGGATGGCGCCGCGGGTGCGGCGTTGCACACACCGGTCACCTCGACTCTGCTGGACGATTTCCTTCCGGGGGATGTGGTGGAAGCCACCGGGAGCGTCATCACCCTCGGCGGTATGGTGATGGTGGACGCGGGGCGCGCGACGAAGGTGCGCCGCGCAGCCGGTTTCCAGGCAGCCACGTCGACCATCGAGGATCTCCAGCAGTTCCGGGCGTTGGGCAGATTGGTGCGGGTAAAGGGCCGCCTGATCGGAAGAGGCTCTACCACCGCCGGCCCCTTCCTGATGATCGGATCGGACAAGAATTTCCACAAGATTTTTTTCCCGGTTCGCGAGGAGCGTCTCTACCCGGCGCTGCCGGCGATGCAGCCTGGAGATGAAATCGAGGCCGTTGGCGTAGCCTTCCAATACGCCACGGGAAGGCCTCCCTACAACCGTGGTTACGAGTTGCTGGCGACCGAGCCGCCGGTGGTCGCCCCCGCAGTCTTGGGGTGGTGGTGGTCGCCGCTTCTGGTGTTGGCGGCGATACTCGCGGTGGCGTGCGCGGCGCTGCTGATGGGCGTCCGCGAGCGGCGAATGCGCCGCCAGCGGGAGCTGCTGCGAAGGACGTATCAACTGGGAGAGGAGATTTTTAGCACGGCATCCATCGCGCAGATCCAGAAACGGCTGGACGATGCCCTGCCGGCGGTTTTGGGTGTGACGCGGGTGCGTCTGTACCGGTACGACCGGAGCGCTAAGCAGCTCGACGCAGTGAGCGCCGGGCCCGGCGAGCCGGTGACGATTTCGCTCTCCGTTCCGACCGACGGTCCACAGGCGGGGGCGGTGGCGTGCTTCCACTACCGCAGCCTGCTGGCGATACCGGACGTGAGCCGCAGCCCTTTCCCGGTTGCAGGGGGCGAAGGGCGGACGAATCCCAAGTCGATTCTGTTCGTCCCGATGATTGCGCAGGGCGAGGTGGCAGGCGTGCTGGAGCTGGACCAGGACGACCGGGTGCGCGATTTTTCGGCTGCCGAGCAATCGCTGGCGCAGCACCTGGGCAACCAGGTTGGCGTGGCGCTACGGATGCTGGATCAGCGCTCGGTGCAGGAACAGCTTTCCCGCACCGAGAAGCTGGCGGCGGTGGGCCGGCTGATTTCGAGCATCGTGAACGAGCTGCAGGCGCCGTTGGCATCCATTCAGGAACTGGCGGAACAGGCGCGGGAACGCGTGCGGCAGGCGCCGGCCGAGCGCGAGCTGGCGGCCATCGAGGCCGAGGCGCAAAAGGCTGCCTCGATGGTGGCCCGGCTGGTCACCTTCGCCTCTTCCGAACAAGTCGAGGCGCGCCCGGTTGCGGTGGGCGACCTGCTGCGGCAACTGATCGATTTCCGCGAAGGCGATTGGCGGGCTTCCGGCATCCGGGCGCGCGACCTGGTTTTCCGCGAGCCCTTGAAGGTGCTGGGATCGCACGGACAACTGGAGCAGGTGTTTCTGAATCTGCTGGTACACGCGGAACAAGCGCTGGCCGACGCACAACGGAAGACGCTGACCATTCGCACCAGCGTTCTCGCCAAGCGGCTGCTGGTGGAGATTTCGTTTTCGGCGCCAAGCGAGTGGCGCAACGCGGAGGAAACTGCGGCCGTGCTCGGGCTCACCCAGAGCGTGGTGGCCGGCCACGGCGGCGAAGTGCGTCTGATCGAGAAGAACGACGCCGAGCCGCGCTTCGAAGTAGAGTTGCCGCTGACGGCGCGCGAACGCCCCACGGCCGCCGAAGCAGCCGGACCCGAGGACGCTGCGCGAAGCATGACGGCGCTGGTGATCGAACCCGACGACGCGGTCGAACGGCAGTTGGTGGCTCTCCTCGAGCGGAGCGGCGTGCGCGCGATACCCGTGAATAATGCCGACACGGCGCTCGAACTGGCGGGCCGCGCGCGCATCGACGTAGCTTTCTGTTCGGTGCATGCCCCCGGCTTGAACTGGGTCGAGCTGTCCGAACGCATGCGGCCCCGCGTGGGCGCGTTCGTTCTGATGCCGGACCGTTATGACGCCGAGCTGGCAGCCGACTTCGAGGGCGAAAACTGTTTCGTCCTTCCCAAGCCGATCCAGGAGGCGGAATTGGCCGACATCCTGGACTTCGCCGAGCGCGCCCCGCTGGCCAAAGTCATCTCCATTAAAGACGGCGTCGCGTAGAAGCTCGAGCCGGAGCGCCGGTTCTCGTCCCGGAAGATTATATTCACCTGAGAGGGTACGCTCGGACGAGCAACCTTATATTCGATATATTCGATGGCGTCCGGCAAACCATTCTCTCGCGTCCGCGTCTGGCTGATGCCGCTTGCGTGCATCTGCCTGGCATCGCAGCTCGGCGCCCAGTTTCCGGTGGCAGGCGACCCAACCTGGACCGAGCAGCAGGAGTTGACCGCTGCCGATGGCGCGATGGGCGATCAATTCGGCAACTCCGTGTCGGTCAGCGGGGACACCGCGGTGATCGGGGCAGCGGACAAAAATGCCTACCAGGGAGCCGCTTACGTGTTTGTGCAAAGCGGTGGCATATGGAGCCAGCAGCAGGAGCTGATTGCTTCGGATGGCACAGGGAACGACGCTTTCGGCAGCTCCGTGTCGGTAAGCGGGGACACCGCGGTGATCGGGGCTTCCGGCAAGAACACCGGCCAGGGAGCCGTGTATGTGTTTGTCCGCAGCGGCGGCGTATGGACCCAGCAGCAGGAGCTGACTGCTTCCGATGGCGCGCCGCGCGACAATTTCGGCTGGTCCGTGTCGCTGAGCGGGAACACGGCGGTGATCGGGGCTTCCGGCAAGAGTGAATCCGTGGGAGCCGCATACGTGTTTGCGCTCACCGGCGGGGTGTGGCGCCAAAAGCAGAAGCTGAGTGCCTCCGATGGCGCGGTGGGCGATAAATTCGGCTGTTCCGTGTCGTTGGGCGGAGACACGGCGCTGGTCGGAGCGGTTGGCAAGAATCGCTCTCAGGGAGCCGCGTACGTGTTTGTCGAAAGCGGTACAGCGTGGACCGAGCGGCAGGAGCTGACCGCTTCCGACGGCGCGGCGGGCGACTGGTTCGGCGGTTCCGTGTCGTTGAGCGGAAGCACCGCGCTAATTGGGGCTTGGGCAAAGACCATCGATTCACAAGCCCAACAAGGAGCCGCGTACGTGTTTACGCAGAGCGGCGGGGCGTGGCGCCAGTTGCAAGAGCTGACTGCTTCCGATGCCACGGCGGGCGACTCTTTCGGCAGCTCCGTGTCTTTGACCGGGGATACGGCGGCGATCGGGGCTCCGGGCAAGACTGCCAACCAGGGAGCCGTGTATGTGTTTGTCGAGAGCGGCAGCGCGTGGAGCCAATTGCAGGAGTTGATTGCTTCCGATGGCGCGGCCTACGATGGATTCGGCTATTCCGTGTCGCTGATCGACGGCGCGGTGGTGGTTGGGGCCCTGAACAAGGCCGTCAATTGGCAAGGCTTCCAGGGAGCTGCGTACGTGTTCACCGGAACGCAACCCTCGATCAGTGGCGTGATCAGCGCGGGGGCGTTCGGCGGCTTTTCCTCCGTTGCGCCAGGATCCTGGATCGAGATCTACGGATCGAACCTGGCGCCTGCCACGCTCACCTGGACCGCCACGGATTTCACCGGCAACTACGCGCCCATTTCGCTCGACAGCGTGCAGGTGGCCATCGCAAGCCAACCGGCGTTCGTCGAGTATATCTCGCCCGGCCAGGTAGATGCGCAGTTGCCTTCGAACATCGGCCCGGGCTCCTTGCCACTCACGGTCACCAGCGCGGGAGTCACCAGCGCGCCAGTGAACATCGCGGTGAACGAGACCGAGGCGGGCCTGCTCGCTCCGCTGGCGTTCAACATCGGCGGGAATCAATACGTCGTTGCCCAGCTTGCCGACGGAACCTATGTTCTTCCTGCCGGCTCCATTGCGGGCGTCAATTCACGGCCAGCTCATCCCGGCGAGACGATCGTGATTTACGGAATTGGCTTCGGCCCGGTTGTCCCGAACACACCAGCGGGCCAGGTTGCGACCGCGGCCAATCAACTCTCCGCGTCTTTGGAGTTTCTATTCGCCCAGACGCCGGCGCCGCTGATGTCCTACGCGGGCCTGGCGCCGGATTCGGTCGGGCTATATCAGTTCAACGTCGTCGTGCCGGCAGTGCCGGACAACGACCTAGTGCCGCTGACGTTCCATCTGGGCAGCGTGCCGGGCACGCAGACGCTCTATACTGCCGTGCATCAATAAGCTGAGCTCGCCCGCGATCGTCCGGCACGCCGGGACTTCGCCAGGTGTGTGTTATGTTTATCACAAGTGCTCGTCGAGGGTGAACTGAGCCTGAATTCCGAAATTGGACGCCTTGTATCAGGGCACGGCTTGAGCCGTGCCGCCGACAACGCACATTCTGATGGCTTTAGCCCCTGTCTGCTGCCCAGGGGCTAAAGCCCATCAGCACCATCCCGTTCCGGCACGGCTGAAAGCCGCGCCCTGATACAAGGCCTGTTTTTTCCTGGTCCTCCGCTGTGGAAATGCAACCTCGCCGAAGTTGACTTCGGAATCCAGGCTGAGGGGCTCCAACCGCGCTTTGTCCGGGTATGGGCGCAGCGTAGCTCATTTTGCTCTTGCGCCGATGAGCGCTTCGAGCACCGTCGCCAGGGTGACTCTTCCTTTTCGAGAGCCCGCTTCGCCGCGCTCGAACTCGATCCACCCTTCGTTGAACCCATCGAGCATCCGAATGCGAGGCGTGGGGTTTTTCATCCCCTGCGATTTGAATAGCGCCTCCCAAGTCTCGCGCGGCACCGCTTCCGTTCTCACGGGGCGGCCAAGCAGATCCGCGAAGGTGGTTGCGATCTCGTCCGGCGTCACACGATGCGGCCCTTCCAGCTCGACGACTCGGCGGCCGCTCCACGTTTCCTGGAGCAGCTCGGCAGCCACACGCCCGATGTCGGCCGTGGCAACCATCGGTACCGGCTTATCGAGGGGTTCGAGGAAGCTCGGAATCACGCCGTTATCGACTGCCGGAGCGACGTCCCACGCGGAGTTCTCCATGAACCATGCTGGCCGCAGAAAGGTAATCGGCATCGGCAACTTTCCGAGCGCTTGCTCGATGATTGTGTGCTGCGTGAGCAGGTTCGATTGGGTCGCCTGTGCGCCAATCGTCGACAAGTAGACGACTCTATCAGGGCGTGCTGCCTCGATCGCCGATCTCAACGTGGCGGCCGTCGCCCGCGCTTCAGGAAAGTCCGGGGACGGATCGAAGTTCGGCGGAAGGAGCACAAAGACAGCTTCAGCCCCTTGGAACGCCGCCGTGAGCGCCACGGCGTCATTGAGGTCCGCCTGCGCGACCTCGCAGCCACGCGCCACCCACGCGTCACACTTGCGAACATCGCGCGCGACTGCTCGGACCGGCTGCCGGGCTGCCAAGAGCGTGCGCGCTATTTGGCCGCCAACGTTGCCAGTGATTCCCGTGATCGCGACCATGGTTATCTGCCAGTATAGTGCGCCGCCCGGTAGCGCCGGTCTGCGCCCGCGCGCCCGCCTCGTTACACTCCCAGGTGCCGCGCCAGGAAGGGCAGGCCGCGTTTGCCCCAGAAACCGTGCGGGCCATCGAACACTTCCAGTTCGGTGCGGTCGCCGGCGCCAAACATTTCGTACACTTTCTTCACGCGGTCGAAGCTTGCGCGCGTCGCGGCGATGGGGAAGATGTCGTCGTCGAGTCCGCCTTCGGCAAACAGCGCGCGCGGCGCCACCAGGGCCGCCACATCATACATCTCCGCCCAGTTGAGAATGCCCGGCACGTAATTATCGATGCAGTGCGACACGCTCATAATGCTGTCGCGGAAGGTGTTGAGTGATGAGCTGACCAGGGCGGCGCGCACCCTGGTATCGAGCGCGGCGGTGAACAGCGTGCAAGTGCCGCCGCCGGAGCAGCCCAGGCAGCCGACGCGCGCGGCATCCAGTTCCGGGCGGGTGGCGATCCAGTCGATGGTGCGCATGGTGTCATAGACGCGCCAGCCGAGAATCGTCTGGCCGAGCAGCAGCGCCGAGCCGCCGGCGGGCTGGCAGGCGCTGGCTGTCAGGCCTTTGGCCTTGGTGATGGCATCGCGGCGGCAACCGAAGGCCATCGGTTCGATGGCCACCGCGGCCATGCCGTGTTCGACGATCTGGATGGCGTAGTCGTACTCGTAAGCGACTTTCACGGTGCGGTCGCGGCCATGTTCGTCGATGCCGACAATGTCGTCCACGCCGCGGCCGTGGCCGGGAATCGCGATCACCGCGGCGAAAGGCCCGCGCGTCTTGGGCGTCAGCAGGTAACCAAGCACCCAGACGCCGGGCCGGCTCTCAAAGACGAACTTCTCCCGGGCGTACGCGGGATACTCGCGGACCTCCAGCGTCTGGGCGTGGAGAGGCGTCCGCTCGCCGGGGAAGCCACCCACCAGTTCGACGATTTTAGCGCGCAAGCCACGCTGCCATCGCTCGGCCTCGGCAAGGGTGGAAGCGCGGAAAGTCATCCGCAGCGGGGCCGTGTCATGCAGCTTCATGGTGAAGAGCACTGGGTCGAAGCCCGCCGCGTCCACTTTGTTTTCAAAACCGTCGAGAGCGCCGGTATACTGGGGCGGCCTGTCCTGGGCGGGAAGCTTGTCCAGCGCCACCGCGCCCGCCATGGCGAGCTTGCCTAGATCGCGTCGCGTCATGGTCCAATCATATCGCCCGCGCAGGGCCGCGGCGGCCGGGTGTTTCGCGCGTTTCGAAACAGTGGTTAAGATAGGTGGGGAGACCAGATTGAAGAAGCTCGCCGTGCTGTTGCTGGCGGTGGCAGCCGCCGTAATCGTGTGGGGAATCTTGCGCAAGAGCCGGCCGCCGGCAGTCGGCTTCGCGCGCGTCCAGCGGCAAACCCTGGTGAGCACGCTACCCACCAATGGAAAGGTTGAGCCGTACGAATGGCAGCCCGTGCGCGCCGAAACCGCCGGCTTGTTGAGCACCTTGGCGGTGCATGAAGGCGAGTTGGTGGCGCAAGGGGCGGCGCTGGCCGAAATCAGCGACCCGACGCGCGCCACCGATCTCGAAGCCGCCCAGGCGCGAGTGGATGAGGCGCGCGCTCATCTGGCGTCGCTCGAACAGGGCGGCCGGCCGGCGGAATTCACCGAGATCGACAACAGCCTGGCGCGGGCGCGCTTCGAACTCGAGAAGGAACAGAAGGATTACGAAGCGCTAAAGCGCCTGCAGGCGAAGGAGGCCGCCACCGCCCGCGAAGTCCAAGAGGAAGCCGACAAAGTGCGGCAATCGCAGATCGAAATCGAAGGTCTGGATAAGCGGCGCAAGGCGCTGGTGGGCGCGACCGACGTGGATGCCGCGCGGGCCCGGCTCGCCGATGCGCAAGCGGCGCTGAACGCGGTTCGCGCGCATGCGGCCGCGGCCGTGCTGCGCGCGCCATTGGCGGGCCAGGTGTACGGGCTGGTGTTGCGGCCAGGCGCGTATTTGGCCGCGGGCGATCTGCTGGCCAACGTAGGACGCCTCGACCGCGTGCGCGTCTGGCTGTATGTCGATGAGCCGCTCCTGGGCCGTGTGGCGCCCGGCCAACCAGTCACCATCACCTGGGAAGCGCTGCCGGGAAGGCAGTGGCGCGGCGCGGTGGAGAAAATGCCGGCCTCGATTCAGCCGCTGGGCTCGCGCCAGGTGGGCGAAGTGGTCTCCGTGATCGACAACCCCGGCCGCGAGCTGATACCCGGCACCAACGTGGATGCCGAGATTCGCACCGCCGTCGCCGATGGCGCGCTGGTGATTCCCAAGGAGGTGCTGCACCACGATGCCGCGGGCGACTGGGTGTTCCGCCTGGAGGGCGACCACGTCGCGCGCCGCGCGGTGAAGACCGGCAACTCCACTGTGACGCAGGTGCAAGTGACCGCGGGGCTGGCCGAGGGCGATGCCGTCGCCATGCCCACCGATGTGCCGCTCGCCGATGGTGTGCGCGTGACGCCGGCAATGTAGCTTCCCCAAAGTGGGGCGGACGCCCTGGTCGGGCTCTTGCGCTCATCGTCAACTCATAACCGGTGAATCGCCGAACCCCGGCAAGACATCATGTGAAGTGACCGACTACTCAGAAGGACCCCACAAGATGTCTCAACGATCAGTGTTTCTTGTGCCGGCGTTGTGCGGCATCGCGCTTGGCGCCGGCCTCTTATATGCCGCGCTGCCCACCGGCGTTAAAGTCGAAACGGGCCAGGCGGCGTTCACGGATTATCGCCGCCAACAGCCGGGGACTGTGCGCAAAATTACGGTTGCCGATCTGCCGCAACCGTACGCTACCCAAGCAGTCGATAATGGCGCACACTTGGTTGCGCGTCCCGCCGATGCCTGGCCGAAGGCGCTCCCGGGCTTCTCCGTGACCGAGTACGCCACGGGGCTGATGAACCCGCGCCTGGTGCGTACCGCGCCGAACGGCGATCTGTTCGTGGTGGAGAGCGAGCCCGGCCAGATCCGCGTGCTGCGGGGCGTGGACGCCCATGGCCACGCCGAGAAAATGGAGGTTTACGCCACCGGACTGGCGCAACCGTTCGGACTCGCCTTCTATCCGCTCGGACCCAATCCGGCGTATCTGTACGTGGCGAACACCAACTCGGTGGTGCGTTTCCCATATCACAACGGCGACTTGCAGGCCGCCGGCAAGCCGGAAACCGTAGTGGCGAAAATCCCGGGCGGCGGACGACTTCGCGGCGGCGGACACTGGACGCGCGACCTGGCCTTTTCGAGCGACGGCGCCAGGCTGTTCATCTCGGTTGGCTCGCATTCCAACGTCGACGATACGGACAACAACCCCGCAGAATTTCACCGCGCCGACATTCTGGTGGCGAAGCCCGATGGATCCGGACTCGAAGTCTACGCCTGGGGAATTCGCAACGCGGTGGGGATTGCGATTCACCCCCAGACCGGCCAATTGTGGGCGTCGGTGAATGAGCGGGACAATCTGGGCGATAACCTGGTGCCGGACTACATCACGCATATCGAGGCCGGCGGCTTTTATGGCTGGCCCTGGTTCTATATGGGCGCCCATTGGGACCCGCGTCACCAGGGGAAGCATCCGGAGTTGCAGTCCAAGGTGCTCACGCCGGATGTGTTGCTGCAGCCGCACAACGCCTCGCTCGAGATGACATTCTACGAAGGGACCGAGTTTCCGGCCGAGTATCGCGGCGATATTTTCGCCGCGGAGCACGGGTCGTGGAACAAGGCCACGCGGACCGGTTACGAAGTGATTCGGGTACCGCTCGAGAAGGGCCGCGCCACCGGAGAATACGAGGATTTTCTGACCGGCTTCGTGACGCCATCGGGCGACGTGTGGGGCCGGCCGGTGGGAGTGACGGTGGCCCAAGACGGATCGCTCATCGTCACCGACGACGGATCGAACACGGTGTGGCGCGTTAGGTGGGGCACGCTTTAGCTTGCCAACGCCCGCTTGCGGGCGTCTTTTTCTTGTTTTTTCACGCGACCATCTTCGGCCGCGGTTCCAGATAGTTTGAACGCACGGCGAAATCGTAAAGGCCGTTGCGGAAGCGGGGATCGGCAATGCCGATGAGCGCTTCGGCGCGCTGCCGCAGCGTCTTGCCGTGCAGATTCACCGCGCCAAATTCAGTCACCACGTAATGCACGTCGGCGCGCGAAGTCACCACGCCGGCGCCGGGATCGAGCACCGGCACGATGCGCGAAACGGAGCCCTTGCAGGCCGTCGCCGGCATCGCGATCACCGGTTTGCCGCCTTTCGAGCGGGCTGCGCCGCGCACGAAATCGAGTTGCCCGCCGAATCCGCTATAGGGCCGCGTACCGATGGAATCGGCGCAAACCTGGCCGGTCAGATCCACCTGAATCGCCGAGTTGATGGCGACCATGTTGTCGTTCTGTGCAATCACGAATGGATCGTTGACGTAGCTGGTGGGATGAAACTCGAACATCGGGTTGTTGTCGACGCAGTCAAACAGCACCTGCGATCCAAAAATGAATCCCGCCACCACCTTGCCCGGATGGAGCGTCTTGCGCGCGCCGTTGATGACGCCCGCTTCAATCAGCGGCACCACCCCATCGGGACACATTTCGCTATGCACGCCCAGATCCTTGTGGCTGGAAAGACGAGCCAGCACCGCGTTGGGAATGCCGCCGATTCCCACCTGCAGCGTGGCGCCATCGGGAATCAGCGCGGCCACATGCTCCGCGATGCGCGCGTGCACATCCGTCGGCGGTTCCGCATGGAGTTCCACCAGCGGCCGGCAGGTGGGCACAATGGCCGTAATCTGGCTGAGATGCAGGAACGTGTCTCCCATCGCGCGCGGCATGCGTTCGTTCATTTCCGCCACCACGATGCGCGCCCGCCGCGCCGCCGTCAGCGTGCAATCCGCGCCCACGCCCAGGCTGACGAAGCCGTGCTCGTCCGGCGGGCACACCTGCACGAACGCGACGTCAATCGGCAGCTCGCGCTCGAAAAGCCCTTCAATCTCGCTCAGGCAGATCGGCGTGTAATCGCCACGGCCCTCCGCCACCGCTTCGCGAACGTTGCCGCCCAAAAACAGGCCGTTGTGCCGGAAGTGGCCGGCGTATTCCGGCCGCAAGTAGGCCAGCGTGCCCAGTGTCAACATCTGGCACATTTCGACGTCCCGCAGCTCGGCTGCGCGTCCCACCAGCGCTTCCAGCAGCATGACCGGGATGCCGCACCCCTGCTGCACCCAGACCCGATCGCCCGAGTGAACCAGTTCGACCGCGCACTCAGCGCTGGTAATCCTTTGTTTATAATCAAATAGCCGATTCATACTATACACCACCCGGAAGAGGTGTCTCTGCGTCCACAGCCATTATAAATCCAGTCAAATAGACCTTCAACACTTTTTATGTCGGTATAAAAGAGGGTTATGAGAGGGTGCGCGGCGTACGAATGCTATATTGGTCGTTCTCCGATGGCAAACCCGAAGTACGCCGTTTCCGATAAGCCGGTACCGGTGGCCGAGTTGGTGGACACGCTCAGCGACGGTACCAAGGTGAAGCGCCGTCTGCCCCGCATGCGCGCCTGCGGCGAAAAGGACGAAAAAGGCAAGCTCTGCGCCGGCCACCTTAAGCGCTGGTATTTCTTTGGTGACGAAGTCAAACAGAAGTTCGGCGCTAACGCCGAAATCTACCGCTGCGAGCACTGCCAGACGCTCTATCTGCCCAATCCCGACGAGCAACCGCGCACTGGCACACTCAGTTACTAGCTGTTACTGAGTCGGGATGGATATCCGAAGATCGTTGCAGGGAACCCGCAATTGGCCGACCCAAGAAACAGCCGCGCAATTCCCGAGCAGGCAAGCAGCCCGCAAAGTCAGGCGATGATGGTTCCCGTGGAACTCGCTGTTATTATTCCAACCTTCAAGGAGCGGGATAACATCGAGCCCTTGCTGGAGAGTCTACGGCTGTCGCTTCGGGGAATCGAGTACGAAGTCATCTTCGTCGACGACGATTCGCCGGACGGCACGGCAGCCGCGACCCGCGCGATTTCCCGGACCAACCCGCGCGTGCGAGTCCTCCAGCGAATCGGGCGCCGCGGCCTTTCTTCAGCCTGCCTGGAAGGCATGATGGCCACGGCGGCGCCCTACATCGCCGTGATGGACGGCGACCTGCAACACGACGAGCGGATTCTGCCCGCCATGCTGAGCCAACTCAAGGCGGGAAGCCTCGATCTGGTGGTTGCCACTCGCAATAAGGAAGGCGGCGGGATGGGCGATTTCGCCGGGCATCGTGTCCGCTTGAGCCATCTTGGCCGGCGGCTGAGCCGGATCGTATCGCACACCGATCTCAGCGATCCCATGAGCGGCTTCTTCGTGGTCGACCGGAATTTCCTCGAGGAAGTGATTCATTCCGCCTCCGGCACGGGCTTCAAAATCCTGCTCGACCTGGTGGCATCGTCGCGGCGCCCGGTCCGCTTCGCGGAAGTGCCTTACACATTCCGCAAACGCATTCGTGGAACCAGCAAGCTGGACATTCTGGTCGGCATCGAATACCTGCAATTGCTGCTCGATAAAACCATCGGCAAGCTGATCCCTCCCCGGTTCTTCATCTTCAGCATGGTGGGCACGCTGGGAATGTTGCTTTCGATCTGCGTACTCTACCTGCTCTTCTCGGTTCTGGCGATGCACTTCGCCATGGCGCAGGCGATCACCACGTTCGTTGCCATGACCGCTAACTTTTTTCTGAACAACAGTCTGACTTACCGCGACCGCCGGTTGCGGGGAAGGCGCGTGGTGATGGGCCTGCTGACGTTTTATGCTGCCTGCTTCGTAGGCGCCGTTGTCAGCGTCCGGATTGCGCAATTCCTCAAGGACAATGGAGTGCCGTGGTATCTGGCGGGGGCCTGTGGCCTCGCCGTCGGCGCGGTGTGGAACTACGGGGTAACGTCGATTACGACGTGGCGGCAGGCGCGCGAACGGTGGTCAACGCCGGGCAGGCAGAACTAACGAACCTCGAAGGACCCGAACGTCAGCCCTAGATCCCGCAGGTCGCCAGGAGCCCGGAAGGTGCGATCCAACTGAACCGTAACTTCGATCGCCGGCTTACCCACCAACCTTGCCGGCAATGGAAAAGCAAGGTCAAAGTCCGTATCGCCCTTTGTGAGGCGTAAGCGTCCAATCTCTTCACCGTCGGCCAGGACCCTGCCCACCAGAGGCCCCGCCGCGACTTGCGCGCCAGGGCAGTAACCCGCAAGATGCAACTGCTGATTCGGCGATGCGGGTCCGGCTATAACCGCCCCCGCCTTCTTGCCCATCCAACGATGGTTGGCCTCACGCTCGAACCATTCTCCGCGCAAGTAGTCCGCGGCGAGCGGGCTAGCCACATCCACGCGGCGCGGCGATAGTGTAGGCGAGGATTGCGCCTCCGCCTCAAAACGCGCGGTGACATCCACAAGAACCGGCGCGGCGGCAGAGAGCACTACCACCTGGTGCTGAATCAGGCCGCGCTGAAGATCGGCGGGGTCAATGAAAAACGATGCGGGATCGTCAGTCTCCTTGACGGCATTGGCCGTCAGCATCGATCGCTCGGCAGGATCGGTATAGACACCCGAAACGCCGAAGGCCCGAAACCCTCCGTTCCAAAACGCCCCATCGAAAATGGTCTCATCCACGCCGGTGATGACGAGAGTCTTTCCGGGCATGGCCTGCCGTTCCGCCACGGCGCCCAGAACCACACCTTCCACCCGCTGGCTGCGTTGATACCACCAGTTGCACGCCCACGCCGTATAGGGCGCCTGCACGAACAGGAACAAGCCAATCAGCGATCCGGCAATCAACTTGGCCCACCAGCCTGTGCGGGCCGCGGAATCGGCCGCGAACGCTCCCACCAGCGCGAGTCCCATCGTCGGGAGAGCCAGGTAGTAATAGGACAAATGTTCTTTGAGCGGCAGGATGGGGACCAACAGCACGAGAAAGCAGAACAATCCGAAAATCGGCGCCATATTCCTGCGCAGCGCGGCGTACGCGACATAAATCAGTATCGCCGCCGTAAGCAGAATCACCGTGACGTTTGCCAACAATATGTAATGGGGCCTCAGGAGTTGGTAGTCGATCCAGTCCCGCGGCACCAGGGCCCACTTCCAGTACGTCGCCAGAGTGCTAAAGAGGGATGTGTCGAAATGCAGCGAGTAGGTTCCCGCATGCTGTTTCGGCACAAACCGGGAGTGCAGAATCCAGAACAGGAGCGACGCGCCGAACATCGGAAGCGTGCTGAGGAAACGCTTGCGGGCGCGCAGCAGCGTGTAAGCTGCGGCGATCGCCGGATACACGATCATGCTTTCCATCACGCCGAAGCCGAGTAGAAATACCAACCACTGAAAAACGTAATCGGACCGTTTGCCGGTCTCAATGTATCGAAGCAGGAAGTGGAGTGCGATCAGAATGCAAGTGCCGCACAGGATGTGCATGTATGCCGAGGTCCAGGCCATCGGAAACGCCAGCGCTCCATTTGCCGTCCAGAGAATAGGGGCGAGGAATCCGGCGACGCGGGAATTTGAAATCCGCCGGGCCAGCGACGAAATCAGCGCGAGATTGGCGACTTCCGTCAAAAAGACCCAAAGGCGGGCGGGAAAAGCATCCGTGCCGAACATACTGGCCGCCAGCAGGAATAAACGCTCGCTGAAAGGCCGGAATGTGCCATTAGCGGCCGGCCCAAAGACGGCGCGCAAGAAATCGTGCCAGGTTCCGATTCTGAATCGTTGACCCAGCCAGAGGAAGTCGTCCTGCTGATACCACGCGCGCAGCCCCCAGTAATAAATGACCAGACAGAAAGCCGGTGGAATCAGCCAGTAGGCGAGGAGCAGTAGTTTTTCGCGGCGAGCATTGTAAAGAGTGGGAGAGCTCATTTGGAGTTGGCTGGTGCGAGCGCTCCGCCAGCGCCGACACATCATAGCATGATTAGGCCGCATTACACCTCATCCGGATCACCCGATCACCCGGATCCGAGGATAATGCACGAAGCGGGCCAGCCGCCGGCGTGGCGGATTTGTCCACGCCCGGCAATCGTGGAACTTTAATGCCGCAATATGAAAGAATTAAGTGAGGGCAGATGAAGCCGCCGGAACCGGACCACCAGTTATTCGAGCGACTCCGCGCTGGCCAAGAGCAGGCATTCGTGGCTCTCTACCATCGGCGCCAGCCGGCCCTCTACCGGTTCGCCCTTCAGATGAGCGGCTCGGCGCCGGTCGCCGAGGATATCGTTCAGGAAGTGTTCCTGGCCTTGCTGCGGGAGGAGTGCGGCTATGACCCGGAGCGCGGAAGCCTGGTGGCTTACCTGTTTGGCATCGCGCGCAAGCTGTTGCTGCGGCAGTTCGAGCGGCGCCGCTTGGACGTGCCCGTGGACACGGGAGGCGCCGAAGAAGGGCGGTTTACGGAACCGGTGGATGCTTCCGATCCCCTGGCGGACCTGGCTGCCCGCGAGCGCGTCGAAGCGTTGCGCCGGGCGGTGAGCAGCTTGCCGCGCCGTTACCGCGAGGTCGTGGTGCTGTGCGATCTGGAGGAAGTGGATTACGCCGAGACCGCGGCGGCGTTGGGCTGCCCCATCGGCACGGTCCGCTCGCGTTTGCACCGCGCGCGGCTGATGCTGGCCGGGAAACTGCGGGAGGAACGCCATGGGGGCGCTTCGATTCCAGCATGGAAGGCGGCGAGGTGTGCGATATGAACTGCGAAGAATATTGGAATGATATGGCCGGACCGGAGCCCGAAGCGGATTTTGACGCCCATCTGGCCGCGTGCCCTTCGTGCGCCGCGCGCTGGGCGGCCGGGCGTCCTGTGGCGGCAGGCCTCCGCCTGCTGGCGGCGGAGATGAAGAACGTATCGGCGCCGCCGCGCGTGGAAGCGCATCTGGTGCGTGCGTATCGGGAACGGTACCCCCGGAGCGTGCCGCCCGCGGGCGAGGTTCGCCGTTGGTGGGCGGCCGCCGCGGCGGTGTTATTGGTTGCCGGCGCGCTTTGGACCGGCGTGCGCCAGCCTCCGCCGAGTGCCGCTAACTCCGGCCTTGCGGCCGTCGCCGCGAGCGAGGAAGAAGATGCCGCGTTCGTTCCGCTGCCCAATGCCGCGGGCTCGCCGCAAGATGACGATGTCGACCTGGTGCGGGTAGAGCTGCCGCGCTCCGCGGTCACTGCGCTGGGAATGCCGGCGGGCGACGATAGCGACGCGGAGGGCGTGGAAGCCGAAGTCCTGGTGGGCCCGGATGGCATGGCGCGCGCCGTCCGGTTCCTGAATTGACTCGAGCCCGGTCGCGGGAGCAAACGATGAAGATGTGCGGCAGTTTCGCTTTTCTACTGGCGGCCGGCGCCCTCGCCTGGGCGCAGAATCCGCTGCCGGGCGGGCATGGCCGCTTCGGCGCCGGCCCGCGCTTCCTCGGCGCCGAGGCCGGTGTGCCGCGCCACGTGGTCAAGGGTGCTCCGTTTTCGGGAGATTGGATTGCCGAGAGTACCGAGACCCTGGCCGATGGCAACCGCATCCGTCAAACCAGCACCGCGCACATGGTCCGCGACAGCGAAGGCCGGACTCGCCGCGAGGAATCGCTGGCTGGCTTGGGCGCGCTGGCCGCCGGTGGAGGCGCGCAGCAGGTAGTCTTCATCCATGACCCGGTGGCCGGTGCAAGCTACGCCCTGGATCCCGCGCATAAGACCGCCACCAAGTCGGCCTGGACCGCGCCCGGCGCGCGTTCCTCCGCAGTGATCGAAGAGAGGAAGGAAGTGCGCGCAGGCGGCGCCAATCAGTCCGTGAAAACCGAAGCTCTCGGCGCCGCGACCATCGAAGGTCTCCAGGCGCAGGGAACCCGCACCACCGTCACCATAGCGGCCGGCGCCATCGGCAATGAAGCGCCGATTCAGGTGGTGACCGAACGCTGGTATTCAGCCGACCTGCAAATGGCGGTCCTCACCAGGCGTAGCGATCCGCGCAGCGGCGAAACCGTCACCCGGTTGACCAATGTCAGCCGCTCCGAGCCTTCGCCCGCCCTGTTTCAGGTGCCGTCCGATTTCAAAGTGACCGAACACACCGCGCCGCATTTCCGCACTCCGGCCGGCGCAGCCAGGCAGTAGCCGGCCCGCGCAGGGCGCTAAAATCAGTCTGCACCCGGGACCGGTTGTCACTTCTTGCCGGGAAACGCATCTCCGCTGGTAGAGGTCACATGGAAGTCAGCATTCGGTATCGGGGCAATGTCAGATTCGAAGCCGTCGCGCGCGGGCATCGCGTGATGTCGGACCAGCCGGCGGCGAACGGCGGCGAGGATGGAGGCATGACGCCGCCGGAACTGCTGCTCTCGGCGCTGGGCACCTGTGCCGGTTATTACGCCGCGCAGTACCTGAAAGCTCGCTCGCTTCCCGCGGATGGCATCGAGATCCATGTCGCTGCCGACAAGGCTTTGCAGCCGGCCCGGTTGGCCCAATTTCGCATCGAAGTCACCGTTCCCGGCCTGGACGCCGCGCACGAGGCCGGCGTTCTGCGCGCCGTCAAGGCCTGCCTCATTCACCACACGCTGCTGAGCCAGCCGGCCATCGAAATCGTGTTCAAGACCGTGGAGACGGTTGTCTAGCCTTGTGGGGCAGGTCCCCGACCTGCCAACGCCGGGCACAAGCCCGGCCAATGCCCATCGCGAGGTAACCCGCAGCCCTTTATTCGCCCGGCTTCGCCTTTAGCCGTGCCTCACGCCGCGCCGCGGCGTCGCAGGAGTTTGCCATTCAAGTGCCGATGCCCAGACGCGGCAGCACCCATCGCATCAGCACGATATACGCGGCCATCACCAGGATGATTTGCAGCCAGTCGGGCAAGGTAGCCCCTCCTTCATTATTTCAGATGCAATGCGCGCCGAGGGGTGACACGGGCGGGCCAGCGTTCCGCAAACTCTACGGCAGCACCGTGAAATCCGTCCACTGGCCGGCCGCCGCGCCTTTGCCGCCGTTTCGCTCCGCGGCGATCACTTGCAAATCGTAGTCGCCGGGCGTCATGGCATCCCCCAGTTTCAGCGCACCGACCACCACTCGCCCGCTGCCTGGCACGTCGATCAGCCGGGCCGGCGCCGAGTACACTTCCTTGCCGTCGCGCAGAACGCGCACCCGCGTGGCCAGATCCACATCCGGCCCTTTCTTGCGGCCGTTCTCGACCGCGCAAAGAAACTCGACCGAGCCCCCGCGCTTGAACTCCCGCAACGCCGCCACGATGCCTGGCAGGTTGGATTTGTCCGGCGATGGTTCGGCATCCAGCAGGACCACGCTGGCCAACGCGAATCCCCGCTTCTTCAAATCCGGAATCTGGAGGAACTGCGTAGCCGACCCGATCTTGGCCGTCGTCTGGTCCCGCACCGCCACGCGAACCTGGTACGCCCCGCGCGTCGGAACCGGCACGTCCAGTGTGTACAATGCGCCATGCCGCAGCGCCTCGGCCAGCTTTCCGGGCGCCACCCGTATATCGAAGACGCCGCTGACCCTCGCCAGCGGCTGGTCGCTCGCGCCAGTGGCCACCGCCAGCAATAGGATCTGCGCCCAGTCGTTGCCGTGGTCGTCGTGCTTCCAGGTCAGGTCGGCCGCGTTGATTCTCACCAGATTGCGGACCACCGGACCTCGCTTGGGAACCTCCGCATAGAGCGCCGTCAGCCTCACGTCTACCCCGGCGGACTGGAACGGCGACAACATCCCTGCGTGCAATTGTTCGATCGGCGTGGTGTACTTCGGAAGCGTCTCGTCGTCGGTCTCCCCGAAAAAACCGTACCGCGACCGAACGTGCAATCCCGCGCGCGTCACTTTCACCTGAATGCGATGGAAGTCGGTCCTGCTATTCTTGCTGTTCAACGTACCTTCCGGCGTATGATACCCGAGCAAGTAGTAACCCGCCTGGTCGTCCAGCATCCGGTCGAGCCCCCAATTCAGGTCGTTGCCGTTGTCGTAGGCCAGCCCGCCAGTCCTGTCCGCGAGGTATGCGAGATTGGATTGCAGGATGTTGTTCGTGGCGTCCCTCCCGCCGCAAGCACCTGCTTGCGTCAGGCCGTTCAGGGCCTCGGTCGCCGATGCCCCACTGTGACCCAGGTCCGGCTGGTCCTGCGCGTCCGGTTGCAGAGTTTGGAGGCCGGTGGCCTGCATGGTGTAGATCACCGTGCCCGACCGGTTGGCCCGGTCGATCAAGCGGCGCAGCGCGAC
>OBLW0100000890.1_pt1 | contig 25779 bp, 21 predicted proteins | sample 1520161 | NCBI WGS metagenome assembly OBLW01 (sample SAMEA3539309, study PRJEB22396) | soil metagenome | biome: tundra; feature: field; material: soil | place: USA | collected 2010-05 | depth 0.15 m | reverse complement strand
TATTTTTTCTTCCTCAATAATCTGGACTATTTTTATTGGAAACATAAATGATGTCTCTAAAACCATCGTTCCGCCAAACATTATGCTCATTATCATCTGATATAATCCATAGTCAAAGGAAAGGGGCAGTACCTCCAGGATTATATCATTATGATCATTTTCCAAATATTCAATAATACTGCGCGCAGCAGAAATCATATTGAAATGAGAACTGATAACTCCTTTGGGTTCGCCGGTTGAACCGGAAGTATATATAAGAGACGCTAAATCATAATCAATAATTTTATCCATCCTATCAGCAAGATTCTTTGATATCTCAATATTATGATTATCAATCAGTTCATCAAAGAAAAAGGCGGTACTATTATTCTGGTTTTCATCGGTAAAATTGATACCAACCCAAATTATTTTTATATCACACCCATTGTGGTTCAAGGCACTACTTACAACATCATATTTTCTTGAATCGGCTACAATAAAATTTGCTCCGGAATCTTTTATTATATATTCAAGCTTATTTGACTTTATAGATCCATTTAGCACTATAAATACAGCGCCTGTTTTAAGTATACCCCAAATTGAAATGACGCTTTCTACTGAATTATCAAGAAATATAATAACACGGTCATGCCGGTTTATGCCTAAATGAATTAATGAATTGGCAAATCGCGTGGATCTATCATTCAGATTACCATATGTAATACGATTATTATCAAATATTAATGCTTCTTTATCATAATATTTTTCTGCATTATTGATTAAAAAATTATGCAGAAGTCTTGGCTGAAATATTTGTTTTTTCATTTTGAACGATAGTCATATTTGGTGACTGATCTTCTATCGAAAACTATATCAAATGTTGAGGGTTTGATTTTATGGGTATCAAAATTTTCAATAAATCTGTCGTTAAGAATTTGAGTGGTTAGAATACCGACCAAAGCCATATTATCAAATTCACTTGAATTTTCTGCCCTGGTTAATTTGTCTTTTAATATTTTTACCATTGAGTGGTTAAAAAGGTTATAACTTTTTAGTTTTTCATCCGACAAATAATAATCAACGTATTGCAGATTTTTATTAAGAAGGCTATTTTTTATTGGGGCCCTATAGGGATGTTTAGGTCTATTTAAAATAGATTGGGGTAAAATATCTTTATATATTTTCTTTAGGATGAATTTTTCGTTTAATCCTCTAATTTTCAAATAAGAAGGCACCTTTCCCATAAATTCTATGAGTCTATAATCTAAGTATGGCATTCTTATCTCCAAAGAATGGGCCATGGCAACCCTATCTCCCTGAGATGAAAGCAAATAATCTGACATAAATATTTTCATTTCTAAATATTGAGCTTTTGATAAGGCATCCCATTTGTTAAATTTTTCCGGAAGATTATCTTTTAATTCCAATAAGGTGTCATAATCTTGCATTGAGGTGGTAATATTTTCACTGAAAAACCTCTTAATTCTTGCAGTATTATTCCACCTGATCAAATGTGAAAAAAAGGGGGTGTCGGGCTGATCAATACCGACCTTGAAAAAGGAATTCAAGGTTGCCTTACTTCTTTTATCTTTAAATATATAGGGATACAATTTTTCTAATAACCGAGGTCGCATAGTAGAGTTAGGATATTTTGCCCAGAAAGACCGTATCAATGTTTCTCTGAATATATTGTACCCGCCGAATATTTCATCAGCTCCTTCACCCGTCAGCACAACTCTAAAGCCAGACTGATTAACTAATTCGGATAGCATGTATAATGGAACGGGTGATAACCTCAAAAGAGGTATTTCAGTAAACCAAATTACTTCGGGAACAAGTTCTCCAATATTTTTATTAGTGGCAAGTATTTCTTTATGTTCAACATGTAATTTTGAGACCATCTCCTTTTGATATTGCCCTTCATCAAAATCTATATCTTCAAATCGAATTCCGAATGTATTCAATTGATTATTAAAGTTGTTTTTCACAAGGGTAGTAATTCCTGACGAATCAAGTCCTCCGCTTAGATAACAACCAACCGGTACATCGGCTCTTAACCGAATCCCAATTGAATCTATTAGTAATTCTTTAGAATATGATGTTATCTCATTTGAATTATAATTAGTAAGTTCATTGGGTAATGCAAAGTCAAAATCCCAATATTGCTTAACTAAAACCTGATTCCCGGTTATACTTAAATATGATCCTGCAGGAAGTTCTTTTATGTCCTTAAACGAAGTTCTTCCAGGAAGAGTTGTCCAAAATGTAAATACCTGGTCCATAGCTTTATGATCCAGTTTCCGCTTCACTTTATTATTGGCAAAAATTGCTTTGATTTCGGACGCAAAAATAAATTGGTTTCCGCAAACTGTATAGTATAATGGTTTTTTACCGACTCTATCCCTTGCTATAAATATTTTCCTATTTACAGAATCCCAAATTGTAAAAGCAAATTGTCCATTGAGCATGTGCAAACAATTTTCCTGTTTTTCCTCATAAAGATGAAGAATAATTTCAGTATCTGTATTTGTATAGAATTTGTGCCCTAACTTGATTAAACTATTTTTCAATTCGATGTAATTATATATTTCACCGTTAAAGACAATCCATAGTGTTTTGTCTTCGTTATGAATTGGCTGTGTTCCGCTTGTCAGATCGATTATACTTAACCTGGTTTGAGCAATTCCAATCCAATCATCGATATATAATCCGGATTCGTTTGGACCACGATGATTGAGATATCCTGACATTTTAGCAATAACATCAATTGAAATTAGGTTAGGTTCTGTTAGGTTTAATATTCCTGTTATTCCACACATTATAATTAAGAATCAGGTTAATAAATAGGTTATTAAATGCAAATAATAATGTCAATGTATCTATTTTTCTACAGAATGTTTGACTTTGAAGCGAGTTTATTTTCAATATATTCATTAACCTTTGTTAATGAAGATAAATTCTCCTTTATCAATTCATTATCTAAAACTGATATATTGTAATTTTCTTCAATAAAAGCAACTAATTCAAGAGTTCCAGTAGAGTCAATTATACCCTTGTCAAAAAAATCAGTATCGCTGTCGAGTGATTCTCCCTGACCAAACATAAAATTATTTATTACAAATTCTTTTAATTCTTTTATATGATCCATTTACTTCTCTCTATAAATTGTTACAGTTAAATAAGAAATAGCTCAATTTGCAAAGATACCCTTTCGGATTTATGAAAATTTACATAACGATTTTTGAATCACATAATTTCTGCAAGTCACTGATATTCTTGCAATTCACTATTTCTAAACTTTTAAATCTGACCTTATATTCTTGTTCTATAGCAATTATAATATTAATATGATTCAGAGAATCCCATCCGGGAATCTGGTAAAGCTGAGTTTCATCTTTGATCTCATAATCATCGAGACGTAATTCTTTTAAGATTACCGATTTTAATTTATCACTGATCATGGATCTACTCCACTAAAAATTCATTTGATTGCATTATACGTTCTTTATTTGCCTTTCGACTTGGCTTCCCTGCTGAGCTCTTTATGAGCCATCGAACAGGGACTAAATAGATTTTAGAAATTGTGATATCATTTTTTAAGCCTTCTTCCTGAATCCGAACTTTCAGATGTTTTTTATCATCGCGGGTTTCAAGATTTGTCTCGGCGAGAACCGTAAGCAATTCGGTACCCAGAATTTCATCATCGGTGCCAAATGCAACTACCCTCCCCGGTATCACTCCTTCAACCTTACTGACAATATCTTCCACGTCTTCGGGATAGATATTGTTCCCAGCAACAATAACAATGTCCTTTTTCCTGCCAATGACATAATATTCGTCGTTAAAGATAAACCCATAATCGCCGCTATAATACCATCCGTCTTCCAATACATCGACAGTTTTTTCAGGATAGTTCCGATAGCCATCAAACATTGAAACGGAACTGATCGCAATTTCACCCACTCTACCGGGAGACAAGTCTTTTCTGTTTTCATCTACTATCCTGACCTGGCATCCTTTAATTACTTTCCCAGAGGAAACGCAGATACGAGCTTTTCCAGCATCTTCAGTAGTCTCGACCAATCCCCTGGCTAACTTCAGCCGATCCATTGAGAGTTCAGCGGGACTTGAGCCGGGAATCGTTTGAGTTACGGCAAAGGTTGTTTCAGCCATGGCATAACATGCGGATAAAGCTGACTGTTTAAAATTATAACTCTTGAATTTATTTAAGAACCTAGCATGGCTTTCGTGCCGAACCGGTTCGCTACAATTGATAACGAGACGCCAGCTATCAAGGTTAAACCCTTCCAATTCATCTTCGGGAATTTTATCAGCCAACATATTATAAGCAAAGTTGGGAAGCCATGTTACTGTTCCTTTTTCTTTCGAGACTGCCTCAAGCAACAAAGACGGTGCGAGCACCCATTCGAAAGGGTCAATTTGAATAGAGGTTATACCAAAAGCAAGGGGAAGATGATATGCAGCGATAAGGCCCATATCATGATAGAACGGAAGCCAACTGACAATTTTATCTTCTTTTGAAAAATTGATTGCTTCAGCATAATTATCGACATGTTCCAATACCGCCCGGTTTGAAAGGAGCACAGGTTTTTGTAAACCGGTAGTACCGGAAGAATGCTGTAACAGGAAGGGGTCAGTTCCCTCCCGGTTCTTCCTTATTTTCTTAAGTTCTGATTCTATTCCAGCATTCCGAAAGGTTAAATCCCATTCCAAAGGAAAATGCATTCCCTTTATTGTACTATTATCAAGCAATGGAGTAAGAATCGGTTCAAGGGAACTTTCTGTAAAAATCCAATCGAGACCGGACCTTTTTGATATGCCATATATACCTTCCCGAAATTTATCGGGATGCAGCCTTGGGTTAGGATAAGCAAGCACTGCGGGGATAGCGCCAGTCCCCACGATCCCCATATAGAGAGGATAAAAAAAACGGTTGTGTCTTATTATTATGGCACATACCTGATTTTGTATGATTCCCTGCTTTTTTAATTGAATGGAAAATGCATTAGCAGTTTTCAGAAGATCCTTAAAAGACCAGCAAAACGGTTCTTCCCCTGCTATCCAATGTATTATTGCATCCTTTACTGGTGTGATACGTGCATTCTCTTCCCAGCGCGACCATACTGTTTTAAATTGCATTTTCTACTTTCTATTTATTCCTTCAACGAAGAGCTTATATATTTGTTGGCTTTATTAAGTTAGTTATTTTATCCAGAATATCTTTGGACGGTCTTTCCTCAAATAGGTTAATATTTTTTAATATACTATTTAAAGATAAACGGTCATATGGCTTTATTGCTTCTAAAGTTTGTATTATTTCTTCTGTAAATCTATATCCGGTTATTCTCATAGGATTTCCTATAACTATAGCATAGGGGGGAACATTTCTTCTTACTACTGTAGATGCCCCTATAACAGCTCCATTTCCAATATGTATACCCGATAATATTGTTGCTCCATCTCCTATCCAGACATCATGACCTATGATTACAGGACCCTTTGTTATAGTTTCACTATTTTGTTTTAAATATAATTTACTAAATTCAAAGGTTGTCAAATTATTAATATTATGTTCTCCTCCTAAAAGAAATTTTACGTTGGGTGCAATAGAACAATAATTACCTATAATTAATTTTTCATCTTTATTTCCATATAAACTTATGTTCATATAACCGGAGGTTCCAATTCCAATTTCTACTTGATTATAATCAAAAATATTTTCTGGTATAATAAAATTGTGTTTATTTAATTTTCTCCACTTTTTTTGAAATAATTTTAATTTTACTTTTTTATAAACCCAAAACAATATTTTCTTCCAATTTTATATAAATAATCAATAGTAAATATATATTTTCATTTTCAGGTTTAAAATATATAATCGTTTTAAGATACACAAAATAAATAATAGAATTAAATATTTATTAACTGATAAATGCTGAAGGGAAACTGGAGAAATGGGAACAAATTGGGTAGGATAATCGAGGAGAGGTTCCTGTTTCTGGCATAGCAGTTGAATCATAGGATTGACTTTAATTAAATATGAGGCATTTAATTGATTTAATTAATATTTTGCTGATAACAAAGTGTATTAATATTAATAAATGACTCTTTTATAGACACATTTGGAAAAGGAGTTTCCTATGAATTTCAGACTAAACATATTAACCGCAAGTTTAATTGTATTATTATTTTTACCTTTTGCATCTATTAGCCTAGCCGGGGGATTTGGACAAATATCTGTGAAGAAATGGGCTGATGACAAGAAATCTGCTTTTTCTTTTACATTTGATGATGGATACATGTCACAATATGATAACGCAAGACCCGTTCTTGATTCATCCGGGTTTAAGGGGACATTTTTCATTATCAGCGGTGCCGTAATTGATGGTCTGCCTGGGATTTGGGACGAAACATGGGCGCGATTACGGATAATGGCGCTTGAAGGACATGAGATTGGTTCTCATACTGTAACTCACCCAGCTCTTGATACATTAAAAACAGGAACTATTTCAACACCAGGAACTTTATTATATGAACTTTATCAATCCAAAAAAACTATAGAGCAAGAAATTCCAAATCAGAAATGTATAACATTTGCGTATCCTTATGTTAACTACAATACACATGTAATGAATGAGACTGCACTTTATTACGAATCGGCAAGAGCTAGTGGTGTTTTGCCGAATAATTCATCTTTAACAGGTATACAGTTTTATTCAATAAGCGCTAAGGAGGAACAGTTTGATACAACGAATAGGAATTCCCCTCAGGCTGATCTGGATGAATTACAGGATTTTGAAACTTATGTAGATAGTTCAATAGCGGATGGGAAATGGGGAATTCTTGTGGCACACGAAGTAGTTCCTTTTTCACAAATAGCTTATATGATACAGCTGGGAGAATGGTATCCAATGTCGACGGAATGGTTAACATCACTTTGCCAATGGCTGAAACAAAAATCAGACAGTAATCAAGTGTGGGTAGAAACCATGGGAAACATTACACGTTATATGAAGGAACGGGAAAAGTTCCAATATAAAATTACAAAACAGACAGCAACCCAGATACAGATAAATGCCACCGATGGTCTTAAGGACCTGATATATAATTATCCTTTAACTGTTGACATAACCGTCCCACCTGACTGGCAATTGGCTATTGTTATTCAGGGTTCAAGCATAGATACAATAAAAACTTTCGTAGTAGGTGCAAGTACTTATGTAAGAACATACGTCATTCCTGATGGTGGAATTTTAATTCTGAATAAGACAGATCCCCCATTGCCAGTAGAGCTAACTTCTTTTACAGCCGCAGTTATAAACAAAGGTGTAGATTTAAACTGGAAGACATCTACAGAAATAAACAACAACCGCTTTGATATTGAGAGGATGATAGAGAATAATGCTTGGCAGAATATAGGTTCACTTCCCGGTGCAGGTAACTCAAATTCCCCAAAAGCTTATTCTTTTATTGATAACTCATCCTTATCCACTGGAAAATATTCCTACAGACTTAAACAGATGGATAATGACGGACATTATAAGTATTCCAATACAGTTGAAGTCGAAGTAACTTTTACACCTGGTTCTTATTCATTGGATCAGAACTATCCGAATCCTTTTAACCCTTCAACGCGGATTAAATATTCTATTCCATTTGAGAGCAATGTAAAGGTAATAGTATTTAACACACTTGGTGAAACAGTTAGTGAACTTACAAATGAATTGCAGGGGGCGGGAACTTATGAGACAAGTTTTAATAGTCCGGGGATTTCGAGCGGAGTGTATTTCTATTCAATCGTAGCGAACTCAACAGATGGCAAGCAGAGTTTCAGAGAAACCAAGAAGATGATGTTATTGAAATAGCGACAAATGTCGGTATTGTAAATAGATTTTACTTACTCGAAAAGACAATCAGGGGATTGGGTTGAGATATTAATAAAAAGTGTAATTTCTTTCTTAATTGCACGGAGGGAATTTAAGATACCTGTCAAAAGCTTCCAATTCATACGAACAACAGCCCACTACAGTGCAGTAAAGTGCACTGAAGTGTGCTAAAAATGGTCTATTGATCTCATTACGGATATCAATTAGAACATAACACCCTTATTCTCAAACTGCACAAACACAATACGTTTTTATCCAATTTATAAATAATAAAAGATAAAACACGGTGTTTTATGATATTTATCACATTACGCCTGATGTATTTTTCACTTTAAATTCAGGTGATTCCTCCAATTATTTCAGTTTTCCCCCTATGGTTCATACTTCCTCCAAAAGCTATGTTCATCAAGGTATTAAATAAACAATCTTTTATAGATACGATGACAATTAAGATAATATTTTTAATGTAACGGAGGAAGGAAATGAAATTTGTCAGTACAATTAGTATTTTAATTATAATGTTCTTATTAACTATACATGTATTTGGACAAAATGTAATTACTTTCGATAATCAAGGCTGGAACAGCAACCAAACATTACCTTCAAATTTTTCAATAGGCAGTTATTCGTTTTCAGGTAATGAAGTTTTTTATACAAATTACGGATACAACTTTGATGTTAACGGTACGAGTCTTTATTATGTGTTTCAGAACCCTAATACAGATAAAATTACCATCACAACGCCAAATGGTCAGACAGCTAAATTAATTAGTTTGGCAGCATATCAGGTTAGTGAGACAAGTACTGATAGCCTGGTTGTGGAAGGGTGGAATGGTTCCAACTTAGAATACACACGCTCATTTACAAATAATACTTCGTGGGAAACATTAACGCTAAATTATAATAATATAGATAAAGTTGTCATAAGATTAGATTCTGCGGGAAACGGAGGTTTAGCAGATTATAACTTTGATAATTTCACTTTTAGTGACCCGGCTTTGCCTGTAGAGTTAACCACATTTAAAGGGATATCCGGAAAAAATGGTATCAACCTGGAATGGCAAACAGCGACTGAGACAAATAATCAGGGGTTTGAAGTAGAAAGAAATACTAACTCATCATGGGTGAAAATAGGATTCATTGCAGGAAAGGGAACCAGCGTTACTTCAAATGATTACTCATTTGTCGATAAAAATCCTGTCGGTGATACAATTCATTACCGGCTGAAACAGATTGATAACAACGGTAATTTTAAGTATAGTAAAGAAATAGAAGTCACAGCAGATCTATCTCCTAATAATTACTCTCTAAGCCAAAATTACCCCAATCCGTTTAACCCGAGTACGACTATAAATTACAGCATAACTAAAGCAGGCAAAGTAGTTCTTAAAATATACGATTTGCTTGGTAAGGAAGTCAATACACTTGTGGATGAAAATAAACAGTCCGGAAGCTATTCCGTAATATTTAATGCTCATAATATGACAAGTGGAATTTATGTATATGAGCTGAGAACCGACGGGTTTGTTTCCAGAAATAAAATGATTCTTCTAAAATAAGTTTTAGTGCTAAAAAAGGTTTTATTAATTATTTATATGTTTTATAATAATGTATTTACATTTTGAATTTTATTAAGTTATATGAAAAAAGAATTTTTTATAGGAAGTAATTAGGAGAATGATTAAACATATGAAAAAAATACCATCTTTTCACCATTTACAAGAACATGTTTCATTATTTTTAACCGTAATTCAGTTATCAATAATATTATTTGTTTTTATTCCGCCTATTAATGCACAAACAAAACTGATGACAATATCTGGACCGAATGATTGGACAGATCTTATCTCTTTCCTTCCGAATGCAAAAATGGCGGGCCAATCAATCTGGATTTTATTATTACCCCCAAGTAAAACTCCGCCAATATGTCAGACTTGTAATTACTCAGAACCATATCGTCTTGATTTTATAAGCTGGGCTAAAGAAATAGCGAATTTATCACTTAGATATTCAAACCTTACAGGGTATGCTCTTGAAGACTTTCAAGAGAATTTGAATCTTGGCTATATTAGGCAAACTTATATAGATAGCATGATAGTTACGAGTAAATCAATCAATACAAGATTGCAATTTATTACCACATTACCTAATATCTACTATATTGGTAAGAATGCAACTGGCAATGGTTCCGGCTCAAGTTGGGCGAATGCACATCTATATCGAACTTTTGATTGGACTACAGTAAATGGTGGTGATACGGTCTATTTTGATGGTGGCTCAAGTGGATTAACCTATAATAATATACCATATATACAAAATGTAAAACCCGCTTCGCAAATCGTTATAACAAAAGGCAACGACGCCGGACACAATGGAACCGTTACTTTTACACCTTATGATTCTACTACAGGATGGGCTTTTCAATTAAATACTTGTAGTAATATTAAATTAACAGGTTTAACTTTTAAGTGTTTATTGACTGCCGTAGCTACAGAAACAAAGATCTTGTATCTCAAACAAGGTTATTATAATGTTGTTGATAATTGTACAGTAGAAAGTGGCGGGGATGGTAGCGGAATTGTATTAAATACTGAGTATCAAGACACAGTTAAGAATTGCACTATTACGATTGATGATAATAGTAATCCAAATTATCAGGACGCAATGAGATTTGAGTATGGTGCAGGCGGTCATGTCGTTATAAACAACTATATCGTTATGAACGGAAGTAATCCAATACCGCATAAGGATATTTTACAAACTACAGGTATAGGTTCTGTGTATAATTATCAGACTGTATTTGCTAATAATTTTGTATATATTTTTGCTCCTCAGGCAGATGAAACTCAGGGGTTGTTTTTTGCAGACTTTACGAGTGGTCTTTCAAACAGGTTTTTGGTCTACAATAATATTTTTGTTATGGATGCCTGGCATAATAATCAACCAATAATTGTGAAGAATACTGCTGGAGTTGGACAACAATCATTAAGAGTGTTTAATAACACCATTGTTCTTGGGGACAATTCTACAGCCAGATTCCTTATGATTGGTAATTTGGATACCCTTATTGCAAAAAATAACATTGTGGTTGCGGATAGCGGTATTCAATTTGTGTATGGACTATATGATGATGCGAGTAATTATAGTAATATAACTTACAAAGATATTGATTATAATCAACTTTGGGCAAAGGGTGGTATCGGGACTAAAATGTATGGTGGTGGTGCATTTTATTATACTTTTGGGGCATGGAAAACATACTTACAAAGTATCGGAGCAGTAGGATATGATGCTAATAGTGATACAAGTTCAGTTAGTTTTGTTAATAAATGGGGAACTAATGCAACTGATTATAAACTTGTCAATGGTTCTACTGGTGTCAATACAGGCGTTGATCTTTCAAATATAATCCCCGCAACTGATATTTTAGGTAGGAATCGACCGCAGGGGGGGTGGCATAAAGGGGCATTAGAACCTTGACACCTGTCCCCCGAAAAGAGATCCAATTGTTAAATTAGGATCAAATAATATGTTCATTTATTTAATGAAGTGTTTTAATTACCTGTTCATGTATCCATAAATATGTTTTGGCAATTCCATTTTTCAAAGGTAGTGTAGGGGACCATCCCAATTTTTCTTTAATTAACTTATTATCTGAATTCCTGCCTTTAACACCCAGGGGGCCTGTTATATGCTTAACATTTATTTTTTTTTCTGCAATTTCCATTACAATTTCAACAAGCTGATTGATCGTAACCATTTCATCAGAACCAATATTCACCGGACCTCTGAAATCTTTGGAATCCATTAACCTTCTTATTCCTTCCAAACATTCATCAATATATAAAAATGAACGCGTTTGTTTTCCATCGCCCCAGATTTCAATTTCGCCACCGACTTCTGCTTGGGCAACTTTCCTGCATATTGCAGCAGGAGCTTTTTCTTTTCCGCCAGTCCATGTACCATAAGGTCCAAAAATATTGTGAAATCGCGCTACTCTTACATCCAATCCGTAGTTACGATGAAAAGCAAAATATAATCTTTCGCTAAATAGTTTCTCCCAACCGTACTCACTATCCGGAGCCGCCGGATAAGCAGATTCTTCAGCTAAATTTGGATTATCCGGGTCTAACTGGTTATACTCAGGATACATGCAAGCAGAAGATGAATAAAATATCTTTCCCACACCGATTTTTTGACTATAATAAGCCATATTTAAATTTATAGTTGCAGAGTTATGCATTACATCCGCATCGTGCTCACCCGTAAAGATATAACCTGCACCGCCCATGTCTGCAGCTAATTGATAAACTTCATCGAATGGCCTATCTAATATATTTTTACAAACTATTGGATCGCGCAAATCTCCAATCACAAAATCGTCAACTAATAAGCCTTGATGCTCATTATGTTTGAGATCCACACTTCTTACCCAAAATCCTTCTTTTTTTAACTTATTAGATAAATGACCACCTATAAAACCACCAGCGCCACAAACAAGAGCTGTCTTTTGCATTTATTATTCTCCATTTTTTTAATTAAAACACTGAATGAAATAATACTTGTTATAGAATATTTTTTATATTATTTATATATTATACAAAATATTTTTTAGAAAATCCATTTAAATAAATCGATTTAAAATCTGTATATTTTTTCTCAACATTAAATAACTTGAGGGGTATTCTTTTACAAGCCATATCATGAATGCTGTCAGGTCAATATTTTCAGATAATAACTTTTTTAATCTACCAGCCCATCTTTCGGAGCTATTTTCATCATTTAATAAGGATTCTGCTTCTCTAAATAAATCACCCATATTAGATACCTTCAAGATTAATTGGTATTTTTCATTTAGTTCATTAATAAATCCAACATATTTATTACTATAAAATATTGCAGGGACCCCTAATAATGCTGATTCAGCTGCCATTGCTCCACTTTCACCGATAAAAATTGAAGAGCAATATTCTATGAATTGCATTTCTAATTTATTAAGAAGCTTATTACTTTCTAAACTATATTCTTCAAGTTCATTTGGTAAATCTACTTCAGATGAAATAATAACTCTACCATATTTTTTCATTTCTTCAACTAATCGTAACTTTTCTTCTAAAGAAAAGCCCTTAAAACCTTTATCATCACTAGCTTCCCATGAAACAAAGCGAATCAAAATTATTTTGATATTCAGACCAAATATATTTTCTTTTAGTTTATCGTAAAGTTCAGTATTTAATTGATTCGGATGAAGGAAAGCTAATTCGTTATAGCTATTAATTTTTATATGATTTTTCCCTAATCTTGTTTTAAAATTATTTGGTGTAATGAAAATATTATTCGTGTACTTTAAATAATTTAATGCCGGGTCCAAATCCGTATTGTGAAAAGATATAATAGGTGTTTTGATTAATGGTTGTAAAATTGAAGGATATATACTTGTCGAATTTAGTATTATAGAAGGTTTAAACCTTTTAATAACTTTAAATAATTTATAAGTAAAGAAAATAGTCCCCAATATTTTTCTAAGTAATCCTTTTTTAGGAGGACCAAAGGAAATATAATTAATATTATATCTTTTTAGCAATTTAATTGTTACATCTTTATCTCTAGCTGTCACTAAAATTTCGTGGTCATTTAGAGATAATTCCTTTATAAAATTTTTAAACAAATGAACGGAAGCAGGATGGCCAATATCTATAAGTATTTTCATTTATATTCTGTTATCATTTACTATGGTTGCATCATGAATATGATACTGTATCTTTGGGCGAGAATAATCGGTCAGTATACGTCACTAAAATATAAGGGATATCAGAAAGATTATTAAAAGCATGAGCTATATGATGGGGGATATAAACCGTGATTGGTTTTTCTGAATCAAGGGGTAAAATGATTCTTTCCTTTGTCTCAATATCCTCAATTATCATCTCAGCTTTGCCTTGCACTAAAGTGAACCATTCATTAGCTTCATTATGATAATGATTAGCTCTGCTTTCGCCCGGGTTAGCCGAAATGAGATAAACTTCACCCGTAAATTGTGGAAGATGTTCTTCCTTACCAGTGATTACTTTGAGAAACCACCCACGGGAATCTATTATTTTTTTGCGTTCAATAATTTTAATCCTGCCTTCTAATTTCATTTAATAATTATTTTCCTTTCTTCTAAGTACTTTTTAATTCCATCTTCTATTTGAATTTTGGGTTTCCAATTAAAAAGAAGATCCTGTTTTGAAACATTCGCAACTGCATACATAACATCTCTTGGACGGTAAGACTTTGATCCCCAGTCGATATTTGAAAATCTATTAGTAGATAATTCCATAATAGCAGTAATTTCTCTTAATGTATGTCCTATCCCTGTTCCCAATTGAAAACTAGTTTTATTTGGGATTTTATGAAGATTTAACAAACAGGTAATATAAAAATCAACAACATCTTCAATGTGAATAAAATCCAGGACTTGATTACCCCGTGTAATAGTTACTGCTTTCTCTGATTCTAAGGAATTAAAAATTAAATCAATTATTTTTTCTTGGGTATCCACTCCCCCATAAATTGTATATGGAACTATTGTAGTATAATTATATTTGTAAGCTTTACTGTAATAATCAACAAAAATTCTTGAGGCTGTTTTTGTAGCTGAATACAGGTATGCGGGATCAAGAACCCCGTCACCTTTATAATACTCAGCAAAACTTCCTGTATTAATAAACCATTTAAGACCAGATTCTTTTACTGCATCTAAAACTTGACATAAAAATAATATGTTTGAGTTGATTAGTTTTCTCATATCTTCAGTATCATCCGAGGAAGTTAGATATGAAGCAAGATGGATTAATGCTTCCGGTTTAAAGTTATTCAGTTCATTCTTCAGTTTATTTTGATTATCATTGAAAAAATAAAATTGCCTTGTGTTACTGCCATATAGTTCTTTTGATATATCAGGACTAATTGTGATTTCAAAAATTTCATGGTTAGCTTGAATTAATTTTGGAAGTAGATTTCTTCCGACAAAACCTGTAGCGCCTGTAATTATAATTCTCATATATTTTTTAAAACTTAAATGGAGATTCAAAATCCGAAATGTGTTTAAAAATTTTATCCTTTTGAGAAAGAATATATTCTTTAATAGGCCATTCTATACCTAAAGATAATGGATTTATTCCTCCGTCAGCAGATGGTTCATATTCTGCTCCTTGAGAATAAACAGTTATTGTATCGTTTTCAAGACATTGAAAACCGTGTGCACAACCAGTTGGAATATAGATAGAATAACCATTTTCTTCAGATAGCTCAACAACTATATGTTTATTATAACTGGGAGAATTAACTCTAATATCTAATACGATATCCATAATTCTTCCTTTTGGTACATAGACTAATTTTTCTTGCGTAAAAGGAGGAAATTGAAAATGTAATCCTCTAATGACTCCTAAAGCAGAAATTGAAAAAAAACTCTCTTTTAAATCAAATTTAAGTCCCATTTCGTTGAATATGCTTTTCTGATATATTTTTATAAATTTTCCTCGTTCGTCCTGAAATAATAAATTCTCTATTAAAAATACTCCTTGAATTTCTGTTTCACTATACTTCATTTTGTCCATATGGTATTTCTATTAATAGCGTCATTAACAAAATTAATAATATTTTCTTTACTTAATATCTTATTTTCCAAATAGTATTTTTTATACCATTCGGTTGTAACTTGTATAGCTTTTTCGCAACTCCAAATTGGTTCCCATATTAATAATGACTTGGCTTTTGAACAATCTAATTTCAATTGTGTCGCTTCATGAGGCTGATCTATTGTCGATTTAACATCGTACTTCAGAGCTGTCCAATTATTCTTAATTCTCTTTACTACTTCTTCGACAGTAATTGCATCATTGGAATCAGGACCAAAATTCCATCCTTCTGCATATTGATTTTTCCCATTATAAAGTTCTGAAGCCAGTAAAAGATATCCATTCAATGGCTCAAGAACATGCTGCCAAGGACGAATGGCTTTTGGATTCCTAAGGTAAACAATCTGATTTTGCGAAATTGCACGCATTATATCCGGGATTAATCGATCCTGTGCCCAATCACCACCACCAATCACATTACCTGCCCTTACGCTCGCCAGTGAAATTCTATGTTCCTTAAATGTTCCTAAGTTAAAAAACGAATTTCTATATGATTGCGTTAATATTTCAGAGCACCCTTTAGATGAACTATAAAGATCATATCCTCCCATTTCATCTGATTCTCTATATCCCCAAATCCACTCCTTATTCGAGTAACATTTATCACTAGTTACATTAATAATTACTTTTACTGAAGGTGTTTTACGGCACGCTTCAAAAACATTTAAGGTACCGATAACATTTGTTTTATATGTTAATATTGGGTCATTAAACGATGCCCTAACAAGAGGTTGAGCTGCCAAGTGGAAGACAATCTCCGGTTTATAAGTATTAAATGCCGCATCTAATTTTTCTTCGTCTAATATATCACCCACTAAATGAGTAATATTTAAATTTAACAGTGAAAAATGATTTGGCTGGGTTGGTAGTCCTAGTGAATATCCTATTACTTCTGCACCCATTAATTCCAACCAAAAAGCTAACCACGAACCTTTGAATCCTGTATGACCGGTGATTAGAACTCTTCTAGCCTTATAAATATTTTTAAATAATTTATAATCTACCAAATTTTCCATGGTGCTTTATTTTTTTCCCATAACATAATTAATTCATTTTTATCTCTTTGGGTATCCATTGGTTTCCAAAACCCTTCATGTTTATATGCAAACAACTCACCATCATTAGCTAGATTTTCTAAGGGTGTTTTTTCAAAAATTGTACTATCACCTTCAGTTATATAACTCAATACTTTTGGTTCACAAACAAAATAGCCTCCATTTATCCATGCACCATCCCCCTTAGGCTTTTCATTAAATTTAAGAATACGATTACCCTTCCCTATATCAATTGCGCCAAATCTTCCTTCAGGCTTAACTGCCGTAATAGTGACTGCTTTTTTATGTTTTTCATGAAATTTAATAAGTTCGTTAATATTAATATCAGAAATACCATCACCATATGTTAACATGAATCTTTCTTTTCTAATAAAGTCTTGTGCCTGCTTTATTCTACCACCCGTTAAAGTATTTAACCCGGTATCAAGTAAAGTAACTTTCCAACACTCCGATTTATTATTATGGAATATAATAGAATTGTTTGCTAAATCTATAGTCAGATCACTCCTATGCAGGTAATAATTCACAAAATATTCTTTAATCAAATAGCCTTTGTATCCTAAAAGAATAACAAATTCGTTAAATCCATAATAAGAGTATAGTTTCATAATATGCCAAAGAATAGGTTTGTCTCCGATTTCTAACATTGGTTTTGGTTTCAAAGTTGTTTCTTCCCCAAGCCGTGAACCAAAACCACCAGCTAATATTAGTACTTTCATATGTTACCTTCATTTGAACTATTTTTATATTAAATGTTTCTTACAATTAGTTTTAAATAAATATTATTAAGAAAGTATAAAATCTTCCGAGGAAAATTTATTTCTATTTGTAAAACTACAATTATTTAATATTTAAAATTTTCGGATACAAATTTGAGTATACAGCATTTATTTTATTTATATAATTACTTAATGAGTAATCTGATTTAATAGTTTCGTATGCATTTTGACTCATTTCTTCAAATTTCTTTGGATTTGCATCTAACTCAATTATAGAATTAATTATAGCTTTATAATTATAAACCGGCACTAAAAATCCATTTTTACCATCTTCAACAATTTCAGGGATTGAACCAACAGGCGTTACAATTGGTATCAATTTATATGCCATAGCTTCTAAAAGAGCATATGGTAATCCTTCATAATAAGATGGCATCAGAAAAATATTTGTTTCATCAAGAATCATTTCTTTCTTTTTTCCACTTATTATACCCAAATAATTATAATTATCTGGAATTCGTCTTTGGCAATCACCAATAAAATCATCTTTATCTGGTCCATCACCTGCAATAATAAATTGAAAATCAATTTTATTTTTTAATTGTTCCAGAGCCAGTGTTATTTCTTTCAAACCCTTATTTTTATCAATGCGACCTAAATATAGTATCTTCGGTAAACCTTGCGATTTAACTAAAAATGAAGTGGGAGTTTTTACAGAATTTGGAATAAAAATGATATTTCCAATACCAATATTAAAATGTTCAATAAAAAATTCCTGTTCTTTTTTCCCCTGTGTTATTATTTTTTGCGATAGTAAAATTGAAACATTTAAAAATATTTTTAGAATAAACGGAATTTTTTTATTGAGATTATAATTTCCACCGTGGAAATGCAGAATAACTTTTTTTCTAAAACACACAGCAATTATAACCAATAATGAATCTCTAACAATACCAATACTACCTAATGGCATATTAATATGTACAATCTTTATACTTTTTTCATTTATTAAAATTGTAATAAAATTTAATAATACAAAAGGTTGTCTAATCAACCAAATAAACCTCCTTCTCTCAAAATCTTTTTTGCCTCTAACAAAAAGAACGTATTTAATAAAATGATTGTTTTCTATTAAAAGCTTAGTAAAGTTGGAAATACCACCTATGTTTTCATTAACATTAAAAGAAGGAGATGTTATAAGGATTTTTGCAGTACCATTAGTTTTCATCAGTAATAAATATTTCTTAGGGTTCTTTGATTAAAATTTCAACATTTTTTTGTCAAATCAATTTGATACCTGATAATATTTCAATCTATTGAAGAAGGCGATATTAATTTTTTCATTTTTTTAAATAATCCCCATAAACCAGAAGTTCTAACTATAATCTCGTCAATGTTTGCTTTATCACTTATACCTAATCTTCTTAATTTAAAATGATTAGTTTTCTTTGCATTAAATCCTGGATCCATAGTTAAGGCACAAAGGTAACCTGATTTTTGGACATTTATGATTTCTCGATCTGAATAAAACCCATTTGGGTATGCTAAGGCATAAATAGGTTTATTTAATTTCTTTTCAAGATTTAATTTTGAGTATTGCACTTCTTCAAGGGCTAGAGAATCATCACATTTATCTAAAAGAACGTGTGACATTGTATGGGACTGAAAATCCACATACCCGGATAAAAACATTTCGTATATTTCTTCCATATTAAGAACTTGCCGGCCATTTTCTCCATAATTAGTAACAAAATCAAAATTATTTTTTTTATAAAGATTTCTTCTTTCAAGTTCCGGCATTCTCTTTAATTCCTTCAAGCTATATCCAACTATCTTATGGGTCCACCAGAAATGTCGGGTTGTGCCAATAATCTCAGAACATAAAAATATTGTAATCGGTACGCGATATTCTTTAATGCTTTTTAATAATTTATAGTTATTTTTATGCCCATCATCTAAAGTAATAATAATAGTTTTGGGGGGGACTACTCTATTATTCATTAGACATTCAACATAAAAAGATAATGGAATAATATTATAGTATTTCTTTAGATAAATAATAGTTTCATTAAAAGTTTCAGGTAGTGGATCATGATATGTTATTATGGTGACTTCTTTCTTTTGTGCGGTTTCTCTTAATATAGTTGGAATTCCTGAGTATCTTAAAATTTTAAACAATATTTTTTTCATCTTTAAGAAAGTTTGTAATGACTTATAAAATCAGAGAATAATTTTTCATTTTCTTCGGAACTAATAAATTAATTAAGATTTTTGTTAACAAAGTTTATGATTTTTTTTGTCTCTATTTGATAATTAAAAACAGTACAAGCTTTTTCATATCCTTTTTGCGCAATTTCAAGAGCTTTTGGGTAATTATCAAAGACATATTTCATTTGAAGGAAAATAGAGATAGAGTCTTCAGAATCCGCTAGAAATATATTCTCTTTATCTTTAAAGTATTTTTCAATATCTCCAACTTTAGTAGCAATTATGGGTTTTGCCGTCATACAATATTCACCCAGTTTCCAGGGAAATCCAATGTTTGCATAAATAGAATTAGATCTACATACTAACAATAAATCCGCGGCGTTTTTTATTATCTTTAATTCTTCTCTAGATACAAAGCCTAAATATTGGAAATTATTTTTTAAGTTAAGTGCATCAACTACATTATCAATATTACTGAGGAGATAATATTTACCACTGGCTTTTCCTGTAATAAGTAAAATTGAATCAGGAAAAACATTAACAAATTTATTCATAGCTTCTAAAATATAAGAAATACCGTCTTTTTCTGCGAAGAGACCACTATAAAGAATAATTTTTTTTCCATTATATTTTTTTCTAAACGAATCAATATTATTATGTTCTATATTTTGATAATCTACAGGATTAACCAAAATAGGGGAAAGTATTATTCTTTCTTTAGAAATATATTTACCATAATAATCTTTTAAATAGGAAGAAATCACTATCATGCCCTCTGCTATTTTGGGCAGTAATATTTCAGTAAAATGAGCAATAAAAAGACTAAATCTAAATTTAATCCCTTTAAATTCCCTATTGCTAGATTCCTTTTCGACTTCCCATGGATATAGAGGAATTTTTAATAAAAGACAAAAACAAATTATTAAAAAATGTCGAAATAAATTAGTAGAATATATTATTACAATGTCTTGCTTATGCCTTCTCCAACGTTTATACAATAATAACGCAGATTTAATCATGCCATTAATATTATTTATCCATCTAAATGATTTATGTAAATCATACTTATTACTCATTATTAAATAAGGTACACCATAATAATGACCCTTATCCATAATATGATTTTGCCCAACTCTATTTGAAGTACCAAATGGAATGATTAAAAAAGAAGAGACACCGTTTTTACAAATACCTTTTACCATTAAATTACAATGTGCTGTGGTAGCTGGGCCATTTGGAAAATCAATACAAGCAAACAATAAAATACTCATAATTTATCAATTACAACGGAATAGTTAATTGTTGGTTAATCCATTTATAATTTTAATATATATATCTAAAGTAATTTTGGCAACATTATCCGGATAATTTCTATTAAAAGCTTCAATAGATGCGTTATTTGCAATTGTTTTTGCGTATTCGTAATTATTTAATAACTTATTTATTTTTAGACATAAATCATCTACATTGTCTAATTCAAATAATAATCCGTTTTTTTCATCATCGATAATAGAAGGTATCCCACCAACTTTACTAGCTACAGTCGGCATCCCTATTGCCATTGCTTCACAAAGGCTATTAGGACTATTATCCATATTGGCTGTATGAACATAAATTCCCGCTTCACTTAATTCTTTTGCAATTTGCTCAGATTTCATAAAACCTTTGAATTCAAATCTATCTTCAATTTTTAATTCATTCATTTTTTTCTTTATGGACTCGATATATTTAGGAGAACCACCACCAATTATTACGACATTTATATCTTTATTGAGCTTAATTAATTTATGAACTGCATCAATTAAAATTTCAATTCTTTTGCGTTTTACTAGATTTCCAACAAATATTAATTTATTAATGTTTTTAATACCTTGCCATTTCACATCAAAAAAAGCATAAGACAATGCTTCGGGGGCATAAAATAATTGGGCATCTTTATTAATAGATTTGACGAAAGAACTATCCCAATTAGTTCTGCACCCGAAATTTTTATTTTTCCTAATGCAATATTTTTCTATAGGTTGCTGAAAAAATGCTAAGAGGGAAAAATTTAATTTTATATATTCTGAAATTATACCCTGTATTGAGGTTATGTTTGGAAGTTTACTTTTTAGAGCAGCCAGGGAGAAAACGCCTTCGGTTCCATGTGCATGTATGATATCAGGCTTTATCTCTTCTATTTTTTTCAATATTTTTTTAACTACAGGAAAATACCAGGAAATAACATTTATAGGGAAATAAAAAGGATATCCTTTATCTTTAATAAATGAATAGCGTAAAACATGAAAATGAATGTTATTTTTAAATATATATTGATCATAAGGGATTTTAGCGGCATGCGTTATTATATGTAATTCTATTTCATTATTCCTAGCTATTACCTCTGATAAAGATACTAGCCACATTGTTGAATCGATGGGAATATTTTGAGTACTCTGTAATTCTGGCAATAATAAATCGATAGGATATGAAGCCAGCCAGCAAATTTTAATTTTTTTCATATAACTAATAAGAATTTAATAATAATACTAATTCATGATTGAAATATATCTATGAAATTAAGTGATTATTCGAAGAATAAATTTTATTTAATGAATATTCGATATTATAAAATCTAGCAAAAATAAATAGAAATATAATTCCAACCTCAAAAACACTATATGTTACAAATGTAAGATTAGCAAATATTAGACATAAAAATCCGATAAAAATTCCATATTGTTTGGAAACCTTAGCAATTCTGTAAAACTTCCTTGCAACTAAAGCCCAAAATGTAAATAAAAATAGACTACCAATTATGCCATATTCGTATAAACAGGACAGATAACCCACATGTATCTGGGAACTTCTCTTGGCCAAAGCCATCTTTAATTCTTCATCGACTCTTACGCCGGTACCCAAAAAAGGATTTTGGGGGAAAGATTCTGAAAATAGCTTAAATGCTAATACTCTAGTATCTGCTGTCTTATCCATTATTCTATCATTATAGTATTTTTCTATATTCATGCCTGATAAACTAAAAAGCTCATAAAGTATTAATAATACTATTGCTGAACTGACAATACCAAAAATAATATTTTTAATTTTTGAGCCATGCATTAAAACTATTGGAAGGAATAGTAATAAAAGAAAATTTATCATTATCCATCTTGTATTTGTTAAAAAAGCTACTATACCTGAAACTCCTAACCATAAGAAAGATTGAATCAAGTTCTTTTCTAACAAGTCGTGATTTATAATGATAGCCATAATAGGTAAAAGGGATAGCCCCACTCCCCATGGGCTTAACCAACCCCAAATTGAAGTATTTCTAAAGTAATCAATATCAACTGATAACAAATTCGATTCAATTGGTGTAAAAAAATATGAATTAAAAAGAAATTGATAAATAATTACAATAAATGAAATAATTGCAATTATTTTAAATATTTTGATACTTCCTTTTATAAATTTATAATTAATATTTTCATTTTCAATTATTAATAGAATCGCAATTGTATGTAATGAATAGTTTTTAAAAATTAGTTTTATTATTCCAAATTGTTCATACCTTCCGTTAAAAAAATCCCAAGCCGAACTATAAATAAAGAATAGGATTAAAGGATAAATATATTTGGGGATTCTTAAACTTTTTTGGATCGCTAAAAATATGGCCAAAATTACAGCAACAGTGCCTAATAAATAGTATGGCAGCAAAACTAAATATTTTTGGATAAAAAAAGCTACTAATGGAGATACAAAAAGTAAGCCATAATAAACCTTCACAAGTGGATTCATCGGCAAAATATTTAGCCACATATTAAGAGATAATTTATCTCCATAATTTGCGTTCCTGACCGATAAATTATTTAATTCTTTAGTGATATTTTTCATTTCTCTCTAAAAGAATTTACTTAAATATATTTCACTCATTCCAAATTCCAGTTGCTTTATCCAGGATAATTTTACGATACTGCATTGGACCAATCCATGCAACTAATAAAACAATCATTACGTTAGCAAGCAATATACCTGATATCCCCAATTTCTTGCCTAAGAAGAAAGCTAAAGGTAAATAAAAAATAGCTTGTAAAATGCTAAAATATAATTGGAGTTTTATTTTGCCTACACCATTTTGAAATTGGCTAAAAATTCCATTCCAGCAATACAATATTACCCAAAGCATAACTAATACTGACGTAGAAACAGGAATTACGACTACTTTTCCTACCCATATTTGGAAAGCAAAAGGAGAAACAATTAACATGAATATTCCTGTGAATAGAATCAGTCCCCAAAATTTAAATAGTTTCTTCATAACTAACTTTATCCAATCAAATTCTTTTTTTACCCATGCTTCGGTAATAGCACTCCAAAAAGGTGTAATAATAATGGTAAAAAACATCATAAGAATACCATAATATTTGAATGCAATATTATAAGGAGTTACTTCAGCCGGTCCAAATAACTGTGAAATAATAATATTGTTTATTTCGTATATAAGCACTCCAGCTATCTGAATAATAAAAAATTTTGTACCAAGTGCAAAAAGATCTTTTGCTTTACTGAAGTCAATAAATTTAAAAGATGGCTTATAGTATTTATATCTACGATTATAAAACCAGATACTAGAAATAATCAATACAATAAGTGGCATAGAGCTAAATATAATGCCTAAGTATAGAAGTGAACCTTTTGTTATGTGTGTCAAAACAATAATAAATATGAGAGAAAGAATATTTGCAAATAAATTAAAGAGAGAAGCTTTTGCTGGCTGTTGGTCTGCAGTTAAGACAGTGGCAATAATTTTTAAGATAAAGCTAAAACAAAAAAAGGAAAAAACAATAAGTGCAAGTAAACTTAATTCATTTTGTAAAGCAGGATCACCACCTGCATTAAGTATTATAGCCCAGTTTATAAAAGGATTTATAATATAAAACAATAATAATATTACGGCAATAATAATTGATAAGATAGCATAAGTAGTACTAATATAAGTTTTAGCTAATTTATAATTACCAATAGCCACTGCTTCTGCGAACCTGTTTCTTAATCCACTCCCAAGTCCGATATCAAAGAAGCCAAACCATGCAATCACTGAAGTAAGAGTAATCCATATACCATATTTGACAGGATTCAAGTAATTCAACGTGAGTGGGACCAATAGTAAATTTATTAATATACTTCCCCCCTTGACGATAAAAGATCCCAAAATATTCTTTTTGGCTTTAACGCTTCTTTCGTGTCCCTTTGTAAAAAATTCTCTGATTTCAGTTAGAGTTAACCATTTCATGAAATTCATCAATTACTTAATTGAGCAAAGGCTTTCATAATTTGGTAAATAGGTTTAAGATTTGATTTTATGTTTTTTATCCCCATTCCCATTTGATGAATAGTTATAATAATATTTGTGATAGTACCCATAACCGCTCTTATATTTAAAATTGTTTAATACAGTACCAAGAAATGGGACATTATTGCGTTTAATTATATCAACTGCATCCATCATTAATTGACTTTTAGTTTTATCAGCTGATATAACCAAAATAGTTCCGTCAACAAACTTTGAAAGGATTTCAGTATCGATAACAGCAAGTATTGGGGCGGAATCTATAATTATTACATCAAATAAATCTCTTATTTCTTTTAAGAAATTGTTCATTATTCCAGATTCTAATATTTCGGCTGGATTTTTGGAAATTGAACCAGACGTTATATAACTTAAATTATTCTTTCTTGTTTTTCTTATTATCTCTTCTAATTTTGCTTCGTGAAGTAAAAAATCTACAAGTCCCGGTTTTTTATCAACTCCCATTATAGCGTGAATTCTAGGTCTTCTTAAATCACAGTCTAATAATAAAGTTCTCATATTTGATTGAGCAAAATTTCCTGCCAAATTAAAAGAAACAAAAGATTTACCTTCACCCTCTGCCGGAGAGGTCACTAATATTAATTTAGGCAACCCGGAATCATCACTGGAATATTGAATACGCTCTTTAATGGCTTGAAATGACTCACTTACAGGAGAATCCGATTCATATAAAGCTAATAATTCCTCATTGTCGTGATAATTATTGATATTATAAATTGAATGAGGTATCCATGAAAGAAAACTAATATCATTCTTTTCAATATCACCGGGTGATTTAACTGTATCGTCGAAGTAATCCTTAATTAATATATAACCAAAAGCAATTACAGGCGCCATTATAAACCCCAAAAGAATAATCAATAATCTGTTTGGTTT
>OBLW0100000889.1_pt1 | contig 25789 bp, 25 predicted proteins | sample 1520161 | NCBI WGS metagenome assembly OBLW01 (sample SAMEA3539309, study PRJEB22396) | soil metagenome | biome: tundra; feature: field; material: soil | place: USA | collected 2010-05 | depth 0.15 m | reverse complement strand
TCAAGGTAGCAATCCCTTGGACCGTTCAGGCCGCGCTCAGACTGCCGGATCTAAGGTTATTGATCGTAGTGCTACTCGTTTCTTACCGCGCGCGAACCTTCCACTACTGTGCCGGATTAGGAGGCCGCCCGCCGACGCGCGTGGTGGAAGGCTCCGAATCGTGCGGTCCTGGTGAGGAACCATTGGATTGGCTGGCCCTGGGGTGGCCCGCAAAACTCAAGCTGGCGGTGCAGACCACTGCCACGGCTCTCGGAGCGAATTGACCGAGCGGTTCTATCATCGTGGGCCAAGCCCGATGAGACTGTGTTATCGGAGGGTGGCGGGTTTTTGGGACGAAAGGTCGCTGACGCGGAGAAGCGGTGGTTCGGGGCCGGCAAACGGGATTATCGTAGAAGTGCCCGAATCGCCGCGTGGACGCCGTCTTGCAGAGGACACTCCCAAAGCGCGGGGAGGCGTGCCCGACTCCCCTGGAAGGCCGATCAATCGAACAGGTGCGGCACGAACTGGCTGAGGTTGGTAATGATGGGCGTGGCGGATTCGCGGATTCCCATGCCGGCGGCGACATTGCCTTCTTCGTGCCCGACGACCCAGGCGCCGACCACGGGATATTGGCCGTCAAAGCTCTTCAACGGAGCAAGATCCTGATAGATGAAGCCTTCGGCGCCATAGCCGCCGGGTGTTTCCAGGTCCTGCCCGGGCTGGTGCAGGGTGATGTTCGCGCCTTCGCGCCCGAGCAGCGGCTTCCTGACCCAGGAAAGCAGCAAACCGGGACCGTCGAAGCTGGCCTCCAGCAGGTACGGATGCCGGGGATAGAGCTTCCATAGCACCGGCAGTATCCCCTTGTTGGAGAGCAGCATCTTCCAGGGCGGCTCGATCCACATCGTACTGGCCACGCCCAGGTGCTTGCCGAACTCCTCGCGCACCATCCACTCCCACGGGTAGAGCTTGAACACCGCGCCCAGCGGCCGGTCCTCCGGTCCGACGAAAGCCGTGCCATTCCACCCGATTTCATCGATGGGGAAGGCCGAGGCGGTGAGCCCAGCCTGCTGCGCCGTGTCCTGAAGGTAGGTGACGGTCATGCCGTCCTCGGCGTCGTCCATGGAGCAGAAGTCGATATGGCCCCCCGGCAGGTAAGGCGTCAACTCCTTCCACAGGGCCACCAGCCGCTCGTGGATGGAATTGAACTGGTCACGCCGGGGAAAGGTGTCTTGCAGCCAGTACCACTGGGCGACGGCGGCCTCCACCAGCGAAGTGGGCGTGTCGGCGTTGTACTCCAGGAGTTTCGGCGGGTTGGCGCCGTCGTAGGCAAGGTCGAAACGCCCATAAAGCGAGGGCGGTTCGGCTTCCCAGGAGGCTTCGATGAGCGGGACGGCGATCTCGGGGATCGCCATCTGGGCGTACAGCTTGTTATCGACGATGTGCTGGGCGGCCGCCAGCGTCATGGCTTCGAGTTCGTTGGCGGCGGCTTCCAGCGTGTCCACCTCCTTGGCGGTGAACTCGTAAAACGCGGACTCGTTCCAGTAGATCCGCTCCCCGGAGTGCCATGTCAACCCGGCCTGTTCAACCTTTTTCTGCCAGTCCGCCCTGGGCGCAGCCACGATCCTTCGCATTTACTCTCCCGCTCCTTCACCCGCGCCGGTCGTCCCGAAGCCGCCCCGCGTTACGACCGGGGAGGCAGAATGAACGTAGGCCTCCGGCGGCGCGGCGCTCACCTGACCGCCGTTACCCACGTAACTACGGTAAGAATCGTAGTAATAAGGGTATGGGTAGTGATAAGTCATCGGCCACCACGAACCGTTCCAGTAGTAGCCTCCGGCGCTCACGGCTTGCTGGCACGCCTGCTGGTTGAACGTCGCCGGCTGGCAGGGATCCAACCGCCGGCGGTTGCACGCGGCCAATCCCAGCGCCGCGACCAAGGTCAGGGTGACCTTAGACGACTTCTTCATTTATCCGCTTCCATCCTAGCGTACTGCGTCATTCGGGAGCGGCTGTAATACTTCACAAATCTACGGTTCGCCGCTCCTTGGCGCTGCACAACGCCGCTTCTATCACCTTCAGGCCGTTGACAGCGTCCCACGGATCGACAGGCGGCGCCCCGCCTCCGTGCAGGCAATCGGCCAGGAGTGCGTAATAGGTTTGCCAGGAGCCGGGGAGAGTGGGCATCTGCCGTTCGGTTCCGTCGGCCGAGAACAGATCGCCGGGCCGGGCCACGATATCGGCGTCCCAACCGGGATCGCCAGGCAGTTTCCCGGCCATGAGCGCCACTTCTTGCGGGTCCATGCCGTAGGAAAAGTAGCTGCCTCGATCCCCGTGAATGGCAAAGTGCGGTCCGGGCCGGGGAACCAGCATCGAGCCATGCAGGATGGCGCGCATGCGGCCGTAATCGAGCAGCAGGTGAAAGTAATCGACGGCCTGCGCGCCCTCGCGTTGAAAAAAGATGTCGGCGTTGACGGCCCGCGGCATTCCAAAGAGCTGTAGCGACTGGTCGATCAGATGGGGCGCCAGATCGTAGAGAATCCCGGAACCGGACCCGGACTGCTCCTTCCAACGGGCGACGACGGTGGGCCGGTAGCGGTCGTAATGGACCTCGTAGGAGTATACCTTCCCGAGGCTCCCGTTCGCGACGCATTGTTTCACGGTGAGGAAGTCGCCATCCCAGCGGCGGTCGTGATACGGGCTCAGGACGAGCCCTTTCGCCTGGGCGAGCGCGATCAACTCTTCGGCCTCGCGCACGGCGACCGTCATCGGCTTGTCCATCACCACATGTTTCCCGGCCAGCAGCGCCGCGCGGCCGATCTCGAAGTGCGTCCCGGTAGGCGAGGATACAACCACCACGGGAATATCGGCGTTCGACAGCAACTCCGCTACGCTGCCCAGCACACGCACGCCGGGAATGCGTTCCACCTGTTCCTTGCGGCTGGTCACCACCGAATCCAGCCGCAGTCCCGCCGTGCGGCGGATCAGCGGCGCGTGAAAGACGGAGCCGCCGAAGCCATAGCCAATCAGGCCAACTGGAATTTCGCGCATCACTCTACTTTTATAGCGCGGCGGCGACAATGCGACGCGTGGCTATTCGAACAAGTAGACCATTCTGACAAGGGAGGACCGGTAAATGGATTTGCTGGGCCTCTCGGTAGTGAAAAACTCATCGGCCCTCAGCAAATGGGCCGCGGCGAGGTGCAGCGAGTCCATGGCGCCAACGCCGGAGCGGGCGGCCTCGCGGCCAGCCCGTTCCAGGATCAGCCTGACGTCGTTGAACATCGTCGCCCGGCGAAAGTATTCGCGATAGGGCCGGTATTCGAGATGCCGCTTGTTGAAGAGGGCCTTGGGACATAATTCATGAGCGACGTAAGGGCTGCTCAAGAAGATTCGGCGAGGGTCTTTGAGCACAGCCAGCGCTGGAATCTGAAGTTCGGGTTGCGCGTTGTAGGCCGCAATTAGAACGCCGCTATCGAGAAAGGTGCGAGTCAGGCGGCCAAGCACTACCGCAGGCCCCGGCGTTCCGCGATCTCCCGCTCCAGCTCGCGGCGGTTCAGAAGCTTTCCTCCCGATGCTGCGTGCTTGTCGGCAATCTTTTGAAGCACCCGCCCCAACTCTGAAGTTTCCCCGTTCGTCTTGCCGTTTTTGGCGGTCAATGGCTTGCCACTTGGTTTCGGCATAACCTCATCATAGCGCCGACCACTCGCGACGTTCGGCTGGGACTGCATTTTTGCCCGCCGCGGCTTGCTGCTACCATCGAAGCTTGAACCCCGATCCGCAGATCGTTGTCCTGGATGCAGGGGGGCAGTATTGCCATTTGATCGCACGCAAAGTGCGTGACTTGGGCGTCTATGCCGAAGTCCGGGTCAGTGAGACTCCGGCGCCCGAATTGGCGTCCGCGCGTGGCATCTTGATTTCCGGCGGCCCGTCGAGCGTGTACGATCCGGGCAGCCCCACCGTGGACCCGGCTATTTTCGCTTGCGGCGTTCCCGTGTTCGGCATCTGCTACGGCCAGCAGCTCATGGCTCATCTGCTGGGCGGCGAGGTGCGCAAAGGCGACCGCGGCGAGTACGGCATGGCGACCCTGGAACTGGACCCCGCGTCCGATGCGCTGTTCGCGGGACTGGCCGGCCGGCAACAGGTCTGGATGAGCCATCGCGACGCGGTAGCCGGCCTGCCCGAGGGCTTTTCCACGGCGGGCCGCACAGCCACGTGCGCCATCGCGGCAATAGCCGCGCCGGGTAGAAAACTCTACGCGGTCCAGTTTCACCCCGAGGTGGTCCACACGGAGCGGGGCAGGGAATACCTGGCGAATTTCGTATTTCGGGTGTGCGGATGCCGGAAGGATTGGGACCCGCGCGGCCGCGTGCCCATGCTGGAGCAGGAAATCCGGGACGCGGTGGGCGGCCGCAATGTCTTCTTCTTCGTGAGCGGCGGTGTGGATTCGAGCGTGGCGTTCGCCCTCTGCACGCGCGCCCTCGGCGAGAGCCGCGTGCGCGGCGTCTACGTCGATACCGGCCTGATGAGGGAGGGCGAAAGCGAGTTTGCGGGGCGTCTGCCCGGGGTGGCCGTGGAACCCGCCGCGGAGCAGTTTCTCGGCGCGCTGGAGGGCGTGACCGAGCCCGAGCGGAAGCGTCACATCATCGGCGAGGAATTCGTGCGCGTGCAGGAGCGCATCATGGGCGAATGGGGCCTCGCCGAAGGGAGCTGGATTCTGGGCCAGGGGACCATTTATCCCGACACCATCGAGTCCGGCGGCACGGCTAACGCCGCGGTGATCAAAACGCACCATAACCGTGTGGCGGGAATTCGGAAGCTGATCGAAGCCGGCCGAATCGTCGAGCCGCTGAAATCGTTCTACAAAGACGAAGTGCGCGAGGTGGGGCGCGAGCTGGGATTGCCCTCGGAACTGCTGGAGCGCCATCCGTTTCCGGGGCCGGGCCTGGCGATTCGTTGTCTCTGTGCGGAGTGCGACGCGCCGGTACGCGCCACGGCCGACGGCTATGTCGTCCCGGTGAATTCGGTGGGCGTGCAGGGCGACTCGCGCAGCTACGCGCCCGTGCTGGCGATCGACGGGCTGGACCACGACCGCGCCACGTCGCTGATCAACCGCCTGTCCGGCATCAACCGCGCGATCGGGAGCGTACGGACGCGCGTCCCCATCGCCCAGATGCAAGTGCGCGCCGGTTCCCTGACCCACCTGCGTATCGCCCGGCTGCGGCGCGCCGACGCGGCGGTTCGCAGGCTATCGCACTGCAGCGGTTTCGACCGGCGCGTTTGGCAATTCCCGGTGATTCTGATTCCGTTGGGGTCAACCGCCGAATTCCCCGACTCCGTGGTATTGCGTCCCGTGGATTCCGTGGACGGAATGACCGCACGGTCCGTCTCCATCGATCCGGATTTACTTCAGGAAATGTGCACGGAGTTGTTCCGGCAGGAAGGCATCGCGGGAGTCTTCCTGGATCTGACGCACAAGCCCCCGGGCACCATTGAATGGGAGTAGGGACCGCGGGCCGGGCATGCCCGACCCCCAGGATTATTATTTCTTGGCTGGCGCGGCGGGCGGCCTGGCCGGCGGCGTTGCTGGCGGCCTGACCGCAGCCGGGGCTGTTGCGGCGGGCGGTTTCGCCGCAGATGGCGCAGCCGCCGCGCCGAGCGGATACTTCTCGTCGTACAGCTTGACGATGTCGTTGGTAATATTCACCTCGGAGGCTGCCCACAGAACCGGCGTCTGCTGGTTGCTCACGTCCAGAATCGCCGCATACCCATTTTCGGTCGCATACTTGGTGAGGACCGTCATCATCTTGGTCCCCAACTCCTGCATGATTTTGCCCTGCTGCTCCTCGACTTCGGCCTCAGTGTCCTCCCGGCTGCGGTTGAAGGTCTTGGTGTTGGCGTCGATGTCGCTTTGCAGCTTCTTCTGCGCGTCCAGGCTCATCGTGGCCGCGCCCTTGCGCAGCTTGTCCGTGTCCGCTTGAATGGTGGCCTGCAATTTATCGAGGGCGTCCTTCTTCGGCGCGACGACGTTCTTTTGCAACGCGTCAATGGCTTTCTGGCCCTCCTTTGTGGCAGCGATGGCCTCGGCCGCATAGATGATCCCGATCTTGGTGGGAGGGGGACCGGGAGCGGGAGCGGGAGTGGGGGCGGGTGGGGTCTGGGATTGCGCCAGAACGGCCAAGCTCAAGACCAAAACGGGCAAAACGGCAAAATTCTTATTCAAGCTGCAAACTCCTAACAGTGAGAATAACATCTAGATCGGCTCCTATGTTTAGAACGACTTGCCGATGGTGAAACGAAACATCGTCCGCTTCTCGAAAAACGGGATCGCCTGGCCGAAAGAGGCCGCCGCGTTGGCGAAGGTCGCGTAGTTGGGATACAACGCCCGGTCGGCCACGATGGGCGGCTGCAGGTACTCCCGAACCGTGGACGGATTGTACGCGAAGTATATACGGAACGGCGCCTGGACGATCGGCAGCCTCACCGAAATCTCGAGGCCGGTGGAGGCCCTCGGCTTCTGCGTGCCCGCTATGATCTTTACGTCGTCTACGAAGCCCGCCTGGGGAAACTGGGCGTTCAGGCCGGCAATATGGGCGGCTTCCAGCGCGAGCTGGTGGCTCAGCAGGATCTTGTTGACGCCGGCGTCGAAAAACGCCGAGAGCGTCACGACACCGGGTACGATCGGGATCCGGTATTCGAAACTTCCGATGACGTGCGAGTCGCCCCCTGGCGTAATTAGTTGGTAACTCGGGACCGTCGCGTAAACCCCCGCCTGCGAGCTGACGCCGTTGTTGACCACCCGCTGCGTGCGGTTCGTGCCATCGTCGTTCAGCACCGGAATGGATGCGCTGGTCGGAATAAACGCGATGGGCGTGATGCCCCAGATCTCGAATCCGCGGATATCCTGCTCGCCGCCGATGAAAGTGCGCGTGAACGGCGGCGCCACCCTGCCGCCGTAGCCGCTAATCATCGAGGCCAAGGCATGAAATGCCAGGATATGGTTCTTGTGGAAGGGCGCCGGATGGAAGTACTTGTAGTCCACCGTTGGACGGACCGTGTTGACGTTGCCGCCCAGGTACACGCCCGCCACGTCGGCCGAAAAGAAGAGACTGTGGCCTCCGGTCGGCGTAATTGGATGGTTCACCGTGTTATACGAATACGACAGCGCGATGTGGCTGGTCTTGATTCCATTGAGTGAGTTGGGCCCGTTGATCCCGGCGAAATTGAGGTACGTGAAATAATTCGCGGCCCCCGTGGTCTGCGTTTGGATGTTGGAATTGTCGAAGCCGTAGGTGAGGCCGACCTGCGCGAAAGTGCGCCGTAGGTGGGTGCTGCCCGAAACGGTAAACCCCTTGCTGTTCTGGGTGTAATTCAATAGGTTTTGCGCCCCCAGGCCCTGGTACAGCGGAATCAGGTTCTGCCCCGACAGGATGGACGCCTCGCGGGCCTGATCGAAATTGAACCGCCGCAGGTACACGTTGAACCCCGTCTGGATGGGCTTGTCCATGAGATAGGGCTCGGTGAATCCCAGGCTGATGACCTGCTGGCGCGTACCAAGCTGGGAATCGAGGGAAAGGGTTTCGCCCAGCCCCAGGAAGTTGTTGGTGGAATAATTGAAGCCCACGAAACTGCCCGAGATGCCGGATACGCCGCCGTTCAATCCGATCGCATTCTTCCCGCGCTCCTTCACCTTGAGCGTAAGATCCACCGTATCCGAGTTCGGGTTCCTCCTGACCTCGGTGGCGTCTTCCTCCTTCAACATTTCGAAATACCCAAGCTGGTTCAGGCGCAGGATGCTCATGTTCCAGAGGTTCATGTTGAACATGTCGCCTTCGTCGAGATACAGCTCGCGGCGGATCACTTTATCCCGCGTGGATGCGTTTCCGGAGAAATCGATACGGCGGATGAAGAATTGTTTACCCTCGTCCGCGGTAATCGTCAGGTCGACCTGGTTGGTATCCGGAATGAATTCGGGGTTGGGATCGGGCGAGAAGTCGATGAAGCCGTACATGCCGTACAACTTGCGCATCTCCTCCATGCCCTTCTTCAGCTTGTCGGCCGAGAACACGTCGCCTGGCCCCATCTTGAACAGCGGACGCATCAGGGCGTCCGGCGTCTTGAACAGGTTAACGCCCTGGAAAATGACGTTGCGCAGACGGAACTGCGGGCCTTCCTCCACATGCAGCGTGATATCGGCGTCGATGCGCGGCATGTTCATCTTGACCAGCGGGAGACGCCAGCCCTCGCCGCCCCGCCGGACGATTTTGACGGTCTCGTCCCCTATCTTGGCCTTGAAGTAGCCTTGGTTCAAGTAGGCGATCCGGATATGCTCTTTGTCGTCGTCCAACTTGATGACGTCATAAGTCCTGGCGAAGACGTCTCTGAGGACGGGCGAGGGTGGCGGAATCCCGAGCGGCCTCAAGTTCTGCATCTGCCACACGACCCAGTCCCGCTTGAACGCCTGGTTCCCAATGATCGTAATGTTCCCCACCTTCACCGTGGGGCCTTCGTCCACGTTGAAAGTCACCTTCAGGGAGGCAGGCGGAACCTGCTCCACCACGGGAGTCACCCTGGCGTACTCATGACCGCGCTCGCCCAAAAACTCCTTCAGGACGATGGCGGCGTGCTGGATCTTGTTCGGATCGTACTGCGACTCTACGGCTAGCCCGACCTTGCGTTCCTTGAAGCGGTCCAGGATGTCGGAAACCGAGACCGATTTGATGCCCACGTAGTCGATGCTGCGGATGACACGGCGCTCAGTCACTACGAAGCGGATGAGCAGGCCCGTGTTCCCGGGCTCGGCCTCGATGCGGAGATCGTCGAAGCGCCCGCTGTTCCACAATTGCATGAAATCGCGGCGCAATGCCTCTTCGCTGTACAGGTCGCCCGCTTTGGTCTGGACGTATGCTTTCGCCGTGTCCAGGGGCACGCGGCGCAATCCGCGAAATTCGATCGCCTCGACGTACTGGCCCGTCTGCGCCGGAAGTTGGGGCGCCTTGGGCTGCTCCAGTTGCGGCTGGGCGGGAAGACCAGGCTGAGCGGGCGCAGGCTGTTGCGGCGCCGGCGGGGGGACCGGCGCCTCCCGCGGAACATTCTCAAACGGGTTCGGCTGCGTTGGAGGCGCGGGCTGCTGTGGTGTGGGAGCGGCGGGCTGTGGCGCGGGAGCGGGCTGGGCCGGCGGAGTCTGCGGGGCGGGCGTGCCGGCCGGTGGCTGAGCTTGGCCCGCCGGGGCCGCCTGCGCGGTAATGCGTGGCATCCACGCCGCCAGGAGACAAGCCGACATCGCGAGCACACGTACGCGCTGAAGCGCACTCATCCGCACACACCTTTCCAGTTCGCGCCATGAACCGGGACAAAGCCCTGGACCAGCGGCGCCGCTTCGCTAGGGTAAGCGATTATTCTAGCGGATCTTAGGGGCCCGCAACAACGAGCGGTCCGGATCACAGGTGTGAAGGCCGGGCACATTCGGCGCCCCTTCACCACCTGACCCCTCCGCGCAATCGGTTCATGCGGCTCCCGAGGCAGCAACCGAGGTTCCAAACCGAAGCCCGCCGTTACGGCAAACCAAAAGACAAGATCGTGGACGCGGCCGCCACCGCGACGTACTGCTTGCCCTCCACCATGTAGGTCATGGGACCCGCTTTCCAGACCCCGCCGGTATTGAAGTGCCACAGCGGTTTGCCGGTCTTGGCGTCCGCCGCGACAAACGCGCCGCTGTCGTCGCCATAGAAGACCAGGCCGCCGGCCGTGGCCATCAGGCCGCTTGAGAGGATCCCGCCCGGCACGTCCGGGATCTCCCACACGGTCTTTCCCGTCTGGATATCGAGAGCCTTGAGGTATTTGGTTCCCGTGTCATCGGCTGGGGAACGGCGCGCGCCGCCGCCGAAAAACGACCTGCCGGCTTCCCACCACTGGTCGTTTTTCGAATAGAGCGTGCAGGATTCCGCCGCGAACATATAGAACAGTCCGGTGACGGGACTGAACGCGGTCGACGGCCAATTCGCGGCTCCCTCGACGGACGGACAGACGCGCTGGCCTTCCACCGTCGGCTCGTTGCCCGGCAACAGCTCGGGACGGCCATCGGGGCCAATGCCGCTGGCCCAGGTAATGTTCCTGACGAAAGGCTCGGCCAGCAACACCTTGCCGGTCTCCCGGTCCAGGACATAGAAGAAGCCGTTGCGGTCCCCTTGCAGCAGCAGCTTGCGCGGCTCGCCATGGAATTGCGCGTCGACCAGCATGGGCGTCTCGGTCGCATCCCAGTCATGCACGTCGTGAGGGGTGAACTGGTAATACCACTTCAGTTTTCCGGTATCCGGGTCGACCGCCAGCACGGAGCTCGAATACAGATTGTCGCCTTTACGCTCGTCGCCGTTGTAATCCGGACACGGATTGCCCGTGGGCCAGAACAGCAGGTTGGTTTCCGGATCGTAAGTGCCCGTGAGCCAGGTGGCGGCGCACCCATGTTCCATGGCCCGCCCGGCCCACGTTTCCGACCCCGGTTCGCCCGGCGCGGGAACCGTCCACAATCGCCAGACTCGCTCGCCGGTAGAGGCCTTGTAGGCGGCCAGGAAGCCGCGGACCCCTTCGTCTCCACCCGAAGTGCCGGAAATCACCAGGCCGTTCACCACCAACGGAGCGCTGGTGGCGCCGTAATTCTGGCGGTAATCCGCCATCTCGACGTCCCACAATACCTGGCCCGTCAAGCGATGTAGCGCGATCAAGCGCGCATTGTCGGTGACCATGAACACGCGGTCGCCCAGCACCGCGACGCCGCGGTTGATCCCGCTGGCCGCGTCGCCCGCCATACGCGGCGTGCGCGGGCGGCTGTAATGCCAAATCTGCCGGCCGCTACGCGCGTCGATGGCATAGGCCTCATTGGCCGCCGTAACGTACATCACCCCGTCCACGACCACCGGAGTGACCTCCAGGCCGCGCGAACCCCCCGTAACCGGGAACATCCATTTGGGGGCAAGGCGTTCGACGTTGCCCGCGTCGATCTGGTCGAGCGGGCTGAAGCGGTTCCCGCTCTCGTTGCCATGGTAGGTGGGCCATTCGCCGGGCTTGGGCCGCACCACCTCCGCAAACGAGATGCCCGGACCGGTCTCGCCCGCGCCGAGAATGTCCGTGGCGTTCAAATCGCGGGCGAGGCGGCTGAGGTAGGCGATCAGGTCGCGCATCTCAACCGGAGTGGCCTCGAGCTTGGGCATGAGCGACTGTTCGCGGGTCACTTGGGCCACTTGATCCCTCCCCAGCAGATGAAGCTGCCCGTCCACTCCTAGCAGTTGCAGGTCGAAGGGGCTCTCGTTCCTGGCGATGCCCCGAATGGTCTGGCCATCGCGCAACTGCACGGTGACGGCCCGGTAGGACGGCCGGGCGCCGGCGCCACGCCCGCCCCGGCCTGCGCCGGCGGGCGGCAAGCTCCCGGGATCGTGCAGCGCTTGTTCGATCTGGGCGGCGGTCCGTTCACGGCCCTCGTTCGAGAGGTCCGGTCCCAGCACGCCGCCGCGGCCTTGCACCATGTGACAACTCGCGCAGTTCCCTCTTCCGGCGAAGAACTTCTCGCCGGCGGCCGCGTCGCCCGGCGCCGCTTCACGGGTTGAAGGGCCGGCCGCCGGGGCCCTCAACAACATCACGTAGGCGGTGATGGAGTTGAGTTCTTCATCCGCAATCGGGAAAGCCGGCATCCCCGCCTCGGGAACGCCGGCCCGGATCAGATCGCGCATCGCCGCCGGCGTGGTGGCGCGTGGACGCGGAGGATTGACGATGCCGGGACCGCGGTCCCCGCCGGTTCCATCGTCACCGTGGCAGCGGGAACAGCGCGCCTGGAACTGCGCCTTACCGGTGGGGCCGGCCTGCGCCGCGGCCGTAGCCGGGAAGAAGGCGAAACAAGCTGCGGCGAGAGCGGCGGCGGCATTCATCGGGTGGGGTTGCGGCATCAGCTTCGGGCAGTATATCGCATCCTCAGTGGGGCGGGCCTCCTGGCCTGCCTTCCGGGATTGCGTCTTTTCCACGATTCCGTTAGATTAGGAGGCATCAGCCTATGACTGTCCGCTAGCTCCATCCCGGGCGCAAACTCCCACAACGGCAGGTGTAGTGTGCTCGCTCGGGCGTGGCTTTCTCCTTTGACCATCGGGAACCTTTGGAGCGGACAGTTATGATTCTGGAGTCACTCGGCGCCGATGCCTTGGTCTTCGGCGCATTTCAAACGTACGCGGCGCAGGGATTGGTCCTCGGCCGCATCGGCGCGACGTCTCGCGATCATTACCGTCTTTGCACCGAAAACGGAGAACTGGCGGCGGAGCCTTCCGGCGGGCTGTGGTATCGGGCGCCGGACCGTGCCTCCATGCCCGTGACCGGCGATTGGGTGGCTGCCGCCGTCACGGGGCCGGAGCGGGCCACGGTGGAAGCCGTGCTGCCGCGCCGGACCTGCTTCTCGCGGCGCGCCTCGGGCCGGCGCAACGAAGAGCAGCCCTTGGCGGCCAATATCGACCTGGTCTTCCTGATCTGCGGCCTGGATGGCGACTACAACTTGCGACGTCTGGAGCGCTACCTGACGCTGGCGGCGGAGAGCGGCGCGCGGGCCGTGGTGGTGCTCAACAAAGCCGACGTGTGCCAGAACGTAGCGGCGTGGCTCCAGCAGACCCAGGCGGTGGCGGGCGCGTCGCCGGTCCTGGCGGTCAGCGCGCTGGAGGGCAGCATCGACGTCCTGACGCCCCACCTTGCGCCGGGAAGAACCGTGGCGCTGCTCGGTTCGTCGGGCGCCGGCAAATCGACTATCGTGAACCGGCTGTTAGGTGAAGAGCGCCTGCGCACCGGCGAAGTGCGCGAATCCGACAGCCGCGGACGCCACACCACCACCCGGCGCGAGCTGATTCCGTTGGGCGGCCGGGGCGTCCTCATCGACACGCCTGGCCTGCGCGAAATCCAGCTCTGGGCGGGGACCGGGAGCGTGGACCGCGCCTTCGACGAAATCGGTGCGCTGGCGGCGGCCTGCCGCTATCGGGACTGCTCGCATTCCGGCGAAGCCGGCTGCGCCGTGGCGGACGCGCTGGAGGCCGGCGAGATTTCCCCCGAACGATGGGAGAGCTACCGCAAACTGCGCGCCGAAGCCCGCCGCCACGAAGCGCTCACCGACCGTGTGGCGGCGCAGGCGCAAAAGCGCAAGCTGAAGCAGATCCACAAGGCGCAACGCGGCCACTACAAACTCCGCTGGTGAAGGCGCGCGGGGGCGGTTATGTACAACATCATTGACTTCGATGTACATCCTGCTCTACAATCGAGATGATGAAAGTGACGGTCACGGAATTTCGGCGGAATCTCTTCAAGCTCGTTGAACGGGTCATCGCTGGAGAAACGGTGGAATTCGTCCATCACGGCGCCACGGTTCGGCTCGTCATACCGGAAGGCAGTGCACCGTCCAAGCTCGACCGCCTAACGCCCCGGCAAACGGCCAACCCCAAGATGACGGAAAAGCGGCAGCGGGCCGCTGAAAAGAAGCTGCAAACCGAGATGTGGGCTGAGATCCAGAAAGATTGGGCGGAAATATAAGAAAAGGCGATTCGGGATTGATCTGCTACGTCGATACTCAAGTGGCTATTTGGCTGAACGAAGCAAATCTGGTGAAGCTCTCACAAAAGGCGCTTTCCTTGATCCAAGCTGCGGATGTGCGGATTTCACCGATGGCGGTGGTGGAACTTGAGTACCTCTACGAAATCCGGCGAATAATCGTCAGGCCGCAAGACATTCTGGTCAAGCTCGGGGCCGAAATCGGTCTGACCGTTTGCAACCATCCATTTCCTGCCATTGCCGAAATGGCGCTTGGCGAAAGATGGACAAGGGACCCGTTCGACCGGATAATCGTAGCCCACGCTAAATCGAACGGCGCTGCGCCTTTGGTGACCAAGGATGAACTGATCCGGGCGCACTATCCGAATGCGAGGTGGTGATGTTCATCTCAGCCGCATTTGAACGCCCATAGCTGCGGCATTCTGGACGACGACGGCAAGATCGTTTACGGCGGCGAGGCGGCGGGCTACGTGCTGCGTTTCGCCGACGGCCGCGCCCTGTATTTCGCGGGCGACACCAACGTGTTTTCAGACATGCAACTGATCGAGCGGCTTTACCATCCGGAGCTGGCGTTTCTGCCCATCGGCGACCTGTTCACCATGAGCCCCAGGGAAGCCGCCCTGGCCTGCAAGCTGCTGAAGCCGGCGCGGGTGATTCCGATGCATTTCGGCACGTTCCCGGCGCTCACCGGCCGTCCGGACAAGCTGCGGGAGCTGGTGGAAGACCTAGATACCAAAGTCTGGGAACTGGAACCCGGCAAGACGGTGGAGTGGTAGGGCGAGAGGCGGAACGTAGGCAGCCGTGCCCCGGCGGCTTCACTCGATCTCTTCGCCGTAGGGCTTCATGCCTTTGATCAGGACCGTCTTTGGGTACTCGCCGCTACCGCACAGCTTGAAAGATCGGAAGTCTTTGTACCAGTCGCCTTCCGGCGCGTGCGGCTCCGCCCTCACCCACTCCTGAAGGCGACGGAGATCGGCCAGCGGAATCCGGCGCTCGTCCACTCGCGCCAGGAGGTGTTGCCACAAGCCGCGCGGGAGATCAGAGAAGCGGATCTTCGGCAATGGAGTCTCTCCCAAAAACGGCGCGAATCAGATCCCGTCCGGCTTCTTCCTTCCTCGAGGGGTCTTGTTCCTTGAGAAACCTCCGGTACGCCGTTCGAAGGTTCTGTTTCGCGTCCTTTTCGGCGCGGACGCCGCGCTCCGCGAGCGTCACGAGCGCACGGCTCATGGTGAGACGCCGCTCCTTGGCGACGCGCCGGACCTCGGCCGCCAGGGGCGCCGGAATGCTAACGCTCTGACGAAGCGCCTTGCCCCCCTGTTTGTGTGGAAACGATGCCGTGCGGCCAGCCATGTTCCTATTGTACCCGAGTGCACCACTGTGGTTCATGGGAATCGGCCGCCCGCGCGTCGCTCCGCCATCGTAGAATAGACTTACCCTATGTGCTCCACGGACAAGATGTGCGCCAGGTTCCTGCTCCCTGTCTTGCTGCTGTCGGCGATCGCTCGTCTGGAAGCCCAGCCCGCGCCGGCGGGTGAAATTCAACAAGCGCTGTTAAAGCTGAACGAACTGAGCTCGGTGCTGACCATCGGCGCTCATCCCGACGACGAACGCACCGAGATGCTCGCATATTTCTCCCAGGGACGCCACATGCGCGCGGCGTACTTGTCGATGACCCGCGGGGAAGGCGGCCAGAACGTGCTCGGCCCTGAACAGGGCGCGGCGCTGGGGTTGATTCGCACGCAGGAATTGATGGACGCGCGCCGCATCGATGGCGCGGACCAGTTTTTCACGCGTGCCATCGACTTTGGCTTCTCGAAGGCGGCGGACGAGACCATCGCCAAATGGGGCCATGATGCAATCCTCTCCGACACCGTTTGGATCATCCGGCGCTACCGCCCGGACGTCATTATCCTGGGTTTCAGCGGGACCCCCGCCGATGGCCACGGGCAGCACCAGGCATCGGCCCTGCTGGGCAAGGAAGCCTACGAAGTTGCCGGCGATCCGGCCCGGTTCCCCGAACAGTTGCGCTACGTGCAGCCCTGGAAAGCCGCGAAACTGGTGTATGCCGGTGGTTTCTTCGGCGGGGTGCCCCGTGGGCCCGGGGCCGCGCCGGAGGCGGCCGTCCCCCCGATCGCGCCTATCGCCCAGGTCGATACCAGCGGCTACAACCCGATTCTCGGTTATTCGTACGCCCAGCTCGCGACCATCAGCCGCAGCCAGCACCGCAGCCAGGGCCTTGGTGCGATGGGAGTCGGAGGCGGCATGGGCGGCGGACGCGGCGGGCCGGCGCCTGCTCCAGAGGTTTCGGCTGCGCCCGTTCCGGACCTGTTCGACGGCATCGAACACAGTTGGAAGCGCCTGCCCGGCGGCGCCGCTATAGGCGCGATTCTCTCCCAGGCGATCCGCGAGTTCGATTGGCAGCATCCGGCCGCTACCATTCCTCTGCTAGCCAAAGCGCGGCCGCTCATCGCCGCTATTTCCGACCCGCTGGCGAAGATCAAACTTGCCGAACTGGATGAAACCATCGCCCGGTGCGCGGGCATCTGGGCAGACGCCCAAGCCAGAGAAGGCAATGTCACTCCCGGCTCGCACGTCGCGGTAACTATGACCGTCGTGGCGCGGGCGCCGGTGGCGAATAGCGTCCAGTCGATCGTTCCGGAAAACGTTTGGCCCGGCAAGCCTTGGATGCCTTCGGGCGCCGCGGCGAGCCAAAGAATCCCCGACTACGACCTGGAAGTGCCCGCCTCGCAGCCGTACTCGCAGCCCTACTGGCTGGTGAAGCCGCCTCAAGCCGCCGCCTACACGGTAGATAACCAGCTACTCATTGGACTGCCCGAATCGCCGGTGGAGCGGATGCGCATCCGCCTTACGGTGGCGGGAACCCCCATCGAGCTGGTTCGTCCGGTGCTCTACCGCTACAACGACCGGCTGGAGGGCGAGAAGGTGCGCCCCCTGACCGTGGTTCCGCCGGTGGCCGTGAACCTGCCGCTTTCGCCGGACGATATCGCCAACCAGGTTCTGCTGTTCCCCAGGCAGGCCGCGCGCAACCTGCGCGTGACGGTGAAGGCCGAGGTTGCCAACGCCGAGGGCAGCCTGCGCGTGGACGTGCCCACGGGCTGGAAGGTCGAACCGCCGACGAAGCCCTTCCGCCTGGCCGCCATCGACGACCAGCAGGAGCTGACTTTCCAGGTGACGCCGCCCGCGCGCGAAGGCACGGACACGTTGCACGCCGTCGCCACCGCGGCGGGCAAGGAGATCGCCGCAGGCATGGCGTCCATTTCGTATGCGCACATCCCCCAGCAGTACATCTTTCCGCCCTCCGACGTAAAGCTGGTCCGGTCGGACATTCAGGTCACCGGGCGACGTGTTGGCTACATCATGGGCGCGGGCGACGAGGAGCCCGACGCGCTGCGCCAGCTTGGCTTGGAAGTCACGCTGCTGGGCGAGGAGGATTTGCGCGCCGGAGACCTCGCCAGGTTCGACGCGATTGTGGCCGGCTTGCGCGCCTACAACGTCCGCGCGGACTTACGGGCATACCAGTCACGGCTGCTTGACTACGTGAGCAACGGCGGCACGTACGTGGTTCAAAACGTGCGGGAGAACGTTCCGAACATTGGGCCATACCCGTTCACCATCTCGACCGGCAACACTGCCCGAGTCACGGTGGAGGACGCGCCGGTCACGTTCACTCATCCCGACAGCCCGCTGTTGCTGAAGCCGAACAAGATTGGGCCGCGCGATTTCGAGGGCTGGGTGCAAGAGCGCGGGACGTACTTCCTGACGCAGTGGGACCCGCGTTATCAGACGGTGCTTTCCACCAACGATCCCGGCGAAAAGCCTGTCGAAGGCGGCGAAATCTGGACGCGCTACGGCAAGGGCGTCTTCATCTATACCGCCTACGTGTGGTTCCGCGAGCTGCCCGCCGGCGTCCCCGGCGCCTACCGCCTGTTCGCGAACCTGCTGAGCGCGAAGTAACCCATCAACCGCTCATTCCGTTCCGTGGACCCCAACCGCGGCCTCCTGAAAGATGCGGTAGGCCGACTCGAACATCTGTTCGCGGCTTTCAAAGCGGGATTCTTCCCAGCATGCGAGGGGATGCCGCAAGGCATTCACGGCGCACTTGTTACAGTATGTGCAGGGCTTCTCGGGAGCGTTCTGCCCTTCCGCGAAGCGATGTACCAGGTCGGGATTCGCCAGCAGGCCCCGTGCGATGGAGATGGCGTCGCAGCGGCCAGCCTCCAACGCCTCGCGGATCGGTCCGGCCGTCTGCCAGCCGCCCACGCAGATTACCGGCAGGCCCGAGGCCCCCTTGATCCTCGCGGCATCGGCTTGGTTCATCCCCTCGATCGCCCCGGGCAGCAGCGCCCCGCCGCGTTTGAAGGGCATCCGCCTTCCCCAGTTCCATTCGAAGAAGCGCCGGAACAGCGCGAAATTCAGCATGAAGATGTTGGTCGGGACGCGCGTCCCTTCGTAGTACATGACGGCGTATGAGATCCTGGCCTCATCCGTGGGAAACAGCCCGGCCGGAATGCGCGGGTGTGGAAACGAATCCCCTTGGGACAGGTGGATGGCGTCCACACCGGCCTCGGCCAGCCAGCGCGCCACCACGGCGGAATCGTCGATGGTGTTCCCGACGGCTCGGACCAGTGGCGCCGTCCAGGCGTTGTGGTCGTCCCTGCCGCTCAGCTTCACGGACACGAAGAAATCCCGGCCGACGGCGGCGCGCACGGCCGCCACCGCTTCCAACAGAATCCTCGCGCGCGCCCTGAGATCGCCGCCATACTCGTCCGTGCGCTCGTTGATTGCGCTCGACAGGAACTGATGCAGCAGGTAGCCGTTGCACGCGACGATCTCGACGCCGTCCGCGCCGGCCTCGCGGGCGCGCCGCGCCGCGTGCCCGTAGTCCCGCACCACATCGTGAATCTCGGACGTGGTCGATTGGCGGGCGCGCAGCCCGTGGATGGGATCCGGCTTGGCCGTTGCGCTCATGCCCGGCAGGCCGACGTATTCCTTGCGGGCCAGATCGCGTTGCCGGCCGGAAAAGTGGAGTTGAATGATGTAGTGGCATTCGTGCTTGTGAATCTCCCGGACGAGCGCGCGCCACGAGGGGATCTTGCGGTCGTCGGCGATGCTCGCGTAGCCAGGCACGGCGATCCCGTCGGTGCGTATGCCCGCATTGGAAGAAATAATCGCGCTGACGCCGCCGCGCGCGAAGCGGCGGTCCCAGGCAATCCGCGCGTCCGACATGGATCCGTCGTAATAGTCGATCCGTCCTCCAATGCTGGAACGGACAATTCTGTTCTTGAAAGTCAGCCCGTTGATCGTCAGGGGCTGAAAGATGGGATCGATCGCCATTTTCAAAGCATAGGCAATCCAGGCCGGGGCGTGCAACGGCGCCGGGGGTCCCGTGCGAGACTCGTAGAAGTGAGAAAGCTCTTTTTTTGGAAGCTGAAACAGCACGAAGTCAGGTTGGGCGAGCGGACCGTGCTGATGGGCGTCCTGAATGTGACGCCCGATTCCTTTTCGGACGGCGGAAAGTATTCCGACCCGGATCGCGCCTTTGCGCGCGCCCTCGAGATGGAAGAACAGGGCGCGGACATCATCGATATCGGGGCCGAATCCACGCGCCCCGGCTCGGCCCGCATTTCGGCCGCCGAGGAGCTGCGCCGGTTGATTCCAGTGCTCAAGCGCCTGAAGGACCGTCTCAGCATCCCCATTTCGGTGGACACCTACAAGGCCGAAGTGGCGGAACGCGCTTTCGAGCTCGGGGCCGAGATCGTCAACGACCCTTCCGGCCTCACCTTCGAGCCGCACCTGGCCCGGGTGGTCTCGAACCACAATGCCGGCCTCGTCCTGAACCACATGCGCGGGCGGCCGGAGACGTGGGCAAAACTGGGCCCTCTGCCAGACGCCATGGCGGCCATTACTCGCGACCTGGATGCGGCCGTCAGCCGCGCCCGCCACGAGGGCGTCGATAGAGGGCGCATGGCCATCGATCCCGGCATCGGCTTCGGCAAGCGCAAGGAGCAGAATTCCCTGATTCTCGGCCATCTGGCGGAGTTGGCGGGGCTGGACCTGCCCATCCTGGTGGGCCCGTCCCGTAAGGAATTCCTGGCGCACGCCACCGCCGAGGAGACCCGCTTCGCCATTGCCGCGGCCGTCGCCGCCGCCATTCTGGGCGGCGCGCATATCGTTCGCGTGCACGATGTTCGGGAGATGCGGGCCGCCGCGGATGTGGCTGACGAAATTGTCCGCAGCTAAACGGCTATAATGTGACGGAGGCCGTCCCCCTCATGGACATCAAGAAGAAGCTGCAGGACGAGATTACCACGCTCGAATATGAATTGCGGAATGAGCTTCCGAAAGAGATTCTGAAGGCTCGGGCGCACGGGGACCTCAGTGAGAACGCCGAGTTTCACGCCGCCAAGGAGCGCCAGGGCTTCGTCAATGCCCGCCTGAATCAGTTGAAACAGCGGCTGGCGGAGATGTCGATGATCGATTTCTCCAAGATCCCGCACGATCGCGCTGGCCTCGGCTCCACCGTCGTCGTGCTGGATGTAAAGCGCGACGAAGAGATCACCTACAACCTGGTCACCACCGAAGAGGCCGACGCGGCCAATGGGAGGGTCTCCACCACCAGCCCGATCGGCCGGGCGCTGCTGGGCAAACAAGCGGGTGATGAGGTTAAAGTACAGAGCCCCGGAGGGATCAAGGAGCTCGAAATCCTCAAACTGACCACCATCCACGACGTTATCGAGAACATATGACTGCCAGCCGCGGGATCGGACTGTTCTTCGGCGCGATTGTCGACCGAATCGTCCGCTGGCTGGCGCTGTCTCGAATCCACCCCAATGTCCTCACGTTCATGGGCCTCGTGATCAATATCGGCGCGGCCTGGCTCTTCGCCATAGGGTACTTCCGGTGGGCCGGCGTGGTGGTGATCTGCGCGGGTCTGTTCGACATGGTGGACGGGCGCGTGGCGCGGGCTACCAAACAGGTGACCCGCTTCGGCGGCTTCTTCGATTCGGTGATCGACCGCTATTCGGACCTGGGTCTGTACATGGGTCTGCTGGTGTATTACGCTTCCATCAACCGCTTTTTCTACATCGTTCTCACGGCCATCGTAATGACCGGCTCGGTGATGGTGAGTTACTCGCGGGCGCGTGCAGAGAACACCATTCCCAAGTGCAAAGTCGGTTTTCTGGAGCGCCCTGAGCGGATTGTTCTCATCATTCTCGGGGCTCTGACCGACCGCATGGCCGCCGTATTATGGGTCATCGCGGTATTATCCAATCTCACCGTGATTCACCGCATGATCTACACCTTTCAGGAGTGCAAGCGCCTGGAAGACGCGCAGTTACGCGGCGTCCCAGAGGCCGCGCAGAAGACCGTGGTCTGAATGGGCGACGTAGAGAGCATACGGGAGCGCGTTCGCGCCCTCGGCTGGTGGTATCAATGCTTCGAACTGCCGGGCGGAGTCATGACCAGCCCGGGGGATCCGCCCGCTTACCACCCGGAGACTCGATGGAATCTCCTGGAGCCCTACGTGCCGCCGGACCTGCGCGGAAAAACCGTCCTCGACGTCGGTGGGAACGCCGGTTACTTTTCCGTGCAGATGATGAAACGAGGCGCTGCCCACTGCACCATCGTCGAGCCGTTTCTCGAGTTTTCAGAGCAAGCCAGGTTCGTAGGCGATTTGCACGGCTACGAGTTCAGCGTTGTGACGGAGGACGTTCATACATACTGCCTCACCACGGACCAGCGCTTCGACTTCGTTCTCTTTCTCGGTCTCTTTTATCATCTGAAATATCCGGGCCTCGTTCTCGACCGCCTGGCGGAAATGACGCGGGAGCGGATGTACTTCCAAGCGCACGTCATTGGCGAGGAGCAAGGCGCCTACGAAGATCGGCCCGATTATGCGTTCGGGTCGGACGATTCCATCTTGCGCGACCCGGCCTTCCCAAAGATGGCGTTCATCGAGAAACTCTATAATGGCGACCCAACCAACTGGTGGATTCCGAACCCCACCGCGTTGGAACCCCTGATGCGAAGCGCGGGAATGAAGGTGATCGGGCGGCCGCATCCTCAAGTCCTGGTGGCGGAACCCGACCGTCCCTTCGGAAAAGTCGTCTATGAAAAGCTGGTCTTCCCGCAGTATGGAAAACCCAATGGGGCGGTGCATCCGGGTCCGCAGCGGGTGGACCCGGAACTTTGGCATCGTTTGTTGAGCCGGATAGACCGTTCGGAACCGGGGAAACGGTAGTGCGCTCGAAGATCGCGTTGTGGGCCCTTACAATCGCGCTGACGGCGGCGCTCGTTCTCGGCTTCGGCGAAGCGATTGCCCGCCTGGCGCACGCGCGGGCGTTCTCCATAAGCGCCGCCCAGTATATCGGCTGGGCCAAGCCCGACCCGGTCCTGGGCTGGCGCAACAACCCCGGCGTGCATCCCGCCGATGAAGGCGCCCACGAGCCCATGACCATTTTTGCGGATGGTTCGCGCGATGCCGGAACCCCGGCCGGCGCGGGGACCACTGTCTTGATTGTCGGCTGTTCGCTCGCGGAGGGATACGGCGTGCGCGACGACCAGACGTTCGCCTGGATTCTCCAGCGGCGATTCCCGCAGTTGCGCATCCACGACTTCGGCGTGCCGGGCTATGGAACCTATCAATCCCTCGTTTTGCTCCGGGAGTTGATCGGGCGCCAGGGGGTTCAGCCGGCGCTGGTGATCTACGGGTTTCTTCCGTTCCACGCCGATCGCAACGTGCTGACCTACTCCATGCTGGAAGCCTTTCGGGCCTTTGGGGGAGAACGGTTTTCACCGCCCCACGTGGAGGTGCGGGCGGGCGAGCTTGTGACGTATCCGCCTTTCGTGGTTCCCGCCTGGCCGCTTGAGGAACATTCGGCCCTGGTTACGCTCATGCATCAGGCGGACTTGCACGTGCGATTGGCGAACCGGGAAAAGCAACGGGCGCAGGTCACGTCTCTCTTGCTCGCGCAAATGGAACAGGTGGTGGAAGCGGCGCACGGCCGGCTGCTGGTGGCCACGTTATGGAACGGCGGTCCCGACCCCGAAACCTACCGCCGCGTCACAGCGGACATGCGCCAGGCGGGCATCGCCCAACTCGACGTCACTTACGCGGGCGCCGAAACCAGGCCGGAAAAGATCCTCGTCGGCGGCACTGGCCACCCCGGCCCCATCATCCATTCCTGGTGGGCCGATAAGCTAGGCCAGTGGATGGTCGAACAGGGAATTGCGAAGTAGGCGCGGTTCCGCACGGCAGAATTGGGGGAACGAACCCAATTTGGGGCGGTACGGGGGAGGCAGGAGCGGGGCTGGAGGCTTGGGCGGGTTCCAAGCCGGCGGCGGGGTTCCCGGCGTTTTCCTCCTCCGCCCAGCGTTCCCGCTGGGTGCGGCGCAACTCTTTCAGTGCGCGGAAGTAGTTGCGCCCTTCGGCGGCCAGGCGGCGGAAGATCTGCTGGGCGGCGGGGCAGGTGAAGGCGTCCAGAGTGGTTTGGTCCGGGCTGGCGACCCGAGACTGGACGATCAGCGATTCCACGAGCGTGTAGCGGCGGCGCATCCAGTCGGCCTGCACGAGGGTCTGCACCAGGTAATCTTCGAGGGGGCCGACGGGGTTGAATTGCTGGTGGTACTCGATCGCAAGGAGCGCGAGTTCGGCGGGGTCTTCGCTGGGGAGCACCAGCGAGCGGGCCTCAGCGCCGAATTTCAGGGCATTGAAGCGGGAAGCGGCCTTACCGGCTTCAGTGCGCGGCCCGGTGGAGCGTTGCGCGTTGAGGCGGTTGGCGTCGATTTGTTTGAGTGTTGCCATATTTCCTACCGACTTGACGGTAGCAGGCGATCAGGCTGGGGCTGGGCTGATATCGACCGGAAGTCTTTTTGATTCAACGCGCAAATATTTTAAAGTTGCGGTGACAAACGGGCGAGGCGACGCCTCGCCTGAGTTGGGCGGAAGCCCAACTCGCAGCCCGTAAGGGCTGCCCCACGGTTAGGCGCCACCGTACTCTTTGAGCTTGTTGTGCAGGGTCTTCAGGCTGATTCCGAGGATTTCGGCGGCGCGCGTCTTGTTGTTGTGCGTGTGTTCCAGGGTTTTTAGGATCAAGCCTTTCTCGGCCTCTTCCACGGTGGCGCCGACGCGCAACTGGATGCTTTCGGGATCGTCCCCGCCATTGCGCTCGGCGGGCGGCGGCTGGCCGGGGGCCGCACGCAGGAAAGCGGGCAGATGCTTCATCCCAATGGCGCCTTCGCCGGCGAGAATGACGGCGCGCTCCAATACGTTGCGCAATTCGCGCACATTGCCGGGCCACTCGTGGCGGTGGAAGGCTTCAGCCACCTCCGGGGAAACCTCCGTGACGCGGCACTCGTGCTTGCGGTTCAGATCGGCCAGCAGAGCCGCGGCGAGCGCATCGATATCTTCCATGCGTTCGCGCAAGGGAGGCAGGTGCACGTGGAAAACGTTCAGGCGGTAGTAGAGGTCCTCGCGGAGATGGCCGCCCCGCACGGCTTCCTCGGGGACCTTATTGGTGGCCGCCAGCACGCGCACATCGACTTCGAATTCGGCCTTGCCGCCCAGCCGCCTTACCTTGGAGTCTTCCAGAATGCGCAGCAATTTCGCCTGCGTCAGCATGGGCATCTCGCCGATTTCATCGAGCAGCAGGGTTCCGCCCTGCGCCGCTTCAAAGCAGCCCGCGCGCCGCTCTAAGGCGCCCGTGAACGATCCTTTCTCATGGCCGAAGAGTTCGCTTTCGATCAGCGTTTCCGGCAAAGCCGCGCAGTTGATGGCGATAAACGGGCCCTGGCGCCGCGGACTCAGACGGTGAAGCGCGCGGGCCACCAGTTCCTTCCCGACGCCGCTCTCGCCAGTGATCAGGACACAGGCCTTGCTTGGCCCGGCCTGCTGAACCAGGGCGAAAATCTCCTGCATTTTGGCGGATGCGCCTACCAAATCGCCAAGCTCCCCTTTATATCCGAGCTGCCGCTCCAGGTTGCGCTTTTCGGCGCTGAGGCCGGCATGGCTCGCCGCGCGGCGGACCAGCGTTTCCAACACTCCCGGCTGGATAGGCTTCTCCAGGAACCAATAGGCGCCCATCTCATGAACGGTTTTGACGGCGGTCTCGATGTTGCCGAACGCCGTCAGCACAATGGCGGGCGGCATATCGCCGGAATCCTGCAGGCGGCGCAAGAGGCCGAATCCGTCCATTCCCGGCATGTTCAGGTCCGTGAGAATCACGTCCGCTCGAAAATCGGCCAGTTTCAGGAGCGCTTCGTTGCCGTCGCCGGCGGTTTCGGGCAGCATGCCCCAGCCGGATACCAGCTCTGCCAAGCCGCTGCGCTGGCTGGCTTCATCGTCTACGATGAGGACTCTTGTGTGTTGTTGCAAGCTACTCCCAAGCCCGCTTTGGGACGCCCTGGTCGCGATCCTTCACGCGGTCGTAGAGATAAAAGGCGGACACCGTGCCTAGCGAATCGTTGTAGTAGCTCTCTTCGCCGAGGCCCTCTTTCAAGTCTTCCTCGAAATTGTGCAGCGCTTGCAGCTCATCGGCCGTGGCGGGCTTCCGCTTTCCGGAATGCGTTTGGAAGAACTTCTGGAAGCCGCCATCCACCAGCGCGCCGATCTCCGGACCCATCAACATGCCAGCGGGGCCGGCGACGCGGACCACTCCGCCCACCTCCCTCAAGTCGATGGCGCAGCCCTCGCGCGCAACGCGGACCCAGCCATCCGCCAGGGGAGCGACCGTGAAGCCGGACCTCTTCAAAGCGTCCAGCCGCTCGGAGAAGGTGGGAGTTGCGAGGCGCTTCCGGCGAAAGAACATGAATTCATTATAGGGGGCGTGGCGCCATGGGGCGTCCGGACAGCGGCGCACGGTGGTATCTTAGTCTGAAATAATACCCTGGCGGGCAAAAAGGAGAACAAGGGCCATGAACGCACGAGAACTAAGAGACGCAATCCTGAATCGGCGCGGATTTTTCAAGACTACCGGCGCCGGCCTGGCCGCCGCCGGTATGGCGAGCGGCGGCCAGGCCAGCCCCGCTCAAGGCGGCGACTCGAGCGGCGCATCGAGCAACCCAGCCGCCCGGGAGCTCACGGAAAAGGAGAAGCTGGACCGGATCGCCTCCAATACCTGGCCCATTCGTGACATCTTCAAGACGGCCAGCACGCGCCAGAACGCGCAGATCGACGCGATGAAGAAAAAGTATGGTGAAATCACCATGCTGGACTTTCCGGACTTTA
>OBLW0100000886.1_pt1 | contig 25808 bp, 22 predicted proteins | sample 1520161 | NCBI WGS metagenome assembly OBLW01 (sample SAMEA3539309, study PRJEB22396) | soil metagenome | biome: tundra; feature: field; material: soil | place: USA | collected 2010-05 | depth 0.15 m | reverse complement strand
CGAAGTGGGAGGAAAAGCGGCTAGCGAAACCACAAGCTGTCGGCGGGCGAACCAGCTCAACAATCGTTTTTAGTTATTCGGAGCCGCAGTAGCACTCTTGACGAAAATACCCCGGGATAGATTCGTGGTACCCGCCCTCGCAAACGCAAGCATGTGAAATCGGCAGTGACGAACCCAATCAGACTCTATCGGACAAACGAGCGGAAGCAGTGCGAGATTACATTGTCACCTCAGGAGTATCGATGAATAACGTGGTGGCGCGGGGCATGGGGAAGGCGGATCCGGTGGCGGATAACAGCACGGCGGCAGGGCGGCAGTTGAATCGACGCGTTGAGATGATCGTGTCCGGCGATGTGATTGGAAATGGCAGGGGAGGCGGGGGGGGGATCAGGGGCAAGAGCAGCCGAATCCGCAGTAGTGCGGCAACCCTAACGAATATGCGACAAGGGCCTACCCCAAGTACCGTATGGACTTTCTTTGAACAGAGTTGAAAACTGACGGGAATGTGCCCTCCCGTAGATTAGACGATCGCGTCCGTCAACTATGCCGCAAAGCAATAAGGGCACAAGAGTCGGAGTTGCCCGAGATTTTCGCAGAGCTACGATCCGCTCTTCGCGAGCATACCGAACGATTAAGAAGACTGCTTGCCACTAGGTTGGTAGACAAAAGAAAAGATCAACCGCCGGACCGGCGGTCCGCCTAGCAGCCATTCCCAGTTTGCGCTAATGTACGCTAGCCGACAGACGAGGCGCTTAAGCAACGATACGCTTCCAACATGAGAGGAGGCTATTTATGGATAGCCCGGTTCCTCGAAATGCAGCTTCGGCTGGGATGCGTTTCCATAGTCACATCCAGGTTGTGCGTTGTAGCATCTGCGAACAGCCAGTGAGTCTGGAATCTGCCAAGGCTGACGAATACGGAAGAACGATTCATGAGGAGTGCTACGCGCTCAAGATGAAACTGAAGCAAGCCACTACCCCGCCCGCAGCTTGATCCCTCCGATTGTTTCAGGCCGAAAGCCCAAAGGTCTTTCCCTTTCCCGGTGCCCTAAACCTACTCTTCAAGTCTTTGGCAGAAGAGATCCACGTAGCCAAATGACAAAACCCGTTTGTTACAATTCTTGATATGAACCCACAAGGGTCCTTTGTCGATGTGCCGGCTGCGATCGAGGAGATCCGCGCCGGCCGCATGATCGTGGTGGTGGACGACGAAGATCGCGAGAACGAAGGGGATCTCACGCTGGCAGCCGAGAAAGTTACGCCTGAGGCTATCAACTTCATGGCCAAGTACGGACGTGGACTGATTTGTCTGGCCATGACGGAGGAGAGGCTGGATCATCTGCGGCTGGGGCCGATGAGCGCTGAGAATACTTCGCAATACGGTACTGCGTTCTGCGAGACGATCGACGCGCGTGTGGGCGTGACAACAGGAATATCCGCGTATGATCGTGCGCGGACGATTCAGGTGGCCATTGATCCTGCGACCAAACCCTCAGACTTGGCGCGGCCGGGTCACGTGTTCCCTCTTCGCGCACGAAAGGGCGGAGTGCTGGTGCGCGCGGGGCAAACTGAAGCCTCCGTCGATCTCGCGCGGCTGGCGGAAATGATTCCCGCAGGTATTATTTGCGAAATCATGAAGGACGACGGAACCATGGCGCGGGTTCCGGATCTGATCGAGTTCTGTAACCAGCATGGATTGAAGATGCTGACCGTGGCGGAGCTGATCCGCTACCGGATGGCGCATGAACGCTACGTGCACCGTGTTGGCGAGGCTTTGGTGGATACGCGCTACGGACAGTTTCGGCTGATCGCCTATGAGAGCGAAGTGGATGGTGGCGAGTCGCACGTGGCGTTGATTCGTGGAGATGTGGGGGACGTTAACAAGAACAGCGATGCGCCGGTGCTGGTGCGCATGCACGCTCATTGCCTGATGGGCGACGTATTTGGATCGACCGGTTGCGAGTGTCATGCCACACTGGAGGGCTCGCTGCGACGGATTGCACAAGAAGGGCGCGGGGCTTTGATCTACCTGCACCAGACTTCGCAGGGATTTTCAAAAGAGAAAATCGGAGAGCGGACCGCGTTGACGTTTCACCGGGGAAGGAAATTGCCGGCGCTGCTCGATAACGAACGCCAAACACAGCGCGAGATTGGAATAGGGGCGCAGATTCTTTCGGACCTGAACCTGAGGCGGATCCGGCTTCTGACGAACCGACCGAAGAAAGTGGCGGCGCTGGAAGGGTTCGGGATTGAGATCGTAGAGCAGGTTCCCGTCGAGTTGAGCGAACTGCAGGCGGGTAAGGGCTGAATGCCGCAGACGCGTCCTGGGATCGATTAAAAGGGCTTGCGCACCACGACTTCGCTGTCACGAATGAAAAACTGCGCGGAACATTTTTCGGATCCGCAGATGACGGGGACCAGACCGTTGATTTGCCGGCGGGTGATGAGTCCCAGCATACCGCAGGATGGGCAAGCTAACACGGCCCAATAGGGATCTTCCTTTTCGCCGACTTCACCGGCATTTTCCAGCACAAAGACGGTTCCGGGCTGCATGTGTTCCGGGATCCATTCATTAATCAAGTCCAGTTCGCCGACCATGTTTCCCCCTTGTGAACCAAACCTTGTTAGCCAAAATTGGTAAACCAAATCCGGTTACGAAACCACTTGCCTAAGAGACCTTTCTAGCACGCCGGCGCTCGGCCGACGCTATTACGGAAGTACTCGATTTTCTGGCGACGACCTCAGCGCGTACATGTCGGACGGCGTCGCTGAGGCAAACCCCAAGAATCGGCTGACTGGAATTTTTCAGGATATCGACGATTTGCCGCGCCGATGTTTCGAGATAGAGGTGCGTGCCATCCGTGAGCAGGTGGACGTCGGAGCTGCGGCTGACGATGTCCGCCAAGCCCTTTTTGAATTCCCGGTCCAGAAAGCGCATGACCTTTCGTACTCCCTGGAGTGAAAAGCCTTTGCGCCGGAGTTCGCAGATGACTGCGACCTCGGTGAGGTTCTGCATGGAATACAGACGGCGACGGCCTTCTCTTTCTGGCTTGACGACGCCGCGTTCGTCCCACCACTGGAGCTGGCGGGCGGTGATGCCAGTCAGGGCAATCACATCATTTGAAGGAAATCGATCCTGCATTCGTCTCCGAGTATGTTTGAAACAATTTGCGAGCCCAATGTTTCAAACATTTTAGACACGAGTTGGCGGGAGTCAAGGAAGAATAGTAGGCGAGGGGTTAACTAGAAGAGTGCCTGACAGATTCAGGACAGCCGCCGCCGACGAAGTGGACGATTTCGAGGTGATCGCCGTCTTTCAGGATGGTCTGAGTCCAACGGTCGCGCGGGGCGATTTCGCGATTGAGTTCAATGGCGACGCGGTCGGACTTCATATCGAGCGATTCGATCAGCGCCGCGAGCGTGAATTGGGCGGACGGTGAGGGGTCCTCGAAGGTGCGGGCTTCTCCGTTTATGTGCAGTTTCATCACCTGGATTTCCTCACGGGGGGCTGCTACGCCTAGTCGGACTTGCGCAACACGAACTTGCGGGTCACGGTGCGGCCGTCGTGGTTGGCTTGAACGATGACGGAGGAGTCTGGTAAGGCGGACTCGTCGACCTCGATGGAGATTTCGGCGCCGCCTGTGGAATCGGTGATCACCTGGGTATAAAAGGGTGCGGCGTCGACACGGGCGAAGCGAAACGTAAGACGTGCGTTCGGGAGGACCAATCCGCCTTCGGTGGCGCGCAATCGCATGGTCAGATTACGGTTCGCATGAACCGAAAGAGCATTCTCCCATTGGATGTCGAGTTGTTTAATGGTGGCTAAGGTTTCGGTTTCGGCGTGATCGAGGACGCTTTCCAACTTCCCTTCCCGGATGGCTTCGAGGACCAGGCGATGCTGGTCGCGCAACTGCTGCTCTTTTTGGGCATCGCTAAAACCGGCTTCCAGCGAGGTCGCGTAGGAAATCGCCTTCTTGCCGACGCACCTTCCGCGCATGAAGACTTGGGTCTGGAGCAATTTTTCGCTCTCACGCGCCTCGCTTTGCACGTGATAGATGGTGTCACCGTGTTTTACGTCGGTATTGAAGCCAAAAATCATGAGTAAATTTGTAATTGGGCGATTAGGCGATTTTGCCTGAAAACTTAAACACCCTGAGCTTACAACGTTTGCGAGGTTATCAGGGTTTAGAATTTCAGCTATCCGAATTAACCGATCGCAAACTGATCAAATTCTTCCTCCGTTCCCTTGACACTCGCGCGCGCCAGCACCTAAGCTAGAATGTTTAGTTCGCGCTTGGCGCGAATTATATATACGCTCCGCTATGCCAGACAATTACTTCGCAAGCTACCTGCCTTTCCTGATCCACATTCTGCTGGCGGGGGGGATTGCGACTGCCATTATCACGCTTTCCTGGCTGATTGGGCAGCGGAAACCGACTCGGGCAAAGATGTCTCCGTACGAATCGGGTATGACCCCGGTGGGCGATGCTCGGGGGCGTTTTTCGGTGAAGTTCTATCTGGTGGCGATGCTCTTTATTCTCTTCGACGTGGAAGCCATATTTCTTTATCCGTGGGCTGTGATTCTGCACGATCTCAAACATTTCGGGCTATGGGAAATGTTTGTATATATCGGGATTGTTCTCGTCGGATTTTTTTATGTGTGGAAAAAAGGCGTGCTGGATTGGGGTCCAGAGGCCGTGCGGCGGGGAACACAGTAATGGCTTTGGCGCCTGCGATCACCGATCTTGAGCAACTGAAGGGTCATCCGGCGGTGGCGCGACTGCTGGCCTGGAATCGAGCGGCGGTTACGGGAGTGAAGTTCGACCGCGATGAGATGTCGATTTACATTGATCGAGCGAATATTCGCGAGGTTTGCGCTCTGCTGCGCGATGACGCTGAGTGCGCATTCAACTTCCTTTCCGACGTCACCTGCGTGGATTGGTATCCGGCGGAGCCTCGGTTTGAAGTGATCTACCATCTGTTGTCGATTCCTAATAAGGAGCGCGTGCGGCTAAAGGTTCGACTGGACAGCACCAGTCCGGTGGTGGAGTCGCTGTGTTCGGTTTGGCCGGGGGCGAATTATTTTGAGCGTGAAGTTTTTGATTTGTTCGGGATTCGGTTCACAGGCCATCCTTACTTGCTTCGGCTTTTGATGCCTGAGGATTGGGAAGGCCATCCTTTGCGCAAAGATTATCCGGTGGAGGGCTACCGCTAGCCATGGCGCACCTGACACCGACGCTAGTTCTCGAGCCCGGGCAGGATCGCACGATGATCCTGAATATGGGTCCGCAGCATCCCTCTACGCATGGCGTGCTGCGGGTTCTGCTGGAGATCGATGGCGAGACCGTGGTTCGGATTATGCCGGACATTGGATTCCTGCACACGGGAATTGAAAAGACCTGCGAGGCGAAGTTTTATCAACAGGTGGTGCCGCTGACCGACCGCATCGACTATCTCTGCCCCATGACCAACAATCTTTGCTACGTGTTGGCCGTGGAGAAACTCCTGGGGCTGGAGATTCCTCCAAAGGCGCAGTGGATGCGGGTTTTGATGAACGAATTGACGCGCATCAATTCGCATCTGGTGTGGCTGGGAACGCACGCACTGGATATCGGCGCCATGACGGTGTTTCTATATTGCTTCCGCGAGCGGGAAGAAATTTTGAAGCTGTTCGAGGCGATCAGCGGACAGCGCATGATGACCTCTTACTTTCGCATCGGAGGTCTGGCGCTGGAACCGCCGCTAGGATTTTTCGAGCGCGTACAGGAGTTTGCCGGACGTTTTCCCGAGAAGGTGGACGAGTACGAGAACCTTTTGACGGGAAATCCGATCTGGATGATGCGAACCAAGGGGGTGGCTCGGATGACTGCCGAAGATGCCATCGCTCTTGGCGCGAGCGGACCTACCCTGCGCGGAAGTGGCGTGGATATTGATCTGCGGCGCGATATGCCTTACTCGGGCTATGAGAACTTCAAGTTCAATGTTCCGGTGGCGCAGGAGGGCGACGTTTTTGCGCGTTACATGTGCCGCGTGATGGAACTGCGGGAATCGATCAAAATTGTGCAACAGGCGCTGGATGGGATGCCGGAGGGGGCGATCAAAGCTGACGCTCCCGGCGTTGTGTTGCCGGACCGCGAGAAGATGAAGACGCAGATGGAAGCGCTCATCTATCACTTTAAGATTATTACGGAAGGTTTCGCAGTGCCTGCGGGCGAGGTTTATCAGGCAGTGGAGTCGCCCCGGGGCGAGATGGGCTACTACATCGTGAGCGATGGGACGGCTAAACCCTATCGCGTACACATGCGCGCCGCCTGTTTGGCGAACTTGCAGACCTTGCCGAAGATGTGCGAAGGGGGATTGATTGCCGATGTGGTTGCGGCAATTGGATCGATCGACATTGTGTTAGGGGAAATTGACCGGTGAGATTTTCTGACGAATTCGAAGCGCGGTTTGCCGAGATGGTTCCGCATTATCCGACGAAGCGGTCGGCGCTCGTACCAACGCTTCTTTATGCGCAGGATGAAATTGGATTTCTTTCCGATGAGGTGATCACGGAGCTGGCTGGGCGGCTTGATTTGACGGAACTTGAAGTGCGGAACGTGATCAGCTATTACTCGATGCTGACAACCAGCCCGCGCGGCAAGTTTAACGTGCAGATTTGCACGAACATCAGTTGCCTGGTGCGTGGCGGGGAAGAGATTTTGCAGCACTGTGCGAAGAGACTGGGTGTCGGTCACAAGGGTACGACGCCAGACGGATTGTTTACGCTGGAAGAAGTGGAATGCATTGGGGCATGCAGTTGGGCTCCGGCGGCGCAGGTGAACTACGATTTTCACGAGAACCTGACGACCGAGAAGATCGATAGCATTCTGGACGCGTATCGAAAAAGTTAGAACATTTAGCAATTGAGTGATTTGGCAATTTTGTAATTCGAAGACCTTGAGTTGCGGATTTCAAATTACTCAATTTCCAAACTTATAAAATTAGGCAATGGCAACGCTGGTTTCCCATCCCGATGAAGTAAAGGTCGTCAGCCGGCGGTTCGGGCAAGGTGCGACCAATATTGACCGTTACCTCGAACTAGACGGCTACAAGGCGGTGCCGAAGGCGCTTGGCATGGAAGCGGATGCCATTATTAATGAGGTTAAGAACTCCGGGCTGCGGGGGCGCGGTGGCGCGGGATTCTCGACGGGGATGAAGTGGTCCTTCGTGCCCAAGCAGTCGACCAAGCCGAAGTATGTGCTTTGCAACGGCGATGAAAGCGAGCCCGGGACTTGTAAAGACCGGCTGATTTTCGAGCATGATCCGCATGCGGTGATTGAAGGAGTGATGATCGCTGCTTTGGCGGTGGGCGCGGCCAGCGGATATATCTACATTCGCGGCGAATATCGATATCTGTCGATCATCATGCAGAAGGCGATTCGCGATGCGTATGCCAAGGGCTTCATCGGCAAGAACATTTTTGGCAGCGGGCGCGACCTTGACATCTATTGGCATGGTGGCGCCGGGGCGTATGAAGTCGGTGAGGAATCGGCGCTGATGGAATCGCTCGAGGGGAAGCGCGGCATACCACGGATTCGGCCCCCGTTTCCTGCGGTGGTGGGACTGTGGGGCGGGCCTACTGTCATTAATAATGCGGAGACTTTGGCGAACGTGCCGCACATTGTTCTGGGCGGCGCGGATTGGTACGCAAAGCTGGGCACGCCGAAGAATGGGGGCACCCGGCTGTTCTGTCTGAGCGGAAATATTGCGAAGCCAGGCGTGTACGAACTGCCCATGGGTTACAACCTCAAGAAGATGATTTATGAAGTTGGCGGCGGGATTCCAGGCGGGCGCGGGTTGAAGGCGGTGGTGCCGGGAGGGTCGTCTTGTCCGGCGTTGAAGGCTGACGAGATCGACGTCGCGATGGATTTTGATTCGGTGGCGAAGGCAGGTTCGATGCTGGGATCCGGCGGCGTGGTGGTGGTCGACGACCAGCAATGCATAGTGAAATTCGCGCTGCGGACGATGAAGTTTTACAAGCATGAAAGTTGCGGATGGTGCATCCCCTGCCGCGAGGGCACGGACTGGCTGGAGAAGACGCTGACTCGATTCCATCGCGGCGGCGGCGTGAAAAAAGATATCGATAACATGCAGTATCTCTCGGAGAATATGCTGGGCCGGACGTTTTGTCCGCTAGGCGATGCGGCGGCGATGCCGACGATCGCGTTCGTGAAAAAGTTCCGCAAAGAGTTTGAGGATCATTTGGAAGGCAGGCCTTGCCCTTATGAAAAAGAGGGCGCGGTGGAACCGGTGATGGCGTGATAGAGCCTTATTGCCGCCTGGAAAGGCAGTCGCGGGCAAGAGTGCCCGCGCCACATAAACTACGGATTGCCGGCGAGACGCCGGCGCTACAAATATGGCTGACGTAACACTTACGGTTGACGGCAAGAAGGTGACGGCTCCCTCGGGGACGCTGCTGATCGAGGCTTGCAAACGTGTGGGCATTGAAGTGCCTTCGTTTTGCTATTACCCCAATCTTTCGCTGCAGGGCGCTTGCCGCATGTGTCTCGTGAAGATCGAGAAGATGCCCAAGCTGCAGACCGCGTGCACCACGGTGATCAGCGAGGGGATGATCGTGACCTCAGACAGCGAAGAGATTAAGCAGGCGCGCAAGTCCATGGTCGAACTTCTGCTGGGAAATCATCCGCTGGATTGCCCGGTGTGCGATGCCGGCGGCGAGTGCGAACTACAGGACATGACATTTTCTTATGGGGCGGCCGAATCGAAGTTCATGGAGGCCAAGAATCATAAAGATGAGCAGCAGTGGTCGCCGGTGGTGTTCTTCGATCGTCCGCGATGCATCCTTTGTTATCGCTGCGTGCGCATCTGCGGTGAGGGCATGGACGTTTGGGCGCTGGGAGTACAAAACCGCGGCGTTAGTTCGATCATCGCGCCGAATAAGGAAGACCATCTGGAGTGCGAAGAGTGCGGCATGTGCATCGACATTTGCCCTGTGGGGGCGCTTACTTCCGGGGCGTATCGCTATAAGACGCGTCCATGGGAGATGAAGCATGTCGGCACCATTTGCACGCATTGCGGGGATGGGTGCAAGACGACTTTGGGTGTGCGCCGCGCGGATACGGGCATGGAGATTGTTCGTGGCGATAATCGCGATAAGAGCGGAACGAACGGCGACTTCCTCTGCATCAAGGGACGATACGCGTTTGATTTTGCTAATCATGAAGAGCGGCTGACGCGTCCGTTGATTCGCAAGAATGGAAAACTGGAACCGTCCACGTGGGAAGAAGCGTTTGCTTTGATCGGCAAGACATTTGCGGGAATTCGTGACGTAGAAGGCGGCAAAGCCATTGGAGTTGTGGGGTCCACGCGCACCACGAATGAAGAAGATTATCTTGTCTCCAAGTTCGCACGCGTAGTGCTGAAGACAAACAACGTCGATCACCACCGGACTGCTGACTTTCCTGCCCTGGCGACAGCGCTGCGCGGAAAGACAGATGCTACGGCTAGCATGGCGGACGTCTTTACCGCGCCGGCCATTCTACTGATTGGGAATGATCCGACCGAACAGCATCCGCTGCTGGCGTGGCAGATTCGCAACAATGTGCGCTTGCATCGGGCAAAGCTGTACGTGATCAATTCCAAGCCGATTAAGTTACGGCGGCAAGCAACAAGTTTCACGCAGATGTCCCCAGGAAGCGAACCTCAAGTTGCTGAGTTTTTCAGCGGGAACGACGCCGCCGCGGATGGACTGGTCAGTTCATCCGTAAATAAGGATGGGTGGATTGCGCTGCGCGAGAAGCTACGCGGCGAAACGAATTTGGTGATCGCGTTTGGTGGTGAGCTTCGTGGAGAGGATATAGCCAATCTCGTAAAGTTTGGTTCCCAAATCTCAGGAGCCAAGTTCGTGTGCCTCGCCGACTATGCAAATTCGCGCGGAGCGGCAGACATGGGGCTCTATCCCGAGTTGCTGCCTGGATATCACCCGATCGCCGGAAGCAGCGAGTTCCATCAGGAATGGGGAGGAATTCCGCAGACCGCTGGCCTCGATTTGATGGGCATGGTGGATGCGGGACAATCTGGCAAGTTGAAGGCGCTTTATGTGGTGGGATCGAATCCGGTAGGGCGGTTGAACATCGATCCATTCGCGTTTTCGAAGAGCTTCGTCGTAGTGCAGGACATGTTCCTGACCGAGACCGCAGTGATGGCCGATGTGGTGCTGCCCGCCGCGAATGCTTACGAGAAGTCGGGTACGTTCACCAATACTTGCGGCGACTTGCAGTTAGTGAAAAAAGCTGGCGAGGTTACTGGAACGAAGAGCGATTTCGAAATGATCGTGCGCATCGCGGACGCTATGGGCTTTGACGTCCGCAAGCTTGTACCGTTTGGCGGCGGAACGCATGCGGACATGGGGCAGTCGCGCGGAGCGCAATCGGGCGAGGCCGACCGTCACGCGGTATGGCTTGAGGCTCACGGACTGGAGCCGAAGATGAGCCCGTTCGATCCGACTGCGATTCTGGATGAGATTCAGCGGCTGGTTCCTGGATATGACGTGTCCCGCATGAATCTGCTGGCGGGCAATAGCCAGCATACTTCATTGGCCAAGTCTGGGCCCGGAGTTGCGCATCGGGCGGAATCCATAGAACCCGCGAACGATGACCTTTTCAGTTCCGGAACTTTGGGACGCTACTCACGCGCGTTGAAGTCGGTGGTGGAGAGCCACGAAGCGCAGCCTGCCGAAGTCGCGGCAGACTGATTCACGTATTGACGATGGCAGCATCTGGAGAGGAACAAAGGCCTTGTCGGTTGGCGTTTTCATACTCGTGTCGGCAATCAAGTCGCTGATCGTTCTGTTCGCGCTTCTTACCGCGGTGGCATACACGGTATGGTTGGAACGAAAGGTGGTGGGCCACATGCAGAATCGGTGGGGACCCACGCGGGTAGGGCCGTTTGGACTGCTGCAGCCTGCGGCTGACGGACTGAAGTTTTTGTTTAAAGAAGATCTGACTCCGCCGCACGTTTACAAGCCATTATTCCTGGCGGCGCCGATGATGGCGGTGATCTTCGCCCTAACTTCGATTTCTGTGATACCGTTCGGCAATTCGATCCCGCTTTTTGGCTACAACATTCCGCTGCAAATTACAGATGTAAACGTTGGCCTGTTGCTGATTCTGGGCGTGACCTCGATGGGTGTGTACGGAGTGGCGCTCGCGGGATGGTCGTCGAATAACAAATATTCGCTGCTTGGGGGACTTCGCGCGACTGCGCAGATGGTCAGTTATGAAATTGCGCTGGGACTTTCGCTGGTCGGAGTGCTGATTCAGTCCGGCAGTTTCAGTCTGCGGACGATTGTCGATGCGCAGGGCGGCCGGTTTCTCGGCTTCATACCCCGATGGAATATTTTTCACGGGCAGTTTGTCGCGTTCTTCATTTACTTGATGGCCGCCTATGCGGAAACCAATCGCATTCCGTTTGATCTACCGGAAGCCGAGACCGAATTAGTCGCTGGCTACCATACTGAATACAGTTCCATGAAGTTCGCCATGTTTTTTATGGCTGAGTACGCCAACATGATCACGGTGGCTTGTCTGGCAACGTTGTTATTTTTTGGCGGATGGCATGGGCCGCTGTTTGGGCCGCCGCTGGTGCAGGCGGTGCTGCCGGTATTTTGGTTTCTGGCTAAGGTTTTCTGTTTTCTCTTTCTGTATATCTGGGTGCGCGGGACGTTGCCGCGCTTCCGCTATGACCAACTGATGTCGTTTGGCTGGAAGTTTCTGTTGCCGCTGGCGATTGCGAACTTGGTGGCGACGGCGATTGCCGTGGCCTGGTAGAACTGTTTCGATGAGTTTCCACCTCATTTTATTTCTGGCATTCGGGGCAGTTTGCGTGGGCGGGTCGGTCAACTTGCTGGCGCAGCGGCACCCGATCAACAGCGCGCTTTCGCTGATCGCAGTGATGGCGGCGCTAGCCGGCGAATATCTGCTTCTGGGCGCGGAGTTCGTCGCTGCGGTGCAGGTGATCGTTTATGCGGGCGCGATCATGGTTTTGTTTGTGTTCGTTATCATGCTGCTGAACGCGGGCGAAGAGGAAGAGACCAAAGGAAGCCGGGTCGCTCTTCTATTGGGAGTGCCCGGCGTGCTGACCGCCAGCGTGCTCATGGCGTGGGTGGTGCTGCGGCACTCAGGGACCGAAGCTGTGGCCATCGGCGCATTGCCTGGGCACCCAACCGATATTGCGCAACTTCTCTTTCACGATTTTCTGTTGCCGTTTGAAGTCACTTCCGTGTTGATCTTGATCGCCATCATGGGCGCCGTAGTGCTGGCCAGCAAGCCGGAGTCTGCGGCGAGGAAGGTGGACTGATGGTACCGCTATCTTATTACTTGCTGCTCAGCGGATTTTTGTTTGGCTGTGGCGTGGCCGGATTCCTGATCAAACGAAACATCATCACCATCTTCATGTCGATTGAGCTGATGCTGAATGGAGTGAACCTTTCGTTCGTTGCGTTTGCGGCGCACTGGCACGCGCTGGCAGGCCAGGTTTTTGTTTTCTTCGTCATGGTCGTGGCGGCCGCGGAAGCCGCTGTGGGACTAGCAATCATTATTGCGGTGTATCGTACACGCGAGACTTTGAACGTGGATCAGGTGAACCTGCTCAAGCTATGAACCCGATGCTCAATCTCTGGCTGATCCCGATCCTGCCACTGGCGGGGGCGGCGATTAACGGCCTTCTCGGGAAGAGGTCTTCGCGGCGCGCCGTGACTACCATCGCATTGGTTTTTAGCGGGGCTGCGTTTGCGATGGCTTTGTGGGTCACGATGCGCTTTTCGTCGTTATCACTTCCCTACCACGAGAATCTGGCGCACTGGGTTCGCTCTGGAAGTTTCACCGTCGACTTTGCCTTCTATCTTGATCAACTCTCGCTCGTAATGCTGCTGGTAGTGAGTGGAGTTGGATTTCTGATTCACATTTACTCCGTCGGCTACATGTGGGACGATCCCGGCTACTACCGGTTTTTCAGCTATCTCAATTTGTTCATGTTTTTCATGCTGACGCTGGTGCTGGCTGACAACTACCTGGTGATGTTCATTGGCTGGGAAGGCGTGGGTCTGGCGTCGTATCTGCTGATCGGGTTCTGGTTCACGAAGGATTCGGCGGCGGCGGCGGGCAAAAAGGCGTTCATTGTAAATCGCATTGGCGACTTTGGATTTCTAATCGCACTGTTTCTGTTGATCAAGCATTTTGGCTCATTGAATTTTGATCAGGTGTTCCAGAGCGTTATGCCTCTGGGTGCGGAAAAGGCTGGCGCTGGGCTACTTACTGCGATCGGGATTCTGCTGATGGTGGGAGCGTGCGGCAAGTCGGCGCAGATTCCGCTTTATATTTGGCTTCCGGACGCGATGGAGGGTCCGACGCCGGTTTCGGCCTTGATCCACGCTGCGACCATGGTGACGGCGGGCGTCTACATGGTTTCGCGGTCGCACGTGATTTTTGAGCGAGCGCCGATTGCACTGACGGTGGTCGCGATCATCGGAACGCTGACTGCTTTTTTCGCCGCGACGATCGGTGTGGTGCAGACTGACATAAAGAAAGTTCTCGCTTACTCGACCGTTTCTCAGCTCGGATACATGTTCATGGCTTGCGGCGTGGGCGCGTTCTCTGCCGGAATTTTCCACTTGATGACACACGCATTCTTTAAGGGTCTGCTATTTCTCGCGGCTGGGTCAGTGATTCATGCGGTAGGCGGCGAGCAGGATATGCGCAAGATGGGCGGGCTACGGACGAAGATTCCGTGGACGTTCTGGTCGATGACAGCGGGCACATTGGCCATTGCTGGCATTCCGGGGCTGGCTGGATTTTTCAGCAAAGATGAGATCCTGTGGCGCGCCTACCAGGCGAGTTGGGCTTACTGGCTGGTGGGATTGACTACGGCATTCATTACTTCGTTCTACATGTTCCGGCTTTGGTTCATGACCTTCTTTGGCGAATATCGTGGCGAGGCGCAAACTCATTCTGCTCACGATGCGCATGGAGGCCACGGCCACGGCGGCATTCACGAGAGTCCCAGAGTGATGGTGATCCCGTTGGCGATTCTGGCGGTGCTCTCGGTGGTGGGTGGGTATGTTGGCGTGCCAGGGTCGTTGGGCGGCAATAATCGATTCGATAAGTTTCTCGGTCCGGTCTTTCATGGCAGCGCCCCAGCGGACGCGCAGCAGGCTCCGATGGGTGAGAGGGGCGCGCCGGAGCAGGAGAACGAGGGGCCTGAACCGAAGAGTGGAGTTTCGACTGAGCTGATTTTTACTGCGATCTCGGTGGCGGCAGCGCTGCTCGGCTTCGGACTCGCGTGGCAACTTTATTATCGAAATCCGCACTTGCCGGAAAAGATTGCAGCTTCGATGTCGGGAACATATCAGACGCTGCTACACAAGTACTACGTAGACGAATTGTACGGCGCTCTTTTTGTCAGGCCGCTGATCAACGGCTCTACTCGAATTCTTTGGCAAGGGGTGGATCGAAAGATTATCGATGCGGCAGTGAACGATGCGGGAGACGGTGCGAGGCATGTCTCGGATGAAGTGCGCCACATGCAGTCCGGCAACATTCGTTCGTACGCGGGATGGGTTGCAGCTGGGTCGGCTGTGGTCATTGCCTTCATGATCTGGATGTGGACGGGAGCGCGATGAGCACTGCCAATCTCAGCTCCATCATTCTGACGTTAGTAACCTTCCTTCCTCTGGCGGGAGGATTTCTTCTGATGGTTTTTCCCCGGCGCGACCGGGACATTCGGATTTTTGCACTGGTCATTTCGCTGCTGACATTCGTGCTGTCTCTGCATCTGCCAGTCTATTTTCATCGTGGGCAAAGCGATTTTCAGTATGAGATCGACCGGCCATGGGTCTCGACTCCCAATATCCACTACCACATGGGCGTGGATGGCATTTCTTTGTGGCTGGTGGTGCTGACCACCTTTCTCACGCCGCTGTGCGTGCTGATTTCCTGGAAGTCGATTCACGAGCGGGTTAAAGAATTCTTCATCCTGCTGCTGATTCTGGAAACAGCGCTGATCGGCGTCTTCACTTCGCTCGACCTGTTTCTCTTTTATTTCTTCTGGGAAGCAACGCTGATTCCGATGGCGCTGCTGATCGGCATTTTTGGTCACGAGCGCAAAGTTTATGCTGCCGTGAAATTTTTCATGTACACCATGATCGGGTCGGTGTTCATGCTGGCCGCGATTCTGTGGCTATATGCGCATACCGGCAGCTTTGATTTTGTCGTGATTCGCGACCAGATCGCGAGCGGCGCTGTGTCCGGGTTCCCGGCGGCCGCGCAGTGGCTATTCCTCGGATTCTTTCTGGCTTTCGCCGTGAAGGTTCCTCTGTTCCCTTTCCACACCTGGCTGCCCGATGCTCACGTTGAGGCCCCCACGGCTGGATCAGTGTTGCTCGCGGGAGTTCTGCTCAAGATGGGAACCTACGGATTATTGCGGTTCAACCTCGGACTGTTCCCGGAGCAATCGCGGCACAACGCTCCCTGGGTGATGACGCTCGCGTTAATTGGAATCATCTACGGAGCGCTGGTAGCGATGGTGCAGCCCAACATGAAGAAGCTAATTGCGTACTCATCGGTCAGCCATCTTGGATTCGTGGTGCTGGGAATTTTCAGCTTTACACAGGCGGGGCTAAATGGCGCAATGTTCGTAATGCTGGCTCACGGAATTTCGACAGGCGGGCTTTTCATGCTGGCGGGCATTCTGCACGAACGGCGTCATACGTACGAGATCAGCGAGTTTGGCGGACTGGCCTCGCCAATGCCGGTGTATGCCACGACGTACCTGGCGATCGTGCTGGCGTCGGCTGGGCTGCCATTGCTGAATGGATTCATCGGTGAATTTCTGGTGTTGAGCGGCGCGTTCCAGGCTAGGCCGGTTTTCGGCATACTCGCGGCCACAGGCGTGATTTGGAGCGCGGTATATTTACTGTGGATGTACCAGCGAGTGTTTTACGGTAAGGTCACGCACGCAGCGAACAACTCGTTGAGCGACCTTTCGGGATTCGAAAAGTGGGCGGTGTGGCCGTGTGCCGCGGCGGCGCTGGTCATGGGAGTCGCTCCCATCCTCTGGCTGGGGGCGATTGATCCGGCGGTTCAGGCGGCGCTCATGCCATTCGTACGAGTGGCTAGCCGTGTGGTGGGACAATGACCGCCGTAGCATTGGGCGCCGAGGCGATGATTAGCGCTTTCATCCCTGCCTACTCGCAAGTGCTACCGCAGAGTGCCGATTACGTTCGGATCCTGCCGGAAATCGTGCTCTCGATTTTCGGCATCATCGTAATGCTGATGGAGCCGCTACTCGACGAGCGGACCGGGCAAAGAGTTCTTGGGCGGATTGCATTCGTGGGAACCCTTGCAGGAATTGCAGCGACGTGGTTCATGGCACAGTCTCCGGGGACGGCCTTCTGGAACATGGTGCAGGTAGATGGATTCAGCGTTTTTTTTCATGTACTGGTGATTGCAATCGCTGCCGTCGTCATTCTCAGCTCTTACGAATACATGAGCGTGCAGCGGATTCGTGCCGGAGAATACTATGCGCTGATTCTTTTCGGCGTGGTTGGCATGGCCTTGATGTCGTCGGCTGTGGAACTTGTTCTGATTTTCATCGCGCTTGAGATTTCTTCGATCTCGTCTTACGTGCTTACGGGATTTCGACGGCATGAGGCGGCCAGCGCGGAAGCCTCGCTGAAGTATTTCTTGCTGGGATCATTCGCCACGGCATTTTTTCTATACGGAGTGGCATTGATGTTCGGGGCTACGGGGTCAACGAATATCGACCAGATCAGCAGGACCTTGCAGAGCGGTCCAATTCCATTGCTGGCATTCGTTGCAGTAGCAATGATGTTTGTGGGTTTGGGATTCAAGGTGGCGGCTGCGCCGTTCCACGTGTGGACCCCCGACGTGTATGAAGGAGCGCCCGCACCGATTGTGGGTTTGATGTCGACTGCGCCGAAGGCCGCGGCGTTCGCCGTGTTGTTACGCATTGTCTTCGTGATCAACGTACCCGGACAATTCTGGCTGGTATGGGTTTCGGCAGCGCTTTCCATGACCCTAGGCAACGTGGGTGCCTTGGTTCAGAACAACGTGAAGCGACTGCTGGCGTATTCCTCGATTGCGCATGCGGGATACTTGCTGGTAGCTTTCGCAGCCGCCCCAGATATGGGGACCTCAGCGGCCATGTTCTACACGGCAAGTTATGCGGCGATGAACCTGGGCGCGTTTGCAGTCGTCAGCCACTTCGCAAACGCGGGAGAACGCTATGTGACGCTGGATGACTATGAAGGCCTGGGGCGCAGCTCCCCGCTCCTGGCGGCGACGCTCACCGTCTTCCTTCTGTCGCTGATTGGCATTCCAATGACTGGCGGTTTTTTCGCCAAATTTTACGTTTTCAGTGCGGCCGTGAAGGCCAACTTGATTTGGCTGACGGTTATCGGCGTCCTCAACAGCGGCATCGGGGCGTACTATTACCTGCGAATTATCGTTGTGATGTACATGCGCGAAGCGCGTAAGGCAGTTCCTTTGACTCGCATTCCGTTATCGCTCGGCGTGGCCCTTGCGGCCTGCATTGCCGCGACGATCTATCTCGGAATATTTCCCAGCCGAGTACTGCAGTATGCTCAGGATTCCGCGCAGCAACTCGTCCGACAGTCTTTGCCCGAACCAGCGACTCCTTCGTCCCCGCCAATTTCCGTGGCGCGGGAACCTCTCTAACTGAACTTGATGTTTGTGGAAATTCTCAATACTTGGGTTTGACAAGCGCTCTAGCCTGCGGCATCATGGGTCCACCGATTTTGTTCTTCTCGTCTGGCGGGAGCAGACGTATCTGATTGGAGGGAAAGCATGTCCGAATTTATGCAGAGATTATGGTCGGAGGATGCGGGGCAGGATATTGCCGAATACGCAGTGATGCTGGCGGTCATTCTGGTTTTGGTGGTGGGAACGATTCGGCTGATCGGCTCAAACGCCAATACCGCTTTTTCCAATGTGGCCAGTTCGATACAATAGGGCGGCTGGTATATCCGCGAGGCTGTTTAAAAGGATTTATTCTTGATGACGCGATTTACCTCGTTTAGCGGGCAGTTTCGCTACTACTGGTTTACCGGAGTAGCGGCTGCGGCGGTGCTTGCGGGGAAATCGAGTCAGCCATAATCGACTAGATTCAAGCAAGTTCAGCCAAAGGCCGCGATTGCAAATCGCGGCCTTAGCTTTTTTGCAGAAGCCTTAGGAGGGTAGACCAATGATAGTCAATATGTCGGAGAAAGCCACTGAGCAGGAGATTGCACATGTAGTCGAGCGCATTCGCGAGGCGGGCTACCAGCCTCATGTCACACGGGGAGTGGAGCGAACCATCGTGGCCGCAGTGGGAAATGGACGACGTCACGAAATCGAAGCCTTGCTGGTGGCGGCGGGAGTCGAGAATGTGGTCGCCATTGCACAGCCTTTCAAGCTGGTCAGCCGGCAAGTCAAGCCGGAGCGATCGCTGGTCACCGTGGGTGGAGTCTGCATTGGTGGGCCCGGTGTTGTGATTATCGCCGGGCCATGCTCGGTTGAATCGCGCGAGCAGTTGCTGGATACGGCGCATGCGGTAAAGCGCGCCGGCGCAACCATGCTTCGCGGTGGTGCTTACAAGCCGCGAACCTCGCCGTATGACTTTCAGGGACTAGGGCTGGAAGCCTTGAAGATTCTGCGCGAAGCCCGGGAGCAGTCAGGGCTTCCGGTTGTCACGGAGGTGATGAGCACGGAGGATGTAGACACGATCTGCGAGTATGTGGACATGCTGCAGGTGGGCGCGCGCAACATGCAGAACTTCGCCCTGCTGCGGCGTTTGGCTACCGTCAACAAGCCAGTGCTGTTGAAGCGCGGACCGTCTGCAACGGTGAAGGAATGGCTGCTAGCGGCGGAATATTTGCTTTCGGGAGGAAACAGTGAAGTTGTGCTTTGCGAACGCGGTATCAAGACTTTCGAGACGGAGATGAGGAACACGTTTGATCTCGCAGCCGTGGCATTGGCGCGCGATCTTTCTCATCTGCCAGTCATCGCAGACCCTTCGCACGGAACCGGGAAGCAAAGTTTGATCGCCGCGGTTTCCCGGGCAGCCGTCGCGGTGGGAGCCGACGGATTAATTATTGAAGTGCATCCCTGCCCTGAGCGGGCACTGTCGGACGGCGCCCAGTCCCTGGATTTCGCTGGATTTGAAAATGTGATGAAGGCCATCGCCCAGCCACTTCGACGAGCCGCAGTGCTTGAGGATATGGCCCGTGTCTAACCCCGCCGTCGCTTAGTGCGCGGGATTAGCGACGGGGGGCTTGATCTGCATCGCGGGATCACCCAGTAGATTATAGGTTTTGCGCACGGCAGGATTGGTGATGCCGGACTTCGCTTTGAGAATGGCATCTCCCAGAGCGAGTTGCGATGGGCCCATTGCGGCTTCGACCACCAGTTTGTCGAGAATCGTCTGCGGCCCAGCCTGGTTCAGCCCGCTGGAGGCCAGGACGGCCACGGCGCCGCCACCAGGCGCGAGCATGAGAGAGACCGACAGTGGTTCGTCGTAAACATCCTGGAAGAATCCGTTCAAGCAATCCATGATGAGAAAGACGGGCAACGAAGTGCCGTTGGTCAAGGCGCTCGCCTCGGTAGCGTTGAAAAGACTGTCGCCCGACCATTCGTCTTCGGAGCCGTGTCCGGAATAATTCACTACTAACTGGCCTGCATTGATGGCGGTGAGAATTGCCTGTTGAGCATCTGGGATGGACATCGTACTGAGGAATACGTCGGTCACCTGGATCGAAGAAGGCAGCTGTGTCTGCACAAGCTGACTATCTTTCGTAAAGTTCTCGGTGTCGTTCATGTCGGCGACTATGAGGGCTTGTGAAGTCCATGGGCCATTGGTGGATTGTCCTTCATAAGTGGCGACCTTGCCTGCGACCAGTTTCGCTTCAGCCGCGGTGCTGACAGGCAGGCGGCCGGTGGCGATGGTTGCGATGCTGCTGTCGTTGAAGTCGGAGAACCAGTCGTCCGAGGCGGTCATCAAGCCGGTCGTGGCGACGATCTTTGTGGGAACGAAGTCGAGATGGCCGAAGCCGAGGTAGTTGCGCGGATCGAGCGAGGCACGGCCGTTGAGCAACAAGTAATGCGGCGCAGTGTGCCAAACCTTGACCGCGGTTTGCAGGAACGTGCGGATGGCGACAGGACTGTGCTGCCCGAAATTAAATTCGTCATACAAGTCGTCGATCAACACAATCGTGGACGACTTGCCTTCCGCTTCGTGCGCTCGAATCACCGGGCCGAGAGCGCCGGCAAACGCCTCAGGCGATACGATTACGATTTCGCTACCGGATTGTGCGCTATGCCAGTGCGAGGGATGGTTCTGCCGAGTTCCGACTGCTGAAGCGATACGCGAATCGGCCATCGCGATCAGCGTATGCCGTGCCGGAGCCGATGGATTGGTTGTGGACCAGGGCACCTGTACTTCAACCTGGTAGTCGATGGCTTTCGAGGTTGTATCCTTTGTCACTTGAGCTGTGAGTTCTACCGGTTGATTGGGATTCGTAATGTCGACAATGGTCACCGGTGCTTGCGAGAAGCCACTGAGTTTTAGCTCATCTCCCGGGCGCCCCGTGAAAATTAATTCATCGGCATCCGCCACGTACGTGTGCGAATAAGTGACACGGATCGATTGCACCAGGCTGTAATCGAATTGCCCATCCTGTGAATTGAACGTGATGGTATTGGCGCCCTCCTGCAAAAGACCGGGCGGGAGACTCACGTGGAATCTGCCTTGGGCTTGACCAGTGAAGGTGAGATCTCCCAGCGTGGTTTTGTTCAATGTGATGGTCACGGAGTGTGGTTCGGCGAGGATAACGCCCTGCAGCATCACATCGAACTGCGCAGGCTCGGTTGAAATTATATCGAGATGGGAGACCTGAATGGTCTCATCGACGGGAGTGGAAGAAATGAGGGGTCCAAAGAAATTGTTGCCATTCGCGGTGGTCAGCGCCGAGAAGTAAGTCGTACGGGGCGTGAGTTCTACCGTGAAAGGGAAGCTTGCGGGCGGCTGATTCGAGCCAGTAGATGGCGCCAAGCTATGAATGCGCGTGCCCCGCGATTCCTCTTTGGCAAGAAAATAAACCCTGGTGCCCGAGTATTGCGTGTCGATTCCGGTGCCGTAGAAATAAATTGCTGCCTGGGGACCAAAGCCTCCGGGCCCAACGGAAGCATCGGTGATTTGCATCGGCTGCTCGATTGCCTCGGCGTAAAGATGCAGGAATGCGGGATCGACGTTCGGGTCCAACCCGGCGGTAACTAGTTCTGGCTGAGTGACCCGGTACCAGCCTTCGTGCTTTACATAAATCTTGACCGCGGGATGGGCCGCGATATCGAACTGCTTCTGGTACTGCGCAGGCGTCGGCGAAGTATTCTGCGAAATGTTCTCAAGCGGATGACTGGTCCCGGTGAGCGTTGCCGGAGGCTGTACCTGGTTGAGTTGATCCAGCATCGCTGAGGTTGCTGGAATCGACTCACTGGCAGACTCGGAGCCACTCGAAGCCGAAGCTGAAACCGGTCCGTGGAGTATGCGGGTGCCGTTCACGTCGACATCTTCCAGCCAGTAGGGGCCGCTGCCAGCGCTCGCGGACGAATCGATCCAGACATAAGTCTTGCCGGAATGTTTCGGCAGCGCTCCACTCATGAGCAGGGCCGACCCGGCGATCAGCGAGGGATTCAACTGAACGCGCTCGCCGCCCTGTTCGCGATAAACATTGAATCCGAGGTTGTGTACTTCCCTACCCGTCTTCCAGAGCAGCACGACACGGTTTGTGCCAGTCTTATCTTTGCCGAACTGGGCAGCGAATGATTCCAACCTGATGCTGGTCGGGGCGGTGATGGTCTCGGTTTGTGTGGAAGTGTTGTTATTCGGATTGGGATCGGTCTGGTCTGCGCTTACGGTCGCCGTATTGGTGGCTGGCCCTGGTGCGCCTGCGACAGTGAGGATGGTAACTGTGGCGCTGCCAGCGTTAGCCATAGTTCCCAGCAAGCAAGTCACAGTTCCTCCTGCCTCCGAGCAGGTACCGGCAGTTGTGTTGACGGATTGATAGGTAACATCTGTCGGCAACGGATCAGTTACGATCACGTTAGTCGCAGTCGCCGGCCCGTTATTAGTAACGGTAAGCGTGTAAGTAAGCGTGTCATCGTCGTCTACTGTGGGACTGGGTGTGGCCGTCTTCACGATGGCCATGTCAGCGCTATTCGCATTGGCGACAACAACCATGGCGGTCGCACTGTTGCCGGTGAGGTTGGGCACGATGTTAGAGGCGGTGGCTGTGGCCGTCTCCGCGATGTTTGTGCCGGAGACGGTCGCGGCATTCACTTGCAGCACGACGGTGAAGTTGGCAGTTGTATTTACAGCGAGGGTGGCAATGGTGCAGGTGATGGTTCCTGCAGCGCCGACTGCAGGGTTGACACAGGTCCAGCCGGGAGCGGTGACGGATTGGAAGTTGGTATTCGGAGGCGTGGTTTGAGTAAAACTCACCGCAGTAGCGGCCGCAGGACCATTGTTTGTGACGCTCTGAGTATAAGTGATGTTGCCGCCTGCGGCGACAGAAGCCGGCAAAGCGGTATTTGTGGTGATCAGATCGGCTTGAGTTGCGGTCGCAACTACATCCGTGGCGGTGGCGGTGTTGTTGGCCGCGTTGGGATCGGAAGTAGCGGAACTCACGGTGACGGTATTGTTGATGGCGGTCCCGGCCGTGGTCCCGGCGGTAACCCCCAGCGCAACAGTAAAGGTGGATGATCCTGCGGCGAAGCTGGGATTGGTACAGTTGATGATTCCGGCGCTGCCAATCGCAGGTGTTGTGCACGACCATCCTGTGGCAACAACGATCGACTGAAAGTTAGTATTCGCTGGCGTGCTTTCCGTGAGTCTTGCGTTGGTCGCCGTGCTCGGTCCAAGGTTACTTACAACTTGCGAGTAAGTGATGTTATTCCCCGCTATAACCGGCACAGGGCTGGCCGTGTTCGTAACTGAGAGGTCTGCTGAATCGGCCACTAGCACGCTGGCTGAGGCGGTGTTGTTGGCGCAGTTTGGATCGCTGGCACTGCAAGAGGCGGAGTCGGTCTGCGTGATCGTGGATCCGGAGGCGACGGTCGTGTTCACTGTCACCACAAATGTGAAGTTCGCGGTAGTGACTCCGAGGCTGGAGATGGTGCAGGTGAGAGTTGCGAGCGTGCACGTCCATCCGGCTGGTCCGGAAAGCGATTGCGCAATTGTGTTCGCCGGGGTCGTCTCAGTGAACGTGATAGTGTTTGCCGTGGCGGGACCACCATTGGTTAGAGTCTGGGTGTAGGTAATATTGCTGCCGGCCGTCACCGGATTGGGACTGGCTGAGCTGGTAACACTGAGGTCCGCTTGCGTCGCTCCCGCTACCGCAATAGCAACTGTGGCAGAGTTGTTGTTCGGATTTGTGTCATGAGTAGAGGTAGCAACGGTCGCTGTGTCGGTAATGATGGTTCCCGCCGCGGTGCCCGCGGTAACGCTCAGTACCACGGGGAATGAACTGATGGAGCCGGGAGCTACGCTTGGATTTGTGCAACTGATCGAGCCGGTGGTTGTGCAGGTCCATCCTGCGGGTGCTGGGTTAAAGGAAAACAAAGTCGTGCTGGCTGGATACGCCTCAGTAAACGTGGCGGTCCCGCAATTGCTGGGACCGCTGTTGGTGACAACCTGCGCGTAGGTGATATTGCCGCCGGCTTGGACTGGGCTTGGAGTGCCACTGTTTGTCACGGCCAAGTCACAAGCCGTGGCAACTGGAGTAGAAGTAGTTGTGTTGCTGGTGAGGGAGTTCGTCGCTGAAACCGATGAAGTTGCTGTGATTGTTGTGGCAGGGACAGTTGGAGCAACATTCACGACCACGAGGATATTCGCCGATGCATTCGAAGCCAAACTCGGGTCAGAGCAGGTGACGTTGCCGACCGCTCCGACGGCAGGGGTGCTACACGACCAACCTGCTGGGATAGAGATTGAAGCAAATGTAGTGTTGCTAGGGACCGCTTCCGTAAAGGCAACAGCCGTGGCTGCCGAAGGACCGTTGTTCGTTATTGTCTGTATGTAAGTGATATCGTTGCCCGCGTAGACCGAGAGCGGTGTTGATGCTGTGCTCAGAACAAGACTAGCTGGCGATGTCGAACTCGTCACCGTGTCGTTTGCGATAGCAGAGCTGGCACCGGAGGTTTGGTTGGCCGCGTTCACCGTCGCAGTATTGGAGATGACCGTCCCCACTGTAGTTCCGGCCTTCACGGTGTAGACGGCGGTGAAGGTGGCCGTTGCGCCGGGTGCCATGCTGGGATTGGTGCAACTTACGGGCGGAGAAGTACAGGTCCAACCTGGAGCAGATACCGCTGAGATGGAAACGAAAGTTGTGTCAGCGACGGGGGTCTCGGATTCGGTGAAGGTTGCGGTGGTAGCCGCGACTAAGCCAACGTTTGTAACTACCTGCGTATAAGTGATGGTACCGCCCGCGGCGACCCCGTTCGGCGAGGCTGTGTTGGTTACGATTAGTTGAGCTCCGGCGGTCGTGCCGACGATCGTGGAGGCAGAGGCGGTGTTGTTGGCGGAATTCGGATCGTTCACCGAGGAACTCACGGTCGCTGTATCGGTGATCACGGTTCCGTTTGCGGTTCCGGTGTTCACTTTTGTAACCAGGGCGAAAGTGGCTGCGGTACTGCCGGCCATATTCAAAGCAGTGCAAACCACATTGCCCGAGGCTCCAACCGGTGGGGTCGTGCAATTCCAGCCAACGGGGGCGGCCACAGAAACGAAAGTTGAATTCGTAGGCACTGCCTCAACTAACGTAGCGTTATCGGCGGCGCTGGGACCATTATTCGTGACCACCTGCGTGTAAGTCACGTTGCTGCCTGCAGCGACAGGATCTGGTGATGCCGTGTTAGTTATGCTGAGGTCGGCGGTAGAAACGACGCTGGCTACGTCAGTGGCGGTGTCGTTCGTGAAGTTGATTTCGCCTCCGCCGCTCACCAGCGCTGTATTGGTTTCGGTGGAGGGAGCGGTTTGCGCGACGCTGGCGGTGATTGTGATCGAAGGATAAAAACTGTTAGCCGCCAAGACGGTCGGGTCGACGCAACTGACAGTTTGGGATGCGATGGAGCAAGACCATCCAGCCCCACTGGCGTTAGTGGGTGTAAGTCCTACCGGCAGAGTATCGTTGACGGTCACAATTCCGCTGGTCGTGCCGTACGGACTTAAGTTCTCGACGGGGATGGTATAGGTGGCCGTCGAACCGCGAGTAAAGTTGCCGACATGGCTCTTGCCGAGAGTCATGTCAGGAGTGCATTGTGCGCCGGACTGCGTTCCAGAAGTCTGGTTGATGGAAGCGTTGGTCACGCTGATGCCGGCTGTGCCGGGCGTCGAACCGTATGGCACCCCCGGATTCAGAGTCAAGCCGCCTGCTCCGCCATTGACGCTAACACTCGCAGGCGCCGCTGAGACAAGAACCACACCGCCGCCACCACCGCCGCCAGGGCCGTGCCGGTTCCCCAGACTATACGGCTTGATTTCCCAGGCATTGCCGCCGTTGCCGCCCTTGGCTTGAAGAGTCAAGCCACTCTCGCCGCCGTTTGCAGATAGGACGACGATGGTTCCGGCGGCTCCACCGCCACCGCCGGCGTCGTTGAGAGTACCGTTATACGCGGAGATTCCATTGGCGGTGAGGGTTCCGGTCCCGCTCAGAGCGTAGGTGCGAAGGACGATGATGCC
>OBLW0100000885.1_pt1 | contig 25820 bp, 18 predicted proteins | sample 1520161 | NCBI WGS metagenome assembly OBLW01 (sample SAMEA3539309, study PRJEB22396) | soil metagenome | biome: tundra; feature: field; material: soil | place: USA | collected 2010-05 | depth 0.15 m | reverse complement strand
ATGCCTAAGTGACTGGAGTTCAGACGTGTGCTCTTCCGATCTGGCCAGCAGGCCGGCCGGCAGCAGGGCGGCGGGCAGCACGACCTCGAGCCGCTTGCCGCCCACTTCGACGGTGATCCGCTCCCGGGACGGGGGTTCGATGTCCTGCTCGGCGACCGGGCCAGTGAAAGACGGCAGCTGGCCGGAGAATTCCGTTTCTATCCATCGGGTGTGGATTGTGAAGGGCTCAGCGGTGAACGCCGGGTCGCGAACGACGGCGCGGTGGAAGGGAAGCACCGTGGGCATGCCGACGACCACGAATTCGTCGAGCGCGCGGCGGGCCCGCTCCAGGACCTGCTGGCGGCTGGCCCCGGTGATGATCAGCTTGGCCAGGAGCGAGTCGAACGCCTGCGGGACCGTGATGCCGGCTGTGTATCCGGCGTCGACCCGCACGCCGGGGCCTGACGGCAGGTTCCACTGCGTGATGGTGCCGGGGGCGGGCAGGAAATTCCGGCCCGGGTCCTCCGCGTTGACCCGGAACTCGATCGAGTGCCCGCGGTGCGGCGGGTCACCGTAGCCCAGGTCCTGCCCGTCCGCGATGCGGAACATCTCGCGGACCAGGTCGATGCCGGTCACTTCCTCCGAGACCGGGTGCTCTACCTGGAGGCGCGTGTTCACCTCGAGGAACGACACCATCCCGTCCTGCCCGACGAGGAATTCGCAGGTGCCCGCGCCCACGTAACCAGCCTCGCGCAGGATCGACTTCGACGCCTCGTAGAGCAGCGCCTCCTGATCGGAACTCAGGAACGGGGCGGGCGCCTCCTCGACCAGCTTCTGGTGCCTGCGCTGGAGCGAGCAGTCGCGGGTCGACACGACCACGACGTTGCCGCGCTGGTCGGCCAGGCACTGCGTCTCCACGTGCCGCGGCCGGTCCAGGTAGCGCTCCACGAAGCACTCGCCTCGGCCGAACGCTGCGATGGCCTCCCGGACCGCTGATTCGTAGAGTTCACCGATCTCCTCTGATGCCCGCACCACCTTCAGCCCCCGGCCGCCACCGCCGAACGCGGCCTTGATCGCGATGGGCAGGCCATGCCGGGCCACGAACGCGTCGACCTCATCCGGGCCGCTGACGGGGCCGTCCGTGCCCGGCGCCATCGGTGCCCCGACCGCGTTCGCGATCTGCCGGGCGCTGACCTTGTCCCCGAGGGCTTCGATCGCCGGCGGCGGCGGCCCGATCCAGGTCAGCCCGGCGTCGATGACGGCGCGGGCGAAGGCGGCGTTCTCGGCCAGGAATCCGTACCCCGGGTGCACGGCATCCGCGCCCGAGCCGGCTGCCGCCTTGAGGATCTTGTCCACGCTGAGATAGCTTTCCGCGGCGGTCTGCCCGCCGAGCGCGTACGCCTCGTCCGCCATCGAGACGTGCAGGGCGTCGAGATCCGGTTCGCCGTACACGGCCACGCTGACCAGGCCGGCGTCCCGGCAGGCCCGGATAACGCGGACAGCGATCTCGCCACGGTTCGCGATGAGCACCTTGCGCACTAAACCGGCTCCTCTCGACTGCCGAGGAGTCTAGGTGAGCGCGCGGGCCGCCGCCCGCCAGGGCTGCCCCTGGCCTGCCAGCGCGCTGCCGCTGGCCGCCGTTGCGCCTGCGCCGCCGGCAGGCAACCCGTTCCCTACTCGCTCAGCGCGCCCTCATGACGCAGCAGCCACTCTTTGCGGTCCAGCCCATAGTAGTAACCCCCCAGGCGGCCGCCGGTGCGCAGCACACGGTGGCACGGGACGACGGGGGCGATCAGGTTGGCCGCACACGCGGCGCCAGCGGCGCGCGGCGCGGCGGGATTGCCTGCCTGGGCGGCCAGCGTGGCGTAACTGACCGTCGTGCCCGGCACCACCGCCCGCATCGCTGTCCAGAGCCGCTGCCTTGACGGCGTGCCCGGCTGATGCACGGTGAGCCCGCCGAGTGCCCCCACGTCACCCTCGAAATAGGCGCGCACCGGCTTGACGAGCCAGGACAGGTCATCCTGGCGGGCCGGCGCGACGCTGAGGCGGCGCAGCGACGGGTGCATGCGGACGTGCAGCTGCGCCGGGTCCGCGGTGAATCCGCCGCCCACCAGGGCTCCGTTGCGGGCGAGCAGGCTCAGCGGCCCGATCGGCGTGTCGAGCACCGTGACCAGGATCGTGTCGTCGGCGTGCATCGTTACTCCCCTGAAGATTGAAAAAGGTCCATTTCCCGCCCAACGGCTACCGGCCGCCACGGCCGGCCACCAGTACGCGGCCTTCGCCAGGATCGGCTGGGTCTGGCGTGGCTGGCCCGGAGTCGGCGGTTCCGGGACTGGCCGGTGGCTGTGGGCCAGGTGCCGCCGCCCACGTCCACAGGTGCAGCGCGGCATACGCCCGCCAGGGGCGCCACTGACTGGCCTGCCCCGGTGGGCAGCCGAGGCGCTCGATGGCGCGGCGCAGGCCCAGGTCTGTCTCGGGGAAAGCGTCTGGGTCTCCCGCGGCGCGCATCAAGATGTAGGACACGGTCCACGGCCCGATGCCGGGCAGTTCACTGAGCCGGGCCGCGGCTTCCGCCGGGTCCGTGCCCGGATCGAGCTCGAGGCGGCCGGTGGCCATCGCCCCGGCCAGCGCCCGCAGCGTCGCCTGCCGGGACGTGGTGAGTCCGAGCCCGGACATGTCGGCGTCGGCGAGCTGATCCGGGCCGGGAAACAGGATGGCAGGCTGGGCCGGCCGGACGTCGTCAGCCGCGACAGCGTGACTGCCTGCGGCGTCGTCCGTCGTATCGCCGTCCGCGCTGGCCGCGTCGAGCCGTGTGCCATGGCGGGCGGCCAGGCGCGCCGCGAACGTGCGTGCCGCGGACACGGAAACCTGCTGGCCGAGAACCGCCCGGACCGCGAGCTCGAACCCGTCGTAGGCACCCGGTATACGGAGCCCGGGACGGGCGTGCACAAGCGGGGCCAGGATGCGGTCGCTGGCCAGCGCCGAACCGATCGCGGCCGGGTCGGCGTCCAGGTCGAACAGCTGCCGGCACCGGGAGACCACCTGGCCGATCCCGCCCAGCCCGGCGAGCCGGACCCGGAGCAGTACGTGCCCCTGGCCAGGCGCCCCGGGAACGAGCTCGATCACCCCCGAGCCGGCCGACGTGCGTATCGTCCGGGTGTACGTGCCGGCCGTCAGCTGCTCGACACCGGGAATGGCCCGCCCGGCCAGGAACCCGAGCAAGGACCCGCCATCGAACGGCTCGCGGCAGGCGAGCCGGAGCGAAAGCCCCGTGCCGTATGTATCTGAGCCGTAAGTATCTGTGCCGTGGGTGCCTGTGGTGCCGGCCGTTGCGCTGCGCGGCCGGGCGCCCGCCCGCAGCGCGGACGGCGGCTGGCGGTAGGACTCCTGGAAACTCGCGTTGAACTGCCTGACGCTGGAGAAGCCGCTCGCGAACGCGATCTCGGTGATCGGCACGCTGGTCTCCCTCAGCAGCCGCCGCGCGGTCTGCAGCCGTACCGTCCGCGCTAGCGCGAGCGGTCCCGTCCCGAGCTCGGCCACGACCAGGCGGTGCAGGTGGCGCTCGGTCACGGCCAGGCGCCGGGCCAGCCCGCCGATCCCGTGCTCGTCGACGTACCCATCGCTGATCAGCCGCACTGCCCGGGCGACCAGGTCGCCGCGGATATTCCAGTCCGGTGAGCCAGGACTCGCCTCGGGCCGGCACCGGCGGCAGGCCCGGAAGCCGGCCGCCTCCGCCGCTCCCTGATGCGGGAAGAACCGCATATTCTTGCGAGCTGGGGTACGCGACGGGCAGATCGGGCGGCAGTAGATGCCCGTGCTGGTGACTCCGGTGAAGAACCGCCCGTCGAAGCGGGGGTCGCGAGCGGCGACGGCCCGGTAGCAGGTGTCAAATTCCAGCGTCATACCTCGATTCAAGCCGAGGGCGGCCACTGATGCTGGCGGGAATCGGACATGGCGGTCGGCCCCCGCCCCGCAACGGCACAAAAGCACTTTTAGGGTCGTTGGGACGACCCCTAAACGCATCCCGGGTCGTTGGTGGCGGGGCTGGGTGGGCCGGCCCTCGATGATCCTGGGGCCACAGAGACTGCTGGGGTGCGTGTTACTGGACTGCGTATTATCTCGGACGCGCGCTGGCCCGCCAGCCAGCGGGGGCATGGGCCAAGGGGCTACGCAGGAGGCGGGAGCGGTCGGCCCAGCCCGACACGGCCGTCGGCCGCGTCGGAACCTGGTTCCGACGGCCGGCGGCCGCCAGGGCCGCCAGCACCGCGGTGAGGGCGGCGATCTCCTCCGCCGTGGCATCGCCGCTCACTACCTCGAACAGTGCCGCTTCGCTCGGCGGGGCCGCGGGTGATGCCGCCGCGGGTGATGCCGCCTCGGGTAGGGCTGTCCCGGGTAGGGCTGACTCAGCGGAGGGCTGCGTCATGACCGGCCGCTGCCGATGCCGAACTGGCGGCGCACCCGCTCCCAGAACGCGTCCCGCAGCCACTCCCGCGCCTCCTGGTAGGGCCGCAATGAAAGCCCGAGTTCCTTCTCCGCCTCCACGAGCAGTTCCTTGTCGATGACCAGCGGCAGGATCGGCCCGGGCAGCAGGTCGCGGATGTTGTCCTCGCCGCGGGTCAGGATCCATTTCTGCGCGACGTGCTCACCGGCCTCCTCGACCCGTTCCCGGTCGGGCCCGAGCCTGGCCGGCACCGCGACGTGGCTGGCTGAGCGCAAGCTGGGCCGCGCCATGGGCCGCCTGTCGAACAGCTGGGCGGGGGAGGGAACGGCGGGCGCGGTTATCGGGCCTGGCGGCGCAGGTTCCTGGGCGGGGATCGTCTGCCTGGTGAAGTAGGGCTCAAGGAAGGCACGATCCAGCACCTCCACCGTGTCCGACTCCCAGACCAGCCGCTCGGCCTGGTTGGTTCCGAACGGCGGCTCGATACCCCACAGATGAACGCGGACGCCGAACGCCTGGGCGGCCTCCACGGCGGGAACCATGTCCTCGTCCCCGGCGACAAGCACGGCGTCGGTGATCGCGCGATGCCGGGCCAGCGCCTCCATATCCGCGCGGATCTGCGCGTCCACGCCCTTCTGCTGGCCGCGCGCGTTGAGGTTGCCTAGGCGCAGTTTCACCCACGCCATCTGGGCGATGACGCGCTGGTCGATCGTCGGCACCCGGTCCCTGGCGGCGTCATACCAGTACACCCGGAGCAGCTCACCCCTGATCTGGTCGTCGGCGTGCCGGGTCAGGGCCTGGATGAGCTTGTCGGCGTCGACCCGGTAATCGCGCCGTGAGGCGGCGCTGAACAGCAACTCACCGGCGGCAGCGTATATGTACCCGACATCGATCATGATGGCGTAGCGGGCGAGTGTGGCGAGCGGCGGGGGGACCTCGGTCATGGCACCCCCGACTCTACTGCCGCCCAGACAGCAGCCAGGTGCGGTGATCAGCTTGCCCGGTAAGGAGCGCAGCTGCGGCGACAGTCCCGAATCTGGGGCTTTGCGGCGCGCCCGCCATGCGTTTTACAGCGGGATGTTGCCGTGCTTCTTCGGCGGGAGCGTCTGGCGCTTGCTGTGCAGCGCGCGGAGCGCGCGGGTCACCTGCCACCGGGTCTGCGCCGGCCGGATGACAGCGTCCACGTAGCCGCGCTCAGCCGCTATGTACGGGTTGGCGAGGGTGTCCTCGTAGTCCGTGACCCGCTGGGCGCGCAACGCCTCCGGGTCGGCGGCCGCCGCGAGTTCTCTGCGGTACAGGATGTTCACCGCCCCCTGCGCGCCCATCACGGCGATCTGCGCCGTCGGCCAGGCGAGGTTAACGTCCCCGCCGAGGTGCTTGGAGCCCATCACGTCGTAGGCGCCGCCGTAGGCCTTGCGTGTAATGACTGTGACCTTGGGCACAGTGGCCTCGGCATAGGCGTAGATAAGCTTGGCGCCGCGCCGGATGATGCCGCCCCACTCCTGGCCGGTGCCGGGGAGGAAGCCCGGCACGTCCACGAAGGTCAGCACCGGGACGTTGAAAGCGTCGCAGGTCCTGACGAAGCGGGCCGCCTTCTCCGACGCGTCGATGTCGAGGCAGCCGCCCAGGTGCATGGGCTGGTTGGCCACCACGCCCACGCTGGCCCCCTCGATCCGGCCGAATCCGACCACGATGTTCCGCGCGAAGCCGGAGTGGATCTCCAGGAACTCCCCGTCGTCCAGGACGCGGCTGATCACGTCGTGCATGTCATAGGGCTGGTTGGGCGAGTCAGGAATGAGGGTGTCAAGCTCGGCATCGGCGTCGGTTATCTCCATGATCGCGCCGCCGCCGCGGTCCGCGGCGCCGCCTGCCGTGGCACCCCAGGCCGCACCGTCGGCCCGCAGCGCGCCCGGTGGGAGCAGCGGCGGCGGGTCGTCAAGATTGTTGGACGGCAGGTAAGACAGCAGCTCACGGGCGAAGCTGAGGCAGTCATCCTCGTCTTTGGCCTGGTAGTGAGCGACCCCGGACTTGGTGTTATGCGTGTGCGCGCCGCCGAGTTCCTCGAAGCTGACCTCCTCCCCGGTAACAGTCTTGATCACATCGGGTCCGGTGATGAACATGTGCGAGCTGCCCTCGACCATCAAGGTGAAGTCGGTGATCGCGGGCGAATAGACAGCGCCGCCGGCACACGGCCCCATGATCAGCGAGATCTGCGGGATCACGCCGGAGGCGATCACGTTCCGGTAGAAGATCTCGGCGAACAGCCCGAGCGCGACCACGCCCTCCTGGATCCGCGCCCCGCCACCGTCGTTGATGCCGATCATCGGGCAGCCGGTCTTCAGCGCGTGATCCATCACCTTGACGATCTTTTCGCCGTAGACCTCGCCGAGCGATCCGCCGAACACAGTGAAATCCTGGCTGAAAACACAGACCGGCCGGCCATCCACGGTGCCGTACCCGGTAACCACGCCGTCGCCGTAGGGGCGGTTGGCGGCCACGCCGAAGCCGGTCGCCCGGTGCCTGGCCAGCGCGTCGAACTCGGTGAACGAACCGGGGTCGAGCAGGCTCTCCACCCGTTCCCTGGCCGTCATCTTGCCCTTGGCGTGCTGCCGCTCGACCGCCCTCGCCGATCCGGCGTGGACGGCCTCGTCCTGGCGCCGTTGCAGGTCAGCCAGCTTTCCCGCAGTTGTGTGCGGGCCTGGGCGGACTGCGGGGTCGTCACCGTCGGCCGGCCACCCATCCGCGGCGATATGAGTGTCGCTGGTCATGCCGACAGGTTAGCGGCCTCCGGCCATCGGCCAGCGGCCCGGAGCGGCACCGAGATCGCTAGGCTGGCCGTCATGGCAGTCGGCCGGCCGGCCAGATGTAACACGTGATCGCTAGGCTGGCGGCCGTGAGCGGGGATGCCGGCCGGCAGGTGAGCGGCGAAGCGGGCAGCGTGACAAGCGACGCCGACGGCATGAGCCGGGATGCCGACCGGCAGCAGATGCCCGAGCCGATGCGCCGGGATGTCCGGCTGCTCGGCGATCTGCTTGGCGAGGTGCTGCGCGAGTCCGGTGGCCAGGACCTGCTCGACGATGTCGAGCGGCTGCGGCTGGCGGTGATCGCCGCCCGCCGGGCCGCCCCGCGTGATGGCGCCCTGCGGGACAGCGCTCGCCCGGCTGGAACTGGCCAGGATGGCGCCCCGTACGGTGGCGCGGCGACGGACCCGGCCGGTGATGAGATCGCGGCGCTGGTGGCTAGCTGGCCGCTTGATCGGGCTGAGCTCGTCGCCCGGGCATTTACCGTCTATTTCCACCTCACCAACCTGGCCGAGGAACAGCACCGGGTCCGTGTCCTGCGGGAGCGGGACTCAGGTGCGGCACCGGTCCGCGAGTCGCTGGCGGCCGCGGTCGCTGAGTTCCGCCAGGAGCAGGGCACGGAGCATCTCGATGACCTGCTCGCCCGGCTGCGCGTGCATCCCGTCCTCACCGCCCATCCCACCGAGGCGCGCCGCCGCGCCGTGGTCACCGCGCTGCGGCGGATCAGCGTCCTGCTCGCTGCGCTCGACACTGTGCTCCTCACCACCGGGCTCCTCACCACCGGGCGCGGTGGCACGGCCGAGCAGTCCGAGATCCGGCGCAAGCTGCGCGAGGAGATCGACCTGCTGTGGCTGACGTCGCCGCTCCGCGACAAGGCCATGGAGCCGATCGACGAGGTGCGCACCGTCATGGCCGCGTTCGACGAGACGCTCTTCGTCGTGACGCCCGCCCTGTACCGCGCTCTGGAGGAAGCCCGCCGGGGCCGGACGGACGGGCACCCCACCCAGGCCGCGTCGGCCCCGCCAACGTCCGCGGTCCCCGCGTTCCTGCGCTTCGGCAGCTGGGTCGGCGCGGACCGGGACGGCAACCCCTTCGTGACTGCTCAGGTGACCAGGGAGACCGCGGTGATCCAGGCCGATCACGCGCTCCGCGCTCTGGAGAACGCCACCACGAGGATCGGCCGCGCGCTTACCGTGCACGCGGACGCGGCGCCGCCGAGCCCCGATTTCGCCGTTGCCCTGGAGGCCGCGGAGACAGCACACCCCGAGCTGCTCGCTGATCTCGCGGCCCGTTCGCCGCAGGAGCCCTACCGCACCTATCTCCTCTACCTGGCGCGGCGGCTCCAGGCGACCCGGCTGCGTCACGCGGATCTTGCCTACGGCAGCGCCGCCGAGTTCCTCGGCGATCTGCGGCTGGTACAGGACTCGCTGAAGGTGGCAGGTGCCGTCCGCCAGGCGTTGGGGGAATTGCAGCATTTGATCTGGCAGGCGGAGACGTTCGGTTTTCATCTCGCCGAGCTGGAGATCCGTCAGCACAGCGCCGTGCATGCCCGCGTTCTCCGGGAGATCGAGGCGGGAGGGCCACTGTCGGCGGAGACCAACGAGGTGCTTGCCACCTTCCGCGCGGTCGGCTGGATACAAGACCGGTTCGGCGTGGAGGCCTGCCGGCGGTACGTGGTCAGCTTCACCCGGTCCGCCGCGGATATCGCTGCCGTCCATGAGCTCGCCCGGCATGCCACGCGCAGCGGCAGGCTTCCCGTGCTCGATGTGGTCCCGCTCTTCGAGAGCGGCGAGGACCTCAACAATGCCACCTGGGTACTGGACGACATGCTGGCGCTCGATCCGGTGGCAGCCAGGCTGGCGGTCAACGGACGCCGGGTGGAGGTCATGCTCGGCTACTCCGACTCCGCCAAGGAACTGGGTCCGGTCAGCGCTACGCTGCGGTTGTTCGACGCCCAGGAACGGCTGGCCCGCTGGGCCGCGGACCGCGAGGTGACGCTCACCCTGTTCCATGGCCGGGGCGGGGCGCTGGGCCGTGGCGGCGGCCCCGCGGGGCGGGCAGTGCTCGCCCAGGCACCCGGCTCGGTGGACGGCAGGTTCAAGGTCACCGAGCAAGGCGAGGTGATCTTCGCGCGGTACGGGCACCCGGTGATCGCCCAGCGTCACCTTGAGCAGGTGACGTCCGCGGTGCTGCTTGCGTCGTCGCCCGCGGTGCGGGAGCGCAACGCGGCGGCGGCGCAGCGGTTCAGGCAGATCGCGGACCGGATCGCGGCCTCGGCCCTGCGCGCGTACCGGGACCTGGTCGAGGCGCCGGGGTTCGCCGAGTGGCTGGCCAGGATCAGCCCACTGGAGGAGATCAGCGGGCTGCGGATCGGGTCACGCCCGGCTCGCCGGGGGATCGCCAGCGCGCCGGTGGGCCTTGACGACCTGCGGGCCATCCCGTGGGTGTTCGCCTGGGCGCAGACCCGGATGAACCTGCCGGGCTGGTATGGACTTGGCAGCGGGCTCGCGGCGGTTGTCGGCCCGGCGGGCGGTGGCGGGGAGGGCGAGGGCGAGGGCGAAGGCGGCCTGCGTGACGCCCAGGAGGCCTACCGGGGGTGGCCGCTGCTCGCCGTGCTCTTCGACAACGCGGAGATGAGCCTGGCCAAATCGGATCGCCGGATCGCGGCCCGTTACCTGGCCCTGGGCGGCCGGGATGACCTGACCGCCATGGTCCTGGCGGAGTACGACCTGACCAGGCGGCTGGTGCTCGCGGTCACCGGGCACGACCGGCTGCTGGCTGACCGCCCGGTGCTGTCGCGGGCCGTCACGCTGCGCGATCCCTATGTGGACGCGCTCTCCCACCTGCAGCTGCGGGCGCTGACTGAACTGCGGGCTAGGCCCGCGGGCAGCGAACTGCGGCCTGCGCCCGCGGGCGGGCCCTCCGACGGGGAAAGCGCGGCGCAGGGGGACAGCGGAGCGGCGGCTGCGCAGGAAGACAGCGCAGCGGCGGCCGCGCAGCGGGAGCGGCTGCATCGCCTCCTGCTGCTCACGGTGAGCGGCGTGGCGGCAGGCCTGCAGAACACCGGCTGACAGACTGGTTCTCGGCGGAACCGCATTCCATGAGCGCGGTGGATAGGTGGCTGCCGGCGACCACAATCCGCCGCGACGCTCCATGAAAGCAGGGGTCTGCCCCGGGGTCTGAGGGTTGTTGTCCCCGGGCTAGCAGGGCGCCGCTTGGCGTGGTGGGTATGCCCGGGGGTCCGGCCATGGGTCCGGGTATCCCCGGGGGAGGCGCTGTGTCCCCCGGGCTAGCAGGCGCGGCTGCGCTGGTGTGCTGGCCAGCAGGGGTAGTGGGCGTCGATGCCGTCTCCGGCGAGCAGCCGGTCGATGGCGATCCGGCAGGTCTCGTCGGCCGGGGTGTAGACGACCACCCGGATGCCGGGCGTGGCCAGAACCCCGAGGCTGGTGGTCTTCATGACCATGCGCTCATAGGCCGGGTGCCGGAAGATCTTGAGGTAGCTCGCGGGATTAGCTACCTCATGCTCGGCCCACAGCCGGGCGAAATGGGGGCTCATCGCCTGCAGCCGGCGGACGAACCCAGTCCACGCGGGCTCACCGACATGCCGGCCGTAGGCGCCCCGGAGCTGGGCCACCAGGGTGGACAGCTGGTCCTCGCGGTTGACGTACGGATGGCAGCACTCCGGATACGTGAAGCACTGCCAGAGTGTGTTGCGCTCCCCGGGCGCGGCACCGACCACGCCAGGCCAGATGGCGGCGTACGCCGCGTTCCAGGCCAGCAGGTCGAAGCGCTCGTTGAGCACGCTGGCGGGCAACGGCACCATGCTGTCCAGGATGGCCTGCGTCTCCGGCGACACCTGCTCACAGGTCGCTCCCGGGCCGTCGGTGGCGGCCACTGCGTCGGGCACGTCGGCCAGCCGGTACAGGTGCTCCTGCTCGGCCTGGTCGAGCCGGAGCGTCCTGGCCACCGCAGCGAGGACCTGCACGCTGGCGTTGATGGGGCGGCCCTGCTCCAGCCAGGTGTACCAGGTGACGCCCACCCCGGCTAGCTGGGCGACCTCCTCGCGTCGCAGCCCGGGGGTCCGTCGGCGCAGCCCGGGTGGCAGGCCGGCCTGCTCCGGGGTGACGCGCTCCCGGCGGCTGCGCAGGAAAGCTGACAGCTCCGCGCGGCGTGACTGGCCAGCCGTCGTCCTAGCCGTCTTGCCGGTGGTTCTTCCGGTGGTCGTCCCCGTCGTCATGGTGCCCATGGACCCATCCTGCCTGCCGGACGGCCGGCGTGCCAGGTGCTGCTAGTACCAGGATCAGCAGGCTCCTGGTACTGGCATCGGATCAGCGGCAGGCTCTGCTTCATGACAGACATCGTTACCGCCACCCGGTCGCCCGGGCAGGTCCGCCGGGCGGTCGGCCCGCCGCGCGCCCTGCTCACGATCGTCCTCACCGGACAGTTCATGGCGCTGCTGGACGCCTCCGTGGTCAACGTCGCGGCCCCCTCTATCCATACCGACCTGCACGCGTCCGGAGCCGGCCTGCAACTGGTCATCGCCGGGTACGTGATCCCGTACGCCGTGCTGCTGGTGACCGGTGCCCGGCTCGGTGACATCCTCGGCCACCGCCGCATGTTCCTCGGCGGCCTCGTGCTGTTCACCCTCGCATCGCTCGGCTGTGGCCTCGCCACCTCCACGGGCATGCTCATCGCACTGCGCTTCGTCCAGGGGGCCGGCGCGGCGGCCATGATCCCGCAGGTGCTCAGCCTCATCCAGCGCTCGTTCACCGGCGCGGCCCGCGCCCGGCCGATGCGCCTGTACGCGGCGGTCCTGGCCGGGGGCGCGGTGGCCGGCCAGATAGTGGGCGGGCTGCTGGTCAGCGCGGACATCCTGGGCAGTACCTGGCGCCCGGTTTTCCTGCTCAACGTGCCGATCGGAGCCGTGCTGCTCGTCGCGGGAGCGCGGCTGCTGCCGCGGGGACAGGGTGAGCCCGGCCGCGGGCTGGACCCCTGGGGACTGGCCACCCTGTCGCCGGCCGTGCTGGCCCTGGTGCTGCCGCTGGTCCTCGGCCAGTCCGAGCACTGGCCGGCCTGGGGGTGGGCCTGCATGGCCGGGGGTGTGGTCCTGCTGGGAATCTTCGCCCTGGTGGAGCGCAGGGTGGCCGCTGGCGCGGGGTCGCCGCTGATCCCGGCGCGGGTGCTGCGGATGCCCGGGGTGGCCCTGGGCATTGCCTCGATGTTCACGACGCTGGCTGTGTTCGGTGGCTTCTTCTTCGTGCTGGCCTTGCACCTGCAGGGCGGTCTCGGTGACTCAGCGTTGCGGGCGGGTCTCACCTTCGCTCCGGCCGGGATCGCGTTCGCGCTGGTCAGCCTCAACTGGCAGCGGGTGCCGCCACGTGGCCACAGCGCCCTGATCATCGCCGGCTTCGCTGGCAACGCCGCCGGGATGCTCGGCCTCGCGGCCTTGCTTCGCGGGGACGGCCGCGGCGGGCTGGGCCTCTACCTGGTCCTGGCCCTGACCGGGGCCGGCATGGCGGCCTCGTTCAGCCCGCTGATGACCTCGGTGCTGATGCGGGTTCCGGTGACCGAGGCGGCTGACGCGACCGGGGTGATCGTCACGGTCAACCAGCTCGCCCTGGTGCTGGGCGTGGCCGCCTTCGGGACGATCTACCTGAACCTGGCTGGCCGCCTGCCGGTGAGCCCGATGGCAGGCGACTTCAGCCAGCTATCGGCGCACGCCGTCTCGGTGACTTTCGTTGTTCTCGCAGGCGTGGCGGTGGCGGGCGGTGTCCTCGCTGCCGCCCGCGCGGTGACCGGGCGCCGGTCATAGCGGTGACCGTTATCCGGCCGGCTCCTGGGCAGGGGACTCCGGCACCGGGGACTCCTGCGCAGGAGCCGGCTCCGGCACCGGGGGATCCTGCGCCGGAGACCCGTTCACGGGGGCCGGATGTGCGGCCGGCCGGCCCGGGGCCGGAGCGGGCCAGGCCACGCCATCCAGGCGCGCGAACGCGAGACCGGCGGCCAGGCAGGCGAGCGGGACCGCGGTGATCGCGTACCGGTAGAGGTACTGAGCGAAGGCGACGGGGACCACGATGCCGATGACGGCGGCGGCCCAGGGCAATGCGGCGGGACCGCCCCAGCGCCGCCACTGCCGTGCCACGCCAGCCAGCCCGATGATCATCACGACGAAGAAGGCGGCGCCCGGGAACCAGACCGGCAGCTGGTAGAGGTACATGAAGTAGGCGTATGGCTGCACCGGATGAGTGTTGCTGCTGACGTGCGCGTAGGCCCGCAGATAACTCAGGTAGCTGTGGGGCAGTGGGGAGACAACCGGCCCGGCGGTGAAGTTCAGCGACAGGTAGTTATCCGCCCGGTCGGTGGCCAGGAAGGTGAGCAGCACACCCTCGGCCGTCACCCGCAGGTAGCTGAGTGGCTGCGCCTTGATCGCGTCCACCGCGAACTGCATCCCCAGCTTGTTGTTGTAAGCGTTGACCCCCGGGTGCGCGTCGTGGCGCCACCAGGCACCGTTCGACCAGAGGTACTGCCCCGGGGTCCGTTCATCGAGCAGCGACGACACCGACCAGGCGGTGACGTGCGGGGCGGTCACGGTCTGCCGATCCGGGCAGAGCGGCCGCAGGTCCGGCGGCGGCTTGATGACGGCGCAGTTGGCGAACGACATGGTCCGCGACCACAGGAAGAGGCCGGTGCTGTCGGTGATGTCGGGCTGGCCGTAGGTCGAGTCGAAGACGGCCACGTACGCGGCGAGCGGGATGGCGAACGCCGCCAGGCCGGCGCAGAAGGCGCGCCAGCCGACCCGCCGGATCAGCATGAAGGCCAGCAGCGCCACCATGATGGGGGCACCGTTGCCGCGCAGCACGGAGGCCCAGGCGAGAAGCAGCCCGGCGACCACGCATTGCCAGGCAGTCGGGCGGCGCTTGGTCAGCAGCACCGCGACGGCGACCAGGATCACGAAGCCGAACACCGCGTCCGGCAGGATGTAGGACTCCAGGGCGACCTGGCGGGCGTCGAACAGAGTTGGCACTGTGGCCAGGCTGGCGCCCCAGGCGGGCAGCCCCCAGTGGCGCAACAGCCCGTACACGATGATCGCCGCGCCGATGCCCAGTAGATGCTGCAGCGTGGTCACGAGCAGCAAGCTGTGGAACGGCCGGAGCACACGCAGCAGGATGGGGTATCCGGCCGGGCGCAACTGCTCCATGACCAGATGGTTCCCGTCGTGCATGTAATCGAAGGAGTCAGCGATGAACAGCGCGGGCCGGAAAGCCAGCGATGCGAGCACTCGCACCCCGATGGCGAGCACGACCATGCTGCTGAACAGCCGGTGGTTGCGCCACAGGGCAGCCGGCGTGATGGCTGCCGCTATCGCCGCCCCGTGGGCCCGCATCGCCCCGGACCCGCGGGCCGAGTGTCCCCGGGCCGGCCCACGCTGCGGCTGGCCCGAGCGCTGCGGCTGGAGATCGTCCTCGCTGCGGCTGCCGCTGGCCTTGAGATCGGCCACTGCTCTCCTGACGTCACGGTGGGCTGACATCGTTCCTGGGACGTGGCGTGCCCCGGGTACCGGTGAACTGGCCCGTTCCTGCACCGTGCCCGGTACCTGAACAATGAGAGTATCGAAAGGAGATAGTAGGTGGCTGCCGCGCACCCAGACAGGCTGGCCATTCGGGCGGCGGTGCTCAGCCAGCAGCTGATCCGGCCTGGTGGCCTGTGGCAGCAGATCCGGGTGGTCGAGGTGACCGGGTCAACCAACGCTGACCTGCTGGCTCAGGCTGCGGCCGGGGCGGCAGGCGGACGCGTACTCGTCGCCGAGGCGCAGACGGCGGGGCGGGGCCGGCTGGGGCGGCGCTGGGTGAGCCCGCCGGGAACCTCGCTGGCTTTTTCGGTGCTTTTGCGCCCCTATGACCTTCCACCGGCCCGGCGGCCGTGGATCCCGCTGCTCGCCGGGGTCGCGGTGGCCTCAGCCCTGCGCAGCCGCGCAGCGGTGGACGCCTGTCTCAAGTGGCCGAACGACGTGCTCGTAGGAGGCGCCAAGCTGGCCGGCATCCTGGCTGAGCAGCACCGCGATGCGGTCGTCGTGGGGGTGGGGATCAACGTGACCGTCCGCCGCGAGGACCTGCCGGTACCGACCGCCACGTCCCTGCTCCTGGAGACCGCTGCGGGCATGGACACGGCTGCGGGCATGGACACGGCTGCGGGCATGGACACGGCTGCGGGCCTGGACAGAGCGGAGTTGCTCGCCGCCGTGCTGCGTGAGCTTGAGCGCTGGTACCTGGCCGAGACGGCCGCCCGGGACGCGGATGAGTCCGGCCTGCGCGCCGAATACCTGCGCCGGTGCGCGACGGTCGGCAGGCGCGTCAGGGTCGAACTGCCGGGCGGACGGTCGATCACCGGGGTCGCGGCCGACGTAGACGCCGGAGGCCGGCTGGTGGTGCGGACTCCCGCCGGGATAACCCCAGTGAGCGCGGGAGATGTCGTGCACGTCCGATGAGATAGGCCGGGCGGGCACGTCGCCGCTATTCATGTCACGATGGCCGTATGGCTCGCGCAGACCAGCTTTCCGACGGCGAGCAGAGCGTGCTGATCCTGCACCCGCACTGGAAGACGCTGCTGCGGCCGGCTCTTGTGCTCATCGTTGTGGTGGCCGCCGCGCTGGCGCTGGTGATCGTGATCCCGGCGGGCCGGGCCGCCGGGCCCGAACGCATCGCCGTCGGCGTGGCCGCCCTCATCGCGGCGCTGCTGTGGTTCGTGGTGCCCGTCCTGCGCTGGAAGATGACCAGCTACCAGCTCACCACCCGCAGGCTCAGCCTGCGCTACGGCATCCTGACCAGGTCAGGCAGGGACTTCCCGCTGATCCGGATCAGCGACGTCTCGTTCTCGCAAGGCCCCATCGACCGGCTGCTTGGCTCTGGCCGGCTTGCCGTCGAGTCCGCCGGCGAGCACGGCCAACTGGTCCTCAACGAGATCCCCGAGGTGGAGAAGGTGCAGGCCATGCTCTTCCAGCGGGCTGAGGACGAGCAGCAGCGGCTGGCTCGTGACGAGCGCCAGGGGCGTCCCTGATGGATGGGGTGGCGGTTCGCAGGCACGTGCTGGGGCACGGCCGGGTAGCGGAGATCGTCCTGGATCGGCCGGAGGCGCTCAACGCCATGAACACGGCGATGGCTTTCCGGCTGGCTCAGGTATGCGCCGAACTCGGCCCGGACCGGGATGTCTGCACCATCGTGCTCACGGCGTCCGGTGAGCGGGCTTTTTCCGTGGGAGCCGACCTCAAAGAGCGGAATGTGATGACCGACGCGGACTTGCTGGCCCAGCGGCCTGTGTTCCGTGCCGCGTTCGGGGGTCTGCTCGGCCTCCCCCAGCCGGTGATCGCCGCCGTGCACGGGTGGGCCCTGGGGGGCGGCTGCGAGCTGGCCCTGTCCTGCGACCTGATCGTGGCCGACGAGACCGCGGTGTTCGGCATGCCGGAGACGACGGTAGGGCTGGTGCCCGGCGGTGGCGGCACCCAGCTTGCGGTGCGCCGCCTCGGCGTGGGCCGGGCCAATGACCTGATCCTCACTGGGCGCCGGGTGAACGCGGCCGAAGCGGAGCGGGTGGGCCTGGCCGACCGGCTCGTGCCAGCGGGCGCCGCGGATCACGACGCGCTGGAGATCGCCGGGAGTATCGCGTGCAACTCCTCGGTGGCCGTGATGGCCGCGAAGAAAGCCATCCGCGAGGGCTGGGGGACCGGCCTCGCCGCGGGGCTGGAGATCGAGGACGCCGCCTGGCGGACGGCGGCGCTGTCGGCGGACAGACGTGAAGGAATCGCGGCCTTTAACCAGAAGCGGGCCCCGCAGTGGCCTGGGCAGTGAGCCGGGATGGCTGATCTGCCTGGGCGTATCTCGCTGCGCGAGGTGGGACCGCGAGACGGGCTGCAGAACGAGGATCCGGTGCCGACCGCCGCCAAGATCGCGCTGATCGACCGGCTGTCCGGGACCGGGGTGAGCCGGATCGAGGCCGTGTCGTTCGTGCGCCCTGAGGCAATCCCGCAGATGGCCGACGCCGACGAGGTGTGGCAGGGGATCGCCAGGATGACGTCGGTCCGTTACTCGGCACTCGCTGCGAACCTGCGCGGGGCCCGGCGGGCGCTGGACGCCGGGCTGACCGAGATTGAGGTCGTGGTGTCCGCGTCGGACACGCACAACCGGCAGAACGTCAACCGGGCCACGGCCGAGTCGCTGGACGACATCGCGGTGATCATCAGCGAGGCGCATGCCCGCGGCGCCAGCTGCCAGGTGGTCGTCGCGACCGCGTGGGGCTGCCCCTACCAGGGCGATGTGCCGGTGGCCCGGACCGTGGCGGTGGCCGGCCGGGCGGTGGCCGACGGGGCGGATTCGATCTCGTTCGGTGACACCACGGGCATGGCCACCCCGCGGCGGGTCCGCGAGCTGGTCGGCGAGTTCCGGTCGCAGCATCCCGGCGTGCCGCTCAACGTGCATTTCCACAACACGCGGGGCACCGGCCTGGCCAACGTCCTGGCCGCGCTGGAGCTGGGGGTAGACGACTTCGACGCCTCGGTGGGCGGGCTCGGCGGCTGTCCGTACGCCCCCGGGGCCTCCGGCAACATCGCCACCGAGGAGCTGGTGCACATGGTCGAGGACATGGGCGTAGCTACCGGGGTGGACCTGGCCGCGATGATCGACGCGGCCGCGGAGGCGGAGCGCATCGTCGGCCACCAGCTGCCTTCGCAGGTCCTCCGCGCCGGCCCCCGAACCCGCACAACTCCGGCATAACGGACACACGCCGGGCCCGCGCCCCATCGGATTCCATGATCACGGGAAGTTTTGGGTCGCATATGCCAGCAACCTTCCGTGATCATGGGATGGGGTTTCTGCCCGGGGGTCCGGGGGTTGTCCCCCGGGCTAGCAGGGCTTCGTGATCATGGAAGACCGCCGGGCCGGGGGTAGGGTCGCGAGCGTGGCTGAGGAGACTGGCGCGGGGGAGACAATCGCGGGGGAGACAGGCGCGGGGACCCCGCACGGCGGGCATCCCGAGCTGGCTGAGTTGCGGGCGCGGGTGGAGCGCGGCGGGGCGCAGCGTTACCACGACGCGGCTCAGGCCGCTGGCAAGCTGTTCGCGCGGGAGCGCGTCGCGTTGCTGGTGGACGAGCACAGTTTCACCGAGGACGGCCGGTACGCCAACGTGCTCGCCGGTGGCCTCCCCGCCGACGGCGTCATCACCGGGACCGCCACGATCGGCGGCCGCCCGGTGGCGCTGATGGCGAACGACTCGACGGTCAAGGCGGGATCATGGGGTGCGCGCACCGTTGAGAAGATCATCCGGATCATAGAGAAGGCCTACCAGTCCCAGATCCCGATGGTCTACCTGGTGGACTCGGCGGGCGCGAGAATCACCGACCAGGTGGATATGTTCCCTGGCCGGCGCGGGGCGGGGCGGATCTTTCACACTCAGGTGCGGGCCTCGGGGTCCATCCCGCAGGTCTGCGCGCTGTTCGGGCCGTCGGCGGCGGGCGGCGCGTATATCCCCGCGTTCTGCGATTTCGTGGCCATGGTGGACGGGAACGCCTCGATGTACCTGGGCAGCCCGCGCATGGTCGAGATGGTCGTCAAGGAGAAAACCACGCTGGAGGAGATGGGCGGGGCCCGGATGCACTGCACCGTGTCCGGGTGCGGTCACTACCTGGCGGGCTCCGAGCAGGACGCGCTGGCGGCGGTCCGCGGTTACCTGTCCTACCTGCCGCCGAACTGGCAGCGGCAGCCGCCGGTCAGCCGGGGCCGCGAGCCCGAGCCGGCCGACCTCGCCGCGCTGGTGCCCGCCAGCGAGCGGCAAGCGTACGACATGCGCCGGTATCTGCGCGGCCTGGTCGACGAGGGGTCCTTCTTCGAGATCCACGCGCTGTGGGCGCGCGAGCTCACCATCGGGTTCGCCCGGCTGGCCGGCCAGGCCGTCGGCGTCGTGGCGAACAACCCGCTGTTCAAGGGGGGCGTGCTGTTCGTCGACTCCGCGGACAAGGCGGCCCGCTTCATCCAGCTATGCGACGCGTTCAACGTGCCGCTGCTGTTCCTGGCCGATGTGCCCGGCTTCATGGTCGGCACGGCCGTGGAGAGGCAGGGCATCATCAGGCACGGCGCGAAGATGATCAGTGCGGTGGCCGAGGCGACCGTGCCGAAGATCTGCGTAGTGGTGCGGAAGGCGTACGGGGCCGGTCTGTACGCGATGGCCGGGCCGGGGTTCGAGCCGGACGCGACGCTCGCCCTGCCCACCGCGAAGATCGCCGTGATGGGCTCCGAAGCCGCCGTCAACGCGGTCTACTACAACAAGCTGGCCAGCATCGAGGACCCCGCCGGGCGCGAGGAGGAGACCCAGCGGCTCCGGGCGGAATACGACCGTGACATCGATGTGCTCCGGCTGGCCGGCGAACTGGTCGTGGACGATGTCGTGGAGCCCGGCGACCTGCGGGCGGAGCTGATCCGCCGGTTCGCGGCGGCCGCGGGGAAGGACCGCTCGCCGCCCCGGCGGCGGCACGGCATCACGCCGGTTTGAACCGGCATGGGCGGACCTAGCCAGCTGAGGCCCAGAACGTGCAGTGGTGATCAGCGCCGAAGCCGGTTTCTCCGTTTCCCGGGGTACCACTCCACGGAAGCCGCTTCAACGCAACCCGGCGGCCAGCCGGTGGGGGGCGGAACCCGGATTTGCCCGGACCTGTGTACCTCCCCTGATCAGCGTCGGCGCACGTCACCGGCCTGAAACGGACCGGCGCGCGCGGCGAGGCCGTAGCATCTGACCATGACTTGTGTTCTGCTCGCAGAGGATGATGCATCGATATCAGAGCCGCTAGCCCGCGCGCTCCGCCGGGAAGGCTATGACGTTGACGTCGCGCCGGACGGGCCGAGCACCCTGGAGGCGGCCCTCGGCGGCGGCGTGGACCTCATCGTGCTCGACATCGGCCTGCCCCGGCTGGACGGGCTCGAGGTCTGCCGCCGCCTGCGCTCCGACGGGCACACCCTGCCGGTACTGATCCTGACCGCGCGAGCGGATGAGGTGGACACGGTCATCGGGCTCGACGCCGGTGCCGACGATTACGTGACCAAGCCGTTCCGGCTCGCCGAGCTGCTCGCCCGGGTCCGCGCCCTGCTCCGCCGCGGCAATGCGGAGACCAGCGTGGTGCAGGGTGTGCGCGTCGACTCTGACGCCCGTCGCGCCTGGATCGGCGATACTGAGCTTGAGCTCACCACCAAGGAGTTCGACCTGCTGAGCGTGCTGGTCGCGGACGCGGGGAAGGTGGTCACCCGTGAGCAGATCATGCGTGAGGTCTGGGACAGCAAGTGGTGGGGGTCGACGAAGACGCTGGACATGCATATTTCGTGGCTGCGGCGCAAGCTCGGCGACGATGCGCACAGTCCCCGCTACATCACCACGGTCCGGGGGGTCGGCTTCCGGTTCGAGCGCGGTGATTGACCGGCTGCCCGTCCGTTGCCTGGCAGCGGTGCTGGGAGGCTGATCCGTGCGGCGCCGACTGCTCATCTCCACCCTCGCCGTCGTCGTGACCGCTGTCCTGTTGCTCGGCCTGCCGCTGGCCTTCGTGCTGAGCCAGTTGCAGATCCGCGAGGCGACCCAGCAGGTCCAGCGGGACGCCACGATCGCGGCGCGATCACTGCAGAGCCGGCTGGATATCGGCCTTAGGCCCGACGCGGCCGGCGCGGCGGCCGCGGCAGGGTCCCTGCCCGACCGCTACGTCAGCATCAGTCAGAACGGGCGCCGGACGGTCACGATTGGCGATCCCATCGCCAGCCGGAGCGCGATCACCGCCCACGCGGTCACGAAAAACTTCAGCGTCACCATACAGGCGGACGACTCGTTCCGGTACAGCCGGGTGACCGGCGCGCTGGCTCTCATCGGCTCGCTGGCGTTGCTGGCGGCCGCGGTGGCGGTGGTTCTCGCGATCTGGCAGGCGCGGCGCCTCACCCGGCCCCTTGAAGAACTCGCCGGCGCGGCGGAACGGCTGGGCGTGGGCGACGCCCGCCCGCTTGGGCGCAGGTACGGGGTTCCCGAACTCGACAAGGTGGCCGAAGGACTCGACGGCTCCGCGCGGCGGATCACCGACCTTCTCTCGGCGGAACGTGACTTCGCCGCCGACGCGTCCCATCAGCTGCGTACGCCGCTGACCGCCTTGTCGATGCGGCTGGAGGAGATGGTCGCCGCCGCCGATCAGCCGAAGGTGGTCCGCGAGGAGGGGGCGGCGGCGCTGGCTCAGACCGAGCGGCTGGCCGAGGTGGTCAGCCAGTTGCTCGACCGGACGCGCCGGTCCGTGCGGGGTGTCCCGTCCATGATCCCCATTGATGACGTGCTCGCCCAGCAGGTCATCGAGTGGGACCACGCGTTCCGCCGGACCAACAGGAAGCTGGAACTGGTCGGCGAGAAGGGCCTGCGTGCCTACGTCACGGCGGGAACCCTGGCGCAGGTGGTCGCCACCTTGCTCGACAACGCCCTGGTGCACGGCGCGGGTACCGTCACGATCCGGACGTCACGAACCCCGAAGTCCGTGGTGGTGGAGGTACGGGACGAGGGCAAGGGGGTCCCGCACGACCTGGTGCCGCGGATCTTCGAGCGCAACGTCAGCGGCAGCCCGGGCGGGACCGGGCTCGGCCTGGCCCTGGCCCGGACGGTCGCCGCCGCCGACGGCGGCAACGTGGTCCTGGTCCGCCCGCGCCCGGCGGTGTTCGCCGTGTTCCTGCCGCGGGGCATTCGGGGCGTCGATGACCGGCCGCCAGTGGTCACCGGCCCAGCCTGACGGGCTCGCTCAGTCCCGGGCGCTCAATGCTTGGGCCGGGGGGCTCAGAGCCCCGGGCCGCTCTGGCCGGCGATGGCGAGATCCATGGCTTCCACAGCCGCCGTCACGGGCGCGGGCGGCGCCAGGAAGACCCACTTGCGGTACGCCCAGAACCTGAACAAAGTGGCCAGTCCCGTGCCCAGGAACTGGGCGATGTTGTATGACAGCTGGCTGTGCAGGCCGAGCCCGTACGCGGTGATCGCGATCGCGCCCAGGGCGATCAGCAGCCCGACCCCGTTGAGCGCGAAGAAGATCAGCCATTCGCGCGGCAGGCTGTGATTGGCGCGGTGCCGGAAGGCCCAGAACCTGTTGCCCAGGTACGAGTACACGGTCGCGACGAGCGTGGAGATCACCTTGGCGGTGAGCGGGCCGAGCCCGGCCACGCCGTGCAGGCTAGCTGCGCCGCCCAGGTCGATGATGGCCGCCGTCGCGCCGACGATCCCGAACTTGGCCATCTCGGCATACAGGACAGTGGAGCGACGGTACAGCGCAGTGGCAAAGCTCACCATGCGAACGAGATCCCTTTCTCGCGTTGGCAGGCGCGTTCGTACCCCGCTCATTGGCAGGTACGTCCGCCGCTCTCAGTTCAGCCGTCTCACTTCAGCAGGCGCGCCCGCGCGCCGCTCCGGAGGCAGATATTCCACGGTACCTGCCGGGCCGGGCCAGTGAGCGGCTTTAGCCGCGTTCGCCCGCGAGTCTCCCCATACCGGAGAAACGATGCCAGGTCAGATAAATAAGGGCGGTAACCACAAAGCCCACCTCGAAAGTGAGGTCGCCGACTGCCGGGTGGTGCTTCGGAACCCACCCGACGTACTCCGTCTGGTTGGAGAACAGCCAGATCGACACGCCCATGCCGATGAGCATGGATACCGGCCCGGCCCAGTTCGTGTACTTGGTGTCGAACAGCAGGGTTTCCAGCCGCCGCGGGTCCTGGCCGCGGCGCAGCAGCTGGTCGCAGAAGATCACGGCCAGCCACGGCGCGATCCAGTACGCGATGACCAGCAGGAAGTTCTCGTACTTGGTGCTGGTGCCGTGCAGCCCGGTCAGCGCGACGACGAAGCCGATCACCCCGAACACGAGGGCCACGATGGCGCGGCGCAGGGCCAGCGGCAGCTTGATGCCCATCGCCGTGAACGACAGTGCGCCGGAGTAGATGTTGAGCACATTCGCGGCCACCGCGCCCAGCGCGATAGCCAGCAAGGTGAGGTCCGCGAGGAAGGTGGGCAGGTGGCCGGTGAACGCGCCGGTCGGGTTGTTGTTGATCGCGTTGATGCCGGTCACGGTCGCGGACGCGGCTCCCGCGACCTCCAGCAGGGCGCAGGACACGAACACCCCGATGCCGGACCACCAGGCGATGGCCAGCTTGCTGGTGGTCGGCTTGAAGTACCGGGTGTAGTCGGAGGCGTACGGGTTCCAGCCGACCGCGTAGCCGAACGCCGCGCCCAGGGTGAGCAGGAAGCCGCCGATGCCGCCGCCGTGCGACGGGGCGCCCGGGCTGGACTTGGCGAAGATCCACCCGACCGCGATCAGGAAGATGATGGCCAGGACCGGGAAGGCGTACCGCTCGAACGCGTGCACCAGGTTGTGGCCGAAGAATGCGACCACGATCTGCACCACGACGATGATCACCAGGCAGAGCGGCTTCGGCATGTGGGTGAGCGTGTTCAGCGCGAACGTGCCGCTGACGCTGTTCACCGCGAACCAGCCGATCCCGGCGGTGAGGGCGTTCAGTCCGGCCGGCAGCGCGTTCCCCCAGTAGCCGAAGCCGAGCCGGGATATCACCATCTGCGGCACTCCGTGCGATGGTCCCTGCGCGGAGAGCAGACCCTGGGTGACCGAGCCGATGGCCGTGCCCACCACGAGCGCCAGCGCGGCCTGCCAGAAATTCAGGCCGAAGTAGGCCACCCCGATGACGCCGACGAAGACAGTGGCGAACTCAAAGTTCGGCGAAGTCCAGGTCCAGAACAGCTGGAGCGGCTTGCCGTGCCGCTCGTTCAGCGGGATGAACTCGGCGCCCCCGGGCTCGACTGAGGCGACCTTCTCGCCGTAGTTGCCCTCGCGGACGACGACACCTGGCGGCAGTTCCGCTTCGAGGACCGAGCTTGTCTGATGGTCAGGTGCCGACATCGGTGTACTCCTCGGGCTCGTGCCAGCCGGGCCGCTGACAGCCAGGCCACAATGCCTGCGGACGCGCTGATGATAAATCGTGCGAGCGGTACCAGTTGTTTCGCTAACGTTAAATCTGACGTTATGGTCGCAGTCAGCCTCGCGCCGGGCACGTCCGCAAACCGCGTTACGCATCGGCCTTCCATGATCACGAAGGATCCGCGTCAAATGGAGCCGGAAACTCTTCGTGATCATGGAACTCGCCCGGCGTGATCATGGAACTCGCCGGGCGTCGTGCCGCGGGCCGCCGTGTCCGCGGCCCGGCCGGCCTCGTAGGCTACCGCGGGTGACCGATCAACGTGCGGCCCCCTCCCGCTCCCCGGAGGTGGGCCGGTGAGTGGCCCTGCGGCGGGCTCCTCGGTGGGTCCCGCGTTCGGCCCCGTGGTGGGCATGGTTGGCGCCGGGCAGCTGGCCCGGATGACCTATCAGGCGTCCATCGCCCTCGGCATCCGCTTCCGGGTGCTAGCTGCCGAACCGGGGGACAGTGCCGCCATGGTCTGCCCCGACGTCCAGCTCGGCGACTACCGGGACCTCGACGACCTGCTCAGCTTCGCCGCCGGGTGCGACGTCGTCACCTTCGACCACGAGCACGTCCCCGCGCCGCACCTGGCCGCGCTCGAGCAGGCCGGAGTCACCCTGCGCCCTGGCCCCGAGGCGCTCCGATTCACCCAGGACAAGCTGGCCATGCGGGAGCGGCTGACCGCTCTCGGCGTGGCGTGCCCCCGCTACGCTCCGGCTGGCGGGCTCGGCGATGTCACCGCGTTCGCCGCCGACTCGGGGTGGCCCGTGGTGCTCAAGGCCGTCAGCGGAGGGTACGACGGCCGGGGGGTATGGGTGTGCGGCACCCCGGAGCAGGCCGCCGAAGTCCTGGCGCACGGGATCGCGGTCATGGTGGAGGAGCACGTCGGGTTCGCGCGGGAGCTTGCCGCGCTGGTGGCCCGCTCGCCGCACAACCAGGGCGCGGCCTATCCGGTGGTGCAGACCGTGCAAGTCGACGGCGTGTGCCGCGAGGTGCTCGCGCCCGCGCCCCACCTGCCCGCCCCGCGCGCGAGGGAAGCGGAGCGGCTGGCCCTGGAACTGGCCGAGTCCCTCGGGGTGACCGGCCTGCTCGCGGTCGAATTGTTCGAGACGCCCGATGCCCTGCTGGTCAACGAGCTGGCCATGCGACCGCACAACAGCGGTCACTGGACCATCGACGGGGCCACGACGTCGCAGTTCGAGCAGCATCTGCGGGCCGTGCTCGACCTGCCGCTGGGCGCGCCGGACGGGGTCGCGCGGCAGGTGGTGATGGCCAATGTGTTCGGCGGCACGGCGTCTGGCCGCGCCGAGTTGGCCAGCACGGGTCCGGACGTGTACTCGCGGTACACACACGTGATGGCGGCCGATCCCGGCGTCCGGGTGCACCTGTACGGCAAGGCGCCGCGGCCGGGGCGGAAGATAGGACACGTCACCGTGCTGCCAGACACCGCGCTGGGCGACGACATCGACGCGCTCCGCGAGCGGGCCGGGCGCGCGGCGCGTTACCTGGGCGAGGGGAAGGACTGACCGGCATGAGCGGCGCACCACTGGTCGGCGTGGTCATGGGCAGCGACTCGGACTGGCCGGTGATGGAGGC
>OBLW0100000884.1_pt1 | contig 25825 bp, 22 predicted proteins | sample 1520161 | NCBI WGS metagenome assembly OBLW01 (sample SAMEA3539309, study PRJEB22396) | soil metagenome | biome: tundra; feature: field; material: soil | place: USA | collected 2010-05 | depth 0.15 m | reverse complement strand
TCAGCGACGAAGACGTTCGGGTACTGGAATCCGAAGGCATGGAATCCATTTGGGTAACCGAATTGGAGGAGGGCGAAGTCGGCGAGGACGACGCGGTTTGCGCGGTCGCCAGCGAGATGGGGTGCGGCAGCCTCGAGATCCGCCTGGCGGCGGGGGGCAGAGCCAATCTGCTGGCCACCGAAAACTGTAGCGTACTGGTGGACGACGAGCTTCTGAAACAGATCAACTGCACCGCCAGCGTGGTCATCGCCACAGCGCTGAATTTCAGCTATGCCATTGCGGGACAACGGATTGCAACGGTAAAGAGCGCTCCCTTCGCGGTTGCCAAGGACCACCTGGAGGCCATCGTCAACATCGTCAAGGAGCGCGGTCCCATTCTCCAGGCGCGGCCCATACGGACGCCGTCCATCGGAGTCCTTTACACCGATCCGATCAGCGGAGAGCGGGCCCGGCAGTTGTTCGAGAACATCATGCGCCAGCGGCTGGAGCGGTTCGGGGTTTCCGCCAACTTCGCTCTGGCGTGCACCGAGGACGAGAACTCCGTGGGGCGCTGCCTGCAGCATTTACTGCGCTCGAAGCCGTCCGTCATCCTGGTGGCCTCCACCACCGCCCCGGCCGGCCCGGAAGACGTGGTCGGGCAGGCGATCTTGCGGGCGGATGGCGTGGTGGAGCGGTTCCTGGCGCCCGTGGAGCCCGGGAATCTTCTGCTGCTTGCCTACAAGGACGATGTCCCGATCATCTCGGCGCCGGGCTGCTTCCGCTCCGCCAAGCCTAACGTGGTCGACCTGATTCTGCCGCCGCTGCTGGCGCGTTACCGCGTGAACGGCTGGGAAATCGCCTGCCTGGGCCACGGCGGACTGCTGTCGTCGTAACCGTTTTTCCTCCACCCTGGAACCGCAACCTCCGGGCCGTTTCCAGGCGCTCCTAATAACCGGGCGTCTTCGTGACGCCCGGTTTTTTTTGCATCCTGCCGCCAACGCCTTGGGCTTCAAGGAACCGCCATCCGTGCCGAAAAGGAAGGTGAGTGAAAAGTATCCTCGGAAGTAAGGTTTTCTAGTCACCATGGAGCCTCCGCTGGAATTGACATTCTCCGCCGTGCGGGCCTTGCTCAGGCCGGTACTGGATCAGCCGTTGGGCGAACAGGCGGCGGAGGCGGCCATTCGAGTGATCGCCGCGGCCGACCCGGCGTTGTTTTTCGAGGCGGCGCTTTCGATACTGGAGTCGCCGTCCGATGAGCCGTGCGCCCCGCGGGTATATGCGCGGTTGTTCGGGTGCTCCATATTCCTGGTGGAACTGGTGCGCAGCGGCCGATTCAGCGATAAAGAACTCTTGCAGCGCTGCTCCGACTGGATCGCGATCGACAGGTTTCTGGATGTCCGTCTGGCGCAACTGACGCCGGGACGGCATGAGGATCCCTTCGGCCTGCCCGCGGAAACCATCGTGCGGGTGCTGGAGATCCTGAATCACATATCCTCTGGCCCCCGGCTGATTCTCATGCTGAACCACTTGAAAAACCACCCCAATAAGCTGGTGGCGGCCAAGGCCACGGTGCTGGTGGGACGCCGCATCTGGAGCGCTCCGTGGGTGAACCAGTGTCTGGCCTCCACCGACGCGAGCATCCGCGCCGGCGCGGTGGAAGGGCTGTGGGGGCGGGAGATGCCTTCCGCGCGCGAGCTCCTACGCCGCCATCGGCAGGATGAGAACAACCGTGTGGTGGGCAACGCGCTTCTGGGCCTTCACTTCCTGGGCGAGGCCGGGGTGCTCGAATTGGCGAAGGAGATGATCCACGACGAGCGCCCGCCATTCCGGCAGACGGCGGCGTGGGTGATGGGCCAGATCGCCGAGCCCGCATTCGTCGAGCCGCTGACAGCCGCGCTGGCGGACTCCGAAGCGAGCGTCCGGCTATCCGCCAAACGGGCGCTTGCCATGATCCGGCGGGGCGAACCGGCCGAGCAACGCTGGGCCGTTCACATGAGGGCCGCCGCCCCGGCCCCCAAAGCGCCGGAACCGGAGCCGTCACCCGCTCCGCCGCCGCCGCCGGAAGAAACGCCCCAAACGCCGCCCGTCAAGCCGTTCCGATTCCGGTTCGACGGGTCGTTCGCTTCCCGCGGCTGAGCGCGGGCGCCGCGGCGGGGTACGCTGGAAGGATGCGGCGAAGAGATTTTCATAAGACGGTCTTAAGCGGCGCGATCGGCGCAGGCGCCGGCGGCGCCCTCAACCCTGGGCTCGCGTCTGCGGCGCCTCCCAAACGGAACACCTTGATGCATGTGGGCGCCGACTACCACAGCATCGCCGGCGGTCCCCGCGCCGATCTCACTGGTCAGGCAAACCTGGAGTACAACCTGCGCCATGGCGTCAGGCACATCAGCGCAGAGGTGCGGAAAATCGGCCCTGACGGCGCCTGGGATCCTGACGAACTGAAGCGGGCCAAGGATAACTGCGACAAGGCCGGGGTGGTCTTCGAAGCGATCCGGATGGATTCCGAATACATCATGCTGCGAAACGGCCCGGAACGGGACCGCAGGCTGGACGCCATCGCCGGGAATATCGAAAAAGCTTCCCAGGTGGGCGTCAAGTACATCTCCCATCATTGGACCGTAATCCCTATCCGGCGGAACACCCGGGTCAAGGGGCGGGGCGGCGTGACTTACGATGCCTTCAAGCTGGAAGACAACTGGAAGGATCTGCCGGTGGGAGCGGCGGGCAGGGTAAGCTCCGACGATTACTGGGAGCGCATCGCGTATTTCCTCCACAAAGTAATCCCGGTCTGCAAGCAATACGATGTGAAAATGGCGGCTCACCCGTACGATCCGCCGGGCCTGCCCTTCGGCTATCAGGGCGCCGAGAATTGGGACTCTCCCTCGGTCTTCGAAGGCTTCAAGCGCTATGAATCCATCGTCGACAGCCCATACAATGGATTCCAGTTGTGCCTGGGAACCACCGCCGAAGGGTTAAAGAATCCCGCCACGGAAGTCCTTCCAATCGTTAAGTATCTGGGTGAACGCGGCAAGATCCACCAGGTTCATATGCGCAATATCCGTGGCGGGCTTTACAACTTCGCGGAAGTGTTTCCCGACGAGGGTGAGATGGACTTCCTCAAGATCATGCGCATTCTGCGGGACGTGCAATTCGCCGGCTCGATTCTTCCGGACCACATGCCGACTCATCCCGACGATCCCGGCAGGCTCCAGGCGTATGCTTTCGGATATGGCTACATTAACGCCCTGATCCATGCGGTGAATTCGGAAGTGTGATTGTGCGGCGGAAGATATCTGCCGATTCAGAGTCGGTTGGAGGGGTGTTTCCCGGAGAGGTCAACCGACCGGGCGAGGAGCCACATTGCGAGCAACGCCGCACCGGCCAACGCGGCCCAGGAATAAGGGCTGTAAGCCACCAGAAAGTCTTGAACTTTCAGCCCCCACCCTCCGACCAATTCCCGCGTGGTGGGCGAAATCATCAAGAAACCGCCGGACATGCCCACCGCTCCAATGTAACGAATCACGCTTGCTCCTACGGCGTCTATTGCTCTAAGTTCTAGTATTTGCCTTTGCTGAGCCGCTGCAAAGTACCAGTACCATCAGGTAAGTACCGTACTGGCCCAGCGCTACCGCCGCAGTCCCCGGCCCGGCGCAACTGCTTCCACCAGCGAACCGTCCCGCACCACCGGCACGCCGTTCACCAGGACAAAGACCATCCCCTCGGCGTATTGGGCCGGATTTTCAAAGGTGGCGCGGTCCGTCACGCGCGCGGCATCGAATACCGAAATGTCCGCGTCCGCGCCCACCGCGATGCGCCCTTTGGTCTGGATGCCAAGGCGTTCCGCGGGCGCCGCCGTCATCTTGCGCAACGCCTCCATCAGAGTGAGCGCGTGTTGCTCGCGGACATACCGGCCCAGCACGCGCGTGAAGGTTCCGGCCGCGCGGGGGTGGCCCTTGCCGTTTTCGAGAATGCCGTCGGAGGAAATCAACACGAGCGGGTTGCCAATGGCCAGCTTCACGATGTCCTCGGGGATCGAATGAATCGCCACCATGCCGCCCTGTCGCCGGTAGCGGGCGAAGCTCTCAGCCGTCAGTCGCTCGCCGGTAGCCGCCCATTGCAGGTCGCTAAAGGTGATGCCGCCCTGGGTCGCCTGCCAGCCTTCGCCGAAAATGGCCGATCCGATATCGGTCATTCCAGCGGTGTATGGATACGCCTCGGTGGTGACGTCGAGTCCGCGCCGGCGCGCGCCTTCGATCATCTCCAGGCACAGCGGCGTTTCGCGCAGGCACATGCTGGTAATGTGCACCACGTGCAGGGATGCGCCTGTAGCCGCCGCATCCGCAATCACTTCTTGCAGTGCGCCGACCGCACCCGGCTCTACCGGTCCGCCGTTCCGCATGTGAACGTAGAGTGTGGCTTTTTTCTCGGCCCCCAGCTTAAACACGTCGAAAATCTCGGCGCGCGACGCCAGTGGCACATACGCGATTCCCATGCCGATGCCCAACGCACCCTCGTCCAGCCCGCGGCGCACCAATGCGAGGGTTTCGCGCTGCTCTTCCGGCGTCGCGGCGCGTTCCACGGCCTTATCGCGCGGCAGCAGCGTGCCGCTGTCGTGCATCACCGCCATGCGCGCCGGCAGATGGCCGGATGAGGCGCCGAAGTTGATGAGCGCCTTCCCTTCCCGTGCGGCATACCACGGAGACACGGGCGAGACCCCCACCTCCATTTCGAGAGCGGTGGTGACGCCGTCCATGGCCTTGAAGCGATAGTTCTCCGGCGTCTGGCCGTGCGAATGCACATCGATGAATCCCGGCGCCACCACCAGCCCTTTCGCATCCAGCACGGTGCGCCCCCGGAGTGCCTCGGCGGAAATGGCCGCGATCTTATCGCCGCGAATCCCGATGTAACGCACAGCGTCGAGGCCGCTGGCCGGGTCCATCACCCGGCCGTTGACGATCACCACGTCATAATCCTGAGCCCACGCCAGGCATGCCAAGCCCAGCACCGCCATCACGAGTCGCGTCATTCCTTCCGGCCTCCGGGATAAACACTTTCAGCATACCAGCGGTACCATTCCTTCATGGACCGCAGAACATTCCTTCAAGGCGCCGCGCTCGCCGCGGCGTCGCGGAACGCCGGGGCCGCGCCGGCCAGTTCAACCATGGTGGGCATCCAGATCGGGGCCGTCTCCTTCGTGGATGAGGGCGTCGAGCCGGTGCTCGATATTCTCCAGCAATCGGCCTCCGTCAACACTCTGTTCGTCGCCACGTTCACTTACGGGCGCGGGATCGCCGGGCGCCAACTGCCCGGGCAGCCCCTGCCTGACCACGGCAAGCAGGAATACGACAACAGCGCGGGTCCGGGAATGTTCCATGGCGGGAGCTATACCAAGGTCCGCCAGCAGTATTATCGGGATACTGTCATCCAGGATTTCCGCGCGCCCGATTTCGGCGGCTACGACGTGCTGGAGGAGGTCCTGCCCGCGGCGCGAAAGCGTGGAATCAAGACCATCTGCTGGTTCGAAGACGTCTTCAGCGGCCAGGGCCTGCGCATCCCGAACATCCAGCAGGCGCAGGAGAGACGGCTCGACGGCCGCAACTCCGATACGCTGTGCTTCAATAACCCGAATTACCGGAACTGGCTGCTGGGCGTGGTGGAGGACTACGCACGCTCCTACGAGATCGACGGCATCATGTGGGGCTCGGAGCGCCAGGGCGCCTTCGCCAACATGCTGGGGTCGAGCCACTCGGGGAACACGGACACCGGCTCCATGACGTGCTTCTGCGATTATTGCGAGCGCAAGGCGCGCGAGCGCGGCATCAATCCCGAGCGCGCCAGGGAAGGCTTCCGGGCGTTAGGCGCGTTCGTCCAGGGGACGCGCCAGGGCCGCGGCCCGGTGGACGGCTGCTACGTGGGCGTCTGGCGCCTGATGTTGCGCTATCCCGAAATGCTGGCGTGGGAGATGCTGTGGACCGACAGCCTGCGTGAGACCTACGCCGCCTTATACAACAAGGTGAAGGAGGTGAAGCCGGCGCTCGGAGTTGGCTGGCACATCTGGCACAATAACTCGTTCAGCCCCATCTACCGCGCGGAGCAGGATCTTTCGGAGATCTCGAAGCACTCAGATTTTCTCAAAATGGTCATGTATCACAACTGCGCCGGCGAGCGCCTGGCCGATTACATTCGCAACGTCGGCGCCACCATCTACCACGACGTGCCGGCGCAACAATTGCTGGACTTCCACTACGGCGTCCTGGGGTACGGGCAGGAGAAGAGCCTGGGCGAAATCCCGCGGGCCGGACTGTCCGCGGATTATGTGTACCGCGAAGCCCGGCGCGCCCATGAGGCCCTGGCGGGAACCAGCACGCAGCTCTGGCCGGGCATCGATATCGATATCCCGACGAGGCAGACGTCCAGCAAGTCGACGCCGGACGGGACCAGGGACGCGGTGCTTGCAGCCTTTCGGGCGGGCGCACGGGGCGTCATCCTGTCGAGGAAATATTCCGAGATGAAGCTGGCGAATTTGAAGGGCGCGGGCGAGGCCATCAAACAGGCCGCCGTGTGACCGCGGCTATTGCCTCTGCATGTACACCACGTGCGTTTGCGTGAACTCGTACAGGCCGTGTTTGCCATCGGCGCCGCCGATTCCGCTCTTGCGCCAGCCCGCGTGGAAGCCCTGCATCGCCTCGAAGTTTTCACGGTTGATATAGGTCTCGCCGAAGTGGATCTCCTGGCAGGCGCGCAGCGCCACGTTGAGGTCGCGGGTATAGATGGACGACGTCAGTCCGTATTCGGAGTCGTTGGCGAAGTGGATGGCCTCATCCAGATCGTGAAAAGTCACAATCGGGGCCACGGGGCCGAACACCTCCCGCCGCATGATGTCCATGTCCTGGCGGCAGTTGGTCAGCACCGTCGGTTGATAGTAGTAGCCGCCTTCGCACTCTCCGCGTGCGCCGCCGGTGGCGAGCGTGGCTCCGGCGGATATGGCGGAGCGCACCAGCGTCTCCACTTTGCGAAAGCCGGCTTCGTTGATGAGCGGTCCATACGCCACCGACTCGTCGGCCAGCGGATTGCCAAATCGCGTGGCCTTCATGGCCGCGGTCAGCTTCTCGGTGAACTGGTCGGCCACCCTGCGCTCCACGTAAACGCGCTCCGCGCAGTTGCAGACCTGGCCGCTGTTGATGACGCGCGACGCGGTGATGGCCTTCACCGCCAGGTCGATATCGGCGTCGCCCATCACGATGGCGGGGGCTTTGCCGCCCAGCTCCAGGTTCACCTTGGTGATGTTCGCCGCCGCCGCGGCCATAATCTCCGAGCCGGTCTCCACGCTGCCGGTGAAGCTGATCATCCCGGCCCTGGATGAGGAGGCCAGCGCCTTGCCCGCGCCCGGGCCGCGGCCGTGCACCACGTTGATGAGGCCCGCCGGCGTTCCGGCTTCCATCATCAGTTCGCAAAACTTCACCGCGTTGTGCGGCGTCTCTTCGCTGGGTTTGATGACGATGGTGTTGCCGGTGACCAGCGCGGGCCCGGCCTTGCGGGCAATCAGAAAGAACGGAAAATTCCAGGGAAGGATTCCACCGATGACGCCGATCGGCTGGCGGAACAGGAAAATGGTCTCGCCCGGCCGGTCGCTCTCCAGGATCTCGCCTTCGATGCGTCGCGCCCATTCGGCCATGTAGTCCAGATAATCGGCCGTGAACGCCACTTCCACGCGAGCCAGGCCCAGAACCTTGCCCTGCTCTTCGGTGATGACGCGCGCCAGGGGCTCCGCATGTTCGCGGATCTTGGCGGCGATGGCCCGCAGAACGCCCGCGCGCTCGATGGCCGGACGGCGAGCCCAGCTCTTTTGCGCCGCCTCGGCCGCCAGCAACGCATCGTCCACATCGGCGTCCGTGCTGTCGGGTACTGAGCAGATGGTTTCCCCGGTCGACGGGTTCTTGACGTCGATCCGGGCCGATCCGCTCGATGGCGTGAACTTGCCGTTCACAAAATTCCGATAACCGAGCATAAGTCTATGCTACTTCGCATGAAGGTGGGGTGGACTGGTGGACTCTACATTTCGGGAAGCCCGATGACGGTGGGGCAGGTTGTCAACGTGCGGCCGATTGCCAATCGGCCTCGCGCAATCGGCGAACAGGCCTTAGGACTCATCCAGCCCGGGCGATCCGGCGTTAAGCGGCGTCGATCGCCTCGCCTTTGCCGTCTCGCAGGGCTTTGATATCGCGCATTGGTGGCTGGCCGAAGAAGCGGCCGTACTCCCGGCTGAACTGGCTTACGCTCTCGTAGCCGACTTCGTACGCCGCGCTCGTGGCATCAACCCCGTCCATGAGCATGCGCTGCCTTGCCGTTTGCAGCCGGAGTTGCTTCTGGTATTGCAGCGGGCTCATTGCCGTCAATGCACGGAACTGATGGTGGAGCGTTGACACTCCCATTCGCGCAATCGCTGCGAGCTCCTCCATGCGCAGCGGCTTGGCGTAATTGGCCCTGAGCCACGCGGTCGCTCTGGCCGTTCTGTGACTGAGGTCGCCTGTCGTCGCGATGGCGCGGAGGCGCTCTCCTTGTGGGGTTCGGAGGATGCGGTAGACGATTTCACGCTGTATCAAGTGGCTGAGAAACGGTATGTCCTCGGGGGTATCGAGAAGCTCGATCAGCCGGATGCACGCGCCCAGCAGCCCGGCCGTCGTCTTACCAACGGCAAGTCCGCGGCGTTGAGCCGAGGTTTCGGGTTCTGGAAGATCTTCCCCGCTAAGGACCTCCCGCACTGACGGCATATCGAGCCGGAGATACATCGAAAGAAGCGGCGTCTGTTCCGAGGCTTCGACGATTTGGCTCTGAGCAGGAACATCGATCGACGAAAGGAGAAAGGACGACTCATCGCAGAGGTACTCGGTTCCTCCAAGATTGATGCGCTTTCGCCCCTGTACGAAAACTGTAAGGCTAGGCTCGTACGTGGCTCGATAGCACGCCGTTGGCGTCGTTCGACGGTAGAGCACCAGACCGGGCACGGCCGTAGAATGCTCTCCTGGCAATGGCGCATGCCCCGCAATCTTACAGGCCAGTTCCTTCCGCATTGCGATCGCCGCTGCGTTCAGGTCTCCGCGTTTCTCCGTCTGTCTCGCCATCTTGCTTTGCAGTCCCTTCCTCTCCAGCCTACCGCTGGAAAGCTGACGGCGTGCATAAAATCCGGCATCCAAACAGAATTAGGCAAATAATCGGCAGGATTGGGAAAGCGCCCGGGCAATACCTTTCGGTACTCTTGGATTGTGCGGGGAACGGTCGTGTACAGGAGTGGAGACAATGCATAAGCGCAAACTTGGAAAAAGCAACCTGGAAGTTTCGGCTATCGGGCTCGGCTGCATGGGCATGAGCTTTGGCTACGGTCCAGCCGGAGACAAGCAGGAGATGATCGCGGTCATCCGCGGAGCCGTCGAACGCGGCGTCACGTTCTTCGATACCGCTCAAGTCTACGGTCCGTACGCGAACGAGGAACTCGTTGGTGAAGCCCTCGCTCCCTTCCGTGGGCAGGTGGTTATAGCGACAAAGTTTGGATTCAAATTCGAGGACAGCGGTGGTGGTCCGCGTTCCGTAGGTCTGGACAGCCGGCCGGAGACCATCAAGCGTGGTGTGGAGGGCTCGCTGAAGAGACTCCGGGTCGATGCGATCGATCTGTTTTATCAACACCGTGTCGACCCGGAAGCGCCAATCGAAGACGCGGCGGGAGCGGTGAAGGACCTGATTCGGCAAGGCAAGGTAAAACACTTCGGCATGTCTGAAGCGGCAGCGCAGACTATCCGTCGCGCGCACGCGGTTCAGCCGGTCGCCGCGGTTCAAAGCGAGTACTCGCTCTGGTGGAAACGCCCGGAAGCCGAAGTATTGCCGACGCTCGAGGAACTCGGGATCGGCTTCGTTCCGTACAGTCCTCTTGGCAAGGGCTTCCTTACGGGGAAGATTACCGAAGACACTGTGTTCGCCAGCACCGACCTCCGGAGCCGTATCCCGCGCTTTACGCCTGACGCCCGGAAAGCGAATCAGGCCCTGGTCGATCTGCTTGGCGCCATCGCGGAGAGGAAGAAGGCGACGCCCGCTCAGATCGCGCTTGCCTGGCTGCTTGCGCAGAAGCCATGGATCGCTCCAATCCCAGGCACCACCAAGCTGGCGCGCGTCGAGGAGAACATCGGAGCAGCGGCCATAGAATTTACCCCGGACGATCTCCGCGAGATCGACAGCGCCGCATCACAGATCACAGTGCAAGGCGCCAGGTACCCCGAAGAGCTGGAGCGATTGACGTATCGCTGAAGAGCTAAAATGAAGGTCCCCGGGCAGGCAGTTTCTACCCGGAGCTAAGGAGGCCCACCGTGAGAACGAACTCGAGGCGCGAGTTCCTGGGCGCCGCCGCCGTTGGGTTGGTTTCGGCATGCCGCGCCGCTTCCGCCCAGGCCCAGCCGAACCAGTTCGGGCTGGATTTTCCGATCGTCGACTACCATGTCCACCTCAATTCGATGACGCTCGATCAGGTGGCCGCCACATCGAAGGAGCGCGGCATCCGGTACGGCGTCGCCGAGCATGCCGGCACGAAGGAGAACGACTACCCCATCGTCCTGAAGAACGACGCCGAACTCCAACAGTGGATCGCCAAACTCGACCCCTACCCCGTCTATAAGGGGGCGCAGGCGGAATGGATCGACTGGATGCCCTGTTTCTCCAAAGAGGTCTTCGCCCAACTCGACTACGTCCTCAGCGACGCCATGACGGTCCGCGATGCCAACGGAAACCGCATGAAGGCCTTCATCGCGCAGTACGATCCGGGCAACGACGAAGAAGCCTTCATGAAGATGTACGTCGATTGGATGGTCGAGATCTGCGAGCGCGAACCGCTGGACATTTTCGCCCACCCCACCTGGATGCCGCGCAAGTTCAACGCCGATTTCGACAAGCTCTGGACCGAAGAACGCATGCGAACCTTCGCGCGCGCCCTGAAGCGGACCGCCATAGCGTGCGAAATCGACTGCGGCATGAAGCTGCCGAAGCTCGCTTTTGTCAAAATCGCGAAAGACGAAGGCGTGAAGTTCTCGTTCGGGTCCAACAGCAGCGGCCGCGCCATCGCCGATATCGGATACAGCGTGGATATGGCGAAGCAGGCGGGCCTGACGGCGAAAGACATCTTCGTTCCGGCGCCCAAGGGCCGGAAGCCGATCCAGATCCGGACAAACCTGAGGGTTTGACAAAGGCCGCCTCCCCGGCGCAGGCCGGCAGGAGGTGTTTCAGTTGTATGCGATCATGCCGGCCAGGTTACTTGGACTTCGTCAGCAATGCCCGCGCCTTGGCTGCATCCTGGTCCGCGCCGCTCTTGTCCCCGGAGGCGCGCCGGGCGGCGGAGCGGTTGGTGTAAGCGTTGGCGTAAGCCGGGTTCAATTGGATCGCTTTGTCGAAATCGTCGATAGCGGCTGGGTACCGCTTCAGCTTGTAATTCGCGAAACCGCGCGCGTTGTAAGCCTCCGTCATCGCCGGATTCAGCTTGATCGCTTCCGTCAGGTCCGCGACGGCTTCCTCAAAACGCCCGTCCTGAAGCGCCTTCCGGCCGCGCGTGTGGTACTGTGCCGCCGTAGCCATGGGCGCGGGAGCCTCGGTTGGCAGGGTCTTCGCCGCGGGCCGCGCCGCCGCCGGCGCTGGTTGCGGAGCCGGCTGCTGGGGCTGCGGACGAACTACCGGCGCCGGCGCGGGCGGTGTTGGTGGCTCTGGCCGCGCAGCCGCCGCCGGCTCCTGCCTCGCCGCCCGCGCTGATTCGGGCGCCGGCTGCTGTGGCGGCGGAAGAACCACTGGCGCCGGCGCGGGCGGTGTGGGAGGTTCTTGCGGCGCTGCCGCTTTCGCGCGGTCCTCCGCCTGTTTGGCCGCTTCATCCAGCTTGCTCTGCGCCGCCGCCGCCAGGCTGCGGGCGTCCGCATCCGATGGGTCGAGCTGCCGCGCGCGATCCAAGTCGGCGGCCGCTTCCTTATAAGCGCGCAAGGCGAAATGGGCGCTGCCCAGCGCCAGCCAAGCCTTCGGCGAGTTGGGGCTCAGTGCCACGGCCGCGTTGTAATCCTCCAGCGCCTTATCGTTCTCTCCCAGCAGGCGGTGCGAATGGCCGCGCGCCACGTACAGGTCGGCGTCATGGGGGTTCAACTGCACCGCGTGGTCGCGATCCTGGAGCGATTCCCGGTATTGCTCCGTGCGCGCGTACACGCCGCCCCGCGCCACGTACAATCGCACATCGCCGGGCTCGCGCCGGATGGCTTCGCTGTAATCGGCGATGGCGTCCGGCAGTTGCCCCAGGCGCTCCCGAACCGCTCCCCGCACGCGTAGCGCGCGCAGATCGTTCGCGTTCAGCTTCAGTGCGGCGTCCAGATCCTGAAGCGCGCTGCCGTAATCGGTGAGGCTGGAATACGCCAGGGCGCGTTCCACCAGAGCCTGCTCGTCATTCGGCCGGCGGGCCAGGCACAGGCCGAAATCGGCGATCGCGTCGCGAAGCCGGCCCAGGGCGGCCAGCGTCATGCCGCGGCCCTTGTACGCCTCCGCATCGCCGTCCCGGAGCTTGATCGCCTGGTTGAAATCGGCGCTGGCTTGCTGGTACTGGCGCGCCGCCAGGTAGTCCTTGGCGCGCGCGGTCCACGCGGCGCCGTTGCCGCCATCGGCCGCAATCGCTTCGGTGTACGCGGCGACGGCCTCGATGCGCCTCCCCGCCAAATCCAAGCGCTGGCCCCGCAGATAGGCCGCCTGAGACCCTTGCTTGTCGGCCGCCGCGTCCTGTCCATGCGCGGGAACGGCCGCCCATTGCAGGGCGATCGAGAGCGCAATCGGCGCCGCGAAGCGCACGGAAAAGTTCAGCATCGCTCTTAAAGCTCAGTTTACACTCAAAAGGAGTCCTGTTTTCCGCTACCCGCCGCGCACCCCTGTTACCGGGCCTCGCCGGCCATCCGCTACGCTAAGTCGTAGTATTCGCTCGGGTCGATCGGGACATCCAACACCAAGGGAGAATGTTCGGCCAGGGCGTGATCGACTTCCGTCCTGACCGTCGCGAGGCTTTCCGCCCGCAGCGCACGGATCCCAAAACCCTGAGCGATTGCGGCGAAGTCGGGCGCCGCGAAGTCAACCCCGTAGTTGGGGAGTCCGCGCCGCTCCTGGCTTACCCGGATCAGGCTCAAGCTGGAATCCGAGAACACCACGATGACGATGGGGAGGTTGAGCCTGCGAATCACCGCAAGGTCGTGCAGCATCATCAGCATCCCGCCATCTCCGACCACCGCCAGCACCGCCCGGCCGGGATATGCCAACTGCGCGCCCACCGCGGCGGCAATCGCAAAGCCCATTCCAGACAAGCCATTGGACATGAAGAAGGTCCCCGGCTGGTACGCGCGCCAGAACTGTCCCATCAAAAGCTTGTGGGCGCCAACATCGCAGGTGACCAGGCCGTCGAGCGGAAACACGCTGCGCAGCTCCTCGATCAACCTCAGGGGAGACAGGCCACGGCGAGGGTCGGCCGGCCTGCGCGCGATGGCCTTGCGGCGGCAAGAAAGCAGATCTTCCGGCCAGGGCTTCGATTCCAGGACGGCCGTCAAAGCCGCAGCCAGCGCAGCTATGTCTCCAATCGCTTCCATTGGACGATAGTTCCCTTCGCTCATCGTGACGGAGTCGAGCGCCACGATTTCCACGTCCGCGAACCAGGTCTTGTCGCACTCCACCGGGTCGAAACCAATCGCGAGCAGCAGATCGGCGGCCCGGATCGTTTCCATAATGTCGCGGTCGATGGCCATCCCGGAAGCGACGCCAAGAAAGCGCGGGTCGTCCTCGGAGAGAATTCCCTTCACCTTCGGCGTGACCAGGAACGGTGCCTGGAGGCGATTCACCAGCGCGCGGATGGCCGCCGCCGCGGACGGATCCGCGCCCAAACCGATCAGCGCCAGGGGACGCTCCGAAGAGTTGACTCGGGCGGCAATCTTCGACAATGCGTCTTCGCCCGTGTAGCGGCTCGCTATGGGTTCCTCCATCGCCGGCGCCGCCACGCATTCCTGGACGGCCACGTCGCTTGGCAGCGCCAGGTGAACCGGTCCGGGACGCGGGGCCGATGCCAGCCTCATGCCGCTAAGGGTGATCTTCCTGCTGTCGCCCGTCCCGAGCGTGGACGAGCGTTTTGTGATGGGCGAGAATAGCCGGTCCAGCGCCACCCGCTGGTGGCTCATGGTGGCGTAAGCGGCGCCCGGAATCTGGGCGGTAAGCGCCAGCAGCGGCGCACGGTCGAGAAAGGCGTTGGCAACGCCGGTGACCAGATTGGTAGCGCCGGGACCGAGGGTGGCGACGCACACTCCTGGGACCCCCTTGATCTGGCCGAACACCTGCGCCATCGAAGCCGCGCTGGATTCGTGGCCCGCCAGGACGAACCGCAGGCCTCGACGCCGGCAAGCGTCGATCAGGGCCAGAACTTCCCCGCCGGGCAGCCCGAAGACAAACTCGACTCCACACCCGGCAAGCGTCTCGGCGATCGCTTCCGCGTGAGTCATTTGACGGAAGAGGCGGCCCGTTCCTTGCATTGCGCCGCCAACTTCTCAGAGCCGCGCGCGAGAATTCCGACATCGCTGCCGACCGCCACAAATGTGAAGCCCGAGTCGAAATATCGCGCCGCTTCGTCGGGGTCCGAGGTCAGGATGCCCGCCGCTGCGCCGGCGGCCCTGATGCGGGCACAGGCGCCGGCGATCGCAGCCTGCACCTCCGCATGGCGCGGATTGCCGAGGTGTCCGAAATCCGCGGCAAGGTCGCTCGGCCCAATGAAAATCCCGTCGACGCCCTCGACCGAGGCGATGGCCTCGATTTCACCGAGAGCCGCGCGCGTTTCAACCTGGACCAACACGCAGGTGCTCTCGTGAGCCGTGCGATGATAGTCGGCCACCCTGCCGTAACGGTTCGCCCGCGGCGCGACGGCCACGCCCCGTATCCCGCGTGGAGGATAGCGAGTCGCCGCCACCGCCCGCCGGGCCTCTTCGGCATTTTGCACGAATGGAACCAGAAGCGACCGCGCGCCCACATCCAGAATGCGCTTCATCAGCACGGCGTCGTTCCAGGCGCAGCGCACAACCACCTCCGCGGTCCCGTTGGACATCGCCTGCAACTGGGATAACAGCCCCGGAATCTCGTTGGGGGCGTGTTCGGTATCGATCACGATCCAGTCGAAACCGGCGCCGGCAATGACCTCGGCTGCGATATTGCTGCAAAGGCCGCTCCATAACCCAACCTGACGTTGCCCGTTTCGCAACGCGGCTTTGAACGGATTCGGAGGCAGTGAGGTGGGAGCGTAGAACATAAGTTTCCATTCCCAGTATCACACCGATACGATGTGTCCCCTGCGGATCGGAAAGCCAAGGCCGCCGCGGCGACGACGGGCTACACGTGCAGTACCGCGTGCAAAATCGAGAACGTCACCCAAGCGATAAACGATGCCGCGGGGATGGTCAGAACCCACGCCCACATGATGTTTGTCGCGATGTTCCAACGGACGGCCTTGACGCGCTGAACGCTGCCGACGCCCGCAATGGCCCCAGCTACCGTATGGGTTGTGGAGACGGGAAGTCCGAGGCGCGTGGCCAGGATAACGGCGCAGGCAGCGCCAGTCTCGGCGCAGAAGCCGCTGCGGGGGCGCAAGCGCGTCAGGCGCCCGCCCACGGTTCGAACGATCCGCCATCCGCCGCTCAGCGTGCCCAGCGCGATCGCCGCGCCGGCGGCCAGGATCACCCAGGCGCGCACCTCAAAGGTCTTCTGAAATCCCGACGTCACCAGCACGCCGGTGATGACACCCATAGTCTTCTGCGCGTCGTTGCTCCCGTGCGATAAGCTGAGCAGCGCGGCGGACAAAAGCTGCAGTTTGCGGAAATACACATCCATCTTGGCGGGCGTGGATTTCCGGAACAGCCAGTAGACCGCGATCATCAGGGCGTACGCCACCGCCAGGCCGATGAGCGGCGCACAGAAGATGAAAAGCACGGTGAGCGGCCACTGGCCTACAACCAGCGCGTCCAGCGAATGTTGGAGCCCTCGCGTCCATTGTGCGTGCGCGATGGCGGCGCCCGCATACGCGCCGATCAAGGCGTGAGAGGAACTGGTAGGCAATGCCTGCCACCACGTGATAAGGTCCCAGATAATGGCTCCAACCAGCCCTGCCAGGATGACCCATGGAGTCACCAGTTCCAGGTTGACGAAGCCTCCGCCGACCGTCTTTGCCACCGCCGTGCCGAAAACAAACGCGGCGATGAAGTTGAAGAAAGCGGCCCACAGCACGGCATGGAATGGCGACAGGACGCGCGTGGAAACGACGGTAGCGATGGAATTGGCGGCGTCGTTAAAGCCGTTGATGTAGTCGAAGACCAGCGCGATCGAAACGATTACGAAGGCCAGCGTCCAGGGCGTCATCGCTTAGCTGTTCTTGACGGTGACATTTTGCAGGACATCGGCCACGTCTTCGCAGCTATCGATGGTGTCTTCAAAGAAGTCGTAAACTTCTTTCAGTTTGATGAGCGTGATGGGGTCCTTCTCCTTGTTGAAGAGATCGACCACGGCCGCGCGTCCGATCAGGTCGGCGTCGTTTTCCAGACGATTGATCTCAATCGCATGCTCCATGACGGTGTGGCTCTTCTCGAGCGCTTCAAAGGCGCAGCGCAGCGCCTTGGCGCAGCCCGCTACAATCTCCGCCAGCGCCACCATGTTTTCGGGAACCGGGTCGATGCGGTAAGAAACCAGCCGGTGAGCGGTATCTTCAATGCCGTCCATGACGTCGTCGAGGGCAGAGGAGAGGTTGTGAATGTCCTCGGGGTCAAGCGGCGTAATGAACGTCTGGTTGAGCTTGGTGAAGATCTCGTGGATGACTTCGTCGCCGCGGTGCTCCAGTACATTGATTGCCGTTGCGGAGGCCGCCAGCCGGGCATTGCCGGTCCGCATTCCGTCGAGGAGAAGCCTCGATGCCTCGGAGATGATCTCGACCTGCTTCAGGAAGAGATGGTAAAACTTGTCTTCGCGCGGAAGGAATCGCATGACGATGGGAACGAATGAGAGAACCCTACTGTAACCGAATCGTAACAATTAGGTCAATCTGCCGTTACAACGCGGAGCATGGTCACTGGCCCGCCTTCGGCAAAGGCACGTAGCCGTTTTCGAGGACAATCTTCTGCCCCGCATCCGAACGTACCCAGTCGATATACTTCTTCACCGCGCCCGCAGGCTCGCCCAGCGTATACATCATCAGCGGACGCGCGATCGGGTAGGTGTGGTCCAGCACCGTATTGGCCGCCGGCGGATAGGAGGGATCCCCGGCCTTCTTAGCCACCCGCAGTTCCTTCACGTCCGGTGTGCTATAGCCCATGCCGCAGTAGCCGATCGCCGGCGGCGTGTTGGCCACCAAGGCAACCACTTCCTTGGATCCCAGCATGTCGCGCGAGCCCAGTTTGAAGTCGCGGCCCTTTCCCAGAATGGCGTCGCGGAAATAAGCATACGTTCCGGAATTGGATTGCCGGCCTACCCGCACGATTTCATCCCCGGCGTTCGGCATCTTGACGCCGAGTTGCGACCATTTGGCCATCTTTCCGCCCTCCCCATAAATCTCGGCCAACTGGTCCAGCGTGATTTCGTTGAGCGGGTTGTTCTTGTTGACGTACACCGCCAGCGCGTCGTAGGCCACGATGAACTCGTGGGGTTCCTTGCCTGTGTTCTTCCTTGCCGTCTCGATTTCCTGCGGCTCGAAGCGGCGGCTGCAATTCGCGATGTCCGCAACGCCGCTCGAAAGCGCTGCGATTCCGATTCCCGAACCGCCGCCCGACACCTCCACGGACACGGCGGGCTCCAGCGAGGCGTATTCCTCGGCCCATGCTTCCGCCAGGTTCACCTGCGTATCCGAGCCGGTGTCCTGGATGATCGTCGCGCTCGGCCCGTGGGAGTGGGAACAAGCCGCCGCCGCGCAGAACAGCGCTGCCGACAGCGCACAGCAGACAGCCTTTATTCTGTCTTCGCGTCGCATATTTTCGGAGCGTCCATTTCGCCGGCCTCAGGACCGCTTGCGCCCGCCCGGTTCCCGCCCTGCCAGGTCCCTGCCGTCGAATGGAGAGTATAGCTCAGTGCGCAGGTGTCCGCCCGGCGGCTGACATCATCGGCGCGGGTCTAGTGCTTGGAGTTGTGAGCTATGCAGGCGGCTTCTGGAGATTGGAGTCCTGAACACTGCGCACATCCTGGGGCCTTGCCCAGTAGCAGGCTGGCTGCGCGCGGGCAGCTTACTTCCAGCATTCCAGCGAGACAGTGAATCGTCGCGCACGCTCCGCTAACACGGTAGGATCCAGGTTTGGATCTCCCGGAGCTGCAAGAGCATAGGAGGAGTGTCTCGAATCCAGGAAGTCCCTGAGAATGGAGGGTTTAATCGCAAAATTCACGTTCTGAGGGGTTGGGCCGTTCTCAGCCACTGCCTAAGGGTTGCGCAAGGTCGCGACCCCTACCCCGATCACACTCCCCTCTTTGCCGAGTAGCCGCCAAGGTCAAAGCCCGCTTCATCGAGCCCATGCTGTTGCATCGCACCGAGGCAATCAAGAGCGGCGGCATCGTCCATCTTCGGTCGCGCAACGACAAAGGCTTCGATACCAAATATCCTGCCATCGTCCGGGCTTTGGCAGCGCTGCCCGATGAAACCGTAATCGACGGGGAAATAGTGGCCCTGGACCCATTGGGCCGGCCATCATTCAATGCGCTCCAAAACGGCGCGGGGGCCGCCGCGCTGGTCTATTACGTCTTCGACGTGATGGTTCTCTCTGGCAGGGACGTGATGAACGAGCCGCTGACGGTGCGCCACCCTGGCGGTGGCTGAGGTTCCACAAGAGTTTGGATTAGGGACGTTACTTCTGCGAAAGACGGTCATCATGAAGAATGAATAATACTGCACACCGTGGTATATTTCCTAACAGTCCGCCACTAGGAACCGTGCGTCTTCACACCGCATCTAACAGATTGGAGACTTAAAGTTATGATGCGGTCAAGGTGGGAAGCGCTTGGAGGCTTTCTCCTGGCTGCGCTCTTATTTAGCCCTGCGTGGGGCTCGGTAACCCCGCAACCCGGAACGCTCAATTACATCGAAGGACAAGCTGCGATCGGCTCGCAAACCCTCTCGGAAACATCCGTGGGTACCGCCAAATTGGCGACGGGCCAATCGCTCTCGACGGCGGACGGCCGGGCGGAGATCCTGCTGACGCCGGGAATCTTCGTGAGAATCGACGATAATAGTTCCCTCCGGATGATTTCCCCCGGCTTGGCGGATACCATATTGACTCTCGAAAAGGGCCGCGCGATGATCGACGTTGCGGAGATCCGGCCCGAGAACAACGTGCGAATCAACGTGAACGGCGCAACCGCGCAGTTGCTTAAGGCGGGCCTGTATGACTTCGACGCGAACTTCGGCCTGATCCGCGTGTTCGACGGAAGAGCCGTGGTCGAATCAGCCGGTAAACACACTGAGGTGAACGGCGGACATGAGATCGTTCTCCAAGCCGGTGGAAAACTGAAGGACCAGCCGTTCAACAGGAAGGCATCGTCTACCGACGATTTCTACAGGTGGGCCGGCCTGCGGTCCGCGTACCTGGCGGAGGCTAACGTCAATGGCGCCCGGGCGTACGCGGGCGAGCCCGGCCGATACTCTGGCAGTTGGTATGGCGAGGGGTGGTACTGGAACCCGTGGTATAGCGCTTACACATTCATCCCAGGCGACGGGATCTTTTTCGACCCCTTCGGCTGGGGCTTCTACTCCCCATGGTTCGCCCCCTACATCGGGTTCGGATACGGCTACGGAGGGCTCCCTTATTACCGAAATTTCAGACCGACCTACCTGCCCGCCTCCTACGTGGCTAATGCCCGCTCTTCCGCTTCCGGGTCCGTTGGTCACGCATACAGCGTTCGCGGCGCCGCTGCGGCCGCTATGAGCCGCGGTGGAGGCTTCAGCGGCGGCGGCGGTGTTGTCCGTGGCGGAGAAGGTTTCGCCGGTGGTGGCGTCCATGCAGCGGCAGGTTTCAGCGGCGGTGGTGGCGGTGGCTTCCACGGTGGTGGCGGAGGCGGCCACGGCGGCCGATAGTCAGCCGTGGCGACCTGATCGACGGCTCTCGGGTCGCCCCACCGTGATGGAAAGATGCACGCCGGGATGGACGGGATCGCATAGCAAAGGCCGACAGAAGGCCGTGGCGCAGTGCCGCCGAATCTCTGTCACGCCCGACCAAGCACGGCCTCGATCAGCCTGGGACCCGAGCGCCTGCCGCGATACTCCGTGGCGGGTTGCCGGCGAGCCACCGCTCGAAGGTCTGGCGTTGCCAGCCCGGCAGAACGCGCCTGCGGTCGATACCCAGCATCTTTTCCATCATCCAGCGCATGGGCCGTCTGGCCACAATCCAGTTGGACAGAGGAGCAAACCGGCTACCCCAGATGGAAAGACGGTGGATGTTACCCATCGCGCGCGCCCGCAATGGCGTCGCGTGGCGCTTCCAGTAGTCCGCCAGGAACTCGCTCTTGAACCGTGCCATATCCACGCCGACGGGGCATTCCGCTTTGCAGGCCCGGCACTGTAAGCACAGATCGAGCACGTCGTATACGCCTTGATCGCCGAGTCCCGCCTCCCCAAGGCGCCCCGTCATAGCCAGCCGCAACACGTTGGCGCGGCCCCGTGTAGAATGCGCCTCGTCGCGCGTGGCCATGTAGGAAGGGCACATCGTACCCGAGAGTTTCTTCCGGCAGGCGCCGATACCGCTGCACATTTCCACCGCGCCGCCCATTCCGCCGTATTCCGAATAGTCAAACCAGGTCGGCGGATTGGGCGTTTGATAATCCCTTCCGAAACGCAGATTCAATGTGATCGGCGGCGCGTCCACAATTTTGCCGGGGTTCAGAATTCCGTCGGGATCGAAAGTGCGTTTCACCTGCCGGAACGCCTCGTAAAGCACCGGACCGAACATCTGCCGGTTGAACGGGCTGCGGCTTTAGTTGCTCCAGGGGAAGAGTCCGTGAAAGCCCTCGAACGCCCGAGTGATGCGAAACGGTTACAATGGCCCTGTTGAGGCCGGCGGCGATGTTCGCGGACGGGCTTCCCGAAACGGCGCTGCTCCGCGCGGCGTACCAGAGAAGCGATGACCTTTGCAGTCTCGAAGTACCCGCGGATGATCGCCTCCGCACGCCGGCGGAGTCTATCGAGGACGCTCTGAACGCAGAGCAGTCCGTACCGGTCCGAAAGGCATGCCTTGAGTTATTAACCGCGGCGGCCGCCTTCTATGGCGTCTCCAGGCCACAGGTCCGGGTCCTGGCAGCCCGTCCCCCCGGGCGTGCGAGAAAACCGCTGGGCGGCGGAGCTTTTCGGGGACCACCATCTGGAGAAGAAGTTGATCCGCGTCTGGACGCGCACGGCCGTCCAGAAGCGAGTCACCTCGTTCGGCACGTTTCTCTCAACGCTCTGCCACGAGTTCTGCCACCACCTCGACTGTGAACGGTTCGGATTCCGAAACACGCGCCACACGCGGGGATTTTACGAACGCGCCGCCGCACTCTACCACCACGCGAGGTCTACGCCAGCCAAACACCCTTTCTGGGCCCCGCTCCCGAACGGCCGCTGGAGCATCGACTGGCCACGCACGAATCGCGGCGGGTGATGCTGGCTTTCGAAGCTTGCGCTCGCACTGACAACGGCCAGAAACTGGGTCAGTAAGATACGATCTCGCGCCGACCTCCTGCCGCATGGTGGTGCCGGCACGCCGGAACGAGTCGCAGTCCGAGGTGGCCTTTCGCCGCCTGCCAAGCGGCCCGATATACGCGAATATCGGTGCTTGTCGTGGGCAAGTCGGCCACCATCTGCGAAGCCGGCTCGCAACAGCAGAGGTGCCTTCCTGGTCATCGGCTCCCGAAATCGGCCTCGCCAGGTGTCGCCTTCCTATTCTGCGCTCTTTTCGCCCTAGTCGGAAAAACGAATCGTCTATAACCGGCGGCCGGTCACCCACGCCAATGAAAATGGGGGAGAATGCGGCGTCAGGTGCAACCCCCAAAGAAGGTTCTGCAAATGCCTGATTCTACTGAACGGCGTTGTATTTTCGTAAGAACGCATGTGCGTGGCACAATGGATTCGTGAACCCGCGCAAACTCTCCCGCCGCGACGTATTGGCTCTCTCGGCCGGCTTGCCCGCCTCCGCTGCGGCGCAGACTGGACGTGCTGCCGATGGCTATGTCGAGATCCTGCGGCCGCCCGACCTCGCCATCGCTTTCCTCGAAAGCGGCCCGCGTCCGCTCGCACGCGAAGGCAACCGGTGGAGTATCGCCGACATCTCCGTTCAAATGGACCCAGCCGCCGGCGGCATGCCTGTCCGTATCGAAGCGCCGGAAGTTCCGCTGGTCCGTCTGCATCTCCGCTGGCGTGCAGCCGTGCCGGAGCGCTGGCGCATCCTCAACGACCAGTGGGAGCGCAGCTATGGGGATCTCGAATGGCGCGGCATGGCCGGCGACCACATCCTGCCATGGTATTTCCTGGCTTTCGACGGCCACGCCACGCACGGTTACGGCGTGGCCACGGGGGCCTCGTGCTTCGCCTTTTGGCAGGCCGACCCGGCCGGAATTTCGCTCTGGCTCGACTTGCGCAATGGAGGCTCCGCCGTTCGCCTGGGCCCCCGCACGCTGGAAGCCGCTGTGGTGCGGGTCCGCCGCGGCGCGCCGGATGAGAGCGCTTTCCAATCCGCGCGGCGCTTCTGCCGCCAACTCTGCTCTCAGCCGCGACTCCCCTCTGCCCCCGTTTACGGCGGCAACAACTGGTATTACGCCTACGGCCGCAACTGCTCAGCCGCGGCCATCGAGCGCGACGCCAGCCTGATGGCGGAACTCGCACCATCGGGGCCAAACCGGCCCTTCATGGTGATCGACGATGGCTGGTCCCTGACCAACACCGCCGGACCCTGGGAGCGCGGCAACGCCGGCTTCCCCGATATGGCGGAACTCGCCGCGGCCATAAAGCGTCAGGGTGTCCGTCCTGGCATCTGGCTACGCCCCCTGTACACCACCGCGGACGTTGCTCCGTCCGAGCGGCTTCGGCCCCGAGGCGGCGCCCGCTACGCCACGCTCGATCCGAGCCTGCCTGAGACGCTCGATACCGTCCGCCGGGACACCGGCCGCATGGCTTCGTGGGGCTTCGAGCTCATCAAGCACGACTACACCAGCTTTGATCTGCTGGGCCGCTGGGGCTCCTCGATGGGCGCCGACCTCACCGAAGCTGGCTGGCATTTCGCAGATGGTTCCCGAACCACGGCTGAAATCGCGCTGGCCCTCTATCGGACGATTTGCCAGGCGGCCGGGGGAGCGGCTATCATCGGCTGCAATACTTTCGGACATCTCTCCGCCGGCCTCTTCGAACTGCAGCGCACCGGCGACGACACCAGCGGCCGCGACTTCAACCGTACGCGACGGATGGGCGTCAATACGCTGGCGTTTCGTGGCCCGCAGCACCGCGCCTTTTTCGACCTCGACGCCGACTGCGCCCCTATCACGCCGCAGATCCCCTGGGAGTTGTCGGCGCGCTGGCTCGACCTGGTAGCCCGCAGCGGGACCGCCTTGTTCGTCTCGCCCGATCCTGCGGCGGTCAACGCCGAGTCGAAGCAGGCCCTCCGGCGGGCGTTCGCGGCCACCGCTCAGGCGCGCGAGGTTGCCGAACCGCTCGACTGGACGGACACCACCACGCCTGGCCGCTGGCGCATCGATGGACGCGCGGTGGAGTACGACTGGTACGGCTCCGAAGGGGCCTCGCCCTTCCCGCTCTAACGGGCCGACGGCCATCTGCCAATCAGACTGCGATGCCCGTTCTGCGGGTCGCACGGATCTACGAGGTGGTCGCGAATGGCGCGGACCGAACCGACTTTCTCTCGGGGGCCGAAATCGGCTGCTTCCCACATCTGGGGCGTTTGCTGGTGCGAAGGGGATTTATCGCCAACTAAGAATTTGCGACTCCTTGGCGTCGGAGTCGCCCTTTCCGAGTGGCGTCACACGGTCGAAGTTGGATCGTCTGTCCCCGAACGGACTTCGTGGCGTTCCGACCGCTTTGGACCGGCCTTGGGCGGACAGGCGTATGGATGTCTGTAGATTCGAATTCCCCAACGAGCTCCAAAAGATGGACTCCATCAGAGGGGGCTTCGCGAGTAACACCCGGGTACGTCAGGCCAGCGCGGTGCGGGCGATGCGGGAGGCCAGTTCGGCGCGGTCGACGACGCCTCCAAGGCACCGTCGCGCAGCAGGACCACGTAGGCACTGGGACGGCGCAGGATTTCAGCGTTCAACAGGGGACGGCGCTCACCGCCGTACTGCTCCATGGCCTCACCGTTGGGCTTGATTCCGAACTCGCGAACGGCGGCGGGAGTGATCACCTGCTTGATGTTCTCTTCCGTCGGCGTGGCAAAGATCTTGGTGACGGCCGCCGGGTAGAGGTTCACGATGCGGTCGAGTTCGCCCCCTGGAGCCGGGGTCCCGGCGGCCATCATGCGGCTTTCCAGGTACGCGAGCTCGAGGGTCGGCAGACTCTTGGCGAAGGCGCGACGGATCTCGCCGGGCGCGGCCATGGTGAGGAAACGGCGTTCGGCGTCGAGCAGAACGAACCCTTTGGTCTCGGTGAAATCCGACGCTAGCGCCGCCGCAAGGTGCAGGCGGGTATTCCACCATGGCTTCGGGCCGAGGCGCAGGGCAACGAACTCGAAGCCCTCGGACTGCTCGATCTGTTGTTGGATGTTCGCCAAGTGGGACGGGCCGAATTCCGCAGCGGCGCGGACGGAGTCGATGGCCCCCGTGTCTTCAATGCGCTTGGTAGCCTCATACTGGAACACGGAAGTTAGAACTTGCTTGGCAAGGTTGTCGGGCGTGGTGAAGAAGGCCGCCCAGCGTTCGGATTTCAGGTGTTTCCGTAGGTCGCGTATCCTAGCTCCGGCATCCGGCTCCTGTTCGGCGTCGCGCAGGGAACCAGGCCAAGGGGCATCGTCGGCCAGCAGGAACACCAAGCGGGGCTTACTCGCCCGTCCGGCCGCCAGGTACTCCAGTTCTGTAATTGACTTACCATCCGGATTATCCTCGACCGGAATTTCCAGGCAAAGATGCCGACATAGATATCGCAGGCCGCCGCGTCTGCCTCGCTGACCGCTTTCGGGCGGTCGTCACGCGCGGGATACCTTTCCATCGCGTCGACATTGTAGTCGCAGTTACGCAGCGCCTCGGTAACGGCGCGCAGATACTCGTCCAGGTCCTTTCTCGTGGACGAGATGTAGAGGCTTTTCATAGCTCCCTCCCGAACGCCGCGTGGCGGCGGCCGTAGCGCTTTTCGAACATCGCGATGTACTGGCTTTTGGCCAGTATTTCCATTTTGGCGCCCGGCTGGAGCAAGTGTATCCGGGATTTCCATTTTGGCTCCCAGAACCAGGCTTTAAAACCGATTAGCCGGCGGGATGCGGATGGCCGGGAGAGGAGGTGTGGGAGTTGTTGAAAAGGCTGGCGCGAGAATTTTCATTTTTCGGTGAATGCGATGGCGGGCGCTATGGCCCACCGCTCTTCGCGACACGAGGACCAGGCCTCACGTCCACGCGGAGCAGTTTGGTGTATACTTGCGGATTGACTGGTAACCCAACCTGAAAATGCTTGAGAAGCGTGCCGGCAAAAAGATCGAGCCGTTCCGGAAATTTCAGTACTCGGACACGTTCTTCAAGCCGGGCTTGGATATCCTGACCGGCATCGGTTTTGGCGCCATAAGCCGCACGAAATATCGAAGTCATAAGAAAATCAGAGTCGAAGGTGAAACTGGTGTCGACAC
>OBLW0100000883.1_pt1 | contig 25827 bp, 20 predicted proteins | sample 1520161 | NCBI WGS metagenome assembly OBLW01 (sample SAMEA3539309, study PRJEB22396) | soil metagenome | biome: tundra; feature: field; material: soil | place: USA | collected 2010-05 | depth 0.15 m | reverse complement strand
GCGCACCCGCAACTCTGGCCGCGCGCGCACAGCGTGGGCCTGATCGATGCGCCGAGCGAAGGCTTCATTAGCGATCTTCTGGCCCGCATGAGCCTCGAGGAGAAGGTCGGGCAGGTCATTCAGGCCGACATCGCCAGCATCAAACCGGATGATCTGCGCCGCTATCCGCTGGGCGCGATCCTGGCCGGCGGTAACACACCGCCGCTGGGCGGGGATGAGCGCGCTCCGGCGCGGGCCTGGCTCGAGACCGCGCGTGCGTTTCGCGAGATCGCACTGGAGCAGCGGCCGGGCCATGTCCCCATACCGCTGCTGTTCGGCATCGATGCCGTGCACGGCAACAGCCACGTCAGCGGCGCGACGCTGTTTCCGCACAACATCGGCCTGGGCGCCACCCATGATCCGGATCTGATTCGCCGCATCGGCGAGGCCACGGCGCAGGAGACGCTCGCGGTCGGCATCGACTGGATCTTTGCTCCAACCCTGGCCGTGCCGCAGGACGTGCGCTGGGGCCGCAGTTACGAGGGTTATTCGCAAGACCCGGCGCTGGTGCGTCGCTACGCCGGCGCAATGGTGCGCGGGCTGCAGGGTGACCCGCAGGGCGCGCAGGGCGTCACGAACGCTCGCGTGGCCGCCACCGCCAAGCACTTTCTAGGGGATGGCGGCACCACCGGCGGCGTCGATCAAGGCGACACGCAGGTCAGCGAGCAGCAGCTGATCCGCACTCACGCGCAAGGCTATCTGTCCGCAATCGATGCCGGCGTGATGACGGTGATGGTTTCGTACTCGAGCTGGCAGGGCCACAAGATGCACGGCAATCAGAGCTTGCTGACCGGTGTGCTCAAAGGCCGGCTGGGTTTCGACGGCTTCGTGGTCGGCGACTGGAATGGCCACGGCCAGCTCGAAGGCTGCAGCGGCAGCAGTTGCCCGGCCGCTTTCAACGCGGGCATCGATATGTTCATGGCGCCCGAGAGCTGGCAGGAGTTGTACGACAACACACTCGCACAGCTGCGTTCCGGCCTCATTCCGATGGCGCGTCTGGACGATGCGGTGCGTCGGATCCTGCGGGTCAAGGTCAAGCTCGGCCTGTTCGAGCGCGAGCGTGCGTGGGAGGGGCGCCTCGATCTGCTCGGCTCAAACGAGCACCGCGCGCTCGCGCGCGAGGCGGTGCGCAAATCGCTGGTGCTGCTCAAGAACAATGCTCATGTCTTGCCGATGCGCGCCTCCGCGCACGTGCTGATCGCCGGAACCGCTGCCGACGACATCGGCCGTCAATGCGGGGGCTGGACGCTGTCATGGCAGGGTACCGGCAACCGCAACAGTGATTTTCCGCACGCCGAGTCGATCTACGCCGGTCTCGCGGCGGCCATCGAGGCCGGCGGCGGCAGCGTCGAACTGCAGGCCGACGGTCGCTACGCGCGAACGCCGGATGTGGCGGTGATCGTCTACGGCGAGCGACCCTATGCGGAATTCGGGGGTGACCGGCACACGCTCGCCTACCAACCCGACGATCCGCGCGATCTGGATCTGCTGCGGCGGCTTAAGGCCGCGCACGTGCCGGTCGTGTCCGTGTTCCTGAGCGGGCGGCCGCTCTGGGTCAACCCACAGATCAATGCCTCCGACGCCTTTGTCGCCGCCTGGCTTCCCGGCTCGGAAGGCGCGGGCCTGGCCGACGTGCTGGTCGGCGACGCGAGCGGCTCGCCGCGCCATGACTTCAGCGGCACGCTTTCCTTCACCTGGCCCTCCAGCGCCGCCAGCGCCGCGAGGCCATTGTTCCCGCTCCGCTACGGCCTGCGCTACACCGATCATGCGGTGCTGGCACGACTCCCGGAAGACGCAGGTCCCGGCGTGGTAGCGTCCGACAGCGATGATTTCTTGCTCGCCGCGCGCACCAGCGGGCGCTGGAGTTTCGTGCTCGGCGGCGCGGTGCGCATGCGCGCCGTGGATGCGGGCGCAGTGCAGGAGGGCGGTCGGCAGTTCCTCTGGAGCGGCGCTAAGCCAGCCAGCATCGCCATCGCCGGGCCCAGCCTGGACCTGCGCTCTGCCGCCGAGCAGGGCGGCTCGCTGCTGATCGAGTATCGCCTCGATGCACCGCCCACCGCCCCGTTGGTGCTGACGATGGGTTGCGGGCTGCGCTGCGAGCAGGCGCCGGGTCTCGATGTGAGCGAGGTGCTGCAACGCGCCCCGAGTGGGGTCTGGCAGAGTCTCAAAGTGAGGCTGTCGAGCTTTGCCGCAGCCGGCATCGATCTGTCCGCAGTGCAGGAGCCGCTGGTATTGCGCGGGGGCGGCGCCCTGGGGTTGACGCTCAAGAGCGTGCGCCTGTCGAACGATGCCACCGGTGCCATAACCCTGCCACCGGCTGTACAAAATCGTTAACCCAATGATCTGGTCGTGCCGATCAGTATCACCAAACCCACGGTCGCGCTGTTCTAGCGTTCAGGGGATGTAGTACAGATCGAAGGATTTCCCGACGCGCTGCAGCGGTCGGTACTGCAGCAGCCAGCCGTAGCCCGGCTGATTCTCCTGCAGAGTCAGCATCGTGATCGCGACCCAGCCTTTGACCGGCTGATTGGGCGCCAGTAACGTGTAGGGCGGGAGCGCCTCAAGCGATAGGTCGGCCGTGCCCTTGTAGCCGATCGACAGCTGCGTCACGTGGCGCGCGGCGAGTACGCGCTCGAGACGCCGCAGATCCTGACCGCCCCAGTCGAGATCGGAATCCACCAGGATGCGCTCGGGATGCTCGCCGGCCATGGCGTTGAAATAGGCCAGGTAATCCGGATAGGCGTACACCAACGTCGAGGCCTGCCAGAGCGTCAGTCCAATCAGCGCGGCGCGCGCAGCGCGCCAACGCCACCGATTCCAGGCTGCGACCGTGGCGTACCCCGCGCCCATCGCCAGTAGCGGATAGGCGATCAAGACATGTCGCACGCCGATGTTGATATGGCTGTAGACACAGCAAAATATCAGGATCGAGACAAAACACGCGCTCGGTGCCAGCAGGTACAGGTTGCTCTCGCGCACAGCGCGAATCGCGAGCAGCGCCAGACCCGGGAGCCCGAGCAGCAGCAGGGGCACTGTGGTCTTGAACGTGAGCGCCACGATGTAGAAGTACCACCAGCCACGATTCGCGATTTGCCCGAGCAGGAACGATAGATGACCGTTCTCGTTGTGCCATTCGACGCCGAGGAAATTCAACGGCACCATCTGGAAACCGAGCGGCAGCGGTACCCGGGCGGCAAAACGGTAGGCGAGGTCGTGCAGCAGACCCCGGCTGCCGGCAATGAAGTTCAGCGCCTTGCTCGGTGCCATATCCGGTGTGGTCAGGTACACCAGTTTGCCTCCGTAGACGCCAATGACGAGCAACAGCGCCAGCGCCAGCGCCAGCGCGCCGCTACCGGCCCGGCGCAACAGTTGCGATCGAATTGGGCTACGCAGCGGTGAGGCGCGCAGCATCCCGAGCCGCAGCAGAATCAGGGTTGCGGCCGCGATGCCGATGAACGGCACGGCCGACATCTTGGTCGCCACGGCGAGGCCTACGCTAAGCCCCAGCCCAAGGCCTCGTGGCACGCTCGGGGTCTCGAACCAGCGCAGCAGCAGATACAGGCTCGCCACGGTAAGCGCCGTGACCGGCACATCGAGCGCGACCACCGCGGCGTGGCCCAGAATGACCGGACTGCTGACCAGGAACAGGACCGCCAGCAGCGCGGCCGCGTCGCCATGCCAGTGCCGCATCCAGCTCCAGGTCGCGCCCAGCAGCACCAGCAGGAACGGCAGCATGCCCAGTCGCGCGAGCGTCAATAGCTGCTCATAGCTGGCCGTGGAGTGGTAGAGCAGGTCCCGGCCCTGGGCTTCACCGTTAGGGTTAGGATCGCCGCGGAAACGCGCGCCGGCAAGATAGGGTCCGATGGCCGCAGCCAGCCGCGCGAGCGGCGGGTGCTGGTTATCGTACAGGTACTCGCCGCGATCGATCAGCACCAGGCCCGCCGCGATGTGCTCGGGCTCGTCCCAGAAATTGCCGAAGATCCGGTAAGTCGAAATGCACAGCGCGCAGGCCAGCAGCGCCAACAGCGTCAGGACAGCCACAGACCGGCGCGTCGTCCAACGTATCTGCAAACCTGCCTCGGATCTGTGAGAGAGCCATTGTACTGGTCTCGAGCACCGCGCGGCCAGCGTGCCGGGCGTTAGCTTGCGAGAACCCGGAGCGATGAGTAGAGTGCAAAAGTTTTTTTGTCGCGATATCCAGCAGGCGCGTGTGTCCGCAGACGTCCCCATGAGCGCTACCGATTCCTTGGCGTGGGTAGTGCATAAGTTTGGCGGTTCCAGTGTGGCCGATGCGCAGTGCTTCGAGCGCGTCGCGGCCATCGTGGAGTCGCCCTCGTTGGTCTCGGCGAGCAGATCGGCGGATATGCGCTCTCGCGTTGCGGTCGTGCTCTCCGCCTGTAAAGGCGTGACCGATGAGCTGCTGGAGCTGGTCGTGCTGGCCGAGCGGCGGGATCAGAGCTGGCAAGCGCGCCTGGCGGGACTGCGCGAGCGGCATGCCGGCATTGCCGCGGCGCTGCTCGATGCGCGCGCCGCAGAGCAATATTTGACCGAATTCGATCGCGACAGCTCGGATCTGGCCGGCGTGCTGCAAACCACCAGCGTGATGCGCTCGGCGGCGCAGAGCGTATGCGATCTGGCCTCGGGCTTTGGCGAGATCTGGTCGACGCGACTGTTCTATCGCTACCTGCAGCAGCGCGGCGTGCGCGACGGGCTGCAATGGATCGACGCCCGGCGTTGCGTGACGGTGGAGTGGGGACCGCTGGGTCCGGCGGTGCAATGGCAGCGCTCGAAGGCGCAACTGCAGGATCTGCTCGGCGCCCCCGCGCCGGCGCCCGCGCCCGCGACGCTCGTGATCACAGGATTCATCGCCACCGACCCGCGCGGCGTGCAGACCACGCTCGGTCGCAACGGCAGCGATTTCTCCGCTTCAATCTTCGGTGCGCTGCTGGATGCCGCGGAGATTCATATCTGGACCGATGTCGACGGCGTGCTTTCCGCCGACCCGCGTCGCGTACCTGACGCCCAGGTCATCGACTCACTGTCGTACAACGAGGCCATGGAACTGGCTTACTTCGGCGCCAAGGTAATTCACCCGCAAACCATGGCGCCGGCTGTCGGGCGCGACATTCCGATCTGGATCCGCAACACCTTCGCACCGCACAAGAACGGCACGCTGATCTGTGCCGCGCCGCGCTCGAGCTTGCCGGTCAAGGGCATCACGAGCATCGAGAATGTGGCGCTGGTGAATCTCGAGGGCGCGGGCATGATCGGCGTGCCGGGCACGGCGCATAGGCTGTTCGGCGCGCTGCGCGAGCAGGGGATCTCCGTGATCCTGATCTCCCAGGGCAGTTCCGAGCATTCGATCTGCTGCGCCATTCCGCAGGCGCAGGCGGCGCGCGCCAAGAGCGTGCTCGATGCCGCCTTTGGGCGTGAGCTCGCCGAAGGACAGATCCAGAATGTCGATGTGACGCCGGATCTGGCCATTCTGGCGGTGGTCGGCGACGGCATGGCCGGCATGCCCGGCGTGTCGGGCAAGTTGTTCAGCGCACTGGGCAATGCCCAGATCAATGTCCGTGCCATTGCACAGGGTGCCTCCGAACGCAATATCTCCGTGGTGGTCGATGGCAAGCATGCGACCCGCGCGCTACGCGCCGCGCATGCAAGCTTCTATCTCTCGCCGCACACCCTCTCGATCGGCGTCATCGGCCCGGGCACGGTCGGCAGCGTGCTGCTCGACCAGCTCGGCGGCCAGCGCGAGCGGCTCGCGCGCGAATTCAAGATCGATCTGCGCGTGCGCGGAATCCTGCGCTCAAGGCAGATGTGCCTGTCCGACCAGGGGGTCGCGCTCGAAAGCTGGCGAGCGCAGCTCGCGACACGCTCGCAGCCGATTGATCTGGCCCGCTTCACCGAGCACGTGCACGTCGACTATCTGCCGCACACGGTGTTGATCGACTGCAGCGCCGATGCCGACATCGCGCGGCACTATCGCGATTGGCTCGCCGCCGGCATTCACATTGTGACGCCCAACAAGAAGGCTAACAGCAGCGAGCTATCCTACTATGAGAGTCTCAAGGCCGCGCGGCGCGAGAGTGGTGCGCACTATCTCTACGAGACCACGGTCGGCGCCGGCCTGCCGGTGATCCAGACGCTGCGGGATCTGCGCGAGACCGGCGATGAGATCACGCGCATCGAGGGAATTTTTTCCGGTACGCTGGCGTATCTGTTCAATGTCTACGATGGCACGACGCCATTTTCGGCCATCGTGCGTGAAGCCAAACAGCGCGGCTACACCGAGCCCGACCCGCGCGATGACCTCTCGGGTACCGATGTGGCACGCAAGCTCATCATCCTCGGCCGGGAAATGGGCCTGAAGCTCGAGATGAGCGACGTCGAGATCGCGAGCCTGGTACCGTCGGATCTGGCGGCCGGGAGCAGCGATGAGTTCCTGGCCGGCTTGTCGCGCTACGATCAGCCGATGAAGCAGCGCTACCAGGAGGCGCGCGCGCGCGGCCGCGTGCTGCGCTATGTCGGCGCCGTCTCCGCCGATGGGCGCGCGACCGTGGGCCTGACCGAGCTCGATGGGCGCCACGCCTTTGCCAACATCGCGCTGACCGACAACGTCGTGCGCTACGCGACCGCGCGCTATTGCGACAATCCGCTGATTGTGCAGGGGCCGGGTGCGGGGCCTGCGGTCACGGCCGGAGGCGTGTTCGCCGATCTGCTTCGCCTCGCGACCTATCTGGGAGCGCGCTTGTGACGCATAGCGTTGCGAGTGCGAATGCGCGCGCCTCGGCGCGCGCATTCGCTCCGGCCTCGGTCGGCAACGTGGCGATCGGCTTTGACATTCTGGGTTTCTCGGTTGACGCGATCGGCGATCGCGCCACGGTCAGACGCGTATCGGACCCCGGCGTCACCATCACGGCGATCCATGGCATCGTGCCGGACTTGCCGCGGGAGGCCGCGCACAATACGGCCGGCCGCGCCCTCATGGCGATGCAGGAGGCGCTGGGACTGGATTTCGGTTTCGAGCTCGAGCTCGACAAGGGCATTCCGCTCGCCTCGGGGCTCGGCGGCTCGGCGGCCTCGGCGGTGGCTGCCGTGGTGGCGGCCAACGCATTATTGGCCGAACCGCGCGCGCCGATCGAACTGCTCAAATTTGCGATGCACGGTGAGGCGGTCGCCAGCGGCTCGATGCATGTCGACAATATCGCGCCCTCGCTGTTCGGCGGCCTGGTGCTGACCGTCGGCATAGATCATCCGCGCATCAAGCAAATTCCCGTACCCCCTGCGATCCGAGCGGTGATCGTGCATCCGCACATGTTTCTCTCGACCCGCGAAGCGCGCGCCATTCTCAGCCACACCGTCAAAATGGCCGATTTCGTCTGGCAGACGGCCAATCTCGCGGGCTTCATCTCCGGCTGCTATACCAACGATCTCGACATGGTGCGCGAATCCTTCGAGGACGTCGTGATCGAGCCGCAACGCTCGGCACTGATTCCCGGCTTCGCCGATGTGCGGCGCTCGGCGCTGTCGGCGGGCGCGCTCGGTTGCTCGATCTCCGGGGCCGGTCCGACCACTTTCGCCTGGTGTCTGGACGGTCATGCGCACGCGGTGTGCGAGGCGATGGTGCAGGAGTTCTCGCACCACGGTCTCAAGGCCGATCACTGGATCACCTCGATCGCGCCGACAGGCGCGCGCGTGATCGACTGATGCACTTCGCGAGCACGCGCAATCCGCAGCCTCAGGTCGGCTTCAGCAAGGCGCTGACGCAGGGGTTGGCGGATGACGGTGGTCTGTACGTGCCGAGCGAGTGGCCGAGCTATGAGCCTTCGAGGCTCGAAGCCCCCGAGAACCATGAAGTCCTGGCGAGTCTGGCGCGGGAGGTGCTGCGTCCGTTCATCGCCGGCGATGCTCTCGAGCCCGAGCTTGAGGCGATGACGCGCGAGGCGTTCAACTTCCCAGCCCCGCAGATCTGGCTCGACAGCTCGCAGCGCCTGGGTGTACTGGAGTTGTTTCACGGCCCCACCGCGGCCTTCAAGGATTTCGGCGCGCGTTTCCTGGCCGCAGCGCTCACGCGGCTGCGGCGTGCTGCGAGCCGGCCGCTGCAGGTTCTGGTCGCCACCTCGGGCGACACCGGCGGCGCGGTGGCGGCGGCGTTTCACGGCCATCACGGCATTGAAGTCTCGGTGCTGTATCCCAAAGGGCTGGTCTCGCCCACCCAGGAGCAGCAGCTGACCTGCTGGGGCGGCAATGTGCGCAGCTTCGCGGTACGCGGCCGCTTTGATGATTGCCAGCGCCTGGTCAAGCAAGCGTTTGCGGATGCTGCGCTGCGTGGGCGTTTCGAGCTCACCTCGGCCAACAGCATCAATCTCGGGCGGTTGCTGCCGCAGACGGCCTACTATTGGGCCGCGAGTCTTCGAGTCGCTCGCGCCCATGGCGAGCCGGCATCATTCGTGATCCCGAGCGGCAACCTGGGCAATGCGACCGCCTGTGTCTGGGCGCGCAAGCTCGGAGCGCCAATCGCGGCGATCGTACTGGCGCACAATGCCAACCGCACCGTGCCCGACTACCTGAGCGAAGGCACATTGCGCCCGCGCGCGAGTGTTGCGACGCTGTCCTCGGCCATGGACGTCGGCGATCCGAGCAACCTCGAGCGCTTGAGCGCCCTGTATCCGGATGCCGCCGCGCTGCGCGGCGCCGTCAGCGCCGTATCGATCGACGATGAGGCCACCCGGGGGCGAATCCGTGCCGATTTCGCCCACTATCGCCGCGTCTGGTGTCCGCACACCGCGGTGGCGGCGGAAGCATACGCGCGGCTGGCCCCTGAAGTACGCGCGCACGGCCGCTGGCTGATCGTGGCGACGGCTCATCCGGCCAAATTTCGCGAAATCGTCGTGCCCCTTATTGGCGAAAGCGTGCCGATGCCGGAAAATCTGGCACGATTGTTCGATCGACCCTCGAGCACCACCGAGATCGAAGCCGATGTTGAGGCGCTGAGGCGCGCATTGTAAATATGGAGCCTTTGCCAACCGTTGATCTGGTGCTCGCCGTGATCGTGCTCGGCGCGGCCGCGCTGCTCGCTGCCCTGTTTTACCTGTGGCGCTGGGATCAGCGCCGGCGCATGCGCATTGTTCGCAGTTTTGCGGTGACCAGCTGCGGCTTCGATCACTTGCGTGACGTGCTGGTGCCGGACGGACAGGGCAGTGCGCTGCACGTCGATTTCCTGCTGTTGACCGCGCGCGGTGTGATCGTGATCGACCTGCGCGATATCGCCGGCAATATATTTGGCGGCGATCAAATGAGTGCCTGGACCGTGATGCACCGTGCCCAGCGCTATACCTTCGTCAATCCCCAGACCGGCCTGTACGATCGAATTGCCGCGGTGCGCGCGCTGGCGCAAGGACTGCCGGTGGACGGGCGCATCGTGTTCACCGGACGAGGCCACTTCCCCAAGGGCCTGCCGCGGCACACGCTGATGCTGGATTCCATGCCCTCGGAGTTTCCGGTTTCGGACCGCGAGAGCATGCGATCACTGCTCGAGCGCTGGCTGCCGGCATGGTCCTCGATCAGAAAATCCGTCGCACCCAGTCAGCTGGCAGACCCGAAGCCCGCGATCTGAGGCAGTCTGAACAGCGCGCGCGCGTGTGCGCTGGTGTGCAACGCGCACTGCTCGATGCTCTCGGCGCGCGCGCGTGCCACGGCGGCGCCGATGTGCGGCAAATACATCGGCTCATTGCGCCGCGACTTCGGCTTCGGCCGTAGATCTCGCGGCAACAGATACGGCGCGTCGCTCTCCAGTAACAGGCGCTGTGGCGGAATGCGTGCCATCAGCGCACCCAGATGCGCGCCGCGGCGCTCATCGCAGAACCAGCCGGTGATGCCGATCGACAGACCGAGATCCAGATAGTCCTGCAATTCGGCGGCGGCACCCGTGAAACAGTGCGCGACTGCGGCCTTCAGCGCCGGGCGGTGATTGCGCAGCACCGCGACAAAATCCGCGTGGGCCTCGCGCTGATGCAGGAACACGGGCTTGCCGCACTCGGCCGCCAGCTGCAACTGCCATTCGAAGGCGCGCAGCTGCGCCTCGCGCGGTGAGTAGTTGCGATGATAGTCGAGGCCGCATTCACCGGCCGCGACCACTTCGGGCTGCGACAGCAGCGTGCGCAGCGCCGGCAGATCCTCCTGCCGCAGTTGCGAGGCGTGGTGCGGATGCACGCCGGCGGTTGCGAAAAGCGTGCACGGATGGGCTCGCGCCAGCTGCGCGGCAGCGCCGCTGCTCGCAAGATCGGCGCCGGTGACCATCATTTGCGCGACCCCAACGGCGCGCGCACGCTCGATCACGGCTTGGCGGTCGAGAGCAAAACTTTCATGGGTCAGGTTGGCGCCGATGTCGATCCACTGCATGCGGCTACTCTAATGTGAAGCGGCGATGCCTGATATGATGCCTGCAAGCATGACCGACGCTGAGCACAAAACGCAGCAATTGCCGCTCTGGGACGCAGACCGCAGCGAGCATAGCTGGTCAGTGCGACAGAGTGCACGTGCGCGCCGCTTGAGCGTACGGGTGTTTCGCCACGGTGGCGTCGAGATCGTGGTACCGCCGCGCACCTCAGCGCAGCGGGTCAGCGCCTTTGTCAGCGAACATCGGGAATGGATCGAGCGTCAACGACGGCGCTCTGCGCCAGCGGTGCATTGGCCGCTGCCGCCGGCGGCACTGAACCTGTCGGCTCTGGGCGAGCACTGGCGCTGCATCAGCGGCGGCGGGGCGGGCCGGGTGCGCGTGCGCGAGCTCATGAGTCAGGAGCTGCAGCTGCTGGGTGCGATCGATGACCTCGAGCAGCTGCGGCGCGCGCTCATGACCTGGCTGGCGCAGCGCGCCTACCAGTGCTTCGATGCGCCGCTGCGTGTGCTGGGGGCGCAGATGGGAGTCGAGCCGGGCCGGCTGCAGGTGCGCTGTCAGCGCACGCGGTGGGGCAGCTGTTCGCGCCGCGGCACCATCAGCCTGAACGTCTGCCTGCTGTTTCAAACGCCGGAGGTACTGCGCTACCTGATGATTCATGAGCTCGCTCACCTGCGGCACATGAATCATTCGGCGCGTTTCTGGGCCGACGTCGCGCGGCAGGAGCCGGACTGGAGGATGCTCGATCGGGAGTTGCTGCAGGGCTGGCGGCGCGTGCCTTCGTGGATGTTTAGATGAGTGGCGCGGCCTCGGAGCCGCCCGGGGCGCAGGCGCCGCCCGGCGCAGAGCCTGCAACGCAAGTCGATCTGTCCGATGAAAGCGTGCATTGGGACCTCGGCAGCTCGCTGTCCTATAGCGAGTACCTGCGGCTCGACCGACTGCTCGACGCACAGAAGCCGCTCTCTGGCGAGCACGATGAGATGCTGTTCATCATCGTGCATCAGGTCTCGGAACTTTGGATGCGCCTGATGCTGCACGAACTGCACGGCGTAATCGAGTGCGTGCGCCGCGATCAGCTCGATCCGTCCTTCAAGATGCTCGAGCGCGTGGGACGTGTGCAGGGGCAACTGCTGGCCGTCTGGGAGGTGCTCTCGACCATGACGCCGGCGGACTACTCCTCGTTCCGCAATCTGCTTGGGCGTTCCTCGGGCTTTCAATCACTGCAATATCGCGTGCTCGAGTTCACTCTGGGCAACAAGCATCCGGAGATGATCGAGGTCCACCGGCGCGATGAGGCCGACTACCAGACGCTGCGCAGGGCGCTGGCCGCGCCGAGTCTGTACGACGAAGTGCTGCGACTGCTCTGGCAGCGCGGCTACGGGGTACCGGCGGCGGCGCTGGCGCGCGATTTCACCCAGCCCTACGTGCCCTCCAAGCAGGTCACCGCGGCCTGGCTTGCCGTCTATCACAATGCCGAGAAAGACTGGGACCTGTATGAGCTGGCCGAACGGTTGGTCGATCTCGATCACCGCTTTCAACTATGGCGCTTCCAGCACATGAAGACGGTGGAGCGCATCATCGGCTACAAGCCCGGCACCGGCGGCACGGCGGGCGTGAGCTATCTGGCCAAAGCGCTGCGGCTCAGGCTTTTTCCCGAACTTTGGGAAGTTCGCACTTCGATGTAGCGCCGATCGGGCGAATGTTCGATGGCTTGCGAATGAGCATGCCGATTCCCTAGGCGCTACCGCGCTGCGACCAATGCAGCGCCTGTATGCTTAGCGAAGAATCGAGCAGCCGCGCTGGGCCGTTGACCAGGTAGCCCTGCTGCGCGAGCTGCAGATGCGGCAGATCCGAGCCGCTATTGCCGTAAGCGTAGATGCGGCCCGGAGCCTCGCGCGCGATCAGCGCCTGCAGGCAGCGCCGCTTTTCCTCGCCCTGGCAGTTGGCCGTGGCCAGCCGGCCATCGAGCCGACCGTCGCTGCGCCATCGCACCTTGGTGCAGATGGTGTGCCCGAAACCCAGTGCACGGGCGATGAGCGGCACGTACAGGTCGACGCTGGCGGACATCAGCAGCAGCCGGTCGCCCTGGGCGCGATGCAAGGCGATGGCCTGGAGCGCTTCGGCATACAAGCCCTCGTGCAGCACTCTCGGCACAAAACTCCCGGCCCAGTGCTCGAGATCGGCGCGCGCCAGGCCGCCGAGCGCCGCGCGAATCAGTGCACCCTTGAATCGGCCGCGATCGCGATGAATCAGATAGCCCAGCGCCGCCGGTAGGATCAGCAGCAATCGCGGCAGCCGCCAGGGCCGGCGCCCCAGGCAGCCGAGCACAAATGGCATGAGGGTGTCGTGGCGCGTGATCGTGCCGTCGAGGTCGAATACCGCCAGTGCGCCGCCGGCCGCAGTGTCATGCGGCACGCGTCTGGCCCGCCAGCTGGCGTAGGACGTAATGCAGGATGCCGCCGTGTCGGAAGTACTCGCGCTCTTTCGGGGTATCGATGCGCACGCGCACCTCGAAGCGGATCGGCGTCGCGGCCGCCGATGTCGCCACCACCGTGGCGGCGCCCGCGCCACCGGTATCGAAGCCCGCAATCTCATAGCGTTCGTGACCCGTGAGTCCGAGCGAGAGGGCACTCTGGCCCTCGTTGAACTGTAGCGGCAGCAGGCCCATGCCGATCAGATTCGAGCGATGAATGCGCTCAAAGCTCTCGGCGATCACGGCGCGCACGCCGAGCAGCATCGTGCCCTTGGCGGCCCAGTCGCGCGAGGAGCCGGTGCCGTATTCCTTGCCGGCGATGATGATCAGCGGCGTGCGGTCGGCCTTGTAGCGCATGGCCGCGTCGTAAATACTCATCTGCTCGCCGGTCGGAAGATACAGCGTGATGCCGCCCTCGGTGCCCGGCAGCAGCAGGTTGCGCAGGCGAATGTTGGCGAAGGTGCCGCGCATCATGACCTCGTGGTTGCCTCGGCGCGCGCCGTACTGATTGAAATCCGCCGGCTGCACATTCTGCTCGAGCAGGTAGCGCGCGGCCGGGCTGCTCTTGGCGATGTTGCCCGCCGGCGAGATGTGATCGGTGGTGACCGAATCCCCGAGCAGCGCCAGCACGCGTGCGTCGCGAATCGCGGCGACCGCGGCCGGTTGCATGGTCATGCCCTCGAAGTAGGGCGGATTCTTGACGTAGGTGGACTTTGCGTCCCACGGGTAGATCTTTCCGGCCGGCACCGCGATGCTCTGCCAGCGCTCATCGCCCGCGAACACGCTGCTATAACTGCGCCGGAACATTTCGGAATTGATATTGCGCTGTACCGTATCGGCGATCTCGACCGGCGCGGGCCAGATGTCGCGCAGATAGACACTCTGGCCGCCCGGGCCGGTGCCGAGCGGCTCGGTATTCAGATCCACGTCCAGCGAGCCTGCGAGCGCATAGGCGACGACCAGCGGCGGCGAGGCCAGGAAATTCATTTTGATCTCAGGATGGACGCGGCCGTCGAAATTGCGGTTGCCGGACAGCACCGCGCAGCCGATCAGATCGGCGGCCTTGACGGCCGCGGAGATCTCGGGCTTGAGCGGGCCGGAGTTGCCGATGCAAGTGGTGCAGCCATAGCCCACGAGGTTGAAGCCGATGCTGGCGAGCTCGTCGAGCAGCTCGGCCTTCTGCAGATAGGCGCTCACCACGCGCGAGCCCGGCGCGAGACTGGTTTTCACCCACGGCTTGGCGCGCAGGCCCAGTCGATGCGCATTGCGCGCCAGCAAGCCGGCGGCCATGAGCACGTAGGGATTGGAGGTGTTGGTGCAGCTGGTGATCGCGGCGATCAGCACCGCGCCGTCGCGTAGCTCGAAGGATTGGCCCTCGAGGCTCGCTGCAGCGTGGCCTGTTGCCGTGGGGTGCTTGCGCGCGCGCTCCTCGGCCATGCGCGCGTGGTGCGTTTGGTAGATGCTCTTGGCGAGGCGCAATGGCACGCGATCCTGCGGCCGGCTCGGACCTGCCAGGCTGGGCTCGACCGTGCCGAGATCGAGCTCGAGCACATCCGTGTACTGCGCCGGTGCGGCGCCGTTGGCGCGCCAGAGAGCCTGGGCGCGGGCATAGTCCTCGACCAGCTGGATCTGCGCGGCGGGCCGGCCCGATAGCTTGAGATAGCGCAGCGTCTCCTCGTCGATCGGAAACATCGCGCAGGTGCTGCCGAATTCCGGCGACATGTTGCCGATCGTGGCGCGGTCGGCCAGCGGCAGATTGGCGAGCCCGTCGCCGTAGAACTCGACGAACTTGTCGACCACGCCTTTTTTGCGCAGCATCTCCGTCACCGTCAGCACCAGATCGGTGGCGGTAGCGCCGGGTTTGAGGCTGCCATTGAGCCTGAAGCCGATGACCTGCGGGATCAACATCGTGACGGGCTGGCCGAGCATGGCGGCCTCGGCTTCGATGCCGCCGACGCCCCAGCCCAATACGCCCAGCCCGTTGATCATGGTGGTGTGCGAATCGGTGCCGACCAGGGTATCCGGGTAGGCCTGGCGCGTCGTGCCCAGGCTCTGCTCGAACACCACGCGGCCCAGGAATTCCAGATTCACCTGATGCACGATGCCGGTGTTGGGCGGCACGACTTTGAAATTGCGGAACGCCGACTGGCCCCAGCGCAGAAAGGCATAGCGCTCGCCATTGCGCTCGAATTCAATGCGGTTGTTGTCGGCCAGGGAATGCGCCGTGCCATAGCTGTCGACCTGCACCGAGTGATCGATCACCAGTTCGGCGGGCGCCAGCGGATTGATCTCATCGGGATTGCCGCCGAGGCGGATCATCGCTTCGCGCATCGCCGCCAGATCGACCACGGCCGGCACACCGGTGAAATCCTGCATGATCACGCGCGCCGGTGTGAATGAGATCTCGTGGGAGGGCTTGGCGGCTGGATTCCAATTGAGCAGCGCCTCGATATCGGCGCGCGTGACGTTGCTGCCGTCCTCGAAGCGCAGCAGGTTTTCCAGCAGGATCTTGAGCGAATAAGGCAGGCGCGCGACTTTGTCGGCCCCGAGAGCTGCAAGACTGCGGATCTGGTACGACTGCGCCCCGGATTGCAGGGTAGTGCGCGTATTGAAACTATCCGTCATAGATCCTCCTGAAGGCGCGGGAGTATATCGGGCTTCGCACTTGAGGCGAGGCGCACACGCTCGATCGCGCCGCCGCCCAGACAGCGACCGTGCTCGTAGATCACCGCAAACTGTCCCGGTGTCGCGGCGCGCTGCGCCTGCTCGAAGTCGATGTGCGCGGCGCCGTCGCCGTGCACGCGCACGCTCGCCGCCTGCCCGGGCTGACGGTGGCGCAGCTTGATGTGCGCGGAAAAAGTGCCGCTGCGCGGGGCGCTGAGCCAATTGAGCCGCGCGGTGCTCACCGCGCTGGCATCGAGGCGGTGCTGCTCGTGCCTTTGCAGCACGATCAGCGTGTTGCGCGCCTGATCCTTGAGCGCGACGTACCACGGCTCTTCGGCGCAGCCGCGCGCGCCGCCAATCGCGAGCCCGGCGCGTTGTCCGAGAGTGTAGAAGGGCAGACCACGGTGCTGTCCGAGCACGCGCCCGTCGAGGGTTTCGATCGGCCCGGGTTGGGGCTCGATGAAACGGCTCAGGAATTGGGCGAAGGGCCGCTCGCCGATGAAGCAGATGCCGGTACTGTCGGGTTTGTCATGCACCGCCAGTCCCGCGCGGCGTGCCCGCTCGCGCACCTCCTGTTTCGTGAGTTCGCCCAGTGGGAACAGAACCTGCGCCAGGCAGGGACGTTGCAACGCGTGCAGAAAATACGTCTGGTCCTTGACCGCGTCGTGCGCCTGATAGAGCGCTGGGCCGTCGGCCGCATCGAGGCGTCGCGCGTAGTGGCCGGTCGCAAACAACGCGCCGCCCAGACGCGTGGCGTAGCGCAGACACAGGCCGAATTTAATATGGCGGTTGCACAGCACGTCGGGATTCGGGGTGCGGCCGGCGCGATATTCCTCGAGCAGGTACTGGAACACCTGCCGTCGATATTCCTGCGCGAAATTCACGCGATGCAGAACGATGCCGAGCTCGTTCGCGACCTGGCGCGCATCCTGGTAGTCCTGCGCGCTGGTGCAGTAGGCGTCGTCCGAATCCCAGTTGTTCATGAACAGGCCCTGGACCTCGAAGCCGGCATCGCGCAGCAGCAGCGCGGCGACGGCCGAATCGACGCCGCCGGACAGGCCGACGATGACGCGGACGGAGCGGGAGGCTGGCATGGCGTCATTGTACCGATGGCGCTGCGCCAGCGGGATTCAGGGCGCTATCGGCGTCGGCCGCAGCGACGTGAGGGCCTCGAGCGGCAGGCGCACGCCGCGCAGGTAGTCGTCGACACAGCGCACCACCAGCGCCGTGCGCAGCGACGCGGTTCGCGCCAGGATCTCACTGCGCGTGAGCCAGTGGGTGGCGACGATGGGCGGATCGAGTGCTCGGCCGGCATCGAAGTCCCGGACTGTGCCGCTGAAGGCAAATCGCAATGTCGAGTGCCCGCGCTGGCTGCGCCACAGGTACATGCCGAGCAGCGATTGCGGCGTGAAGACCCATGCCGTCTCCTCCAGCACCTCGCGTACCACGGCTTCGACCAGCGACTCGCCGTCCTCGAGGTGACCGGCGGGCTGATTGAAGACCAGACGGCCCCGGATTCGCTCCTCAACCAGCAGGAACCGGGCATCGCGTTCAATCACCGCGGCGACCGTGACATCGGGCTTCCAAACCATGGTGCAGGATACCCTGCGGCGCCGCCGGGCGGGGCGCGAGATCAGCGCCGGGCGACCCGAATCTCGCGCTCTTCGGTGGCGCTGGCCTGCCAGATCGCATCGAATTCGTGCAGATACTGGCGCGCAATCGGGGGATTGTTCAGGCCGGCGATGCCTTCGGCGCGATCGGCGCGCACGCGGTAGACGATGGCCCGATCATCGGCAATGCAATAGGCGGCCATGAGTTCACGGTACTGCGGCGCGCGCAGCCGGATTTCAAGATAACTGGTCAGCCGGTGTGCCATGGCAATGAAGCGGTTGGCACCGTTATCCATCCGTGCCTGGTCGCGCAGTAACACCCGAACTTTGGCAAAGCTGCGCCCGAGCACGAAGCGCTTGATGATCTCGAGGAACGCGGCCTGATCGTAGATCTCGGGCTCCAGGTCCGGTGTCATGATCGAGATCAGGCGTTGTCCGCTGGCCGCCACGGTCTCGGTGGCCGTGCGCACCTCATCGATATTGCTCAGCACATGCAGAGTTTCCGGCGCCGGCAAACGCTGCTCGAGCACGGCATCGATCATCGGGCCGTCTTCGAGCCCGAAGCTCGCCAGACGCGCCGAGGTGGTCGCGCGGTTTTCCCTGGATGCTGTCACGCCGTCGCCTGCGTCGCGAGAATTGCTCGCAGCACGATGGTAGAGACAGCGACCGTCCGCGCATCGCCAACCGGTTCACATTTCGGGGGCCACGCTGTGTGAGCGGGCTAACGGATCTCGTGTTCTGCGGCAAAGCGGCGTGCCAATTGCGCGGCTAATCCGACATAATCTCCCGGCCGCAAGGCCGACAAGCGCCGCCGTTCGGATTCCACCAGCGGCAGAGTCGCGACGAAAGCGGCCAGCCTTGCGGCATCAACGCTCTGGCCGCGAGTGAATTCTTTGAGCCGCTCGTAACCGTCGGGAACGCCGGCCGCACGCAAAACGCTCTGGATGGCTTCGCCGAGCACTTCATAGGCGCCCTCGAGATCCTGTGCCATGCGGGCTCGATCGGGCGTGAGCTTGGTGAGTCCGCGCTGCAGCGCCTTCCAGCCGATCAGGCTGTGGCCGAGGGCGACCCCGAGGTTGCGCAGCACCGTGGAGTCGGTCAGATCGCGCTGCCAGCGCGAGATCGGCAGCTTTTCGGCGAAGAAGCGCAGCATCGCGTTCGCCATGCCGAAGTTGCCCTCGGCATTCTCGAAGTCGATCGGATTGATCTTGTGCGGCATGGTCGAAGAGCCGACCTCGGAGGGCGTAGCACGCTGGCGCAGATAGCCGAGGCTGATGTATCCCCATAGATCGCGACACAGATCGATCAGGATCACGTTGAGCGCGGCACAGGCGTCGCAGTACTCGGCGATCCAGTCGTGCGGCTCGATCTGGGTGCTGTAGGGGTTCCACACCAGCTGCTGCGAGTCGACAAATTCGCGGCTGAGCTGCAGCCAGTCGAGGTCCGGACGCGCGCTGTGGTGGGCATTGAAATTCCCGACTGCGCCGTTCCATTTGGCCAGGATCTCAACCGCTTCCAGCCGGCGCTGCGCGCGCACGAGGCGTGCGCCGACATTGGCCATCTCCTTGCCGAAAGTGGTCGGACTCGCGCTCTGGCCGTGCGTGCGGGCGAGCATAGGCAGCTCGGCGTGCGCTTCGGCGAGCGTGCGCAGCGCCGAGCCGAGCAGGCGCAGCTCGGGCAGCAGCACGGCGCTGCGTGCGCCGCGCAACAGCCGGGCATAGCTGAGATTGTTGATGTCCTCGGAAGTGCAGCCGAAATGCACCAGCTCGAGCGCCGCCGCACTGGCGCCGGCCGCGCCGAGCACGTCGCGCACGAAATACTCCACCGCCTTGACGTCGTGATTGATATGCCGCTCGATATCCTTGACCGCGCTGGGGGCCTCGGGGCCCGGTTCCTGCGCCAACGCCGCGGCGCGCGCGCGCACCGCATCGGGCAGCGGCTCGCGCAGCAGCGGCGCCGGTGCCCCGGTCAGCTGCAGAAACCACAGCGCCTCGACGCGGATGCGCTCGCGGATCAGTGCGGCTTCGGAAAAATAATCGCGCAGCGGTGCGACCGCGGCAGCATAGCGGCCGTCCACGGGCGAGAGCGCTGTCAGGGCGGAGGATTCCATGGAATCGCGGCGTGTAATCGAAATGCTAGACTAAACATCATAACGTATTGGGTGAACGCATGAGCCCGCCATCGTTTCGTATCGAACGCGACAGCATGGGTGAACTGAATGTCCCCGCCGAGGCGCTGTGGGGCGCGCAGACGCAGCGTGCCGTCGAGAATTTTCCCATCAGCGGATTGACCCTGCCGCGTGGCTTCATTCGCGCCGTCGCGCTGATCAAGCGGGCCGCCGCGGCCGCCAATGCGCAGTTGGGGTTGCTCGCGAGCGACATCGCCGAGGCCATTGAGCGCGCGGCGCAGGAGGTGGCCGGCGGCGCGCACGACGCGCAGTTTCCGATCGACGTGTTTCAGACCGGTTCGGGCACCAGTACCAACATGAACGCCAACGAGGTGATCGCTCACCTGGCCGCGCGCGCGGGCCTGGCGGTGCATCCCAACGATCATGTCAACATGGGGCAAAGCAGCAACGATGTCATTCCGACCGCAATCCACGTCAGCGCGGCGTTGCTGCTGCACGAACAGCTGCTGCCCTCGCTGCATCACCTCGCGCGCGTGATCGCACAGCGCGAGCAGGAGCTCGCCGCGGTGGTGAAGACCGGCCGCACCCATCTGATGGATGCCATGCCGGTGACCCTGGGGCAGGAACTCTCGGGCTGGCGCACGCAGATCGAGAACGGTACGGCGCGGCTGCGCGCGGTCGAGCCGCGATTGCTACGCCTGGCGCAGGGCGGTACCGCCGTGGGCACCGGCATCAATGCGCACCCAGGATTCGCCGCCGCCTTCTGCCGCGAGCTCTCGGCTCTGACCGGCATCGGCTTCGAGCCGAGCCGCAACTATTTCGAGTCGCTGTCGGCGCAGGATGCGGCCGTCGAGCTCTCGGGCCAGCTCAAGGTCGTGGCCGTGAGTGTGATGAAGATCGCCAATGATCTGCGCTGGATGAACAGCGGCCCGCTGGCGGGCCTGGGCGAGATCGCGCTGCCCGCGCTGCAGCCTGGCAGCAGCATCATGCCGGGCAAGGTCAACCCGGTCATTCCCGAGGCCGCCGCGATGGTCGCGGCGCAGGTGATCGGCAATGACACGACCATTACGATCGCTGGACAGTCGGGCAATTTCCAGCTCAACGTCATGCTGCCGCTCATCGCCTACAATCTGCTCGCGAGCATCCGCCTGCTCGCCAACGTCTCGCGCCTGCTGGCGGACCGTGCCATAGCGGGCTTCGAGGTCAATCGAGCGCGCCTGGCCGAGGCGCTGGACCGCAATCCAATACTGGTGACCGCGCTGAACCCCGTGATCGGCTACGAAAAGGGTGCTGCGATCGCCAAGAAGGCCTATGCCGAGGGCAAGCCGATCCGAGAGGTGGCGGCCCGAGAGACCGCGCTGCCGCGCGAGCAGCTCGATGCGCTGCTCGATCCCGCTGAGCTCACGCGCGGCGGCCTAAAGGGCGGCACTGGCGGTGGGGGTTAAGCACAGCAATGGTCGCACCGGCGCTGTCGATGCTGCCCGCGTTGCCGGTCGACTGGTGTGCGCGTCTGCGCAGCCGGCTGCATTCGGCGCCCGATCATCGCCTCGAGCATAGCCGCACTGGCACGCAGCCGGCACTGCTGCGCGAGGGCCTGCCGGAGAGGCTGGCCGCCGCGGCCGTGCTGGTGCCCATCGTTCTGCACCCCAATGCGCCGGCGCTACTGCTGACGGTGCGTGCGAGCCATCTGCGTTCGCATGCCGGTCAGATCAGTTTTCCCGGTGGACGAGTCGAGCCAACGGACCTCGATCTGGCTGCTGCGGCGCTGCGCGAGACACAAGAGGAGATCGGCATTCACGCCGCTTCGATCGAGCCGGTCGGCTTTCTGTCCGATCAACTCGTGCGCACCGGCTACCGCATCACGCCGGTGGTGGCGCTGCTGCAGCCCGGCTTCACGCTCAGGCCCGACAGCACCGAAGTGGCGGAGGTGTTTGAGCTGCCGCTGGCGTTTGCGTTGAGCGCCGGCAACTATCGCTCGCGTCCTGGCCGGGCGCGCGGCCTGGAGTTCGAGATCTGGGAGCTGCCCTACGGCGAGCGCAGTATCTGGGGCGCGACCGCCGGCATCCTCGCCAACCTGCGCGAGGTGCTCGGCGAGGAACGCACTTGAGCCGCGCGGGGGAGCAGATCGATGCATTGCTGGCGCTGATGCGCACGCTGCGCGATCCGCAGGCCGGCTGTCCCTGGGATCGCGAGCAGAACTTCGCGAGCATTGCGCCATTCACGATTGAGGAAGCGTACGAGGTGGCCGATGCGATAGCGCGCGGCGATCTGGAGCGGCTGCGCGACGAACTCGGAGATCTGCTGTTTCAGGTGGTGTTCCACGCGCGCATGGCCGAGGAGCTCGGTCGCTTCGATTTTGCCGGCGTTGCGCAAGGCATTCGCGAGAAGCTGGTGCGGCGCCACCCGCATGTGTTCGCCGAGCCCAAAACGGTCGATCTGCCGCAACTGCACGTGTCCTGGGAGGCGCAGAAAGCCCGCGAGCGCGCAGCGCAGGGCGCGCAGGGTGCACTGGGCGACGTGCCGCGCGCGCTGCCGGCGCTGGTGCGCGCGGCCAAGCTGGGCCGCCGTGCGAGGCGGGTCGGATTCGACTGGGACGGCCCCGAGGGCGTGCGCACCAAGATCGATGAGGAGCTGGCGGAGATCGATCAAGCGATCAAACTGGGGCAGCGCTCGCAGATCGCTGAAGAGCTCGGCGATCTGCTGTTCACGGTCGCCAATTGGGCGCGTCACCTCGATCTGGACGCGGAGGACGCGCTGCGCGCAGCGGCGTTGAAGTTCGAGCAGCGTTTCGCGTCCATGGAACTGAAGGCCAAGCGGCAGGGCATGGCGCTGCAGGAGCTGTCGGCGGCGCAGTGGGATGAGCTGTGGTCCACTGCCAAGTCTTTGAATTCAAAGAGTTAACTGCAGTTCAGCCTGGGTTCATAGGTTTCATCTTAACGTGTCGTCACTGCGTTACATTAAGCAAGCCGATGCGTGGGGGGCGGCGAGGCAATGCAACAGGCGCAACAGATCCCCGGTATCGTGATGGCCTTTGGCCTGCTGCTCGTGCCCATGAGTTTGGGCAGCGCGGCTGGCTCCCCAGATCCGGTGCTGGCCGTTGCCGAGGACAGCAATCGCACCGAGCATGATCTCACGCGCACCCAGGCCACGGCCCTGGTGCAGAGACGATACGCCGCGCGCGTGGTGCGCGCCTGGAGCGCCGATGAGGGCGGCCGGCATGTCTATGTTTTCCGGCTGCTGTCCGAAGGCGGCAAAGTCTGGACGGTGCGCATCGACGCGCGCAGCGGCGCAGAAGTTCCCTGAGAATGCAATGAGAGTATTGGTGGTCGAAGACGAAGCGGCACTGCGCGAAGCGTTAAAGGCCGATCTGACCGCCGCGGGCCACACGGTCGATGTCGCTGCCGACGGCGAGGAAGGACTCTATGCCGCCACCGAGTACCCGATTGACGTCGCCATCATCGATCTGGGTCTGCCAAAACTTTCCGGCCTCGAACTCATCCGGCAATTACGCGCACGCGGCAAGAGCTACGGCGTACTGATCCTGACTGCGCGCGATCGCTGGCAGGACAAGGTAGAGGGTTTGAGCGCGGGCGCCGACGACTATGTGGCCAAGCCATTCCATGTCGCCGAGGTACAAGCGCGGCTGGCCGCGCTGCTGCGGCGAGCCGGCGGCTGGGCCAGTCCGCGGCTGGCCTGCGGCCCGGTCGAACTCGACTCACGCGCACAGACCGTCACGGTGCGCGGTAGCGCCGTGGAACTCACGAGTTTCGAGTACCGCATTCTCGAGCACCTGATGCTGCGTGCCGGTGAGGTCATCTCGAAGAGCGAGCTGACCGAACGGCTGTACGCGCAGGATTTCGACCGCGATAGCAATGTAGTCGAAGTGCTGGTCGGTCGGCTGCGCCGCAAGCTCGACCCTGACGACACACTCAAGCCGATCGAGACCCTGCGAGGGCGCGGCTATCGTCTCTGCCTGCCGCGCAACAGCGCGCCGGTTGCTGTCACGCACTGATGGTGCGCTCGCCGCCGTCCGTCAGCCGTCGCTTGCTGTTCGCGGTGGCAGTGCCTTTGGTGCTGTTTTTTGCGCTGACCATCGGCGTGCTCGACGGCGTATTTCGCGCGCTCGCCGACGTCTCGCTGCGCGAGCTGCTGGCCGAGCAGGTGGTCGGACTGGTCACCGCGGTGGATATGAATCGCGATGGCCGCATGGAAGTGAATCTGCTCGATCCCGAATCGCGGCTCGATGTGCCGGGCTCGGGCCTGTACGCGGCCGTGCGGGACCAGAACGGCAAGCTGCTGTGGAGCTCCGCGTCGCTGACCGGTACCGGGCTCGAGCTCGGGATGCGCCTTCCCGTAGGGGGGGTGGACTTCCGTTATCAACGCGCCCGCGACGGCACGCAAGTCGCGGAGCTCAGCCGCGGGCTGCAGTGGGTGTACGCGGCGGGCGAGGCCAAGAACCTGGTATTCACGGCGGCCGACAGTACCGAGCCGCAGCGAACGCAGCTGTGGCGCTTCCGCCAGCAGATGGCTGGCTGGTTCGGTGGCCTGGTGTTGGTGCTGCTGGCCACCATGGCCTGGATGATGCGGCGCGCACTTGCGCCGGTGCGGCGGCTGGAACAAGAGATCGCCGCGGTCGAGGCCGGGGCCGCCCAGGGACTCGGGGTGGCTTATCCGCGCGAACTCGCCGGCGTCACCAAAGGACTCAATGCATTGTTGGAATCCGAGCGCAATCGCATTGCCCGCTATCGCGACACGCTTGGCAATCTGGCGCACAGTCTCAAGACCCCGCTGGCCGTGATTCGCGCCAGTCTCGGCACCGTCGAATCCGCGGCGGCACAGCGCGCGAGCATCCAGCTGGAGATCGATCGCATGGCGCAAATCGTCGAGCACCAGCTCAAACGCGCCGCGGCGGGCGGGGGCGCTACGCTCGGTCAGGCAAGCGTGGCGGTGCTGCCATTGGTGACCGAGCTGCGCGCCGCACTGCTCAAGGTGCACGCTGACAAGGATCTGCGCATCGATGTGGACGTGCCCGCGCAGCTTGGGTTTCTCGGCGATACCGGCGATATCCTCGAGTTGCTCGGTAACGTGCTCGATAACGCCTGCAAATGGTGCCGCTCGCGCATCGCGGTCAGTGCGCAGCTGGATGGCGCGCGCGCGCTGCCGCAGCGGCTGTCGATCGTGGTCGAGGACGACGGTCCGGGCATCGCCGCGACCGACCGGGTGCGCGTCATTGAGCGTGGCGTGCGCGCCGACGAGCAGGTGCCGGGTCATGGGCTGGGGCTGGCGATGGTGCGTGAGACGGTCGCGCTCTATGGCGGCCACTTCTTCATCGACGCCTCGCTGAGTCTGGGCGGGGCGCGTGTGGAGCTGCAGTTGCCCGGTCGCTAGGGCGCGATATCGAATTCGATACCCTGTGCCAGTGGCAGTGCCGAGCTCCAGTTGATGGTGTTGGTCTGACGGCGCATATAGGCCTTCCAGGCATCCGAGCCGGCCTCGCGACCCCCGCCGGTGTCTTTCTCACCACCGAAGGCGCCGCCAATCTCGGCGCCGGAGGTACCGATGTTGATGTTGGCGATGCCGCAGTCGCTGCCGCCTTGACTCAGGTACAGCTCGGCGTGGGCCAGCCGCTGTGTGAACAGCGCCGAGGACAGTCCGTACGCGGACCGGTTCTGCAGCTCGATGGCCTGCTCGAGCGAGTCGGTCGCGATCAGGTACAGAATGGGCGCGAAAGTCTCATGCTGGACGATATCCCAGTCGTTGTGGGCACGCACGATCGCCGGCTCGACATAGTGGCCCGGCCGCGCAAGGACTGCCCCGCCGACCAGCAACGTTCCGCCCGCAGCGCCCGCGGCCGCGATCGCGCGCTCGAAGCTGCGCACCGCCTGCGCGTCGATCAGCGGTCCGACCAGTGTCGCCGGATCGAGCGGATCGCCGATGGGCATTTGCTGGTACGCATGCACCAGGCGTCGTTGCAGCTCATCCAGGCGCGAGCGGTGCACCAGCACACGCCGCGTGGTGGTGCAGCGCTGCCCGGCGGTGCCCAGCGCGCCAAACACGATCGCGCGGGCGGCGAGCTCCAGATCGGCGCTTTCATCGACGATGATGGCATTGTTGCCGCCCAGCTCGAGCAGCGACTTGCCGAGCCTTCCGGCCACCGCCTGCGCAATATGACGGCCGACGTGGGTCGAGCCGGTGAAGGAGAGCAGTGCGACGCGAGCGTCGGCCACGAGCCGCTGACCGTGTTCGCTGCCATGGTCGAGCAGCAGCTGAAAAATCGGCGGCGCCCTGTGGCGCTCGAGAACCTGCTCGCACAACCGCTGCACCGCCAGCGCGCACAGCGGAGTTTTCGGCGACGGCTTCCAAATACAGGCATTGCCGCAGATGGCCGCGATCAGCGCGTTCCATGACCACACCGCGACCGGGAAGTTGAAGGCGGTGATGATGCCGACCACGCCGAGCGCATGCCATTGCTCGTACATGCGATGCTGCGCACGCTCGGAGTGCATCGTGCGGC
>OBLW0100000882.1_pt1 | contig 25831 bp, 32 predicted proteins | sample 1520161 | NCBI WGS metagenome assembly OBLW01 (sample SAMEA3539309, study PRJEB22396) | soil metagenome | biome: tundra; feature: field; material: soil | place: USA | collected 2010-05 | depth 0.15 m | reverse complement strand
CAGGATCGCACTTGAGGTTCGACTCGGTGAGCCGGTCCCCCGGCAGCAGGTCCCCGAGTCGAACCTCAAGTGCGATCCTGGCACGCACCAGCTCAGTGCCGGACAAGCCACCGAAGACCTGACGCACACTGGACCCGGCTTGGCGGTTGGGCAAGAGAAGCCGCGACGGCTCGCCCGCCACGTGTGCACCGAACTTGCCTGCATGCTGCGCCACGCGCACACCCTACGCTGCGCCAGGAACAGTTCGCATCCGAGCGATGGCCCGTTTGGGCGCTCAGACCATGACCACCAATACCGTCGCGTTCCGGCGCGAGGCAGCTCTCGGGTTACCCACCACTGGGGGCTGACGCCCCGCTTCCACCCGGCGACGGGCTGCGCCAACTGCTGCGGGTCCACCTGCTCGTGCGCCCCCGGGATCGCGTGCAAGGACGTGCTCCGCGGCCTCGCCCTTGACTTAGTCGCACCTGGCGAGGTCAATGCGCGCCCTTCGCGGTAGTGAGAAGACAGACCTTCGGGGCTCCCATCGGTCTTTGCATCCCCTTGGTCGAGCTCGTCGGCCGCGATATCGCATCCGTCCCGACCCGGCAGGTTGGAGTCTGGTCGCATCTTGGTCACCGACCGGGTCACGGCCACTATCGCGGGTGCTCAGCAGTGCTGTGCCGAACGTCCTGCAACAACCACAATTGTTAGTCCTCATGGGGCCTGTACACGTAGCGGTCCAGTATCAGTCGTCACGGCGACCTGCCCATGACCGTGTCAGACAATTGCCAAATTCGCTCAGAAGGGGGCCGACAACGCGTGGATCTTAAGGCCTTGACAACTAACGAAGACGCGTTCAACAGTGATGAGGGACTACGGTTTTCAGCCGTGGCGACACGACGGTTTCAGCGCGAGCGCTGCGGGCTGAGGGAGCAAGTCAGGGGGAAGCCGTGGACGAGCACGTAGCCCCCGGGACCGAAGGCCAAGTTGGCCTCGAACCAGGGCAGCCCGAGGCGATCGACAAGCCGACCGAGATGGAGCGGTGGGACCTTCTGCTGGGAGTGCTCTTCTGGGTTGCGGTCGGAGTCGGTGTTGCCGTCGCCAATGAGTCAGTCCGAGCATGGATACTTCGTCAGTGGCTTTGGCTCGCTGTCGTCCTGTTGCTGCTCAGTGCGACCTTGTTCAGAAGTTGGATCAAGAGGCGGGATATCTCGCTAAGGGCTGGCGTATTCCTGCTGATTGTTCTGCCGCTCGTAGGTCTGGGTGCCGCGAGCGTATTCTTCTGGATGCTGACGGCAGGGCAGCTAATCACACTTCGGTCTGTAGTCTTGGTAGTCCTCATCGTAACGCCCGCGCTAATGTGGTGGCTTTTTTTGGCCGAGAAACGGGCGAGTTTGTTGAACGAGCTCCTGGCGAACCTTCAGCGGCTAGGCCTGCTGGAGCGGTTGCGCCCGGGTGAGACGCACGAAAGGAAAGTCGCTCGGGATACCCGCGTGAGCAGCTACCTGCAACGGTTCGAGGCAATGTACGGACGACTCCCGGAGGACGTCCATAAGAAGGTTCTCAACAACGAATTCCAGCCCTTTTCGAAAGAACAAGCCAGTAGCAAAGCGCCTCTTGCGACGGCAGCCGTTCCGGTATCCCTGACCGTAGTCGTGCTGGCGGTGGGCTGGGTCATCACCCTCCCGCCGATCAACAGTTTCCCGGTGGACCCCACTTTGCCGAGATGGCTGCTAGCGCTGACCCCCAACCCAACCCCACCCACCTTCGCGTTCCTGGGAGCCTACTTCTTCTCGATGCAGATGCTGTTTCGCAGGTACGTACGGGCGGATCTTCGCGGCACCGCATATCTGGCCGTTGTCATGCGTATCGTCCTGGCCGTGATTGGAGTGTGGGTGATCTCGGCGGTGGGGAAGGCGGCCGGGTGGCAGGGCGCTTCACAGATGTTGCTGCTCGCCTTGGTCATCGGGGTCTTTCCCATGGTGGTGTGGCAGGTGATCCGTAGCGCGACGACCAAGCTGTTCCGCCTTGCCCTGCCCTCGTTGGAGTCACGGATGCCGCTCAACCGCCTCGACGGTCTCACTGTGTAGCACGAGACCCGACTCGAGGAGGAGGACATCGAAAACGTTCACAACATGGCCACGGCCGACATCGTCGACCTGCTGGTTGACACCCGAATCCCGGCGGATCGCGTCATAGACTGGATCGACCAGGCAATCCTCTTGACCCAGCTGGGCCCCGACGAAGCAACGAACGCCGACGAGAAGTCTGCGCGGCGCAGACGGGCTAAGCACGGCGTCCGTACGGCCAGCTCCCTGCTGAAGGTGGCCTTCGACAAGAGCCCGGCTGACTACGCCGCCTTCTGCAGTGTTCTGGTCGGTGAGCAGGGCCAGCCTGTGGTTCCTTCGATCCTTTCGGCAATCCAGACCAACAGCAGCTTGGCGCCCATCCTGCAGTGGCGAGGTCCTAAGTCGCTCACCGAGCCTTCCTACGCACGCACTTCAACCCGAGACGGCATCGGGAGTACGAGCCAATTGGCTAGTCGGGGCAATGGGCACAGTTGAAGATCTGCCTGGCACCTACCGACTCGCTGGCTCGTGACTGTCCACCACAGATCTGTGTCTGACCTGCTCCCGTGCCGGGCTGCGCCTGCGGCTACCTACCGGCGGACGGACGCCAGGTCTCATCGGGTTGCGGTCAGCATCAAGGATGGTATGGGCGATGGCCGGCAGGCTCCATCTGCAAGCCACTGACCAACGGATCGACCCGGCGGCATTGGTCCCCTGGCTGAGGTTCACAGGTCCTCGGCCCAGGGTCGGGCACCGAGCAGGCGGCTGTGGGAACACCGCCTCAGGCCAGCAAAGGGTGGCCCTGTTGTCATCCCACAAACGCATCGATCCGGCCAGAGCTGCGGACCACACCCCGGCGCTGGCCGCCCGCACAGATATCCCGTGTCCCATCGAGTGTCATCATGTGGCCGAGGCAAAGTCCGGCCGCCTCGCCAGAGCACTGGGAAGCACCCTAGGGCGCCCGAGCCGGCCGCACCTGCCTGGATCCAACCTGGTGGCGACCCCGACATGCGCCTCGTGCCCGTGGAAATGAACGCCGCTGGGCACCCGCAAGCGGGTACCCGCGGCTCGCGACGGGGCGCAGGTCATGGAGTGCACACCTGTGAGACGGTCCTTGAGCTCCCCGCAGGACCCGAGCATCAGCGGACCCCGGCGAAGGCAGCCAGCAGCGGGGCGGGGTTACGCAAGGACCGGACAACCGCTTGCAGAGCCCACAGGCAGTACAGTGCTACGCCGGCGCCGGCAAGCACAGGGCCCACGCCGGGCACCGTCCATGCCAGCGCCAGGACCGCAGCCCCCACACCGGCCCGTACCGTGTATGTCAACACTGCCCACGACGACGTCGGCCGGCCGCGCAGCGAGTCCAGGTCGGCCGCTGCTGGGTACTTCGTCGCGGTACGCAGGCCGACCGCTGTCACAACCAGCAAAAGCATCGCGGCGAAACCTGCCGTGCCCCAGCCGGCAAGCGGCACTCGGGCGGCAAGTGCGCCCACCACAACCGCACCCAGCAGGACGGACAGACAGGCCTGGACCACCACGGCCCTGAGCAGAACCAGGCGCACCAGGGACACGGGGGCGCTCAACCACGCCACCACCCCGCCTTCGTCAAACGCCCACGCATTGGCAGCCACCGACTGCCCGCCCGAGATCAACGCCATGGAAACCAGCATCGTGGCGCTCACCCTGGAGAAGACGGCGGTGGTAACGAAGGGGATGGCCAGAGCCATCATCGCTGCCACCCGGAACGCCACCGAGCGCAGCACACCCCGGACAGCGGCGACGACCAGCGCTGCACGGGGCCATTGCGGCAGTCCCCGACTCGGCACTCGACCACTACGAGGCCCAGCAGTGACTCCAACGGCCCGCGCCAGCAGCGCTCGGCCGACCAGCGGAGTCCCCACACCGGCCAGGACCAGCGCCGGCGCCGCGCATACCAGCGCAAGGCCCAGACACGGCCCCCACGAGCCCATGGCACCAGCTCGACAGGCTGCCAGCAACCACCCGGCGGGCCACACCCCCAGCCCGGACAGGGCGCCTTGGCCGCGAACAACGAACAGGGCAACCAGGGCCACGACTACCAGGGCCGTACCGGACAAACCGACGCCGCGGGCCGGGCGCAGCCCTCCGCCCAGCGCCCACGCGAGCAGCTGGCCCATGGCCGAGGCGCCCACAACAAACCCGAAACCCGGGACCAGCCCGGCCAGCCCGTAGGTGGCGACTAAGGCCGCGGCCAGCGCGGGCACCACCGCGAGGTACTGCAGGTCCAGGGCCGTTGACAGCCACGCAGACAGCAGGTGGACCCGCGGGCGCACGGGGTATGGCGCAAGGGCGGCAGCGCTCTCCGCCACACCCCCGCCGCCGCCGATGGCCGGCAGCAGGGCCCACAGCAGCCACAACGGCGCCAGGACACTCCCGACCACCGAAACGGCCAGCGGCGCGACACTGTGCAGGTAGGACGAGCCAGCCAGCAACGCGCCGACGGCCAGGACGTACCCGGCTGCGCCGGCCCGGACCAGGGCTGGGCGCCCGGTCATCGCGGCCTGGTCCCTGCCCTTGAGCCAGATGACGACGGCAACATCGCTGCGCAGTTGTCCACCGGCCGTCCCGCGCCCGGCGGGCAGCCTCTTCGAGTCCAGCAGTGCCTGCTTGCCGGTCATCGACCCGCGTGCTGGCGTGCCGACAGCACCCTTTGGTACGCGCCAGCCAGCGACCCTGACCCGGCCAGGTCGGCAGGGGTCCCGGCGGCCAGCACCGAGCCCGCCTTGACCAGGTGCACCTGGTCGCACAACGATTCGGCCACCCCCAGCAGGTGCGTGCTGACCAAGACCACGGCGCCGCGGGCGGCAGCGCCAGAAAACAGGGTGCACAAGGAGTCAATCCCGGCCTGGTCGACCCCGTCGAACGGTTCGTCGGCAAGCAGCAAACCCGGGCCGGGCAGGAGCGCGATCGCCGCGGATAGCTTGCGGCTCATGCCGTGGGAGAACTCCCCCGCACGCTCGTGGGTGGCACCGTCCAGGTCAAGGTCGGCCAGCAGCCCGGCGCCGCGCATCCTCCAGTTCGGCACAGCGAACAGCCGCGCGCACAGCTCCAGGTGCTCCCATGCGCTCAGCCGCGGGAACAGGCCGCCAACGTCAGGGATGAAACCCGTGCGGGCCTTGACACCCAGCGCGCCGACACCACCGGGGGCCCCGTCAAGGGTGAAGGTTCCCGACGTAGCCGCCAGGACCCCGCCCAGCATCTTCATGGTGGTCGACTTCCCACAGCCGTTCGAGCCGAGCAGCCCAACGACCTGCCCGGCGCCTGCAGTCAGGGTGAGCCCGTTCACGACGGTTCGGGTGCCGAAGGTGCGGGTCAGGTTCGCCAGCGCCAAACCTGCCGCTGGCTCTGAGCTGGGCTGGGCTGGGTAGGCGCCACGGTGGGGTCGGTCGACGGCAGGGGCCACTGGCGACCCGCGGCCCGCGACGGGCCTGTCAACCACGCTGGCACTGTCCAGGGGCGAGCGCCGCTCGGCGTACGTGGTGCGGGCGCTTACCTGAACGCGGCCGACACCTGCCTGCGATGTCGTCGAACACACCTGGCTGTCGCCGCGCCCACGAACTGATGTGACCACGGGCGCGAACCTCGATGTGTGACAAGATCGGCATTGCATGGCCTGACCGTACCCTTGTTTGCTGGGTACGGACGGCGGCGAAGTAGTATAGACGTCTTCGGTGGCGTCCGCAGGTGATTGCCCAACCGGACTGTCCCGCGCGGATCATGAGCATCCCCAAGGGGGTCGGACCCTCACCGCGGTTGTCGTCGCACTGGCAATCGCCGCAGTGCGCGCCGGGATCGGGTGGGCAACCACGGTGCATATGTCCCCTAAGGCGGTCCAGCCACCCTGGTCTCCGCGATGGCGGCGCCGTCGTGCGCCATCGCGGACCGATCCAGATGTGAGAGTGCCAAGGGACCTGTCGTCGACGTCCAGTTCGGATGCTCAACTGCGCCGTATGAGGTCCCGCCGTCGGGTCGTTGCGCCAACCGGGAAGACGACCGCGCGAGGCGGCTGATGAGCTGCGCGTTGATATGCATGGACTGGCCAGACTGACGGCCACACACCCCTGAACAGATATCAATGTCGCGGGGTCCTGTGAGATTCTTGTCCTCGCAGTTGCTGCCTCAGCCCGGCGAGGGGATCGCGATGAGCAAGCTCAGTGGCGTTGACGACTCAGGGAGCGTCGCTGGCTCCGAAGGTGCCACCGGGGCAGGCCCGGCCGGTCGGCGGCGTACGCCGGCGTGGAGGCACGCTCACCTCACTCCACAGCAGCGGGCCGCCAGGGGTAAGGATGCGCGCGCTCAGGCGCCCAGGTCGAGCCATGGGACCTGGGGACCAGCCGGGACCCGACCCGAGCCGATGTCGCTACTGCAGGAGCAGGCCGAGAGCCGGATCCCGGAGCTTGTCCCGATCCGGTATGGGCGGATGCTCGTCTCGCCGGGCACCTTCTACCGGGGTGCCGCCCTGATCATGGCTTCCGACCTCGCCGCGACCCCGCGGTCGGGAGTCACCGTTCAGCTGTGTGGTGATGCCCACCTGTCCAATTTCGGGTTGTTCGGCTCGCCCGAGCGCCAGCTCGTGTTCGACATCAACGACTTCGATGAGACCCTTCCCGGTCCGTGGGAGTGGGATGTGAAAAGGCTTGCCGCGAGCTTCGAGATCGCTGGCCGTGACCTTGGCTTCGCCCCATCGGATCGACGCGCGATCGTCAAGGCGGGTGTCGGCGAATACCGGGAAAGGATGCGGGAAGCCGCGAAGATGAGCACCCTTGACGCTTGGTATGCCCATCTGAACATCGACGAGGTCACCGCCTGGATCAGCGCCGAGGTGAGCGAGAAACGCCTCGGAAGAAGGCAGGAGAAGGAGGTCGGGCGGGACATCGCCAAGGCGCGGACCCGCGACAGCGTGCGGGTGTTCTCCAAGCGAACCGGCAAGGTGGATGGAGACCTGCGGATCGTTCGCGACCCGCCACTGATCATGCCGATCGAGGACCTGGTCCTGTCCCAGTCTGCGCGCCAGGAGACCGAGAAGAACATCAGCAGGCTGCTCGGGTCATACCGGCGCACGCTGGCGCACGAGCACCATCCGATCGAAGAGTTCAGCTATGTACACATGGCCCGCAAGGTGGTCGGCGTGGGCAGTGTCGGAACCCGGTGCTGGATCTTCCTGATGGAGGGCCGTGACCTGGACGATCCCCTGTTCCTGCAGGCAAAGGAGGCGCAGGCCTCGGTCCTGGAGCGGTTCGTCGCCGCGAGCGAGTACGCCAACCACGGCCAGCGCATCGTGGCCGGACAGCACCTGATGCAGGCCGCGACCGACATCTTTCTGGGTTGGCAGCGCGTCACCGACATCGACCACCAGACCCGCGACTACTACATACGGCAGTTCCACGACTGGAAGGGGTCTGTGCAGGTGGATACCTTGAGTGTGCCGGGGGCGACTCTGTACGCCCGGGTCTGTGGGACGGCCCTGGCTCGCGCGCATGCCCGATGGGGGGACCGGATCGCGATCGCCTCCTACCTGGGCCGAGGCGACTCCTTCGACCGGGCCATCGCAGACTTCTCCGCCAGCTACGCCGAGCAAAACGAGCAGGACTACGAAGCACTGGTCAAGGCCGTGAAATCGGGGCGGCTTCCCGCGCAGACCGGTTTGTAGGGACCATCCAGGCCGGCCGGCCCACAGGGCGCGACCACCTCCACCTGCTCGTGGTGGCGGTGGGCCGGGACTTGGGCCGGGAGTCCGGCTACTGTCTGGGGCGTCGTGTGGCCAAGGGCCCCTGTGCACGTTTCATCGACGATCCGCTGCGTGGATCTGGTCAGTGCAGGGCCGGCCGATGTAGGTGGGGCGGATCAGGCCGTCGCGGAAGCGCGCGCAGGGTCCTTGGTTTGTCCCTCCGACGCGATGGGCATTCAACCCTTCTACAACTCAGAAATCTGCTCGGCGAAGAGAGCATTCCCGTGACCAATCCTGCAGTACAACCGCGATCGACCCCGCAGCGCACCAGGCACAGCCCCGCCCATCGGCCGTTAACCAACACCCCTGTTGTCCTTCGCTGCCCGGACGTTTGTGCCCGGGCGGCACACCCGGCACCAAAGACGTGGGCGGTCCCTTCCGAGGTAGACCCTGCTGCTTGAACCTTTCTTGTCTGGTTTCCGTATTCAGTCTCAACGGGTATCCGGCCGGTTACCCGTTGCTAGGTCTCGGAGGTCTTCATGACACGAATATCGCGGACATCGATCCTCCTTACAGCGGGGGCAGTACTGCTCGGTACCGCGCTGCCCGCAGCTGCGGCAGCCACCCCGTTCCTCAACGCGTTGACCACGGTGAGCACGGTGAGCTCGACTGTTCCTGGCAACGGGGACATCAACCCCTACGGCGTTGCGGTGGTGGCCCACAGCACCGGGCATCTGCAAAGGGGGGCGGTGCTGGTCAGCAACTTCAATGCGGCCTCCAACAAGCAAGGAACCGGCACGACGATCATGCAGATCAGCCCAACCGGAAAAGCGTCACTGTTCGCCCAGGTCGACCCGGCGCACCTGCCAGGTCGCTGTCCAGGTGGTGTCGGTCTGACGACGGCCCTGTCCGTGCTGTCCTCGGGTTGGGTGATCGTCGGAAGCCTGCCGACCACTGACGGCACCGCGGCGACCGCAAAGGCCGGTTGCCTTCTGGTGCTAGACAGTCATGGACGGGTCCGCGAGACGATCGCGGACAAGAAGATCAACGGGCCCTGGGACATGACAGCGTCCGAACACGGCAACACCGCAGATCTGTTCGTGACCAATGTCCTGAACGGCACCGTGGCTGCCGGGGGCGCAAACGTCAACCGCGGCACGGTCGTGCGGATCCGGTTGCGTCTTCCTGACCACGGCCACCGTCTCCCGGTCGCATCCTCACCGGTCGTGATCGGATCCGGCTTCGCCGAACACAGCGACCCCGCCGCGTTGGTCGTCGGTCCGACCGGGCTCACCCTCGGCCGCCACGGCCAGACGCTGTACGTCGCCGACACCGCCTCCAACCGCATTGCCGCGATCCCGAACGCCTCCACACGCACCCGCACGGCGTTCACCGGCGCCAACCTCACCTCAGGGGGCCACCTGAACGGCCCCCTCGGCCTTGCCCTCGCCCCCAACGGGGACGTGCTCTCGGTGAACGCCGCTGACGGTCTGGCCGTCGAGACCACCCCAGCCGGAGCACAAGTCGCCAACAGGACCCTGGACGCGACCGGCATACCGCCCGGCGCTGGGACCCTGTTTGGCTTGGCCGTCACTGCCGACCGCACTGGCGTGTACTTCGTCGACGACGGCGACAACACCCTTAAGATCCTGCACTGAGCTCGAACACGCGACCCGGCGCGCCCTGAGAATGATGCTCAGGGCGCGCCCATCTCGGGCGTCACATCAGCTGGGTCATCTCGCCGACAGCCCTACTCACCTGGCCCTGTTCGCCTCAGAGTGCGGGGCTCGGTGGAAAAGCCGGACGAGCTGGGTGAGCCAGCGCGGCGTGGTTCGACCTGCAGCCTTGGCTGGGCTCGTGGTGCCACTGGGCTGACCGACTCAGTGACGTGGCCGGGTGCCAACCACCGGGCAGCGACTCCTGCCGCCTCGTCCGTGCCTGGAAGGCCGTCCGACTGACCAACCCGGCGTCCCAGGGCGGTCGACAAATAGGTTCCGGAGGCTGGCCATTTTGGGATGAGGCGGCACTCGGCAGCGGTCGGGAGCTACCAAAGGGACGGTGAGTAAAGCCAACACGCCCCGCTGAACGTTCCAGACAAGGCACCGAGCAGCGTCCGAATCGGCAGTCGCGACGGTCTGACGTTGCGAAGGTGTCGGTACCCGCCGGTGGCGTACCCATTCCTACGGGCGCGCTGCTGGGTTGAAAGTCGCTCGCGACACGACAGGGCGCCGACCCTCTTTGCAGGGGTCGGCTGCCCCGAGTCGACTCGATGCCCCCTTGCGTTGCATTCGCAGCGGTACGCCCACATCAACCTCTGAGCTCTTCGTAGAGCGCGACCGACAAGGTCGACCGGGGTGCCACCACAGGGTCAACCCGAAGGTGACGTCGCGTCGTGGTCACTTCCCTTCGCGCTGAGCGCCAAGGATCGCGGCCCGTTGTGCCTGCCAGGTCGGCAGGTCGACCTCTCCGCTGGCCAGCCGGCGGTCCAGGATCTCCAGGGGCGACTCACCCATGGGCCGGGTCGTCCCGGTGCTACTGCCGGACAGCAACCGCACGACCAGCCACGCGATCAGCCCCAGCACGATCAGCCAGAACACGCCCATGGCAAGCCACACGAACGGGCCCATACCGCGGCCATACCAACCCATCATCGTGAGTTCCTCCCTTTGATCTGCCCGGTTGTTCCTCACCGGCTACCCCCAGCGTTACGCCCAAAGTGCGGCGATGGCTAGCACCCTGCAAAAGAATAGGAAAACGGCCGGACCCCCGCCACTGCGCGCCCCACGCGGCAACGACACAGCGGGTATTGATGGATCTGAAGCCCCCCGCACGCGCCCTCGGCGGGTGTGTCGGGCCTTCCGGTGGGTAGATTCGATCTCGTGGTCGATCCCGAGGGAACTGATCTGGTCGTCCGCCGCGCCGATTTGGACGACGTCACGGCGATCGGCCAGATGCCCTATGACTTCAACCGTGAGTTCGACGAGCCTGCTCCCCACCCGCATCAGTTGGCCCAGCGCATAAGGCAGCTGCTGGGTGCCGGCGACACGACAGTTCTGCTGGGAGGTCGAGGCCCGGACGGCTTAGTGGCACTGCGGTTCCGCCCGGCGATCTGGAGCGACGCGCTCGAGTGCTACCTCGCGGGGCTGTATGTGGTCCCGACCCGACGTGTAGGTGTCTGGGACGGGCATGGATGGAGGCAGCGCTCGAACACGCCAGAGACCGCGGCGCTGATCACCTTGATCTCAGCACGAGCGAAGACGATGTTGGGCCCGCACCCTCTGCGAGAGTCTCGGCTTCCACAACCGCGAAGGGGGAGCTGACGGGCCCCTGACCTACTTCTACGAAAGAGAACTGCGCAGCTAGGACCTATCGTTGACCCGCCGGGCGTCTCGAGGGCAACGTTGGATCCAGCAACTCGTACCGCCCACAGCGCGGCGAACGCCTGTCACGGGGTCGGTTTCCCTATCGAACGAACCCAAATGCGGCCAGAAGAGGCCAGGGTCGCATTCCAAGCTGACCGTGCTCACAACGTGAGTCACCCTTCTGATGATGTTGTCGAGCCAAGATGGCGCCGACCCCTGGAAAATGTCACTGCGCGAGCATTCTCCTGAGCCAGCTCGAAGTATTGACATGGTTAGGGTCCCGTTTCTAGCGTTGAATGCGGCAACTAAGGGTGGCCTAATGCTGGAGCCCAGGTTTAGTGCCGTAAGGGACCTACCGACCGAGCAGAAGGAGTGTTGTTATGCCGAACCCAGGACAACCCACCATCCGCCAGGGCGATACCGGTGATGTGGTGCGGCGTCTGCAAAGAGCGTTGAGCCGGGGAAGTGACCGCGGACTGACTGTCGACGGAGTTTTCGGGTGGCAGACGGAGTCCGGAGTCGTGGAGCTTCAAAAGGCTGAGTCGTTGATGCCCGATGGTGTCGTCGGGCCCCTCACGTGGCAGGCACTGCCCGATGGTGGCCCGATGCCGCTCCTGGATCAGGGCTCTACCGGCGACGTCGTCCGACGCCTGCAGACGGTGCTCACCGTGGGTGCACCTGGTGAGTGGGGCACCACCCCGCAGGGCGTCGACGGCGACTTCGGTCCGAACACCCGCGCCTCCGTGGAGGCCTTCCAGCGGTGGGGCGCGGTCAGCGGAGACGGGGTCGTCGGCGACCAGACGTGGGAGGTTTCGTTGCATGCGGCGGGGGCCACGCTGGAGTCCGAGGTAGGCCTGAACTTCGTGATCGGCTAGGGACGGCTCGAACCCCTCAGTAGCCAGTGCTGCGCACAGACCGGTGGGTCACGGGCCCACCGGTCTGTGCGGCGGATCCGCCGGCCAGAGCGCGGGCTCATCCATCGCGCGCGTCCCCGTCAGAAACCCGGCGACGAGCCAGGCCGCGTCAGGGGTGGTATGCCAACCCGGGGGTTGGAACCATCGTGAGGCGGGCCACCACCGGGACCAACTGGGTTGGCCGCCACCCAGCCCAGCATGCAGCACCCCTTGGCAAGGTGGACCAGTCAGCTCACTGGGCACCAAGGCCAAGTACCCGAGCTCTCGATGCTGCCACGACGGACAGTGACCTGGCCGCGGTCGGGGCGCCCAACCAGCGCGCTCTGATGCCTGCACCGGCACTCCATGGCCCGTACGTCGCGCCGCTGGTCGAGCACCCCGGGACGTGGTGCCGGAGTGCGGCAGAGTCTGAACATCCTCCGGTGGGCTCATCCCCAATGGGTGATGGCGAGCCCGGACCCCGGTGGCAGGCTCGAGTGAATCCGTTCCGCCGAACGGATCGCACGGGGAGTCATGACCTCAGAAACCGCTGCGGAGCCCAGCGACCATGCGCGTCTTCTGACAGCCTCGAGCGTTAAGGAGTCACCTCGTGCTCATCTTGGCCATTCTTGTCCTCGGCCTCGCCGCCGGCTGGGTTTCAAACCTTCTGGTCGGTCGTGGCGAAAAGATGAGCTGGCCCAGCTGCTCGCAATCGGAATCGCGGGCTCGTTTATGGGCGGTCTGCTGGGAAGCCTGGTCTTCGGTGGCGGCTTCGCCATACACCCGAGCGGTCTCATCGGCTCCATCGTCGGTGCCACGCTCGTGCTCCTTGCGGTGCGGGCCATCTCGAAACGACCGTAACGTGAACCGTTGCCGCAAGCAGAGCCCCAGCGGGCACACGCGCAGGAGCTGTCTGAGCCCGGCTACTGCGTCCCATGGCGCGCCCTGGGACGCGAACAGAGACCCGCGCTGCTGCAAAAGCAGCGGGTCGTTGATGTCACGGCCCGCCGCGACCCACGGGTTCAGGGCGCCCATGGCGCCGACCCGCCAGCGCCCAGCGTCCGCATCGTCGGTGGCTCGGCGCCGCACACATAGGGGTGCGGGGCGACCAGCGCCGCCTGAAGCTGACTGACCTCGGCGGGCCCCGGCCCTGATGCGCCCAGTGCAGCCGCCACACCGTTCCACTTGTCGCCGCGTACCTTCCACGGATCGATGTCGAGGTTGCCGGTCCTGGCAACCGAGTCCGGCATTTGACCGACCCGTGAGAAGCCTCTCAGCAGCCGCGACGGGCGAGAATTGAGATGTGACCCACTGGGTGCTTCACGTCGACATGGACCAGTTCATCGCCGCCGTCGAGCTGCTGCGCCGTCCCGAACTCCGAGGCCGTCCAGTGGTCGTCGGCGGTGATGGCGACCCGACCAAGCGCGGCGTGGTCAGTACCGCGTCATATGAAGCCCGCGAATACGGCGTGCACTCCGGGATCCCGCTGCGGACCGCGGCCCGACGATGCCCCGAAGCGGTGTTCCTGGCCGTCGACCGGGAGCTCTACCAGGCTGCTTCGGCCAAGGTCATGGCAACACTTCACGAAGTCGAGGCCGTCGTCGAGGTAATCGGCTGGGACGAGGCATTCCTTGCTGTGCAGACCGACGACCCGGAGTCGTCGGCGCGTGAGATCCAGCAGCGCATCCGTTCAGCCACCGACCTGGACTGCAGCGTGGGCATCGGCCAGAACAAGCTGCAGGCCAAAATGGCCACGGGGTTCGCCAAGCCAGCCGGCGTCTTCCGGCTGACCCACGCCTCATGGTTGGCATTGCTCGGCGAGCGGCCGACTGATGTGCTGTGGGGTATCGGCTCTAAGACTGCCAAGCGTCTGAGCGGGATGGGCATCTCCACGGTTCTCGAGCTCGCACGGGCCGATCCACAGGCTCTCGCCGCAGCGGTCGGCCCCACGACCGGTCCTTGGCTGGTTCGGCTCGCACAGGGTCGGGACAGCGCCACGGTGACGAGCGCGCCCCACACTGCCCGCTCAACCAGCCGTGAGACCACGTTCCAGCAGGACCTCGAGGACTGGGACCGCGTACGCCACGAGATCAGCGTCCTCGTTGGGCACGTCGCTGAAGATGTCGCAGATCGGCAGCGTCGCGCCGTGCGCGTCGTCGTGAAGGTGCGCTACGCACCGTTCGTCACCCTCACGCACGGCCGCGTGCTGACAGCGCCTTCAGCGGATGTGGAGGCAATCGAGCAGGCCGCTCTGGCCGCGCTGGACGCATTCAGCTCACGACGACCAGTGCGGTTGCTGGGTGTTCGAGCAGAGCTCGAGAGCTAGATCGAGGCCGAACGCCCGGATCTGGCTCCCCTCGATGTCAAGAGGCTGGCTGTTGAGCTGGAGGAGGTCGGAGCCTTTCGAGATACGGGTCGCGGCGCGTCGGTCGTACAGCGTTCGCCGTCATCGGCTCGCCGGGATTCGCTCCCGGCCAGGGTGGGGTCGCCGACGGGGCCGGTCAGTCCTGGGACCGGGACCAGCAGGGCATGCTGCGCCAGTCCGCGGCCTGCCGGGCCTGCGGCGACCGCACGACGGCGCTGCGTCCGATCGCGGTGCCGACCCTCGTGATGCACGGAGCCGACGACGCAGTGTGCAACCTTTCCGGTGGGCAGGCCATCGCAGCCGCTATCCACGGCACCGAGCTCGTGGTGTTCCCGGGAATGGGCCACAGCCTGCCGCGCGAGCTGTGCCCAGACATGGCCTGGCTCATGACGAGCGAGCCGGCGCTGACCAACCACAGCCGCTCAGATCAACCGCTCACCGACGTTCATCCTTCGAGCATGGTCGTCCCGTCGGTGGCAGACTGCCGTTCCGAGGCCGCTGCCTGCACCGCCGCTCGCGTGAGTGCCTGGCAGGTGTTCGCGAGCTGCCATGGACCTGAGGCTGACTTGAACGCCTGACAGCCCCAGTCTGGGTTGAGGTGTGAGCCGTCAGATCACTGCACACTCCGGCGGAGCTTCTCCTCATGTTCCACCCGTCACGTCACCAACGTCTGTGGTCACAACCGCTAGGGTGCCGTGATGACCGACCTGCTTCTCAACCCAAGGACCTACCAACCCTTCGACCTCGACCCCGAGGCACGACGCCTCCTGCGCGCGACGATCGAGTGGTTTGAGGCACGCGGCAAGACAGAGCTCAAACGCGTCCACCACGAGCGCGAGTGGTACGGCGACTTCTTGGACTTCATGGCGTCACAGAAGGCTTTCGCCACGCTCCTCACGCCGGGGTCCCAGGGTGGCCGCTGGGACACGGCACGCATCTGCGCCTTCGGCGAGCTCCTGGCGTTCTACGGCCTCGACTACTGGTACGCCTGGCAGGTCACCATCCTGGGTCTCGGCCCGGTCTGGCAGAGCGACAACGAGGCCGCGACGGCTCGCGCCGCGCAGATCCTCCGAGGCGGCGGCGTGTTCGCGTTCGGGCTGTCAGAGAAGGCGCACGGCGCCGACATCTACACCACGGACATGGTCCTGACCCCCGACGCCAAGGGCTTTCGCGCGAACGGCAGCAAGTACTACATCGGCAACGGCAACGTGGCCGGTATGGTCTCGGTCTTCGGCCGCATGGCCGGCGTCGAGGGCCCCGACGGCTACGTCTTCTTCGCCGTGGACAGCCAACACCCGTCGTACGAGCTGGTGAAGAACGTCGTGTCGGCGCAGATGTACGTCAGCGAGTTCAGCCTCCACGACTACCCCGTGACTGCCGCGGACGTCCTACACACCGGGCCTGCCGCCTTCGACGCCGCACTCAACACGGTCAACATCGGCAAGTTCAACCTCGGTTTCGCCTCCATCGGGATCTGCGAGCATTCCTTCTACGAGGCCATAACGCACGCAGACAACCGCATCCTGTACGGCAAGCGGGTCACCGACTTCCCCCACGTGCGCCAGGGGCTGACCGATGCCTACGCGCGACTGGTCGCCATGAAGCTGTTCGGCGAAAGGGCGATCGACTACGTCCGCTCCGCCTCCGCCGACGATCGACGCTACCTCCTGTTCAACCCGGTCATGAAGATGAAGGTGACGACCGAGGGCGAGCGGGTCATCGACGGGCTCTGGGACGTGGTGGCCGCCAAGGGCTTCGAGAAGGACACCTACTTCGAACAGGCGGCGATGGACATCCGTGCGCTGCCCAAGCTTGAGGGCACGGTGCATGTCAATATGGCCCTGGTCCTGAAGTTCCTGCCCAGCTACCTGCTGCAGCCGACGACGCTGCCCGAGGTGCCGACCCGCCGCGATGGCGCGGACGACGCGTTCCTGTTCCGCCAAGGACCTGCCAGGGGTCTGGGGAAGGTCCGGTTTGCGGACTGGCGCTCCTCGTTTGACGCATTCGCGGACGTTCCGAACGTCGCCGTGTTCCGTGAGCAGGCCGAGGGCCTGGTCGACCTCGTTACGAACGCCGGGCCCGACTCGGAACAGGCCAAGGACCTGGACCTTCTCCTAGCGCTCGGCGAGCTGTTCACCCTTGTCGTCTATGGCCAGCTCATCCTCGAGCAGGCTTCGTTGGCGGCCCTGGACCCCGACGTGCTGGACCAGGTCTTCGACGTGCTCGTTCGTGACTTCTCGGCCTATGCCGTCGACTTGTACGGCAAGGCCTCATCGACCAAGGCGCAACAGCTTTGGGCGCTGGAGCACGTCCGCAAGCCGGCAGCCGGCCCAGGTCGCTACACCAGGGTCTGGCAGCAGGTCCGCGACCTGGCGGGCGCCTACGAGATGCGCCCGTAGCGCATGTCTTGGCACCGTTGTTGACAGGTACCGATCGGCTCACCAGCAGGCCGGCCACGACGAGGCAAGACGCAACCCGCCACAGATATGCGCTCGGGTCACGGGCAGTAGGTTTGGGCCACTTGGGGGGGCGACATGGTCCCCATCAGGGCGGCCCCTGGCCTCAACGCGCCCCTGGCTTGGTGGGCTCACGGCTCAACGGTGCCGGCTGCGGTCGCGTGGCGTCGGCGGCGACCCGAGCTGACCATGCGAGGGCCATCAGCAGCCCCAGGCACCACAGCACGGCGACCGCCAGCATCGAGTACGCGGCTGCCACGCCAGTGTTGAGTTCGCGAGCGCGAATCACCAGCCCAGCAGCATCTCGCAGCGTTGCGAGGACGATGCCCCACCTACGTAGCCGCCTCAAGCGGGCGGCCAGTACCGCCGTAGTGACGACCAGGGCTGCTCCCAGGCCCGCTAGCCCCAGTCGCAGGTCCTGCCAGCCAGGGGTGAGGGTCACTGCCGGTTAGCTGCCAGATCGGCCAGCCTATGCACCGGGCATACGAGTGTGGTCCTGCCGCGAATATGCCGGTCACGTGCGACACGACGAGCCCGGTCAGGATCACGGCTGCCAGCCGCTTTACCTGCACCGGCTGCAATTCAGTTTTCGACGGCGATGAGGAGTCGGGTCCACGGGCGCCCACCCTCACGGCGGGTACGCCCATCGCCGTCTTGGCGGTCAGGGCGCAGAACAGATCCACGGCACCCAGCCACGTCGCTGGGCCGCTCAACACCACTAGTCTGCCGAAGCCACCAGCGCCACGAGCGCAGACGAGCGCCACACGGGCAGGATCCGCACCCAGCGGTCGGGCCCGGGCAGGCGCCTGGACACCACTGCGGCGGCCAGCACCAGGGTGCCGGCGGCCATCGCGACCACGGGGGTGGGTGAACTCAGTGAGCGGGCTCAGCTGCCACTGCGGCGCAGTCTGCTCTGGACGACATCCCGGCCAGGTAGGGCAGCGGTCCCCCGACCCGGTGGCACACACGACCGCCCCCATTGCCACGGCCAAGAATGTGAACAGCGCCGCGAGGGGCAGAACGCCGTCAGGGCAGCCGTCCACGAAGGGGAAGCGTTTCTTGGCATGGAGCATGTCCTGGCCATCGACAGCGGGCTGCGGGTGCCGGCCCGACACATTACGAATCCGGTAGGGCCCGTTCGTACCACCCCCAACCCCTGGTATCGGGGGACCAAGCCATGGCTACTGGGCGATGTTCATGATCGGCCTGAGCGCCGGACCTCGGGCTCCGCCAGCTGACCGCGTCCTGCCGGAGGCCCACCTGCCGACATCATCGCCAGGAGAGAAGCGGGACCTTCGTCGACAGTCAACGACCGGCGCGACCCGACCTCGTAGCACGGGGTGCTTCTGCACCGGCTGGGCAGGACACCAAGCGGGCCGTGCCGACTCGCCCAGGAGCGTGTCCCCGGATGCATCGCTCTACAGGTTCCTGTCAGCCTCAGTGGTGGTCGGGCCGCGGCAGGGGCCAACGGGCCTGACGCCTGCTCCGGGGTTCACCAGGCTGTCGGTCCATGCAAGGTGCTCTCAGTACCCGACTACTTCGAGGTTCCATGCCCTGGGGCAGTGTTGAGATGCGGGCGGTACCCAAAGATTCCAGTACTCCGGCCCGGCGCCTGAGGGCGCGACGCGGCACCCGTGGCAGAGCACGACCCCATCCGGGCCGGCCATCGGGCAACCGCCCTGAACCGTCGGTCCATAACAGTGGTCGATGACCTCATCGGTGATGGGGTTCAAGATGTCTACCACGCCATCCTCGTACATGGCGATCCCCTCCCTGAGCGCGACTCCTGATGATCTTCTTTCAGAAGAAGGCAGAACAGCAGTCGGCACAAGGGACCTACGGCCCGTGGTTTCCTGCCGAGTGAGACTCGCCCCCTCGAACAGGGCCAGCACACTGCGGCAACAAGCTGGCACAGGTATGAGGTTGCTCGAGCTCAAGCCGCAGCCAATCCCCGCACGAAGCCACGTGGAAAGCGCCGTGCATGAGGGTAGGCGTCGTCATGGCGCGCCTGCCGACCGCAGTACGGCTTTGCAGTTGTCCCGGCCGACTAGCGCGCCTCGACGCCGTCCAGCGCATTCACCGATCGCCCTTCCACGAAGCGCTAGATGGTCGAGCCCCAGCTTTCGGACTCAGACCTTAGTGATGAGATTCACCCCCCATGCGAGGTCGTTGGCGCAGACGTTGGCCGGGCAGCACTGGGAGGGGCTATGCCAACCTCTGACGGCCCGGTGTCCACCATGCCGGCGACGAGCTCCTCATCTCCGCAGTCTCGGACCCTGGTCCGGGCCGTGATCAGTGCATGGCTTTGCACGTCGCCGGGATGGGGCTCGGGCGTGGCCCGGGCCTGCCTGCCTACCTGCCTTAGTGGGCCTGCCTGCCGGATAGGGAACCGGCAGGCAGCGGTCAGCGGGTGTCCGGAAACGATCGGCAGAACGGAATTCAACAGAAGCCGCTGAACCGTTGCTGTTGCCCACCCGGGTCGTTCAGGCGGTCCCCCGCCTGGCTATGGTCGCATCTGGACGGGGACAGAATGCCACCGTCTCGAAGCCCCTCCAGAAATCACCGTCGGTAGCCCTCTACGGCAGGTCCGACCAACAATTCCCGCAGCGACCACTGGTCAGCTCGTGGAGTTGGCCACGTCATCGTTCAAGGGTTTCGATCAACTTTGCGTTTCTGTCCTCCCGTGGGAATCTGCGCAGCCTCTCCTCTGTTGTCGGCTGCGCCGAGTCTCGACGTGGTAAGTGACCTGAAAGGACATCACATGACCGTTACCGATGAGCTCCTCCAGAACGCCGGCGCCTACGCCGCCAGCTTTGACAAGGGCCATTTGCCCATGCCACCTGCGCGGCATCTGGCGATAGTCGCCTGCATGGATGCACGGTTGAACCCCTACGGACTGCTCGGCCTGAGCGAGGGCGACGCCCACGTGATTCGCAACGCTGGCGGAGTCGTCACCGAGGACGAGATTCGGTCCCTGGTCATCAGTCAGCGACTCCTTGGGACCCGGGAGATCATCCTCATCCACCACACTGACTGCGGCATGCTCACCTTCACCGACGACGAGTTCAAAGCCCAGATCGAGGCCGACACCGGCCTGCGACCCGGATGGGCACCAGAGTCCTTTCGAGACCCAGCCGCGGATGTGAAACAGTCTCTGGCGCGCATCGCGGCGAACCCATTCATTCCGCACAAGGGCCAGGTGCGCGGTTTCGTCTACTCGGTGACCGACGGGTCGCTCACCGAGGTCACCTGAGGACCGACTCGTGCCTCAGTCCCTGTCAGTGGCATCGGCCAAAGGCGGGCCGTCGACGGGGCAGTATCGCCGCATTGGCTTCGCCTCACGAGGCGGGTGGTCGGGGGCTAGACGGGGTGCAGGCGCTGGGGCGCGGACGAAGACCGCGGCGAGCAGCCCTCCCGTGAGCAGGAGGGCGACGCATACCCACATCACTGTGCGGAACGCGGGTTCAAGGACCCTCGGATCGGTGTAGCTGTGTCCGCTCAGCCCAGCAACCAGGGGCAGCACAGCCACGGCCAGCAGCCCCGCGATCCGGGCCACGGCATTGTTGACCCCGCTGGCGAGACCTGATTGGCTTCCGGATACAGCCGCAAGCGCCGTAGCGGTCAGTGGGGCTACGGTCAGCGCCAGCCCGCAGCCGAACGTGGATACGGGTACCACCACGTCGGGGAAGTACGACGAGCCCGAGGTGATGCGGGTCAGGCCTGCGACACCCACGGCCGCCAGAATCGGACCGACTGTCATCGGTGTGCGCGGTCCGATGCGCTGGCTCAGACCTCCGGCACGTGCCGAGAAGGCCAACATGATCAGAGTCACGGGAAGGAGCGAGATGCCCGCTTCCAAGGGGGTGAACCCCACCACGACCTGGAGGGTCAGGACCAGCCAGAAGAAGATTCCACCCAGCGCCGCATAAACCGCAAAGGTCACCGCATTGGTGCCGCTGAATACCCGGGAGGCGAACATCCCCAACGGCAGCATGGGGTCCGCGATGTTTGCCTCCCAGACAATGAAGCCAACAATCGCGACGACACCGGCTAGCAGCGAACCCCAGACCACACGTGCGGTGATCCCTTCCGTCGGCCAGGCGATCAGCCCGTAGGTCAATGTCGCCAGCCCTACGGCTGCCAGCCCTGCCCCCGTGACGTCGGTGTGATGGGCCGCAGCGGGGTCGTGCGACTCAGGGACATGGCTGTGCGCGACGGCCACGACCGTGGCAGCGACTGGGACGTTGATCAGGAAGATCCAGCGCCAGGAGGCGACCCCGATGATCCACCCTCCGATGAACGGACCTGTGGCGCCAGCGATGCCACCGAGCCCGGACCAGGCGCCAATGGCGCGTGCACGGTCATCAGAGCGGAAGGAAGCCTGAATGATCGCAAGGCTGCCCGGGGTCAGCAGGGCTCCACCAACGCCCTGCAACGCGCGCGAGGCCACCAACGTCTGTATGTTCGGCGCCAGCCCGCACAGCATCGACGCCAGCGCGAACCAGAGCACACCGACGATGAACACGCGGCGTCTGCCAAGGCGATCCCCCAGGGAACCACCCAGCAAGATGAGGCAAGCCAACGTCAGGGTGTAGGCGTTGACGGTCCAGGTCAGTCCGGCAAGTCCGGCGTTGAGATCCTTGCCTATCGAGGGCAGGGCGATGTTGACCACCGTCGCGTCGACGAACGAGAGGCTGGAGCCAAGGACCGTTGCCACGAGCACCCAGCGCGCCGCCGGCTCACCATAGGCAAGCGACGGTGTATCAGCTGTTGCACCACTGCCCATGGCTCAGTCTCCCCATCACTCACGCCCCATGGCAATGACGGTGGTTCTGGGGTGCACGTGCCTGGTCGTCAGGGCGACCCCGACAATCACGTCGTTCGCCAAGTCACAGAAGCGAGGTGGTACGTGGTTAGACCACGGTGGGGAGAGCTATGAACCAGCACCAGGGGTCTTCCGTCGATGCTCCCATGAGGATCCTGCATTCGCCCATCGGCTACGTTCCCACGTGTCGCGGCGACGACAGGAAATTGCTGGCGACTGGGTTGGTCACAGGATCGAATTCGGGTGAAGCAAAGTCTTGGTCGGCGCAGTCGGCCAAGAACGTGCGCAGCCTGGGGCGAACCGTCCACGGTCTGGGAGCCTGCGGAACCGCCTAGCCTGTGGGTATGCGGGTGCAGCGATCTGGGAGGGTCCTGGATGGCTGACGCCGAAGACGTACGCCGCCTCGCTCTGGCCCTGCCTGGCGTGGCGGAGATCGAGAGCGACGGCTTCGACTTCCGGGTGGCCGACAAGGGGTTTGTCTGGTCCTACCCCGAGCGCAGACCGGGCAAGCCGCGGCTGATCCGGACCGACATCGCGGTGCTGTTCGTGGGTGACGAGGCCGAGAAACAAGCTCTCCTGCTCGGCGAGCCCGAGGTCTTCTTCACCACGCCAAGCTTCGACGGCTGGCCGCTGGTGATGCTGCGACTGGCGGAGGTAGACGTCCAGCGCCTCGGGGAGCTGGTGACAGATGCATGGCGGATGCGTGGCCCGGACGTGCTCGCCGGTTGATTTCGTCTGGCGGCTCGCCCCTTCCGAGCCACCCAAAGCCCCGTCACGCTCACACTCACACCGATGACGAGGGCGCCCTGAATCAATGCACTCCAGAAGTTCTGGATGCAGGAGCAACCCTAGAAAAACGAAGATGACCACGCCGACCGAAGTACGCAGGAAGCAAACCCCGCCACGGGTGGTCGGTCCTGGGGACTTTCCGGCCATCCGCCGACCGCACCGGGTTGTCCGCCAGCCGCCATGCTCGGGGGTGCTCGGCCCTGGTGACAACCACGGAGCCGACTCTTTCCCCACTGGCATCACGGGCCGCAAGACCTTGAGATGGATACTTCGCCGGCCCCCTTTGCCCCTAGGGATGTTGGGGTGACGGGCCTCGGTCTGGCCGGTGCCGACCAACGACGGTGGCCCTCTGGTGACCGGAGATCGGCGGCGGCGGGTGTGAGGCGGACTCGATGCGCCGGGTCAAAATGTTCGAGATCGTCAGGCCTGATCGCGCGACGTGCTCAGGGTTTGTCCAAGCCGCGCTCGCCATGGTCGATCGATGAGATTCCTGGACCCTGCTCTCCCAAAATGGGACAGGTCACACCGTCATCCAAGGGTCACCCTTGAAGTGCACACACCGAGCCCTACGAGCCCAACAAGAGCCCAGTGTCTGCAAGAAGGTTCGCGGGACGCGAAGCTTGACGTCTGTGGAGCGGGCGCTCGGGTCATTTCCGAGTGCTGAGTCCGAGACCTTCTGGTGCCCCATGAGCACCCCAACGAGCCCATGGGCATTGGGCGCAGGAGAACGGAGAGGAACGAGTCGGGTGAGGTCGCAGAGCTGTGCCTCTTCAATGACTTGGTGGACCCCGGGGTCTATCATTTCGGCCCCGCTGACCAGAAATGGCCAACCACAAGGAGGCGTCACATGACAACGGTCGCTCTGACGACGGCTGATCGCTGCGATCGGTGCGGCGCCCAGGCCTACGTGTTGCTGAGCGTGTTCGTCCCGGACAGCGGGGACCGCGAGCTGTGCTTGTGCGCCCACGACTTCCGGCAGCACGAGCGCCAGCTCGTGCATTCCGGGGTGCGAGTCATCCTCGACCAACGACGCCAACTACACAAGGAAGCCAGCCACGCCTGACCTCACCAGGCTCGCGGTCGACCTGCGCCGGCACGCCCGCGCCCTGGCTAGTGGCGGCACGCTGCCATCCCTGCAGTACGTCACGAGGGGCAGCACCGGCGGCGCGGTTGTGTGGACCTGGGACATGTGCCACTCAGAGAGCCTTGGCATTTCTCCAGTTCCGTGCACCGTTGGCCGTTCGTCTGACGGCTGACCAGCACGACTGCGTTCGGAGCTGAGGGTACCGAGGCACCGTTCGCGGTGATGACCCTGTTCTCACAGCCGGTCGCGCTTTGCCTGCGCACCATAAGTGATCAGCGCTCGCACGTGCTCCCCGTTATCGCCCCGTCCTCCCGCGACACAGCACGAGCGGGTGCCAGCCTCGCGGCTACCTGGGGCGCTTTTCCCAGATCGAGACATGCTGACGGCTCTCGCTGGTGAACGGTTCCCGCCCCCACCCCGCCCATCGGTCACGCAGTTGTAGTCCTGCAAGCTGCGCCATGAGGTCGAGCTCGGCTGGCCAAACATATCGGAAGGGAACCGAGCTGTACTCCCCACGGTCGTTGACGACCTCGACGTAGTTTGAGCTCATCGCCTGCGTGGCGACGTCGTAGACATCGAACGCCCACTTCGTCGAGCTCACGTGGAACGGTACGACGGTCTGCCCGGGTGGGAGCCTGCGCAGATCTGGGATTCCGACCTCGATGACGAAACAGCCATCGGACTCAAGGTGCGCTGCGACGTTGCGGAAGCACGCGACCTGGGCTGCCTGAGTTGTGAGATTCATGATCGTATTGAAAACCAAGTACGCGACGGAGAACGTCCCATCCACTCTCGTCGTCGCGAAGTCGCCGATCGTGACAGCGATGGCGTCACCACCAGGCTTGGCACGCAGCCGAGCGACCATGGCGCGCGACAGCTCGATGCCGTGAACCGGAATGCCGCGGCGCGCCAGAGGTAACGCGATGCGCCCAGTCCCGATGCCCAGCTCTAGGGCGCGGCCGCTGCCCGCGAGATCCGCGAGCACACCGACCACGGGGTCCAAGACACCTGGCGCGAACATATCCACGGCCGACTCGTCGTAGGACGCGGCGACCCGTTCTCCAAAATGGCCGTCCTCGTCTTCCATAGACGGACCGTACTCCCAAGACCTCTGCTGCAGCCGGACACGCACCGCTCGGCATGACAAGGTGTCCGGGCGGGACTGTCAAGGAGATCCTGGTGCTGGGTCGGTGTCCGCGCCTGCCAACAGAAAGGCGCTTCGGCGCTGGTCTATCCGGCAGGACCGTGCCAGCGCGGGTCCCTGCCCAAGAAAGCGACGAGACGATCGACGGGTCCAGCGGCCTCCGACACGTCAACTTCATACCCGAAAGACTTACCGGGCCCGCGATACTCCGGCTGAAGCATCGCCCTGCCCGTGGCGAGTGCCAGGTCCGCCGCGGCGGGCTGGAACCTCACCGACGACCCGATCGCAGTTGCCAGGTCCCAACCATGCACCAGGAACTCCATGATGAGGAACCCGAGGGGAAGCTTCCGCGGCTGCTCCCCGCCCTCTCGGTAAGCGCCCATGATCGTTTGTGCCGCTTGATGAAACTCCGTGGCCGGGTTAGCTCCGACGCGGTAGTCGTTCGGAACTCCCGTGACGGAACGACCACTGAGTCTTGCGGCGAAACTGTTGGCCCACCCGACCAGGTGGTCAACGATGCGAGCGACGTCAAACTCGGGGCATGGCGTAGGCAGGTGTTCTTGACCTGGCGTGACAGATGCGATGGTGGCCTCCGTCTCGTCAAGGACGGATTCCAAGAGATCTATCTCGGACGGACTCATGGGCAGACGCTACCTCGTTCAAGCAGGTGACGCGTCGACCCGACGCGCAACGAGGGAGCGCCCAAGCCGAGTACCGGATGCCGTCACGAGATGGGGGCTCAACGGACATATCGGGGCGGTTGAAGTGGCCTCTGACAGACAGACCGCGAGGGTTGGCTGTCCGTGCTGGAATTCTCGGGCTCGGCGTCGTGATCCAACTCGTGGGGGCCGCCCTTGATCGCGATACACCAGCCGCTATTTCCTTCGTCATCCTCCTGGTCCTTCTGGCCACACTCGTTTGTCGTTTCGAGGCGGAGAACTGATGCCTGATCGTGGTCGCTGCCCGCCAGGGGCGTCGCGACACTGCCGCGCGGTTCTGGGTGTCCAGACGTGTCACACCGCAGCAGCGCTTCTTACTGGGTGTGTCCTTATTCAGGACTCACCGGCTTCCCTTGACCACCCACCCTTGTGGGGAGGGCGGTCCTTGGTTGCCTTCCAGCCGCCGCCCGGCCTTGCGGGTGGTCTTGTGCTGGTTCCG
>OBLW0100000881.1_pt1 | contig 25843 bp, 16 predicted proteins | sample 1520161 | NCBI WGS metagenome assembly OBLW01 (sample SAMEA3539309, study PRJEB22396) | soil metagenome | biome: tundra; feature: field; material: soil | place: USA | collected 2010-05 | depth 0.15 m | reverse complement strand
CCCCCTTTGGCACTGGGGCAGTCGGGGACCGGGTCGAAATCGGCCGTGCGGAGACTGCCCCAAAAGAAGCAATGCCGCTGTTTTTGCCGCTCAAAATGCCGTTTTTTTTTCCGCTCCCGAGCGGCAACGCCGGCATCTTGCCCGGACGGTGCGTGCGGAAGGGTGGACGTGCTACAGCGTAAATATATGATAATAAACATATTTTTCCCTGAAGGCAGTCGACCAGGCAGGATGTTGGGAACTTGAGAGTGAGCGCTCATTGCGTGCAAGAATTCCAGCCAAACAGAACAAACCCGGTGACCAGGAACCGCATCGCTGCAAGAAGCAGCAGCGATACTTCGCGCACTTCCAAACGGATGGTGAGAAATATGGATACTCACGCAAAGCGGATTATCGCGAAGGCCAGCAGAGTCTTCCAGGCCGGGTGGCGGCTCATGGATTCCTTGGCAGGCTCGTGTCGGCACTCTAAAGAGATTTCCGGCTGACCTGATCTCGAGCGCGCTCTGGAGGCGGCTTCGGAGCCAGCAGATTTTCTGGGCGATCGCGCTCCTTTGATCTTGCCCTGCCCGGCTTGCCGGTGGCTTCCTGCACGCGTGCCAGTAGTGTGCCGCGCGGGATTGCCGTTGACTGACGCACAACCAGGCAAGTGGGAATGTGCCACTCCCTCTGGGCTGCTCTGGGGTGATCGGGCTCAATACCCGCGCGGAGCGCCTGCACTGCGGCGGCAGCCAAATTCTTGCATGACACCTGCACCGTGGTCAGCGGCGGCAGCACAAATTGCGCCAGATGAATGTCGTCGAACCCCACCACGGAAATATCTGCGGGCACCCTGTAGGGGGTCTCGTAAAGCCCATGAAGAACGCCAATGGCGGTCATATCGTTGGAGCAGACAACGGCCGTGGGCAGTTCCCCATGCGAGACGATGCGCTCGATGGCCGCCATGCCGCCTTCCATTGTGTGGTCACCTTCAATAATGTGCCCGGCCGGCACTTTCAATCCTAGTTCAGCCATGGAAGTGAGAAATGCGTCGCGCCGAGCGATCGCCGAGGGCAGGTACAGCGGTCCGGTGATAAACGCAATAGCGCGATGGCCGAGATCGGCCAGGTGCTGCACGGCCGTGCGAATCCCTTCGCCCTTGTTTACCTTTAGAATGCGAGTATTTGGCAAATTGGGTCCCGCATCTACAAATACCAGGGGATAGTCGCTCTCCACCAGTTTCTTGGCATCGTCTCCTTCAACGCCGAAGGTCATGATGGCGACGCCGTCGACATTGCGCTGAAGCATGCGGCGAATCAACGAACCTGTGCGCACGGGATCGTAGTACGTAGAACCGATCAAGACTTCGTAGCCCTGCTCCACGGCCAAAATTTCGAACTCCTTTACCAACTCAGGGAAAAATGGATTCGTGATATCCGAGACAATCAGGCCCAACATGCGGCTGCGGCCCGACACCAGCGAACGGGCCTGCGGATTTGGCACGTAGCCCACTTCCGCGACGGCCTTCCACACGCGTTTGGCCAGTTTGGGTTCGACGCTGGTGATGCCGTTGACCGCTCGCGACACGGTCGAGATGGAGACACCGGCTCGCTTGGCCACATCGCGGATGCTGACGGTTACGCGACGACGGTTTGAGGATTTCTTCGCAGGTTTCTTTCTAGAGGCGTTCATAGGCAAGGAGATTGTACTCTTTTCTGAGTGTTTCTCAACCTGGATTGCCCCAAATCGACGTACAGAGGCCGGGATTTTAGTGATTTGCAGGCAAGCGGTCACCGTGCGCGGCCAGCAAAAGTCGGTAAATTCGCAGGATTTAGGCAAGCGTTTGCCGGAATCAGAAGGAACACTCTGCGCGAACGTTCAACAGCAATTCGATTCATTGCCGCTGCTGGCTGGGTGGCGTATTGCTACAGCAGATCTACTGCCTTAGAGATGTGCTTGCCCGCCGGCCAGGACTTCAAGCCCGTACCGGAAAAGCGGCGGTACACGAGATTTGCGGAGTGGACGGCCACTCTCCAACGGTATGACGGAGGAGAGGCTGGGGATAAGCGAGATAGGCGGTGGTACGGCTATTTTCTGGACTGAACTGGAACTTTGGGCCGGAGAAGGACGGAGTACTCAACGGAACAACCTGCGATACCTCTGTGCTAAACTCCGTATCCATATGCGAAACCTACTCTTCACTTTGCCAATTCTGATGTCCTTCCTTTGTCTTGAAACTGCTGTGCTTTCCGCGCAGACAACCGGCGCGCCGCATCTGGAAAAACGGGGCGCGGCCACACAGTTGATCCTGGACGGGAAGCCGTTCCTGATGCTGTCGGGCGAGTTGCATAACTCGTCGTCATCGAACCTGGAATACATGAAGCCGATCTGGCCGAGGCTCAAAGCCATGAGCCTGAACTCGGTTGTGACACCGCTGAGTTGGGAACTGATTGAGCCGAAGGAAGGAAGCTACGACTTTGCGCTGGTGGACGGACTGATTGAACAGGCGCGAGATTCGCAGCAGAAGATTGTGTTTCTATGGCTGGCGTCGTGGAAGAACGGCCTGTCAAGTTATGAGCCGGTGTGGGTAAAGCAGGATACAAAACGGTTTCCGCGGATGGTGTTGCACTCGAACCCGGTGGAGATTCTGAGTCCGCAGGGAGCGGCCACCGAGGAGGCGGACGCACGTGCATTTGCGGCGTTGATGAAACACATCAAGGTTGCGGACGGTAGCGAGCACACCGTGGTGATGATGCAAATCGAAAACGAGGTCGGCGTTCTAGGCGACTCGCGCGATCACTCGGAGGCTGCAAACAAGGCCTTTGCGAGCGCGGTTCCGGCGGAGTTGACCGCGTACCTCAAGGCGCATCGGGAGACGCTCTATCCGGACTTGAAGGACTGGTGGGACGCGAACGGGAACAAGACGGCAGGCACATGGACGGAGGTGTTTGGAGATTCCGAGCGCGCCGACGAGATCTTCATGGCGTGGCATTATGCGCGTTACATTCACGCGGTGGCCAAGGCTGGCAAAGCGGAGTACGACATTCCGATGTATGCGAACACGTGGCTGATGGGTGATACAACACCGCCGGGAGAATACCCGAGCGGGGGGGCGGAGCCACGGGTTATGGATGTGTGGCGGGCCGCCGGGCCGGGGCTGGATTTCTACTCGCCGGATATCTATGCACCGAATTTTACAGAGTGGTCCAGGCGCTATCATCGCGACGGGAATCCGTTGTATGTGCCGGAGACGCGGGGCGGCGAGTTGGGAGCCGCGAACGTTTTCTATGCCCTGGGTGAAGAGGCTGGGCTTGGGTTTTCGGCGTGGGCGATTGACTCAGAAGCAAGCGACACTAATCCTCTGGGACAGAGCTACAAAGCGATTGCGGGTGTTGCGCCGCTGCTGGCCGAAGCCCAGAGCAAGGGCGATGTGCATGGGTTTCTGCTGGACAACAATCGGCGCACGGCGAACTTTACGATGAACGGCGTGACGCTGCATCTGTCGCTTGATAAGAGTTTCGGCTCGGCGGCGACGAGCGCGTTCGGGCTCATCATGGCCACGGGCAAGAACGAGTTTGTGGGCGTGGGCAAGGGGTTCCGGGTGACGTTTGTGGCGCGGGCGGACGGTGGCCAGCAGGTGGGTATTGCTGGTGTGGACGAAGGGACCTACGAGGATGGAAAGTGGGTTGCGGGGCGGCGGCTGAACGGGGATGAGAACGAGCAGGGCGTTGCCTGGCGGTTCGATTCCAAACAGGTGAGGACGGAAAAGGTCGAGCTGTATCGGTTTTAGTACAGGCTTCCGAAGCTCTCATGCCGTGCTTGAACGTCACTCCGATCGTTGCACACACAACGTAGCGCTCGGTCGTTTCCATCCTAAGAACCGAGCGCACTTCAGCGGCTTCAAATCACTGCATTGCCATGCTATGTGGTTTGAGTAGACTGCATTTCTGGTTTCTTGAGGAATTTGCAGACAACGTTTGCTTGACTTTGGTTTGAGCAAGCAATAAGATCCGGACGTAGCGAGAAGGGGTGTATATGAAGCGTCCAATCATTATCTGTTTTGGTATCGCGACTATGGTTGCGGGACTAGTACTGGCAGGGCAGGGAAGGGCCGTAGCTCAGGCTGCGGGTAAGAGCGCAGATGTCATGGTGCCGAAGTTTGAAGTGGATCCATTTTGGCCCAAGCCTTTGCCGAATCATTGGGTTCAGGGCATGACCATTGGCGTGGCAGTGGATGCGCAGGACGACGTGTGGATGGTGCACCGGCCGCAAACGCTGGACCAGAGAGAGTCCCTACTCACCCGCAACGAAGGGGATTGCTGCACGGCAGCTCCGGATATTCTTGAATTTGATTCCGCAGGAAACCTGATACGGCACTGGGGCAAAACCGAGGGCCACGACTGGCCAACCTCCAATCACGGCATTACGGTCGATAGCGAGGGCATCGTGTGGCTGGGTGGAAACGGCCCCGCCCAGCCTGGTCCTCCAGCGGGAAGCGCGGCTCAATTCGCCGCGCGCAATCAGCCCGCTGCGCCTGACGCCATCAACACCAACCCTGTTTACCACGACAGTTTCATTCTCAAGTTCAGCCAGGACGGAAAGTTCCTGGGCGAAATCGGACGTGTTAACGGGAGCAAGGGAAATCTCGATAAGGAGAATGTAGAAGGTGTGGCCGAGATCCGGTTCATTCCGGGGACGCGCGAGCTGATTGCTGCGGACGGCTACGGCAACCATCGCATCTCGGTTTGGAATAAAGATACATTGAAGTTCGTCCGCATGTGGGGCGCCTACGGGCACATGCCTAGCGACGAATCCCTTCCGGAGTACAACACGGATTCGCCGCAATTCGGAAACCAGGTGCATTGCGATGCGCCATCCAACGACGGCCTGATCTATGTCTGCGACCGCACGAACAATCGCATTCAAATATTCAAATTTGATGGGACCTTCGTGAAACAGGTAGTGGTGGAGCCGAATACGCGCGGGGACGGCTCGGTTTGGGACATAGCTCTTTCCCCCGATCCGCAACAGAAGTTCATGTACATTGCCGATGGCGCCAACGAGAAGATCCATGTCTTCGATCGCCAGTCGATGACGGAGCTATACAGTTTTGGCGATGGCGGCAGGCAGCCAGGTGAGTTCTATGCAGTGCATTGCATCGCCATCAACTCCAAAGGAGATCTCTTTACGACCGAGACCTACCATGGCCAGCGTGTGCAGAAATTTGTATACAAAGGGATGGTGCCTCTGAGCGAGGTGAAGAGCGGCATGAGCGCGATTTGGCCCAGCACCGCAGGAAAACAGTAACACCTGGCTATTGCCGGTAAGGCATGGCTCGGTTGGTGCAGGCCGCCCATACATCACCTGCGCCAACCGTGCTTGCTTGGCAACCACCGGAGTGGTTAGAGATCTGATTCCTTTCACAGTCACGGTGACCGTGTCGCCGGGCTTTATGATTTACTGTTGCCGGAGCAAAGCCATGGTAAATATTGTAACCAAGAATTCTAGTCGGCGCAGTTTCCTGCGCACTGCGCCAGTTGCTGCGGCCGCGGGCTTTGCACTTTCCGACACATCGCTCTTCGCTGCTAGTGCAGCGGCGCAAAGCGCAGTGGATGCTGGCGGCACATTCAAACTTCTTTCCGCGCAGACTATTCAAGACGACATCAAAGTCCTGGAAGCAGAGCCGGGTACGAACTTCCTGGTGACAGAGAAGAATTTTACCGTAATGCTGATCATCGAGAAGGCAGCGAGCGCAAAGGAGTTCGAGTGGCACGAGGGCCGCGACCACTTTCTGCAAGTTCTCGATGGGACGACAGTATACGAAGTCGGCGGAACGCCCAAAGACGGACGCAATGTCAAGCCAGGGGAGTGGCTGGCGCCGACGTCAGTTGGGTCGACCGCGCTCACACTTAAGGCGGGGGACATGCTGGTGATTCCGCGGGGAACGCCTCATAAGCGGAGCACCATGGAAAGCGTGTGCCTGTTGCTGACCTCGCCGATGGGAACCATGAAGGCCTAGCAGGGAGTTGTCCAGAGTTGTTAAGTGGCAATGCTGGGACTGCGAATCGGAGTCAGTTTTCAATAGGCCGAAGACATCGTAAACGACGGATTCCATAATGCAAATTAGCAATTTGATGACGGTCCGGAACTTGGCAATCGGACCCCAGCACGATTTCTAACTCTTCTAAGCTTCTCGCGAAAGACCGATGTGGCCGACTCTGCAGTATCAAGAGCAACAGGGATAAGCCCCAGATGAACGAGGGATTATCTACCTCAAATTGAGCGGCGCCCCCGGCTTGGAACCCCCATTCTTGCTCGGGTCCTGCGCCCTCTTTTCCTACTCGGAAAAGTTTCTGGAAATTCTTCTTGACGAAGCCATGATTATAGGCCTACTATTTTCCCGTCCAGCAAACGTTTGCTAGAGCAAGCGTTTGCTGGTAGGTTCCTTCAAAGTTTTGCTCTGCACTCAAGATCGAATCTTTGATGGAATGACCGGAACAACTCAAAGCTCAAATTCTTACCGTCGCCAAGAGCGATCGGCATTTTATGGAACGCAACTCAACTTGGAGGCTGAAAATGAACTGTAGTTGCATCAAATTCGCGAAGCGACTCATGAATCTGAACTTGCTGCTCGGCATCCTTGCCTGCGCAACGATTGCCTATGGTCAGGCTGGAAGTGCGAGCCTGAATGGTCTGGTGACAGACAGTTCATCGGCGGCGGTCTCGGGAGCGCAGATTTCTGTCAGGAATCTGGACACGAATCTAACTCAAAACGTGACGAGTGATGACCAGGGTCATTACCAAATCAGCACGTTGCCCCCTGGGCGTTACACAGTTACAGTCACCACGCCGGGTTTTCAAACCTATGTTCAGGCCGGAATCGTTCTGACTGTAAACCAGGCCGCCACGCTGGCCACCATCTCTTTGAGGCCTGGAGCCGTGCAAGAGACGGTCAATGTCACAGCTAATGCAGAACTCCTGAATACGACTTCAGCCGAGATCAGCACCATGGTTAATCAAGCTTCCGTCGTGCAGCTGCCTCTTAATGGCCGAGACCCCTCAACCCTGGTCTATCTTGCACCGGGCACTGCCAACGCCAGGAATATGGCCGCAACATACGTTACTGGCGCGGTATTCACGACAGAAACCGGCGCCTCAGTCAACGGTGGTCGTCAGGGAAGCGTCTTCTACCTTCTGGACGGTGTGACGAATATGGACGACTTCAACCTGATGACAGCGCCGTTCCCGAATGCGGACGCCACGCAGGAGTTTCGCATCATCACCAACAACTTTAGCGCCCAATACGGTTTCGCTCCCAGCGGAGTTGTAACCATCGCTACGAAGTCCGGTGCCAACCAATTCCATGGTGTGGTCTTCGATTTCTTGCGCAACCAGGATCTAAACGCCAAGAATTGGTTCTCGCACGTAGTCGATCCGCTCCGGCGCAATCAATTTGGTGGCGGTATTGGTGGTCCAATCATCAAGAACAAGTTTTTCTTCTTCGCAAATTATCAGGGAACGCGTGCTTATGCCGCTGCTTCCGGGAACGTTGCCTACAATGCCACGCCGGCGATGTTGGCTGGCGATTTCAGTGGAATCAGCACGACTCTCAAGGCGCCATTCGCAACCGTAAACGGCAAGCAAAATCAAATTAACCCTGCGCTCTTCAACCCGGCTTCTGTCCAGCTCGCGAAAACCTGGCTTCCCGCTGGAGTCGCTGCAAATGGGCAGTTCTCATATACAGTGGCGGGAGCGGTGACCAACATTGACGAGCAAACGGAGCGCCTGGATTATTCACTCTCGGATAAACATCGCTTTATGCTCAGATCCTATGTTGATAATCTCGATTCACCTGCGGGCAATGTGAGGGGCAACATCCTTTCGCTGGCCGAAGGCAACCAGGATGTGGACTATAACGAAGCATTCAATCACACCTGGACAATCAACCCGACTACGGTAAACGTTGCATCCATTTTCTATACGCAGATATCAGGACACCAAATGTCTGAGGCTCTGGATTCTGCCGGCAATGATCTCTGCTTATCCAAGTTGATCAATGTTGCGGAGCCCTATTATTCGGGCAAATGCTATATATCCGGCGTCAGTGTGACCAGTGCCTGGTCCTCGTTCAGCGATATCCCAGCACAGGAACTTCGTTACACTTATGGGGCATATGACACTTTTACTAAGTCCCTTAGCAAGCACACTGTGACAGCAGGAGCGAACCTGCAGCACGAACACGCGGTGAATATCGGCGCATACCCTGGGTACCCCAATATCAACTTTAACGGAAGCTACACCGGACTTGGATTGGGCGACTTCTTGTTGGGCGACGCCTTTAGCTTTACGCAGGGCGCCGGGCAGCTCGCCAATACCACTGGCTGGAAGCTTGGCTTGTTTGCTCAAGATGAGTATCGCGTGAAGCCAGGAATCACCGTCACCCTCGGTCTGCGATGGGATCCAAACACTCCTCCATCTGAAGCAAACGGGTTGGGCGTTGGGTTCCGTCCCGGGCAACAAAGCACGGTGTATCCTAACGCGCCCCTTGGTATGATCTTCCCTGGAGACAAGGGACTGAATGCCGCACTTATGCCAACCACGTATAACTATTGGGAACCTCGATTGGGCGTGGCATGGCAGCCGAAACGGCTTCCCCGCACCGCATTCCACGGAGCATTTGGTGTGTTTACCAGCCCGTTACCGTACGTAATGTATAACCACATGGCTCTTCAGGCCCCGTTCAGTCCGCTCTATTCATTCAATGGGACGTCAACGACGCCTATTTCATTTTCAAATCCTTGGGCAAGTTATGCAGGTACGGCGGGCGCTAATCCATTTCCGCCGTTTCTCACTCCAACCTACGTACCACCATCGAACTTCGTGTTCCTTAAGCCGGTCACGATTGACGCCAATTTTACCCCGAACTTTCACCTTGGGATAACGCAAAGCTGGAATGCCTCAGTTCAGCAGGATCTCGGGCACAACTTTTCGTTGCAGGTTGCATACGTCGCCAGTGAGTCTTATCACATGTCTCTCGGAGCGGATCTCAATCCGGGCATATTTGCCAACAGCAACCACCGTACAACCTATACAGACTTTGGGCCTGTCATTACCAATAACAGCTACGGAACGGCGAGCTACCAGTCTTTGCAGGTTACTGCCGACAAGCGCCTTTCCAATAATCTTCAATTCCAGTCGAATTTCACGTGGTCGAAAACGATTGACACATGGCAAACTGGAAACTTATCCGCCGGTGGCTCCGTCTTGCCGAATCCCTTCAACCTGCGGTTCAATCGTGGAACGTCTGCGCTCAACGTTCCAATCATCTGGGTCAGCAACATTGTCTACACAACCCCGTCGTTCTCCAGCAAGAATGCACTGTTTCGGCAGGTGTTGGGTAGCTGGCAGGTTAGCGCCATTGTGACTTCGCAGTCCGGCACACCGATCACCGTTCTTGGTGGAAGTGGCAACAACAACTCCGGGTCACTGCAAGCGGCGGATCGTGCAAATGTCGTTTCCGGCCAGTCCTTTAAGGTGCGCCAGGGCGGCAGGAGCAATTGGCTCAATTCGTACTTCAATACCGCCGCCTTTACCAGCAATCCGGGCGGCACGTTTGGTACCAGCCCCAAAAACGTGTTCTCCGGCCCACCAATTAACAGCACCGACATGGGGATCGGTAAGAATTGGAGCCTCACGGAGGGCATTCACCTGCAGTTTCGGTGGGAGATGTTCAACGCCTTTAACCATCCGGATTTTGGCGTCCCTGTCAGTCAAGTGGGCGCCAGCAACTTCGGTAAGATCACCGGCATCGGCTTCATCGCGCCGCGTGTGGGACAGGGCGCACTCAAGTTGAGTTTCTAAGAAACTGCTCAACAGATGGACGCGTGATGGTGAGGCCGAGCGACGTTTTAAAATTGCCCGGCCTCACTATCTAATGAATTGCAGGCAGAAGAGAATATGACAATGGTAGGGGCAAGATTTGAAAGAAGACAAAGTTAAAGTGCGAATGGAGAGTGTGCAAATTTGTGGGGTGACCCTCCCCCGACGTTCCGGTACATGATCACATTGCTACTCTGCAAATTGCAATCCGTCGTTTGTACCATGCCTTCGGCCTATCGTTGACCGACTCCAATCCGCTGTCTCAGCTGACGGCCCATAACTTTTTACGGTTTCCTAACCATCCCTACTAACGGCAGCACGCCCCGAGAGAGAATCCTCACGAATAGGGTGTCGCGACAACTGCAGAAATGATTACTGAAGGCCTCTTCCGGCCCTCGTCAGTGCTGGAACAAGAAAGGAACATGATGAAATATCGGCGCCTTGGCAATGGACCGTTGGAAGTATCGGAGTTGAGTTTTGGGACCTGGCTGACAGTCGCCGGGGGGATCGAACGGCAGCAGGCAATCCGCTGCGTTCAAGCGGCGCTGGATAACGGGATTACGCTATTCGATACCGCCAATCAGTACGGGGCGGGCGCGGCTGAGCAACTGCTAGGAGAGGCGCTGCGGGCCTATCCCCGGGATAAGTACCTGGTCGCAACGAAGCTCTACTTTACGGTGGGCAACGAGCCGGATCATGGCCTTTCGGCGGCGCAGATCGAGAAGCAACTGAATCGGTCACTTGAGCGGCTAGGGGTCGAGTTCATTGATCTCTACCAGTGCCATCGGTATGACAAGCAGACGCCACTCGAAGAGACGCTAACTGCCCTCGACCGGGCAGTGAACGCTGGGAAGGTGCGAACGATTGGCTTCAGCGAGTGGACTGCAGAGCAGATTGATGCGGCTGTGGCGCTGGCGGGCGAGGGTGGGCTGGTTCCTTTCTCTTCCAGTCAGCCACAGTACTCGATGCTTTGGCGAAAGCCAGAACGAACGGTCTTTGCGGCTTGCGCTCGACATGGGATCGGCAACTTGGCGTTCTCGCCGCTCGCGCATGGGGTGCTGACCGGAAAGTATGCTCCGGGGCAGCCTCCACCTCCGGGAAGCCGCGCGGCCAGCGAAGCGATGAACATGTTTATGGAGTCGGAGGGGCGGCATTTCCGATCAGACTATCTGCTGGAAGCAGTGGCGCAACTAAAGCCGATTGCCTCGGACCTTGGATTGACAATGGTGCAGTTGGCGCTGGCGTGGGTGCTGCGGAGAACGGAGGTGGCGTCGGCGATTATCGGGGCATCGCGACCCGAGCAGATTGCAGACAATGGGAGGGCCGCGGGCGTTACGCTGCCTGCAGAAGCGCTGGAACGTATTGATCGTGCGATTGCTGAAGTTGCGGTTTGTGAGTGCGAGCTTGTATAAGGGTTGCGCTTCACGAGAGACCGGCTGATGCCCAGCTCATTTCAGCCGCAGACAAACTGCACAACGCAAGAGGGATTCGGGAGAACAACAGGGAGGTCGGCTCACCTGTTTGGAAACGATTCAAACGGGCAGGCATGAAGAGATCCGGTATTTCGATGAACTCCTGGCAGTCTACAAACCTTCTGGAGCGGAACGGATCGTTGAAGGACGGGCGCGTGTAATCATCGAGTCCAGGCAGCGATCGGCCGGAAGACATGTAGTCAACAACTGATTCTGTTGGTGAGGCCGGGCTTTTTGGAACTGTCCGGCCTCACGAATCGAGTTATTTACGGAGAAGAACATGAAATCTGTAAAGCATGATTCGAAAGAAGACAACGCTGGCGTGCACTTTTCCGACATCGGCCGGCGAGACTTCCTGAAGATGGGTGTTGGCACAGGCGCAAGCGTTGCCATCAGTCAAATGATCCCTCCCTCAAATGCAATGGCTCAAGAGTCGGCAAATCTGCTCGTGGATGACGCGACTCAGCCGCTTGTGGGGTGGTTGGATGGAGGTAAGCGGACGGGACCGGGATGGAAGAACACTGCGAATCGCTCCTCTGGCAACGGCCCGATGGACGCGACAACGCGCGAGATCGTAGAGTATGTGATCTCTTTTTCGGAATCTCAGTTGACGGGTTCGCTCGTGGATGCCGTTCGCTTCACAATGCTCGACTCCCTCGCGGCCCTCATTGCCGGTTTTGAATCCGAGTCCGCCCGCATTTGTGCCAGGTTGGCTCGCACCACTCGGAGTGATCTCAAAAGCACCGTACTGGGTTACGGCATCACGACCACGCCGGACATTGCCGCCTTTGCAAACGGATGCATGGTGCGCCACACGGACTTCAACGATATTCCCCACAATAGCGACATCGTCTCTGGCATCTTCGCAATCGGAGAAGCGGTTCACTCGACAGGGCCCGAGATGCTTGTTGCCATAGCGTTGGGATATGAACTCGCGAGTGGAATTAGAACGGGAGGCCAGGGGCCGGGCGCCGGTTGGGACGGAATTGCGAATGGTCCCGCAGTCGCCATGGCCATGGGAAAGCTTCTGAAGATGAACGAGGATCAACTCGCAAATGCTTTGTCTCTCTCCCTGGTCCCTCACATCCCTCTGAAAGTCACTCATGTGGGCGCGCTCTCGATGTGGAAGGGATGTCACAGCGCGGAATCCGTGCGCTGCGCGGTCTTTGATACCTTGCTGGCACGCGAGGGAATGACCGGACCGTCCCAACCGTTCGAGGCCCGCCAGGGTTTGTTTGAGCACATGGGCCGCCCTTCCCGCCCAATACGCCTTCCCATTTCGACGGATGGAAGGATGGAGATCGAGAGGGCTGGCTACAAGCGCTTTCCCTCCGAAGGCTCAACGCAGTCGGTACTCGACGAACTGACACCTGCTGTCAGGGAGTTTACTAGGCCTGATGACATTGCATCGATCTACATCGAACTTCCCTATGACGGCTGGCTCGAAACCGCGGATCCACCCAAGTGGGATCCCCGTAATCGCGAGACCGCGGATCATAGCATGCCTTACGTTATCGCTCGCGCGTTGATAGACGGCGACATCTATCTAAACTCGTTTACCGAAGAGAAATTCATGGACCCTGTGGCAAGGCAGTTAATGGATAAAATTACCGCCGGACCGAACAATGACTATACCTACCAGGGGGAAGCGCGTATCACAGTAGTTACGAAGACGGGTCAGAAGATGGTCAAGGAAACATTGCTTCACATGAACAGACCGATGACGCACCAGGAGATTATCGACAAGTTCAATCGCGTCTGCGCATTTCGATCCATCTCAAATCCGCAGCGGGATCGCGCGAGGGACCTGTGGCTCAATCTGCAAAAGGTGAAGGATTTCGCGGAGCCGATGAACGCTTTGGCGAGTTTTGGTAATCCTCGACCTCTCTGACAATGCGTCCGATGCCGACGCACAGACAGCGATTTTCTCGACATATTGACGGAGAATGAACTCATGAAGATGAAGCGAGCAATCTGCAGACAAATCACGTTCGCCACACTGGCTGTGATGGCGCTACTGGGAATGAACGAGTCGTGCAGGAACGCAGCGGCTCAATCGAAGCCGGCACCGATGCACCAAATACCGAAATTCCACGCAGATCCGTCGTGGCCGAAGATCCCCAGCGGCTGGATGCTGGGACAGGTGTCCAGCGTAGCTTGTGATGAACAGGGTCATGTTTGGGTTTTGCAACGTCCTGAGACAGTGAGAGTGGGGCAGAAGCCGGCGCCTCCGGTTTTGGAATTCGATCAGGCGGGGAACTATATCCAGGGCTGGGGCGGGCCGGGCGACGGCTACGATTGGCCAGTCTCGGAGCACGGCATTTTCGTCGACTATAAAGGATATGTCTGGATCGGCGGCAGTGGCAACGACGATCAAATCCTCAAGTTCACAAGAACCGGAAAATTCGTGCTGCAAATTGGCCACGGCGGCCACAAGAAAACAAATCAGGACACGCAGAATTTCTGGAAACCAACCGACGTTTATGTATACCCGAAGACCAACGAACTGTTTGTGTCGGATGGTTATGGCAACAATCGCATCATTGTGTTCGATGCGGATACTGGTGCGTACAAGCGGATGTGGGGTGCGTTTGGTAACGTTCCGATGGACGATCCGGCTCCGGGTTCAAGTCGGAATCCAAGGGCGTCAGATGTAGATCGCTTCCCTGCCAAGGAGATTCCCCCCGGTGACCCCGGCGCTCCGCAATTCCACACAGTTCACGGCGTCAAAATCTCTCGCGACGGTCTGGTTTATGTTGCCGACCGCGGCGGAAAGCGCGTGCAGGTCTTCACGATCGATGGCAAATATCTGAAGCAGGTCTTCGTCGACCGTTGGTGCGAAGCTCCAGGAGGCTCAGACGCCTTTTGCGGCAATGGCGAGACGGCAGCCAGTGTGGCATTCTCATCGGATCCTGGGCAGCGATTCCTGTATGTCGCCAGCAGGAGTCCCGCGCGTGTCTGGGTATTTGACCGGAAGACGCTCGAGCCCTTGACCTCGTTTGGACGGCCGGGTATCGCCCCCGGGGAATTCTATGTGATCCACCATATGGCTACCGACTCGAAAGGCAATCTCTACACGGCCGAGGTCGAAGATGGTCGGCGAGCACAGAAGTTTGTGTTCGAAGGAGTCGTCTCGGAGCGGTAAATGAAGCGAGCCTGAGGCCTGTCTTTGGAGGTGGGGCCGACCTGCCGCCTCCCAAGACCGGTAATGTATGTCCTTGATCGCGGGGAGACTGCGTTGGGTCAGGCAGATCCCGCGCCGATTTGTCTAATCTGCCTTTCCATATGTGTGGTCCTTATAAATCTCCTGAATGAAAAAGAATGCCTGCTTCTTTTTGCCGTCTTCCGAGATTAAACCCTTGCGATTGTATCCGTCCTGAAGCAGAGGAATATTTCGCGTGGGTGAGCGAAAATCCATCAGCACCCAGGGAGCGAACCCGCGTATCTGCGGAATCCTGGAAAGCATCACGAAGTTGTGGCGATAGAAGTCGAGTTGGAACTCTTCGGTCCAGCGCTGGTCTTTGGGGCCGTTGTTCCCGGCCTTGGCCTCGGCTCCGAACTCGCTGATGATGATTGGCTTTTGCGGAAGTTCAAACTTGATGTTATCCGCTTGAGGAGGAGTGTAGGTGTACCACCCCACATAGTTGTTGACGCCGACTACATCCAGTGCCTGGGCAAACGGGTCTGTGAGGATCTTTGTGTCCCCGGCTGACTGTGGCTGAAGGAGGGCCGCTGTCACAGGGCGGGTAGAGTCGAGTTTGTGGGCTTCGGCAACAAGGTTCGTGAGGAACTCGGTGCGCGTCGAGTTGTCCGGTGTCTCATTCGCAACCGACCACAGAATCACGGACGCTTTATCGCGGTCGCGCCGAATCATCTCCTGCAGCATCGTAACTGCTTTGGCATACACGCTCGGTTTGTCATAGGAGATGTGCTGCCATATCGGAATCTCGGACCAAACCATGATTCCGTCGCGGTCTGCCATGCGCTCCATGCGCTCGTCATGTGGGTAGTGGCAAAGACGCACGAAGTTTGCGTTAAGGTCCTTGAGAAATCCGAAGATCGCTTCGACATCCTTGTCTGAGTCCACGCGTCCGGTGCGATAAGGTGCCTCTGCGTGAGCGTTTGCTCCACGCAGAAAGACGGGCTTTCCATTCAGCAGTATCTCAGTTCCATGGACGCGAATGTCGCGGAAACCAATATCGTCAGTGAGCAAGTCCTGTCCTGCTTCAATCCGCACCTTGTAGAGCTTGGGGTTTTCCGGCGACCATAGATCGAGATTCTTCGCGGGCAGGCCGAAATTCGCACGCCCATTCGAGTCCGTCTTCACCACTGCGGTAAGACCTGCCTCGGGAACCTTGACGCTGACCGGCATTCCCTCGTGCGCGTCCTCGACGTGGACATACCCCTCAACTCTGTCCCTGCTCCCCGGTTTGAGATGCACATCGAAGTCATCGACAAACGCCTTGGGCACGTCCAACAGTGTTACGTCGCGTGTGAGTCCGCCGTAGTTGTACCAATCGGCAATGACGCCGGGGATGCCGTCCACGATGCGCGTCGAGTCCACCGCGATGACGACGAAGTTGTTTCCGGAATGCAGAACGGACGTGACTTCGCAGTCGAATGGCGTGAAACCGCCCTCGTGATCGCAGATTCTCTTCTGATTGACCCAAACATGGGAGCGATAGTTGGCTGCGCCAATGTGCAGAAAGGTACGCATATCGGGCTTTGGCTGATAAGAGAAATCACGCTCGTACCAGAGGACGCCTTCGTAGCGAAACAGCGTTGGGTCTTGGGTATTCCAGTCTCCGGGAACCTTGAGGGTGGGGGCGCTAGCGAAGTCATATTCCTGCACTCTGTGTTCGCCCACCAGTGCAGGATGCTCATTGAGCCCATAGCCGTTATCGCGCACCGCACCGTCGGCGTCGTAAAGACTTCGTCCGGTCATGTCCACGAGGTAGTGCCACTCGCCATCGAGGCTGGTAGCGGGACGGTGGTCGACATCCACAAGAAGGGTCTTCAGTGGCTGCTGCGCGAAGGCGGACGATACGTAAAAGAAGCAAAAGAACACTACCCAACAGATCGGGCGAGGTTCGCGGGATAAGCGGGACCTTACTGGAAACCAATTCAAACTTCACCTTCCTTATACACTTTTGTTCGAACCACGGATATTGTCCAATTATCTCTGCAGAGATTCACGTTATGTTTCATGTAACCACATCCCTCTCATTGACGAGTCAGGTAATCGTCACCCGAACGTCACCGGCCTTGGCGAAACTGAAATGCCCATCCATTGAAACCGGTTGTAGGTCGGGAACCGATGCACAAACTCGATAGCGTCAAGGGTGGCTTCCGCTCCGACATCGAGCCGATTCATGATCAAATTGATACGCTGCAATTTGCAAACCGCCACTTGTACCATGCCTTCGACCTTTCGAAGGACGACTCCAATCCACTGTCTCAGCTTGACCACCCCACAACTTTGCACGGCCCCTTCGGGCAGTTCCATAACTCAGAAAAACTAAGGCGACCCTTCTCAGAAAGGATGGCTGCACTTATTGGTCCGCGGAGCGATGCTATTGGAAAAAGAGCTCCAACCGCGCCGCTAGCAGCAACTCATCTTGATTTGTTCGCCCTCTGACTCTGCGGCACCAAACGAATCTTGTGGCAGTGGAACTCCGTGCAGTGTCTGCCAGCAACGCCGCAAAGCGGAAGTTACAACGAGAATTACTCCGGCAATGAATAACGCCATGAGGATGGAATCGAGATAGCCTTGTATTTCAGTCCCATGCTTGTGTGCCAGTGGCCAGAATATGTTGGCGATGGAAAGAACGGCCGCGGTCAAGGTAGTTATGCCTACGAACACCATAGGCACAGCAGTCACCCATACGTACTTCAGCTTTCCGCTGTTGATGAGGAAGACGGTTCCAATAGCGAGGGCGATGGTGGCGAGTAACTGGTTTCCCGCGCCAAATAACGGCCAGATCGTCGAGATGGAACCGGTATAGATGAGATATCCCCAGGAACCTACCACGATGACCGTGGAGATAAGAATGCCGGGAACCCACCTTGCATTGGTGAAAGGCCTGAAGGCCTTACCAAGCAGTTCCTGAAGAATATAGCGAGCGGAGCGCGTTCCGGCGTCCACGGTCGTGAGAATAAACAAGGCTTCGAACATGACTGCGTAGTGATACCAGTAGCCGACCAGCTTATCCATATGCGGAAGACCGCGGAAGATATGGGCCATGCCAATAGCAAGGGAAACGCCGCCACCGGTGCGGCCCGCAAGGTTCTCGCCCACTTCAGAAGACAGACGGGATAGGTCGACTGTGTGCATGCCAAGGTTGGCAAAGACGGCGGGGGAAACGTTGATGGCGTAGTAGTCGCCCGGATAAAGCGAGCATGCCGCGATGAGCGCCATCACAGCCACCAGTGCTTCGGCCGCCATGGCTCCGTAGCCTATGAAGCGCGCGTCCGATTCCTTGTTCAGCATCTTGGGGGTGGTTCCGGAGGCGATGAGCGAGTGAAATCCGGAGATGGCGCCACAAGCGATAGTAATGAAGAGAAACGGAAAGAGCTGTCCATGAATGATCGGTCCGCCACCATTGACATATTGACTCACCATGGGAAATTGAAGCTGAGGATGTACGGTAAATATGCCGATGCACAAGAAAACGATCGTTCCGAGTTTTACATAAGTGGCCAGATAATCCCGGGGTTCGAGAAGCAGCCACACGGGTAAAGATGAGGCGATGATGCCATAAATCATCAGCAAGCCGGTAATCTGGTGTCCAGAAAAACTGAGGTACGGCGCGAGAATCGAGTTAGCCACCGTATGACCTGTAAATACGGCCGTGAAGAGCAGGATGACACCAACAATTGATGGCCCCATAATTGGGATTTTCCCGGGGGTGCTCTTGAACATCCATAAGCCCATCAGCATAGCGATGGGTGCTGTCATGCCGATTGTGAAGACACCCCAGGGGCTGTTAGCCAGAGCATTTACCACGACGATGCCGAGGCCTGCGAGAGTGACAAGCAGAATAAAGAGTACGGCAATCATCGTAACTGTTCCTGCGAAGGGGCCTATCTCGGTCATTGCAATAACTGGCAACGAACGTCCTTGATGGCGTGTAGAGGCAACCAAGATAGTGAAGTCCTGCACGCAGCCGGCGAGTACTGCTCCAAGGACAATCCAAAGAAAGCCGGGTGCGAATCCAAACTGAGCCGCCAACGTGGGTCCGATTAGTGGCCCAGCGCCGGCGATTGCCGCGAAATGGTGCCCAAAAAGCACAATCTTTGGCGATGCCATATAGTTCTGGCCGTCTGCGCAGGTATGTGCGGGTGTAATTCGCTTATCGTTCAGCACCAGTACCCTAGCGGCCAGAAACGCGGCATAGTAGCGATAGCCCAAGGTAAAGATACACAAGGCCCCGATGAGTAGCTCCAACGTATTCATTCTTCCTCGCGTCGATTGCAGAATTAGGAGGGGTTATTTGGCTATGAATAGGACTGTCGGAGATGGGCCTATGGTATTGCTCACCTTTGGTCCTGATGGTTCCGGGATACGACCGGAACCATCAGGATCAGTTTGCCAAACTGCGCAACTCAAGGTTTGGCAACCGGGTGAATCCAGATGGCGTTGCCCCCTCCAGAAACCATATGGACATTCAGTACTGTTGTTCGGTCCACGGTTGAGTCGGACAAGGTAGTGTGCGTAGCCTGCACGGCCGAATCCGGAGCGTCCGCGTAGATCTCTGCCACATATTTTCCTTCGCCCAAGAAGGTCAATGGAATCTTGATGTCGCGCTCATCCCAGTTGGTTAGCGAGCCGATGTACCAATCGTTGCCGCTGCGTCGCGCCAAAGAGACCCACTCCATCGGCCTTCCACCGATCGAGCGAGTCTCGTCCCATGTGGCAGGAACCCGCTTAATGAAGTCAAACTCCTTTTGGCCGGCGTAGTGCTCGGGATAATCCGCCACCATTTCGAACGGGCTCTCGAAGACAACGAACAAGGCCAACTCCTGCGCCCGCGTCCCCAACCCCATCGGCATGATATTTTGGGGGACAAAGTCCTCGCGGTTGCTGTTGCCAAAGGCTCCAGGCGTGTAATCCATCGGGCCGGCCAACATCCGAGTAAAGGGATAAGTTACATTTTGCAGGGGGCTGGTGCGTGCGCTCCACTTGAGAAATTCCTTACCCATGACGCCTTCGCGTGTCATCAAGTTAGGATAGGTGCGGCTCATTCCGTCGGGCTTGTATGAGCCGTGGAAGTCGATCATCAAATGGTGCTGGGCAGCGGATTCGACGACGCGGTGATTAAAGTCGACCATCCACTGGTCGTCGCGATTCATGAAGTCGATCTTTACGCCGGCGACGCCCCACTTTTCGAAGAGCGGAAAAGCCTGATCCATATACTTGTTGACCGAGGTCCAGTGGGCCCAGAGCCAGATCTTGACATTCTTTTCTTTGGCGTAGCGAAGCAGTTCAGGCATGTCCACTTCGGGCGTCACCCTCGTAATGTCGGAGAGTGTGTGGAAGTTCCACAGACCGCTTCCCGGCGGGTCAACCTCCCAGCTCGCGTCGATAAGCATGTATGGAAATCCAGATGCGGAGGCGAAGTCGATGTAATGCTTCATGGTGGCAGTGTTCATACCGGTCTTAAAAGAGACGCTTGGCGCAGCTCTGCCAGACCACCAATCCCAGGCTGACTTACCGGCCTGGATCCAGGAGGTGTCGGCGATCTTCGTGGGCGGATTGAGATTAAGAACCATGTTGGACTCGATGAGACGGCCGGGCTCGTCGGCGATCATCAATACACGCCACGGGGTTTGAAAGGGCGTCGTGGTGTCAACTGCAAGACCGGGAACCGAAACTCCTGCCTCATTGATATGGGGCGAAAGGTCGGCCTTGATGGTGAGGCGCCCGGAGTGAGAGTCCTTGCGCACATACATGCCGGCATATTTATCTATGTTGGCCTCTGTAATGGCGACCCAGCCGAGTCCAGGTTCCTCGGCCAGAAGGGGTAGTCCGATAAGCCAGTCCGGATGCAGGCCGCCAATATTCCGCCGTTGGTACTCATCTTCCCAAGAGGATTGGTATCCGTCCAGAATCAGTGGATACGTGGTTGCATCCTTCACAAAGGTGAATTCCGTCAATTCGTTTGCAATGTGTACCTGGTTCAGCGCAGGCTGCTCCGGAACGAGGTAGCGAAATGCCACGCCGTCGTCAAAGGCACGGACCTCAACAGTGAGCTTGCGACCGGTAGCGTCTTCGAAATCCGCGCGCACACCGTTGTAATGGTCGCGCACTGTGCTGGTCTTTCCAACCGGGATTGTGTAGCTCTCATCGGCACTTTCTGGCTGTGCGGTCAATAGGCGCATGCCCGGCCCCAAAGCGGGCTGGCCTACGAGTTCCAATCCGAGGCGCGCCGACTGCATCATCCGCCTGCCGTGGAAGTCAACCGAATAGCGCAAATCAGATGCTGACAGGGCGCCGGCCGCCAACTGTACGCCGTCGGTCGAAGGCGTTTCTGCGTCAAACAATTGCAGAGCGACCTGGCCATTGGGAGAGGTGACAGTCACGGGAACTTTATCTTTGCTTTGGGCAGTCGAAGTACCAACTGCCAGAAGCGCAAGTAGGCAAAGAGGTGCGATGCGTAGAGTCGGCATGATTTCTCCAAGTGAGATGGTAAAGTCTTCGAACCACGAGGGCTTTCGGAAAAGCGATCTCAGCAAACGTTTGCTATGGAAAACGTTTGCTATGGGTCGAAGAAGATGGTAGAACTTTGATCATGCTATCGTCAAGGAGGAATTCGAAAGGATCTCTCACTAGGGAAAACAGCGCAACTGCGTTACCAAGAAGACGGGGCAATTTGGCATGGATGCCAGTCACATCAGGGTCGACAACCCTTCTCATACCTGGCTCTGATTCCGGCTTCTTGGGATGGTTGGAGTTGAAGTGGTTCGGGGGCAGGAAAGGTTTGTGGCCGTGGCCGGCGCGCTTACGCTCAAGCTCAACACCAGCCCGCTCTACACTTCGGAGCGGGCTCGGGGGGCAAGAGGATGATCTAGTTGGGCCGCTCCCGATGGTCCTGCTGTCCTGGCCTTTCCGTGATTTGCATTTGGACTTCCGCAAGAAATCAATCACAACCTTCGGCACTCGTTATTCGCAACTAGGTTCCCGGCTTTCCTGCGGTCCTGCATTTTCGGTAGCTAACCAAAGCAAGAATAGAGCGTGGATTGCTTTAGCTCTTAACCCGATGGGAGACGATTCCGCACCACGTAATCAAACTCAAGTGATGGAGCCACCTCAGCGGAATGGCCAGAACACGACGCAAGGCTCCCTAGAGCACTCAGAGGTGTCCGCGTCATGTGCGAGGCAATGTCTGAGTGGCTTTGCGGGGTTGGTCGGCTGTCTGTTGCTTGCCCACGGTGCATCGGCACAACAATCCGCACTAAACAGTCAAGCGCTGGTCTACATGGAATACCCGACTCCAGCGAGCAAGGTTAAGCAGTTCAAGTTGGACAACTTTCCCGAGTGGGCTACGTTGGACATGCAGATACGAGAGCGCGGTGAGAACCAGAGCTCCGCAGGATATGTGTCCGGCAACGATGCGGTGTACGACCTGACAAGAATCTGGGGTGGACTGGAACTGCGCCCGACCAAGTGGCTTACGGCCTATATCCAATTCGTGGACGCACACGCGCTCGGGTTGCCATTGAAATATGTTTCGTCCAACATGCGGGACGCCTTCGATGACCGCCAGGCGTTTCTGGAGTTCCGCGCCGAGCATGTGCGAGTCATCGTCGGGCGGCAGGAGCTAAGGTACGGTGAAGAGCGGTTGGTCGGAATCAGCAATTGGAGCAATACCAGCCGCACCTGGGATGGATTTCTGGTGCGAATTGGGGATAAGAACCGTCTGGACTTATTCAGCACATCCGTCGTCGCGATTCATCCCGAGTCACTCGATAAACACGGTGCTGGACTGACCTTTCATGGCGCGGTGGCAACCATTACGTCCTGGGTGCCACATACAGTCGTTTTGCCGTTTGTCTACGTCAAGGCCTTTCCTCGGGTAAAGAGTCAGCAGGGAACATACGGCACCGAGACGGAGCTGACGCCTGGGGTCGAGATTTCAGGGAAGTACTTGGGAGGGTTCTACATTGAGACGCTTGGGGCTCTGCAGCGCGGTAGCTATTCTAGCGATTCAATTCGCTCCGCAGCAGGATACGTAAAAGCCGGCTACACTGCGGAACATATCAAGTGGATGCCCCGTCTGACGGGTGAGTACAAGTACGCCTCCGGGAGTCCGAATATGACAACCAGTTCGACTCGAATCGGAACCTTCGATCAGCAGTATCCGAGCAACCACAACGCTTTCGGGATGACCGATTTGTTTGGTTATCAAAACATCAAGATGGACAGAATTCACTTGGAACTTGCCCCGGCTAAACGTTTGTCGCTGCTGATCGAGCAAGGGTGGCTTCAGGTCGCCAGTGTTCACGACGGCGTCTACGGCGGGGCCGGATCGACGATAGTAAAGGCTCCGCTCGGTGGATTTCTAAGCGACGACATAGGTAGGGAATTCGATGCCACAGGGCAGTATGTCTTCCTGAATAGCAACCTGACGCTGAATTTCGGCATTGCCCGCTTCTCGCCTGGAGCGCTAATGCAGGAGAACGCCCACGGAGCCAATTTGACGGAGGGGCACTTCGGCTTGACCTACAAATTCAAGGTGAACCGAAAGGACAGGGCTCCCTAGTGCCACCTGTTCATGAATCTCGACAACCACGAATCGACTGTGTCTCGGGTCACCTCTTCCGCCTCTCGATTGCTTTACGATCAGGCGACTTATGGATCCTCTGGATTCCCGGGGCAGCTCAGAGAAATGGAATCGCTTTTGTAACCGCGATAAACGCGGAGAAGGAGATCGAACAATGAGTCCAAAATGTTCTCGACGCAGCGTGTTGAAGCGGGCTGGCGTCTCGGCGGCACTCCTAGGGCTGCCAGGCGTGGCAACTCGGTTGAGCGCCGCTGAAACTGCTACTCGCTACGACTTCAAGCCCAAAACACGAAACGCTCCGGTTGGTGAGGCTCGCGGCATTCATCCCGGGCGAGTTGTATGGGTTCATGATTCGGAGGCTGCGCGGTGGAGTGGGCACGTTAAGGCGACTGGTGGGCATTGGTGGATGGATACAAGTACCGATCAGAACCGCGTAGATAAGATGCTGTCGGAAACACTGCGGAGTTTGACCAGCGCGACCAGCGACAGTGAAGCCTGGGCTGGAGTATTTGCCTACTACAATAGGCGGGCGCGTGGGATGCACCGAGGCTATGTGCAAGGCGAATCGGTGGCAGTAAAGGTGAATTTGAACAACAGCAGCGCGGAGGGACCGGGCAACATTGTGAATGTGTCGCCACAAGTGGCATTGGCCATGGTGCGGCAACTTGTACACCGAGGGAAGGTGCGCCCAGCCGACATTATTGTTTACGATGCGCGTCGGAACATCTACCCTGCTCTGCTGACCAAGGTCTGGGACGAATTTCCGGAGGTTCGCTTTGTACAGTGGGATTTGCCCGCTGCGCCCCAGCCCAAGAATCCCAGCTACCACGATTACCGCGGACTCGAACAAGCGCTTTGGGTTGAGGGTGTCAGCTATTCCGTGAACCAGAACGAATACTATGACGCTAAGTTGATTCCAAAACAGATCATGGACGCCACGTATCTGGTGAACCTTGCGCTGCTGAAAGCACACTCTTACCCGTACTCTGCAGCGGAGGGAGGCGACGAGGGTCAGACGGGCGTGACTATGACGGGCAAGAACCACTTTGGGTCGATCAAAGGTACGCCGGAGTTGCATGGAGCAATCAACACCAACAGGCAAGGAACTCCGCACGCTTATTCGCCAATTGTGGATCTTGCAGCCTCGCCCAACCTTGGGGCAAAGACAATCCTCTATGTTCTAGACGGTTTGTACTGTGCTCGTCGGCATCAGTCCTACCCACTTCATTTCCCGAATCCGCCGTTCAACAACCGAGTAACTCCGTATGAGAATCCAGAGTGGCCATCAAGCCTTCTGGCTTCGATGGACGGAGTGGCGCTCGATTCGGTTGGGCTCGACATTCTCTACTCGCAGTCGAGGAATAACGTAGACGAGAATGGAAATCCGCGTATCGTGATTCGAGAGAATGCGGACGATTATCTTCATGAGATGGCCGCGCCGGAAAATCCGCCTTCTGGGTCCAAATACATGCAGGGTGGAAAGCCGATAACCAGTCTTGGCGTATTCGAGCATTGGGATAGCGACGCCTCACGGAAGTATTCGCGAAACCAGGATCCGAAGGGCGGCCGGGGCATCGAACTGATTTACTTGCCGCTCGGATGATTTCTCAGCCCTCTGGGGTCTACTTGGTAAAGCATTCCTGCATTTTTAAAGTTGGCAAAGTTCGGTCTCAGGATTCTAAGTTTCGCTCTGATCCATCATGGCCTGAGGAAATCTCTGACCATGATTGCGTTATTCAAATCAAAGAAGTCGGGATGATGCTCAATGAAACTAACTCAAACCAAAAGTGATTCTGTTTTCGGAGAGCCTGGGATTGGGCTCTTTGCATTCAAAGTTCCGGCTTAGAATGCTCGATCGGGGGGTCTCGAGAGCGCAATGTATGCGGGAGTATTTTCCTGCACTTGTTTCTGGAGGGCAGATGCTTAGGTTGAATACTCTTTTGCTTGCGGCATTCCTGGCCATGTCGGCGACGCTTGCGTCTCGTGCGGTTTCGGCACAGAACGCGCCCGTAGGCTCAGAGGGCCCAATCACGGAGTTTGGTATTGAACTCCAAGGCTTCCAGTATCCGTACCCGGTGGCGGAGTTCGAGTTCACATCGCAGCGACTGACCATGCACATGTCTTATATGGATGTGCGCCCCATAAGACCCAATGGGCGCACCGCGGTACTTCTGCATGGGAAGAACTTCTGCGCTGCCACGTGGAAACAGACGATCGATGCACTCGTCAAGAACGGCTATCGCGTTATAGCGCCAGATCAAATCGGCTTCTGTAAATCGACCAAGCCCGAACGTTATCAGTACACCTTTCAGCAGTTGGCCCGAAATACGCACGCACTGCTGGCCTTTATCGGTCTAACGGATGTGACGCTTATCGGGCATTCAACGGGCGGAATGTTAGGCGTTCGCTACGCGCTGATGTATCCCAGTGAAACAGAGCAACTGGTACTTGTCGCGCCCATCGGGCTCGAGGATTGGAAAGCAAAAGGGGTCCCATCAATCTCGGTCGACCAATGGTATTCAAGGGAGTTGAAATCCAACGCGGACAGCATCCGTCGTTATGAACAAAACACCTACTACGCAGGACAGTGGAGTGCTGAGTACGATCCATGGGTTCAAATGCTCGCTGGGCTGAACGCCGGCCCTGGCAAAGAACTGGTGGCTTGGAATTCTGCGCTGCTAGACGACATGATTTACACGCAGCCGGTCTTCTATGAGCTGAGCAACATCTCTG
>OBLW0100000880.1_pt1 | contig 25850 bp, 18 predicted proteins | sample 1520161 | NCBI WGS metagenome assembly OBLW01 (sample SAMEA3539309, study PRJEB22396) | soil metagenome | biome: tundra; feature: field; material: soil | place: USA | collected 2010-05 | depth 0.15 m | reverse complement strand
AACAGCAGACTCTTGAAGATGGCATGATTCAAAGTGTGGAACATCGCTGCGACCATTGCCAGCGCGGCAAGCATTGGATGTCCTGCAACTCGGAAAATCAAAGCCGCGCCCAAGCCCATAAGAATGATTCCGATATTCTCGATGCTGTGGTAAGCGAGGAGCCGTTTGAGGTCGTGCTCCATCAAGGCGTACAAGACGCCGAGAACGGCCGAGACGACTCCGACGAGGAGAACCAGCAAGCCGGCCCAGGACGGCACTCCTCCCAATACATCCAGGAAAATGCGGGCCATGCCGTAGATCCCGCTCTTGATCACGATCCCGGAAAGCAGGGCCGAGACATTGCTCGGCGCAACCGGATGGGCCGCCGGCAGCCAGACATGAAAGGGGATGACGCCGGCTTTAATCGCGAATCCCAGAAAAAATAAAATAAACGCAGCGGTCTGCTGTCCGCTGTTCAGTTGGGCCGCGAGGGGGCGGAAGCTGGCGAATTCGGCGCTGCCGCTGGCGTTGATCAAAAGAGCAAATCCAAGCAGCAGACAACCGGCGTCGATATGCGCCATGATGACATAGAGCAATCCCGCTCGTCTGGTTTCACGGTCCTCGTGGTAGAAGGTCACCAGCCCGTAAGCAGCGAGCGCCATTACCTCCCAAGCAATCAGAAACAGGAAGGCATTCGCGGCGGTAAAGGTAATAGTCAAGCTGAGGAGCACGAGGTGGAATAGAAAGCCAAAGAGGCCGATGTTCCTCTTGCCCTCGAATGCCTTCAGGTAGCCGAAGGAATAGATGGAGACGGCGGCCACAAGAATCGCGAGGGCCAGATTGAAGAAACCAGCCAACGCATCATAGGAAAAGCTGTAGGCAAAGAGTGGAACTCCTGAAGGAACCGACCACGCAACCGGCGTGCCTCGAAGAATGCCAAGAACGGAGGTTAGTCCTCCCAATACAGCACCGGCCAAGGCGGCGCTGCAACAGATGCGTCGGGCCAGCACCGGTTTTCGCCAGCACGCGAGCGAACCGAAGGCGCCGGCCGCGTACGCGGCAACGCTAAGCGCGAAGCCCGTACTCAGCGAAGGCATATTCATCGGATCTTTTCACCACTGCTGGATGGAAGGACACTTACGTAGCTTAGCTTAACCGATTTTGTGTGGGCCATACTTCGCCTCACCAATCTGCCATGCTATCCGGCTTCCAAGTTTGGTGTTAGGTCGGGCGACCCGCTGATGCCGTCACGCCCGGCGCTTCATCGGTTTTTCTTCGGCCCCAGGTGGTTCCAGCGGGTAGTTGCTTCGCCACCTCAGGGTACAAGATCTTAGCCCGTTCGAGCGCGTCCGCCACGCTGTGGCAAATGTTCTCCTGGCCCACATGCTCGTGGAATTCAGCCTCACGCATCCGCATCTCTGGCTGTGCTCGCGCTCCACATAGAATGAGTTGCCGTCCGGATTCGTGCACGTGGTCGGCAAAATTCTCCAGCGCCTGCAGGCCCGTGGAATCGATGGCGGTCATATTGCGCAGCCTGAGAATAATGATGGACGGCAGATCGGGCAGACGATCTACGATTGTGTCGATTTTGTCGGTCGCACCAAACAGAAAAGGGCCATGGATCCGAAAGATGCTGACGTAAGCGGGAATTTCCTTGTGCTGCAGGATATGAACATGCCCCTCGCGAATGTACTCCGTGGTCGCCTCTGCCACCGAAGTGGTTTGTGTGACTTTCCGTATGAACACCAGTACCGCTAGAATCATGCCCGCTTCCACGGCGACCGTCAGATCGGCAAAAACAGTCAGGAGAAATGTTACCAGCCAGGCGGCAATCTCGAACCGGGACTGTTTGAACAGCTCTGGAATTTCTCGCCATTCGCCCATGTTGTAGGAGACCACCAGCAAGATGGCCGCTAGAACGGACAGCGGAATAAACCGGGCCAGGGGCGCGGCAAAGAGAATGATCGCAAGCAGGGTGAGGGCGTGGATCATTCCGGCGACGGGCGTCTTGGCGCCGGAGCGGATGTTTGTGGCGGTGCGGGCAATCGCTCCCGTGGCCGGCAGTCCCCCGAACAGCGGAGAGAGAATGTTGGCGACTCCCTGGCCGATCAGTTCGACGTTCGGGTTGTGTTTATCGCCACTCATGCGGTCGGAAACCACCGCCGACATCAGCGATTCGATGGCGCCGAGCATGGCGATGGTGATGGCTGGGGAGATGAGCGGCCGCAGCAGGTCTATCCGAAAGTGCGGAATGACTAACTTGGGGAATCCGGAGGGGATACCACCAAAGCGAGTGCCAATAGTTTCAACCGGGAGTTTGAAGACAACCACCGCCGCGGTTCCGGCAAACAGCGCAACGATGTAACCAGGGACTCTCTTCACGAACAGCATGAAGAGGACAATCACGACGAGCGCGCAAACCGCTAGGGATGTTTCCAGCGGCGAGAACGACGAAAAGTTGTGCACATACGTCAGAATTCGGGCCGCGAATTCACTCGGGACCTTCTCTATTTTTAGCCCGAAGAAATCCTTGATTTGGGTGCTGGCGATAATGACGGCAATGCCGTTCGTAAAACCGACGACCACGGGCCGCGGTATGAACTTAACCGCCGTTCCCAGGCCCGTCGCGCCCAAGATCAGGAGGATCACCCCAGCCATCAGAGTGCACATGAACAGCCCGTCAACGCCGTGTTTCGCCACAATGCCAAAAATCACGACGACGAATGCGCCTGTGGGACCGCCGATCTGCGTGGAAGATCCTCCCAGAGCGGAGATCGCAAAGCCCGCGACGATTGCACAGTACAGGCCCGTTTGAGGGGGCACGCCCGATGCGATGGCGAAGGCCATCGCTAAGGGAAGCGCAACGAATCCAACGGTGATGCCGGCAAGAAGGTCCGAAACGAACAGGCGCGGCGTGTAAGACCTGAGACAGAGCACGGATTTCGGTAACCAGTTGTTCATAGTTGTTTTTTTATGTCGGTCGTCCCAGACACTCCCGCGTTTAGCGGGTCGATGGGAATGAGAATCTCCCGCATGAGGCTGGGGAATGTTCATCGTATGTAGTGTAGCCGCCAGCGGCAGAGGTGATTCAATATTTGATCGATCCATGAACTCTATTGGCCAACTTTTGGGTTTTCTCCAACGGAGGTCTCTCCCTGCCACCCTTTCCAGATCGCAGCAATTCGAAAACAGCTTCTTGGTCTGCCCGGATTCGGGTAACGTGCAAGTGCTGAACTCAACGGAACGTCGATTCAGAGAACAACCACGGAGGCTCCTCGAGGACATATGTGTTACGTTGCATTGGATCTGATGACGACCCCTTCTGGATCTGGTCGGGACGGAAAAAACACGTCCGTTGCGTTGCTGGGAACACGATCAACGGTGGATCCCAGGGCATACTGTGGACTGAATCTGTTGACGACGTGGCTCGGCGTCGCGTCAACAATCACGGTTTGAGCAGCAGCCTCCAAAGACATGAAAAACACACTGGTAAGAATGAGGACGTGAAACATTCGTTCAAACCTTCTCATTGACAGTCTCCGGGGGGTTGCTCCTGCTCACGACAAGATTCATACACAAGAGTCATACAACAGATCGCCTCTCGCTGGCTGACCACAGACTCCTTGTTTTCATTCCGTAAAAGTCCAGTTCACCATGGCGCTCGCCACAAGTGCATTGCGCTGTATAATCGACGATTTCCAATCCTCGATTCGCTTCGGACCTCGCCAATGCTACTTAGAGTGTTCAACGACAAAGTCACCTTGGGCCGTGCCGCCGCCGAGCAGGCTGCAGCCGCGATTCAAGGCGCCATCTCACAACGGGGAAAGGCCCGCATCATCGCTGCCACTGCCGCCTCTCAACTCGAGTTCCTAGATGCGCTGACGAAGGCCCCGGGAATCGACTGGACCAAGGTTGAGGCATTCCATCTCGATGAATATATCGGTCTGCCGATCTCGCATCCGGGCAGCTTTCGCAAAATGCTCCTGACCGAACTGGTTAACAAAACTGGAATCACGCACTATCACTTGCTGGATGGCGATGCTCCTCATCCGTCCGCCGTAGTGCGCGAAGTAGGCAAGCAACTAGCCTCGGCACCGATCGATATCGCGTTCCTCGGCATCGGCGAAAACGGGCATATTGCGTTCAACGATCCGCCCGCCGACTTTAACACCGAGGAACCCTACATCATCGTCAATCTCGATGAAGCGTGCCGGCAGCAGCAGGTCGGCGAGGCTTGGTTTTCGGACATTGCGCAGGTGCCGAAGCGAGCCATTTCGATGTCGGCGAAACAAATTCTGAAGGCGAAGGAGATTCTTGCCGTAGTTCCCGGCAAGCACAAAGCCCAAGCTATAAAAGCATGTTTCGAGGGAGAGATCAGTCCCATGGCACCGGCCTCGATTCTGCGGCGCCATCCAGACGCAACCGTTTACCTGGACACGAAATCGGCTTCGCTGCTGGGTGCGGAACTGCAGGCCCTGCTGAACGCAGATTCAGAGGTGACGGTGACTGAGTGACCGGCTCTCTCACGAGTGGACCTCATGTAACGCCTCGGACAGTTCGCTCCGATGTCAACGTGTTCAATGGATCTACAGCAAGCCAGCTCACAGCGCCCACAACGCACAAGGCCGCTGCCACCAGGAAAGAAGCCGTCCAGCCATAGCGTACGGCGATCCAGGGTGTGAGTGAGCCAGTCAATGCTCCACCAATCTGCCCGCCCATGTTCATAAATCCGGATACTGATCCGGCCGACGCTCCGGCAATGTCCGCAGTCACCGACCAAAATGAACTTTGTGAGAAATACAGCGCGCCGGCGCCACCAGCGAGTACGACACTTGCCAGGCGTACGCCCTGAACCTGCGAGCCGAACGCGATGAAGATCCCCGCCACTCCCATCGCAAATGCCGCCACGCCGCAGCGACCCAGCCGCGGCCCGTGCCACTTAGTGAGTCGATCGTTCACTATGCCACCTAAGAGACAGCAGACCAGCATCGCCAGGAACGGCAGCATGGAATAAAATGCGCTTGCTTTGAGATCGAGTCCGCGCACTTTGGCAAGGTAGCGATAGAACCAGCTAAAGAAAATCCACGCCACGTAGCCGTAGCAAAAATAGCTGATGGTTACCGCCCAGACCTCACGGCTTCGCACGACGCGATTCCAGGGCACAAGGGCATCGGCAGGTGCTTTCGACGGATTTGGTGAATTACTTGTGACCGTAAGTCCGGATCGAATCGTGGTGAGTTCTGCGGCAGACACTCGCGGGTGGTCCGCCGGATTGTCGCGAGCTGCGACAAACCAGATGGCCCCGGCGAGAAATCCGATGATGGCACACACCCAGAACGACGAGCGCCAGCCGTGATGGATCATGAGATAGGTGATAAGAGGCGGGGAAAGGCCAGCTCCGGCACCAACGCCCGCAAAGATCCACCCGTTGGCAATGCCGCGCTCGCGTATGGGAATCCAACGTGCGACGAACTGATTCGCCGCAGGGTAGATCACTGCTTCGCCGGCGCCGAGAAGAAACCGAACCCCTACAAACAGAAACAACGCGCCCCCGATGTCGGCGGGGACAAGCGCCGTCAGGGCGGTGAAGATTCCCCACCAGACAACTCCGGCGGCTAGTACACGTCGGGGACCAAAACGGTCGGCAAGATAACCGCCCACCGTCTGAAATAGCGCGTACCCCGCGACCAATGCGCTGAAAACCTTTCCCAATTGGACATCAGTAAGGTGGTAAGCATCAACAATCGATCCACCGGCGATGGAGATGTTGACCCTGTCGAGATAAGACACGGCACTGAGGACAAAGAGCCAGAACACCAGGAACCAGCGCACCCGGGTTGTCTTCGCCGTGAGCATCGTTTTGCTATCGCGAGCGGATTTAAGCTGAATACTGGCGCAGGATGCGCGATAGTTGTTCAGAGACGATCTTGTCTTCGCCCGGCTGCAGCATGAACGAGCACATCGTGAGCCCGGGCCTGCCTTCGCCTCCGCCGATCGCAATCGCAGGTTTTGAATTCCTCAGCGATTTCGAAACCTGCTGGGGCTCCACCGGAACTCTTGAGTCCCACGTTATCTGCATGTGGGGCACGTGATTCGCAATGTCGGGAACGAAGAACGAGGTACTCACTCCCGGAATCTTGGTTAATTCGCGGGAGATTCGTTCGAGCCGGTCCTGCCACTCTCGTGCCAGTGCGTCCTGATCTTCCTTCAGATAGAGCTCCAGCGCCTTCACCATTCCGACAATTTCTTCTTTTCCAACTTTCTGACTGCGGCCGAGTGTGTCCTCGTGTGGGCTATTGTTGAGCAGCGCATAGGCCACGAGATCCTTGCGTGCAATCAGCAAGCCCGCGCACTGCGGGCCGCGCATTGCCTTGCCGCCGCTGAAAGTGACCAAGTCGTAACCCATGTTGGCGTAATCCCAGAGATGTGACACGGGAGGCGTGTCTGCTGCAGCGTCGTTCATGCACGGAATGTTGTATTGCTTGGCCAGCTTCACCCATTCGTCCACTTTGATTTGGCCGGCGGCATTAGCAAAGTTTGAAAAGTGCATCATCGCCGTTCGGTCGCTGACTGCCTGCCGAAGCTCATCCCGCGTCTCGATCGCGATCAACCTGATTCCGGTCGATCGCAACTGGTGATCGAACGGGTTGCGATGCGATTTTTGAATAATGACTTCCGATTTCATCCCGGTCAGATCAGGAAGCTGGCGAATCAGGGCCTCGTTGTCTTTTGTAAGGATGCCTGCCAGTCCCGACTGAATCGCGGCCGCTGCGCCGGAAGTCACAAGAGCGCCGTAACCATCGGGGAGCTTCAGCATCTCTGCGATGCGCTTGCCAGCAGCGACCTCCAGCTCAGGAATGCTTACGAAGTGGCGACCCGCCATTGCCATGACGGCTTCGAGTTCGGGGCGAAGAGTGGAGCCTCCCAACATCGTCATCGTGCCTTCGCAGTTGATCACCGTGGTCACGCCCAATTCCTCGTACGGATTCCCGCTCTGGCCGAAACCGCTTACGGGTGTCCTCCCCGCCGCGGCGCCGACTTTTGGAAAAAGTTTGCCTGGGGCAAAGGCGGACGCTGCCATCGCCGCAACCGTTCCCAGAAATCCGCGCCGGTTCCACGTCGAAATCAGTCGCATGAAGCTCTCCTTGGGTTCTACTTGTGGGCCACGGCAGCAATGCAATTGATTTCTACCAGCGAATCTCCAGGCAATGCGGCGACGGCGACCGTCGTGCGAACTGGTCCGCCATGAGGGAAATAGGTTGAAAATACTTTGTGCATCCCGTCCCAGTGTTCGATCTTTACCAGGAAGACGTTCGCCTGAAGAATCGTGTCCGCCGTTCCCCCGCCGATCTCAACCATCTTCTTCACCTTGTCCATGACAATGCTCGTGTGGGATTCGATGGTCCACTCTTTCGGATCTCGCGTGTCGTGTGCGCCTACCCCAGAAACATAGATCAACCCGTTATGAACAATCGCGGGCATGATGACGTCTTTCTCGCTACCCGGCTTGCCTTCAGCGTTGAGCTTGCGGATGGCGCTCGCATCCTGCGAACTCTGCGCCATTCCACGCGTGGGCAAAGCTGCGGCCGTGAGGCCAAGTGCCGAAAGAACAGAACCAAACCGCAGGGCAAATGTCCTTCGAGTGGAAGTTAAATTCATGTTCATGCTCCTTTCGATTTACGACCTTGGATTCGTTGTGCGTGGAAAGTGAAACCGAGCATCTCGCATCCGGCGGCGCGTGCGACGTATTGTTCCCGCGACAGTGTGAGTCATGCGCGACGGACTTTTCGCAAAAAATAAGGTTAGAGACAGCTCGGCCGGTATCGCAACATTGATCGCTCACGTTCGGAGCGTTAGACCGCGATTTTCGCAAGATGAGCCCCCGTTTTATCGTTCGGTCTCTCCGCTGTCAACGGTGACAGAGACCCAGCCAACTGATGACCAAGTTCGGCCGAGATCTTTCGCCCCGCTGCTTGAATAAGCGGCGCCAACTGGCGCAAGCGTATTACCGGCATGCGAAAGGCCGGAGCTGTGATGCTGAGACTCGATTGCACACTGCCGGTGTGGTCCCATATCGGAGCGGCGACACAGCGAATGTGCAGTTCGTGTTCTTCCAGGTCGAAGGCATATCCGTTCTTGCGGACACGGAACAACTCCGTTCTAAGTTCCTGGAGATTTCCGACCGAATTCGGTGTTCGGCGTTTCAAATCGAGTTCCAGCAAAACCCGATCCTGCTCGTCACCCGGCATGTATGCCAGCATGACCTTGCCTACGGCGGTACAGTGCAGCGGAACAGAAGCGCCGATTCGTGAATAGATACGCAACGGTTCAGGGGAATCTAATTTCTCCACATAAACTGCAGACAATCCATGCCGGACGGTGAGGTGTATGGTTTCGCGAGTCTGCTGGTTCAGTTCCCGCAAATACGGCAGGCTCAAGCGCCGGATATCAAGCTGTCCTGCTGCCGCCTGTCCGATGGAGAAACACGCGATCCCGAGGTGGTGGGTACCCTCGATATCACGGTTTAAGAAGCCTGCGGTAACCAGATTTGCAAGGAAGCGGTGGACCGTGCTCACTGGCAGACGCGACAGAGTCGCGACTTGTTTCGCGGTGAGTCCCCGCGGAGACTCGCTGAAAAGACGCAGAAGCCGCAGCCCACGTTGAAGAGCGGTAATGTCGTAATTGCGCTTCGGACGTACGTTCATAGTAACCAGGCAAAAATGAAAACGCTGGATTATCTGATGAAAGTCGATTTTATGCAACTTTCTCTGACTAGAGACGGCCGACTTCCTTAACCGCTTGCACGATCGACTTCCATCGCTCGATGAGCGCGTACATCGAGTGCTCTTTGTAGTCCATCTGTTGCGCCAGGGTGAGGACCGCTTGCGCCTGAGCTTTCGGAACGACGGCGACACCGTCGCTATCCGCCACGACAATATCACCGGGGTTCACCGGCACTCCGTTGCACACCAACGGAATCTGTGCGCCTCCAAACCGGTAATGATGCACCGAGGTGGAGGGAACGACGCCGGTGGCAAAAACTGGAAAAGCGATCTTGCGGAGATAGGCTACATCTCGTACGCCGCCATCGATCACCGCTCCAGCATAGCCACGCACCGACATCGCTGTACCCATCAGTCCGCCCATTCCCGCGATGTCTTCGCCGTCCTCAACCACCATCACATACACGGAGTCGGTCGATCCCTGGTCGATCGCTTCCAGCATGCCGCTGAGGGCTTCGGGATCGATGTTGCCTTCGTCTTTCTTGAGTTGGACGGTTCGCGCATAACCCGCAAATTTTGCCGTAAAGATCGGCTGCATGCGGTGGCTCATGTACATTCGCTTGTGAGTAAGTTGCTCAAGCGCATCGGAAACGGAGGCTACTTCCACCCGTCGGAATTGCGCGACCAGTTCGCTGTCAGTCAGAGAGGTTACGGTCGCTGAATTGGATTGTGCACGTGCAGGATGGACGTGGACGGCTGCGGTGGAAATAAGGATTGAAGCTGCTAGTATGATCACGAAGATGCGGACTCTCGAAAGCTGGTTACGTAGCTGCATTCTTCCCTCCATGTTCTGTCCGTGCGCTGACTCTACCGCTCCCCACGCCACGATCGAAGAGCGCCGAATCGGATCAACAATGACATATGCTCTGCCCACATGTCGTTCGTGTCGTGCTCAAGAACGTCGTGTGGAGAATTTTCCATTCAGTGAAAACGAAACAGATCTGCATCTCGACCTCTAGTCCCCGTGCGATAGAATGTGGCCGTTCGCTTATGCCTCCTATTCGCAAGTCTTTATATCAGGTCGGGCTCTGCCTCATTCTGTCGGTCTTGCACATCCCGTTTTTGCAGGCAGGACAAAATCTCTCCTCCGACCAGGAGGAAAAGTCCACTCCCGCGGCGGGTCGCAGTATTTTTAACTCTTCTTGTGCCGGATGTCACGGGCTAGATGGCCGTGGAAGCGACAAGGCCGCTAACATTTCAGCGGACACCAAGGCGCAGCATCTCGCCGACGATCAACTGTCCGGGATCATTTCGAATGGCATACCTGGAACGGGCATGCCAGCGTTTCATGGTCTCAATGAAGGGCAGGTTCGCGCCCTAGTCGGCTACGTGCGGTCGCTCCAAGGTAAAGTTGAGGAGCGCACTCTTCCCGGTGATGCAAAACGCGGCAAGGAACTTTTCTTCGGCAAGGGTGATTGTTCAAGTTGCCACACGATTTCAGGCAAAGGTGAATTCCTTGGCCCCGATCTCACTGACCACGGAGCTACTGCATCCGCTAACGCAATTCGCGACGAAATCGTCAGGTCACCGAGAGCCCCGTCATTGGGCTATCGGACAGCCGTGCTTACCACACCGAGCGGCGATCGACTTGAGGGGTTAATTCGCAACGAAGATAACTTTTCCGTGCAGTTGCAAACGAAGGACGGACGTTTCCACTGTTTGAAAAAGGCAGAACTGCGGAACTTCGAACATCTGGACAGCTCCCTGATGCCGGCAAATTATCGTGAACTGCTCGATGACAGCGAACTGAATGATCTCGTGAGCTATCTGATGGCCACTTCTGCCACGAGCAAAGCCGTAACTCCCCGCAAGAAAGAGGACGATGACGAATGAAACTCCGGGTTGCGCTTTTGCTCGCTTGGCTCGTTGTAGTCTTTGCCGCATTGATTGTCCCAGCTCAGAAAACCCAGAGCCTTAAGCTTGAACCGCTCTCTCCCAATTTTCCGGAAATCATCGGCAGCGATGCGAAGCTGGAAACCGTCGCGACCGGCTTCGGTTTCACAGAAGGGCCGATGTGGGATCCGGCGGGGTTTCTCTACGTCAGCGACGAGACGATCAACAAGATTTTTCGAGTCTATCCGAACGGCAAGAAGGAAGACGTCATCGCATTGGGCGACCCGGACGGTAATACTTTCGATCGCCGCCATCGGTTGATTGATTGTGCCAGCGTCTTGAGAGCTATCATCGAGGTGACTCCCGACGGAAGATACAAAGTGCTCGCAGATCGCTACGAGGGAAAGCGTTTCAATAGTCCGAACGACGTGATTGTCGGGCCCGATGGTGCGCTCTATTTCACCGATCCAACGCTCGACCTGGTTGCGGGAGAAAAGCAGGAAATTCCGTTTCAGGGCGTCTACCGGCTGGATGACACTGGAAACGTGCGCTTGCTGACCCGAGAGCTCACGCAACCGAATGGGTTGGCTTTCTCTCCGGACGGCAGAAAGTTCTATGTGGACGATAGCGAGCAACGCAACATTCGCGTCTACAACGTGGCTGCTGACGGAAGCCTAAGCAATGGCCGTATTTTTGGCGACGAGCCCGGAGGGAAGAACGACGGTGTTCCCGACGGTATCAAGGTTGACGACAAAGGCAATCTCTTCGTAACGGGGCCGAAGGGGATCTGGGTCTGGGACGCGAACGGAAATCATCTGGGCACGATCGTGATGCCGGAACAACCGGCCAACTTGACCTGGGGCGATCCGCAATACAGCACTCTTTACATCACGGCGACCACTTCGATATATCGCCTCGAAACGAAAACTCGCGGATTCGTCCCTTACTTGGGGCACTGAAGTCTTGTTGAAGGTCCGTCCGGAGTAGCGATTCAGTGGGGCAGCGCGAAGCTAAACAGGTCGCTTCCAGCGAAGATTGCCACATACTGAATTCCGTCCACTGCATAGGTCATCGGGGACGCACTAAATGACTGCCCAGTATTGAAGTGCCAGAGAGGTTGTCCCGTCTCGGCATCGACGGCTTCCAAAGAGTCGGCATCATCGCCAAAGAAAACCAGTCCACCTGCCGTTGTGAGCGTTCCTCCCCACGAGTTGCCATGACCTGCTTGCGGATATCGCCAAACCTTCTTCCCGTCGGAGGGAGAGAGTGCCAAGAGGACCTTTCGCGAGTCTTCGCCCACCGGATGCTTCGTACCCGTTCCGTAGAAGGTCTCGCCTTGAGTGAACCCCTTTGATTTCGAAAAGTAGAGATTGCAATTCTCGAGAGTCATCACGTAGAAAAGCCCGGTATTCGGATTGTAAGAGGGCGAAAACCAATTCGTGGCCCCAACGATGCCAGGACAGATATACGTGCCATCTTTGGTAGGCACTCGACCGGAGAGAAGCGGCCGTCCTGAGGCATCGATCCCTGTTGCCCAGTTCAATTTCTCCAAGAATGGAGTCGCCCGCAGAAACTTACCGTTGGTCCGGTCGAGAACGTAGAAGAAGCCATTTCGGTTGGCTTGTAGGAGCAAATGATGCGGGGCGCCGTTCTCTTCTTTTTCGTCCACTAACACCGGTGTTTCATTTGCGTCATAGTCGTAAACATCGTGTGGCGTGAACTGGAAGTACCACTTCAATTTCCCGGTGTTGGGATCGATCGCAAGGACGCATGCAGCGTACAGATCGTCGCCCGGTCGCGAGTCTCCCACAAAATCGGGCGCGGCGTTACTGGTCGTCCAATATAAGGCGTCGAGTTCTGGATCGTAAGTGCCGGGCATCCATGTTGTGGCTCCGCCATGTAAGTAGGAATCACCAGGCCAGCTGGCAGAGCCGAATTCTCCAGGCCCCGGAATCGTCCACAGGCGCCATCTCAGGGTTCCCGTTCTTGCATCGTAAGCCGCTACAAACCCGCGCACTCCCGAATCCCCACCGGATGTGCCCACGATTACCTCATCTTTCACGACGAGAGGTGCGCTGGTTGCCCCGTACTGCTTGAGCTTATCCGCGTACTGAATGTCCCATAGCAGGTTCCCGGAGCGAGCGTCGAGGCTGAGCAGGTGGGCATCATCGGTTTCTACATAGACAAAGTGCTCCCACACGGCCACCCCGCGATTCTTGTGAGCCGCAGCGTCATCGAGCAATCCCGAGCTTATCGGTCGAGCATAGTGCCACAGAGTTCGACCTGTGCTGGCATCCAGCGCAAAGACATCATTGGCGGAAGTCGCGTACATCACGCCGCGAATGACCACGGGCGTCGCCTCCAGCCTCTGAGAATTGCCAGGGTGGAAAACCCAGGCAGCGCGCATTTGGGCAACATTGGCGCGGTTGATCTCACCCAAGCTGCTAAATCGACGTCCGGTGTAGTCTCCGTTATACGAGGACCAGTTCTCGCCCACGGGCCGCGTCAGCAGATCCTCTGCCTTCACATCCAGAGCTGAACTCGAATGGAACCCCTTCTCCTGTGCGATCAGCCTTTGTGTTGCTGTGGCAAGTAGAAAAAGAATACCTGCAGCAGCGTATCGTTTCATCTCAATGATTGTCATGGGCACTCAATTCAATTTCCTGAAGCGCGCCACGATCGACATCGTTGTCGTCCATAAGGTGGATCGACAGCCTCGCGGATTTTCCTGGCGAAGCAATCTCGGTATCCAGCGACACCCGTTCGCTTGGATTTACGGCGGCAACAGGCATCGCTGCGAGAGGGTGACCGTGCTCATCATAAAGATGCACGATCAGGTGCCCCGAATAAAACACCCCAAAAGATCCCGAGAGACTGATTTTGCCATTCTGTGTAGCTGTCGCTCTCAGTGGCCGAATCAGGATTCCTGCGTCTGTGAGGCCATGAAACTCACCTCCGGAACGCGTGGGGAACCACTCCGTCTCCAACGCGCAACTTTCACCGGGACGCAACCGGCATAGCGGACTGTTGATCTCTGCTTCGAGGTAGTAAGGACTAGCATCCGGGTCAGCGCTCAGAGAAAGGACGCCTTCGGCGTTCAGCCTGGTTTCCGGACCGTTGGTCCAGAAAATGACAGAAGCTTTTCCGGGATAGGGTTTGCTGTCTGCATATTGAAAGCGCTCAACCATGGCGTACTGGCTCTTGCCGTCGACGACCGCCAGCCAGCCTTCTGTCGAATCGAGCCACAACTCGGCGGCCATGTGAACGTAGTGCACGGTAAAAAGGCCGTCTTCCCTCACCGATGCTGCCGGGTTCTCCGCCGGACCGAACCGAACGTGATAACGGTTCAAATAACTGCTGGATCGGTTCGCGGGAGTGAACGTCCAAAAATCGTGGTTCATCTGTGCAGGCTCTCCCGAACTCGTCTCGCTGGAAACAGAGGTGTCGTATTGCGAGACCGACTGCATCGACCACTCGAGGGTATGGCCCGTCACGTTCTTCATGGATGCATGAAATGCGATGCGCGGCGAATCGGCGTCTAAACGGATCGTGCGTGTAAATTGAATCCCAGTCTGCGGATCGGACGGACCCGTCAGCTCGATCTCACAGCGCTGCCCTTCCGAAAGCTTGCGAAATGTAAACGGCCCATCGTCCAGCACGTCAGAGTTACCGGCCCAGTGTTGCTCATCGTTGTTCCCTTCGGGCAGGAGCCAGAGCTTGTCGCCACCGTAATTGAACCACTGGCTCGAACTCGGCGGAAGGTTCTTGCCAGCGAACTTGGGATTTACGAACAGGTAAGCATGTCCCGCGAAGGTGACTTGCATCAGCCGCCCGCCATTCTGCGGTACGAAGATCAACTGCACCCATCGGTTCGAGAGTTGCTGCGCGTGCCATCCCTTATAGTCGATGGCCTCGACCCGACAATCAGTGCTCTTCGGCGGATTCGATTGGCTGAATGTCGAAGAAAAGCCACACATCGTCACGACAACGACGGCAAAAAGTCTCACGCAGAGGTTTCGCCGTCGGTTCAAAGGCGCAGAATGGAGTGTCATGATCGCTTTTCCATGGACAACGGCTGCGGCGCATTAGAGTAGCACGCGAAACCCACCTGCAATCTGCGGGCCGCAATCGAAACGAATCCTAATAAAACGAAAGATTTCGATTTGCGTCAAGCAGATTCTGTGGTATACCAACGGTCACGCCTAGGCACGAAGAGTGAGCACACTCACCGCGAAAATGTCCAAGACCCTCCTGTTCCTATTGCTGCTGATACCGGCCAATCTTCCGGCCCAGGATCGGACTGTTGATGCCACGTGGCTGCATCGGTACCTGCCGCGCCTGAACGGGACGGAAGCGGATCTATCTTCTGCAACCTGCCACTACAAACCGATTTTCGGCGCAGGTGACGCAGACAGTCGAATTCTGCGAAGCGTTTCTCGCTTCGGCGAAGTTACGGTTGACGCCCACGGGACCTGCCAAAGCGTTCTCTACGATCGCGAGGAAGAAATCTACTTTGTTCTGCAGGGTACAGGCACTCTGCAATACGGTGACGGCACGAATCCCCTGCGCGCGAATGATTTCACCTACCTTGCCCCGCGCGTAAAGCATGGGTTTGCCAATAATTCCGGCCAGTCTTTGCGGGTCCTGGTGATGGGCTTCAAAATCCCGCCCCAACTCGCGCCCAGCGCTCCGTCTCAGCAGCCCAGAATTGTCAATCTGGATGACGTGAAAGAGGAAACTGTGCAAGGCCATCCCAAGTCGGTTTTGTACAAGTTGCTGGTTGGCCCACGAAACGGAAGGCGTGATGCGATCGATGACGCATACGTGGTGACGAGCTTTTTCTGGATGAACTTTGCTCCAGGAGGAACAAATTTTCCGCATCATCACGAAACCGCAGAAGAGATCTATCTGGTCGTTGGTGGAGAGGGGGAGATGGTCGCAGGAAGTGGAATGGATGGAGTCGAGGGCCGCTTCCCTGCCAAGGCAGGAGATGCTTACTATTTCCGCCCGAACTGCACGGTAGGGTTCTACAACCATAACAAGCCGGGAGGTAACGCCTACATCCTCGCGGTACGATCACGGATTCCATTGAGCGATGAGGGAGATTGAGCCGGCGCCGGTACCAAGGCGCATTCGCAACGAGTTGGCGGACGTTAGCACGACTGAAACTCTTTCCATAAGGAGGCATTGATGCCGATCCAGAACTCTAGCCGGAGATCATTCGTAAAACTGCTGGCGGCCACCCCTCTGCTAACCCAGATTGCTGCGCGCGACCTGTACGCGCAAGCTGCGTCCGCCATCGGCCGGGATCCGCTCCAGAATGTCTACACCCGGCTGGGCGTGAAGACGGTGATCAATTGTCGTGGCACGTGGACTTATCTGAGCGGATCGCTCGAATTCCCAGAAGTTCGTCAGGCCCAGGTGGAAGCGGCGCAGCATTTTGTCAATATGCTCGAGTTGCAGCGCGCCGTTGGCAGACGCTTGTCAGAGCTGACGGGCGCCGAATCCGGCATCATCACTTCCGGCTCGGCGGGCGCAATGGCCGCTGCAACCGCTGGATGTATGGCCGGTACCGACGACAAGCACATCTGGCAACTTCCCGACACCACCGGCTTGAAGCATGAAGTCATCATGGTCGGCGGCCGGAGCGCCTTTGATAGCGCCATCCGACTGACCGGAGCCAAACTCGTTTTGGTGTATTCCCTAGAAGAGCTGGCTCAGGCAATCAATGAAAACACGGCGATGATCTATACCACTGATCTCGGAGACAAACTCCAAAAAGAACTGTCCATCGCCAAAGAGCACAAGATCCCGATGTTACTCGATGACGCCGCGGGCATCCCACCTGTCGACAATGCCAAGCTCTATGCCCGTATGGGAATCGATCTCTACTGCTTCTCGGGCGGAAAGGGCCTCCGCGGACCCCAGTGCAGCGGCCTGCTTCTGGGGCGCAAAGACTTGATTGAGGCGGCTCTATTGAATTGCAGTCCGCGCGAAGGAGCCATCTGCCGTCCCATGAAAGTGGGGAAAGAGGAGGTCATCGGGTGTCTCACAGCGCTCGAGACCTGGCTGAAGCTGGATGAAAAGAAGCTCTACGCGGAATGGAACGACCGATTGGATCGCATTCGAAAGCTGGTGGAGACGGTGCCTGGAGTAAAGACAGACACGTACGTTCCAGACGATGGAAACCGTTATCCAACACTGAGGATCTCGTGGGATCAGCAGGGCTGGCGATATACCATCTCCGACTGTGTGCAAGAACTGCGCTCCGGTAGTCCGGTCATAGAAGTGCTCGGAGTCGATAATCCAAGCCTGGTCACAGCAGTTCGGGAGGGTGATCCGAATCGAAAAGAACTCAAGCAGCCCGACCACATTGAACTCGTTTCGATGACCATCAAGCCGGGAGAGGAAATCATTGTTGGACGAAGATTGCGAGCGATCTTAGGCGCCGCGCAAAAGAAGGCCACAGCCTAGACACGAGAGGTTATCTTGAGAATTGTCGACCCTTCTCTGGGACTATTTGCCGCTGCCCTTATGTTTTCTTCGACGGTTGTGGCGCAACACGCGCGCGCAGTGGTTCCGGAAGAATCGACGGTTCGCACGAATCGTTTCTATTCGCCGGGCGTGGACGCCGGTGACTACATCTACGTTTCCGCACAAGGGCCTCGCAGGCCGGACGGCAGCTTGCCGCCGAATTTCAGCCAGCAAGTCAGGCAAGTCCTCGGCAATGTTGAGGCAATTGTCAAATCTGCCGGCTTAACTACCGAGCATATCGTCTACGTTCAGGTGTACCTGGAAGACAGCAGCAAGTATGACGAAATGAAGAAAGCGTTTGCGGAGTATTTCGGAAAATCTCAACCTGCTCAAGCCGTGTTGGGCGTTGCCCGGACACCCGACTCACCCATTCAGATGAACGCTGTTGTCGTGCGCAGTCTTGAAGATAAAAAGCCTGTCTATCCTCCGAATTTCCAATCGGCGGATCCTGCTCCTCCCGGAATGCTTACGCATGACCGGCTATTTGTCTCGAGCATGCCGGGAGCCGATCCAGCGAGCGGGAAGATTCCAGATGATCCCGCGTCACAAGTAGATCTGGCGCTCGACCGTGTGGAGGCCGTACTCAAAGCGGCGGGCCTCGAACTCAGAAATATGGTTTTCGTGAATCCCTATCTGACGACTGACATCCCGCCGCGCGTGATGAACGAGCATTACGCGCGGCGGTTTGAATTCGGGAACACTCCAGCCCGCGCCACAATCGAAGTGTCGAGCCTTCCCGGTGGCGCACACATCGAGTATACGGGCGTTGCCGTTCGCGATCTCACACAGCGAAAAGCGGTGCGCCCGAAGAACATGCCGCCAAGTCCAACCGCAAGTCCATGCGTTTTTGCCGGCGACACTCTGTACTGCTCCGCCAAAGACGGATTTATTCCCGGGCCGCATGGCGGCGTTTACGCCACTAGCACACAGCATCAACTGCGGCAGACGATGCGCAACCAGTTCGACAACCTGGAAGAAGCGGGGATGACATTCGATGAGGTTGTAGCAAGCAACGTTTACCTCGACGATCTGTCGGACTTACCACTGTTTGATGAGGTGTACGCCCAGTATTTTGGCTCGGTCTTGCCGGCGCGAACCACGGTCCAGCAAATTGCACCAGCCGAGCGCAAGCCCGACAAGGAAGACCACTTCCCAGGGTTGGAGCAAGTCTCGCTCATTGCAGTCCGCAGTCGGCGTGATCGTTGAAAATCGATTTTGCAACACTTCGTGAAAAACGTTGCGAAAAGTGGCCACATCCGAGCTTGACAAGATTCCACGTAGTGGAATATGTTTTCGCCCCATGGGATTGGGGTTGGTATCGCGCTAGAGGTAATCCGAGCGGTACAGCAGTCCGGCGCGAATCTGTAGAAGGGGATTCAGAAAAACTACGATTCGTTTGGGCAGGCATGTCAAAGGAGACGGCCGCCCCCGGGAGAAATGCGATGAGAAGTAGTCACAGCTTCTTCGTTCCGATTTTCGTTATCGTGTCGATGCTGTTGCTCTCAAGTATGCTGCTCGCGGATGTCACCGGGTCCATCAATGGGGTAGTGCGCGATCCGTCACAGGCCGTGATCAAGGGAGCCCGGGTCATGGTTACGAACACACAGACGAACCTCTCCCAAAAGACAGTAACGGCCGACGATGGCTCCTATCGCTTTCTGGCGTTGCAAGTCGGCATCTACAAGGTCAACGTCACGACTCCTGGATTTCAACAATTCAACGCCACCGACATCGTGCTCAAAGTAAACGACCAGCTTCGCATTGACGTCACGCTCACGGTCGGAAACATCAAGGAAGAAATGAGCGTCCAGGCCAACGCGGCCCAGGTAGAAACCGAGAGCACCCAACTTGGCGATGTGATCGATTCCAAGAAAATGCTGGCTTTGCCGCTCAACGGCCGCAGCTATCTGGATTTGCTGGGCCTGCAGGCCGGGGTGGCGCCGACGACGGCTGGGACAATCGGTGGCGACCGGCCGGTCTCGGGCTATATCCAAAACGCCGGCAACGTCTCAGTCAATGGCCAGCGCGAGACGGCCAACGCCTTTCTGGTGAATGGCGGTGACGTCAGTGAAGGGCGAAATCTGGGAGCTGGCCTGGTTCCGAATCTTGATTCCGTCGAAGAGTTTCGGCTTATCACCAACAGCTTCGACGCGGAATATGGAAAATTCAGCGGCGCAGTGATGAATGCCATTACCAAGTCCGGCACAAACGGTTTCCACGGCGATGTTTTCGAGTTCCTGCGGAACGACGCGCTGGATGCCCAGAACTACTTCTTCTCCGGCCAGCCTAAGTCCGAACTGCGACAGCATCAGTTCGGTTTTACAGCCGGAGGTCCATTCTGGAAAGACAAGCTGTTCTGGTTCACGGATTATCAAGGAACCAGAATAGTGCAGGGCGCGGAAGTCAGCGAGGTTCCCGTGCCGAGCGTTGCCGAACTTGGAGGCCAGTTTGATCCTTCAATTTTGACCGGCACCGTCGATGGCGGTCCCGGTCCTGCCGGCAGTTGTCCCCCGTCTGCCGCTCCCTGTTTCGACTGGCCCACGACGCTTTCAAATAGATTGGGTTACACAGTCACGAACGGTGAGCAATACAGTTTCACAGGCTGTAACTCGACGGCGGACTGCGTCTTTCCAGGCGGCGTAATTCCCCAAGCTGCTTGGTCGCCAGCGGCAGTTGGAATTCTCCCCTACATCCCGGGTCCCACTAACGCCGACGGCACATTCTCGGACAATCGTCAAAAGAACAAGATTACTGACAACAAAATCGGAGAGCGGGTCGACTTTAATAGTCAGAAGACGGGCAATTGGTCCTTCTACTATCACTTTGACGACTCGACGGTGAACAGCGCCCTGCCCAGCGGCGGCGCAAGCGTGCCAGGCTTCCCAGCGGTGACACTAACCCGCGCGCAAGAGTTCGTCTTCAGCAACAATACGACCATCGGAACTAACGCTGTGAACGAGGCGCGCGTCACTTTCTTCCGCACCTCAACACATCTGGACAACCCGACCGGCGGGAAGGCGTCGCTTGCTTCACTCGGGTTCGTGACCGGTGTCGGTACTCTGGGCATCATTCCTGATGCTACTCCCGGATTTCCGGAGTATGTACCCCAAATCTATTTCAAGAACTTTGCCATCGGCACCCCCTCTCTGATCACGTTCCAACCTAATAACACCTATACGGCGTCGGACGGATTCTCCAAAGTCATAGGTAAACATACGCTTAAGTTCGGTGGAGAATACCGCTATCTGCAAGTAAATGAACGTAACTTAGCCAGCCAGGACGGGGCTTTTGTTTTCGACGGCACAGTGACCGGCGTCGATTTCGCAGACTACCTGCTTGGGGCGACAACGGGAGCCGGGAATGGCTACACTCAAGCGGCCGCACAGCTCCTGGATTCGCGCACGCGCTACGGCGGCGCTTATGTGCAAGATGCATGGAAGGCAACTCCCAATCTGACGCTGAATCTGGGTCTCCGCTGGGAAGCGAGCATGCCTTGGTACGACACACAGGGGAAGATTCAGACCTGGGTTAAAGGAGAGCAGTCAACGGTCTTTCCGAATTCCCCCCTGGGCCTCGTCTATCCTGGCGATCCAGGCATTCCGAAGACGCTGGCCCCGACCCGGTACAACAACTTTGGACCGCGCCTTGGTCTTGCTTACTCTCCGAGCTTTAGCGATGGAGTGTTGGGCAAGGTCTTTGGCGGACCGGGAAAAAGCAGCATCCGTGCTTCGTACGGCTTGTACTACACATCGGTTGAGGATTTGAATCTCTTCTATGAAGTGGGAGACGCTCCCTTCGGCTTGTACTGGACCAGTCCGGGTTCCGTTGACTTCTCTGAGCCATTCCGGAATCGGCTGGATGGAGGCACCGACGGCGAGGGACAGCGCTTCCCATTCACCGTCCCGATTCCGGGCAGCCCGGCAAACAAGACGCTCGACTTCTCGGTTTATGAGCCGCTGTCATATTTCCCGGGATACGACATTCATAACAAGCTGCCATATGCCGAGCACTTCAATTTCTCGATCCAGCGTGAGTTGAGCAAATCCACCGTCTTGACTCTGTCTTACGTGGGCACCGAGGGTCATCGGCTCATCGCGCAGACCGAAGCCAACCCGGGTGATCCCGCGTTATGCGAGCAGCTTACCGCGCAGGGGGCCAATTGCGGTCCGAATACTGAGCAGAACACGTTCACTGTCGGCGCGAATACGATTTACGGCACCAGGGATACTCTGCTCAACCCGAACGTCTGTAATACACCGAACGGGTCTACCTTGTGTTTTGGTTTTGGCAACACCTTCACCAAGCTGGTGGCGAATTCCGTCTACCACTCTGGACAGGTGACGGTCCAGGGTAAAGCTGCTGATGTAACCTTTTCGGCTTCGTATACGCTCGCGAAAGCCATCGATGATTCCTCGGCTTTCGGCGAACTGATCAACTTCTCAAATGCCAAACTCAGCCGCGGCCTGTCGTCCACGGACGTGCACCAGAACTTTGTGGTCAGCTATGTCTGGGAGATGCCGTTCAATCGGATTTTCCACGGCTTGCCCAGGCTTACGAAAGGATGGCAATTGCAGGGCATTACCCGATTCTCCTCGGGATTTCCGGTCCAGATGGGTGACGGGAATCCTTCGGGCCTGTGTACGCAGTTTGACACGACGACGAACCCGCCGACGCCGCTGTGCCAGGGAGATGCCTCTCTTACTGGTAGCCCCTCCACCGACATGCCAAATCTCGTGGGGCCGATTCACATCCACAACCCACGCGCTACAGCCGGCCACACATATTTTGACCAGAGTGCATTTACAGCAACTGCCTGCGGTCTGTCATCAACCGGCGTTTTGCTGGGTACTGACTGCGGATCTTTTGGAACGGCGAACCGCCGGTTCTTCCATGGCCCGGGAATCAACAACACCGATTTGGGCATCACGAAGATGATTCCCCTCAATGAAGCGATGCATTTTGAGATTCGAGGTGAATTCTTCAACATCTTCAACCACACGCAGTTTAACAATCCCGCGGGGGACATTAGCAGCGCAAATTTCGGTAACGTCACGAGTGCGAGTCCTGCGCGCATAGGTCAGGTGAGTGCGAAATTCGTCTGGTGATGCAGTGGCAAAGTTTTGAGCATGGGGACGGCGGGCTCACTCGCTGTCCCCTTCTTACTTTGAGATAGAGTGTAGGTATGCGGCGCAACGGGTCGACCCGCGGGAACCATGTGATTCGAACTTGCCTGTTGGCAGCCTTCCTGGGGGGAAGCCTTTTCGCGCCGCGGATCAGTGCGCAAACAGTAGACAGCTACCGCCAGCGTGCGGCCGAACTGTCCCGCGTGAAGTCGTGGGACGAAGCCCTCGCAAACTACCGCAAGGCTCTGGAGTTGGAGCCAAACGACGCGGTCACCCACTACCACCTAGCCTGGGCGCTGAAGTACAAGGGAGAAACCAGAGAGGCACTGAAGGAGTTCCAAGCCACGCTGAAGCTTCGGCCGAGATGGGCGGACGCCCACTTCGGACTGGCCTCGGTGTGGTTCGATCTGCAGAACCAGACCGAAGCTGCCAAAGAACTGCGCACCGCCGAAGCGCTCGATCCACTCAATGTCGCTACGCATCGCTTGTTGGCCCGTATCCTTGCGCAGCAGAACAGTCTTGCCGATGCAGAGCGCGAACTGAGGCGGGCGCTTCGACTGAAACCCTCGGCGGATGCTCACCTAGAGCTCGGTGTCGTCGAAGGACAATTAGGCAATCTGAATGAAGCTGCGGCACAGTTTCGTCGCGCGATTCAACTGGATTCAGGGCTTGCGGCGGCGCACCTCATGCTTGGCATTGTCTTGCGTCGCCAGTCAAACCACACTGACGCGTTGAATCAATTTCGAGCTGCGGCCGCCCTGAATCCGAATGATGCAGACGCCCAATACAATCTGGGCCGGGAGTTGAAGGCTGGGGGCGATACTGCAGGAGCCATTTCCGCCTTTCGTCGTGCCATCGAACTAAGACCAGACTTAGAGCAAGCGCACTACAATCTGGCCCTCGCATTGCACAGCCAAGGGGACGTCGCCAATGCCAAGAAAGAAGCGGATGAACTAACGGGCCTGCATGAATTTCGCGCCCGCTTGGCGCAATCGAAGCTGCTGATCCTGCAGGGCGTGGATGCGCTGAAGAAGCAGAAATTCGACGATGCCCTGGCGCTATTCCAGAAGTCCACAGATCAAACGCCCGAACTTCCAATCAGTTACTACTACATGGGGCTAACCTGGGAGGGCAAGAACGAACCCCAGCGCGCACGGGAAGCGTACGAAAAGGCGATCGAGTTGAAGCCCGACTACGCGCAGGCGCAAGCCAGCTTTGGACTGCTTCTTTGGAAGTCAGGAGATCAAACGCGAGGGCTCAAGGAATTCCAGCGGGCCGTCATGTCCGATCCAGATCTCGCGGAAGCACACTACAACCTCGGGCTCGCCTTGTCACAACTACAGCGACTGCAAGAGGCCATTCGCGAGTTAACCGACGCAGTCAGCCTTGATCCTCAGAATGTCGATGCGCGAGTGCAACTCGGGCTGGTTCTGAGCCAAAACAACGATACGGCTGCCGCGGCCAATATCTTCCGCGATTTGGTGCGACGCGATCCGAACTTTGCTGGGGGGCACAATAACCTCGGGCTTGTACTGCTGCAGTCCGGGGATGTCCACCACGCAGAGGCGGCGTTTGAAGAAGCAGTGCGGCTGAAGCCGCACTATGCCGAGGCGCACTACAATCTCGCCCTAGCGCTTCGTGAAGAAGGTAAAAAAGCGGAGGCACAGCAGGAATTCGAGAGGGCGTATCAGCTCGCCCCGGAATTGAGGAGCCTGCCTTTGCCATGACGGAGCGTTGACGTCACGAGGCCGGCGTTCACTCGACGGGAGAGTGCCGGCCGACCGCAATGCAACCACAACGCTCGTTCGCTGTCCTATGGCTGTCGAATGACAATTCCTTAACGTTTCTTCAAAGGTTTTTCGAGGGCCATGCGCGTCTTGTAAGTGATTTAAATTACTAATCATTTTGGCTCATAACCCAAAGGTCGGTGGTTCAAATCCACCCCCCGCCTGTAAGTCTCTCGGATTCTTAAAGTTGCGAGTTGAGCCGTGTGGCAAGGGAGCAAATGCATCCGTAGACAAGAGTGAATTCATGGGTATTAGGGGTAAAAGAAAACCAAGAAGCAATCGGCCCAAGCGACACTCGCCGAAGTCATCAAGGAAATGGTAGAGCCAAGAGTGGCTATGTCGGCAAGAGAGTAGAGTCTGGGTTTTTTGGATCAACGTTCTAGTCGTGGAGCACAACGTTGAGAAGCGAACTATCGACTTCAAGCTCACCGTTGTAGCGAACGAAGCCTAACTTCCGGAACCTGTTCATGAAGAAATTGATCCGCCCGCGAGTTGTGCCCACCATTTCTGCCAGAGTTTCCTGACTGATCTTCGGGATCGCCACCTCGGACTTTCCGTCCTTGCCGAAGTGAGCTAGCAGGAGGAGAACGCGAGCCAGTCGCTTCTCGCTGGAGTTGAAAAGCTGATCAACCAAGTCTTCCTCGTATCGGATGTTGCGGGTGAGCAAAAATGCCACGAACATGTCGGAAAAGGCGCGTTCTCGGTGAATCACTTCCATCATGGATTTCTTATCGATTCGCATCACGGTGCAATCGGTTATTGTGCTTGCAGAGCACATGCGGAAGGGCCGCCCTGTGAGGCAACCTTCGCCGAAGAAAGCGCCCTCATTCAGAATGCCTATTGTGGCTTCCTTCCCGCTCGTCGATACAACGGTGAGTTTGACTTTTCCTTTCTGGATATAGAACACGGCGTCAGCGACATCCCCCTGAACAAAGACCCTTTGCCTCTTAGTGGAAGTTGCGATTGTTCGACCTCCGTCGATGGTCGAAAGGAAGGTCTTGAGGGTGAACTCGCGGCGTTTCTTGGCCGCTGCAACGGGTGTCATGATTGGCTCCCTTTCAATGCTTAAGGATGCCCAAGAATCCCAGTGTTCGAAACGCGATTATGTTATTCGAGGTTGGGCTCGTCAACATGGGATTTTGTTTGGTGTTCCGAAAACGGGAAAGGCTGATTTCCGGGTCCCGCACTGCTCTGCGTGACGCTGTCGGACATCGAGAGGCTGTTTGCACGATGTCGTTGCTCAGCAGGGGCGAGACGCACCATCCGTCATGCACCCAACACATCCAGAATGCCCGGTCAGACCCTTTACATTGCTCGGAACGCGCCAATCTGCTCCGTACAGTTTGATGGGGCGCACTCCAAGGTGAAGCGCGCGCCCGGTCCGCCATATTCGTTCCATGCGGCCGGCTTTCGACTGTCGCGGCAGAAGCAGAGGCAAGATCGGAAACAGCGGGTACGCCTGAAGGAGTCCCGAAGCGATCCCATCAAACTTCAGATTCCAGGGTCTTGCTCAAATTCTATTCGGTTCCGTCCCTTGTGCTTCGCAGTGTACAGAACGGCATCGGCACAGACCACGAGAGCATTCCAGTCAGGAGGCTTGGTACCGCGAAATCCTGCAATTCCGAAGCTGGCGGTGGCCGCAAGGGTGCGGTCCCCAAAAGTGAACTTCGTGTTTTCTAATTGTTTGCGCACCCGTTCAACCGCAATCTTCGTACCTTCCTTGTCGGCATGCGTCATCATTACCAGAAATTCTTCCCCTCCCAAACGGGCACAAATGTCGGACTGGCGAGTATGCGTCTTGAGAATCTCCG
>OBLW0100000877.1_pt1 | contig 25873 bp, 18 predicted proteins | sample 1520161 | NCBI WGS metagenome assembly OBLW01 (sample SAMEA3539309, study PRJEB22396) | soil metagenome | biome: tundra; feature: field; material: soil | place: USA | collected 2010-05 | depth 0.15 m | reverse complement strand
GGCATCGGCCTGGTCGAGGTTCTCGACCGCGTGACGATGCAAGTCTTCGTCCGCGAACATTTCACGATGATCGCAGCACCCGTCCAATGTGACGTTGATGGAATACCGAAGGGGTCGCATTGCGGAAGAGTACCGCCGATGGGGTAGATCGGCAACGTTCGCCCGCTTCAGGGCCAGGGGGCTGAAGCCCCCTGCTTCCTCCGCCCGACGCGGGATTCCTTGCGACCCTACGGGGCGCAGATTTAATTGCGACGCTTTCCCTGGCTTGCGCTGCGCTTGAGCCTGGGCTATTTTCATGCCTTCCCTCCGGGAAGGGGAGCTTCCGACTGATGCTTCTGATCGTGGGCTTCGTGCGGAGTGGTGGCTGCATGAAGAACAAAAGCTCCTCAGGGGCTAAAGCCCGCCGCGTTTCGAGTGGCAGTTGCGGCACGACTGAAGTCATGCCCTGTTACAAACCCATGCGAAGCTGTTCAACGGCCCGAGGGAAGGATGACGCTGGCCGGGATGGGATCATGCGTTCCCACCCAAGCAGAGCTTGGATGGGGCACCCGGCACCCGGCAGAGCTTGGATGGGGCACCCAGGTTCGTGGTGACGGAGATTCCTGCGTCGATGCTGCTTAGGAACATCGCCTGGACGGCGAGTCCCAAGCAAAAAACGGCCCCCGTTTTCGGCGGGGGCCAAGTTGCCTTGGTTCTCTCGTGTTGCGAGAGCTTTTTTGGCGGCCAGACGGCCGGGGAGCCGTCGGCGCGGGTAAAGAGCCTCAGGGGGTGGCTTTGCGGCTTATCACCGCTCCGCACCTAACGTGGACTACATGCCATGGGGAGACGTGGAGTCCTGGGCCGCCAAACTGTTTTCCATCAACCGAATGTGCACACTGCCTGCCCTGATCCGAGCCGGCTTGGCGTTGGGATCTGCGCCAGCGGTTTCGATCGGGGTATTGCCGAGTGCAACAAAGTGCATGCGGTAGACGGGAATCTGATGTTCTGTAACCAGGTAGCGCTCGACTGACTCAGCCAGCCGCTGCGAGTTCTGGATACCAACCGCTCCGGCACCCGGAGCGCGTGCTTCAATCTCTACGATGTAGCCCTGGTGACCAGCGAGGCTGGTTGCGAGAGTGTCAAGCTGCGCCTTCGCGTCCTTCGACAGAACTGCGCTGTGCAGGGGAACGTCCACGTCGCTGATCTGGTGATACTGATCTAAACCGTTGACTGTGCCGTTTAGCTTGTCGACGTGGCCAGAAGCGCCCTGGGCAACATTGCTAGCGTTCTGAGCCTGGGTTCCGGCGGCGGTGGCTGCCTGATTGGCTGCGTCAGCGGTGGACTGCGCGTGCTGGATGCCAGCCTGCGCCCGTGCATCCACATCCTTGATGTCGGATGCGTTCTTGGCGTTGACCTGATCGAGCTCGGTGAGGCGGTCATTGATCGGATCGAGGCGCTTCTTCACCCACTTCTTGCGGGCGAAGGGATTCACGTGGCCCCAGAATCCTTCTTTGTCTGAGGGCATTGCATTGGAGGGCGAGGATGGCTGTTGCGACGTCGCTGCGGGCGGCATGTTCTGCGCATCACTCGAAGGCTGTGTCTGCTGCGCGACTGCCGGGACAACCAATGCAGAAGCCAGGAGAACAACAGCACACTGGCCGCGGGAAAGCTTACGAATTCCGAATCGTTGTGTCATTTTTGTTTTATGCCTCTTTGATGTTGCATTCGCAGGGAAACCGCGAGAGCTTCTCATTCGGCTCGCCCTATATACAGCAAGACCCATGCCAAAAGTCGTAGGGGCTGCGTAACCGAGATAACCAGAAAGTAACTTTAATATGATCAGTGATTTATGCCTGTGGCTTGGGCGGAGGCACCTCGGCCGGTAGATCCCGGAGTGGCCCGGTGGGTGTAATTTTTACAATTCAAAGTAAGTTCTACTGAGTAAAGGTGCGCGGCTCTCATGAATTACTTAGAAACGACACCGATAATGCGAATATCGGGATAGGCGCCGTCCCAGTCCGGCGAAACGGCGTCGAAGATGAGCCGGAAGTCGTGTTCGTCGCCTGGTTCGAGCGGGGCTGCGGAAACCGGCTCCAGATCCACATAGGGATCGCGGATACGGATTAGCTTGAGAGGCTGGGTCTCGTTTTGCGTGACCTCCCTGGCGGGGTCGCGAAAGAGAACCTGGACGGTGATGCCGGTGACGGTGCGGTTCCCGTGATTCGCGATGTGGCCGTCGACGTAGGTGACTTTGCCACCGGCGAGGTTGCCGGACTCGCTCATGACCAGACCCGAGAGGGGAAGGCTGGCGGCGTATGGATCGGGAGCCGCAGAGACAGGCGTGACAGCTGCCGGCTTCCGTCCATGCTCGAGCAGGAGGACGAGGGCCATCGCAATCACGACGACAACGCCGGCTGCGATGGCTAACGGAAGCCAGTTGCGTTCGCGGGTTTCGACGCGAGGAACGAGTTCGATTTCGGGACCTGTTTCCACGAGCGGATTTTACACCCGTTACTGAAGGAATCCCTCGTGGTCTGCCGATATGCAAATCAGCATCGAATTTCAGCGATGATTGCCGAAGTAGAGAAACAAAAGCATCGTGGTCTCGTTCTTGTACATCTTTTGAGTGATTTTCAAAGTTGTATGAAAGTGGGCATAAGTAGGTGAACTGGGCGGAACTTTTTGTCCCGCCGCGGTGTATTTAGAGATGTAACCCAAGGAAGCTAGGCGCATCATGCAGTCCTACCCTCAATCCGCAATGCCCCGGGTGCCGGCGCACCACAGCGTGACGAAGCAGCCACGTCAACGGGGCGACGTAATCTACCAGGTGATGACGATTGCCGCGATGGTGATCGTGCTCGTCAGCGTTTGGATCTTCTAGATCCGCCGCGGACGCAGGGGCTACTCCCGCTGGACGCGTAGGCGCGCGCTCCAAAAAACCAAAACCCCCTACGAGATTCTAGTTTGCACGGGTCGTGCTTTCTTGCTTGGGCTTCGGCTTGAATGCGGCGCAGTCGTGTTCGGGTCTCAGCTCGCGGCGCGAATCATGGCGACGATGCTCCACCCGATGGTGCCAAAGACGGCCACGATGAAGAATGGCAGGATCATTGGAAACAGATGGCCGTCTCCGCTGCGCGCTGCCCGAATCCAAACCCATTGGAGTAGAGCAAACAGGCAGACAATTTCGACCTTGAGCCAAAGGACCATGTTGAGGGTCACGGTTTGCAAGCGGGCGATGTTTTGGGGCGTGGTGCGCACCGGGTAGTGGAATGATTCCGGGAACCGGCTGACGACGGACATCAGCAGGTAGAGTGCCGTGGCAACTGCCGGCATCAGGATCATTCCGTCGGGCGAGCCCCAGGCGTTGGGCGCGCCAGCGGCGTTGAAGTGCGTCGGTACACGGTCCGGTAGGCGGTTTTGGCTATAGAGAGCGCTCCAGGTCAACCAAAACAAGGCAACCAAAGCCAGGAGTCCGATGAATTCGAGGGTCTTGCGCATGATCTTGTCCTCGAAAGAGACACGGGGAAAATGAATTGAGGGTTCCCGTAAAACTTGATTCGCTAAGTTGGGCTCAGCCGAACTTGGCACGGCGGACTTCGGTCTGGCGAAAGTCTTTTCCAGTCATCTGAATCTGTACGCACATTTCCGAAAGACGCGAACGCATGCGGTCGCCGATGCGGTCGCCGAGGGTCTGCTCGCGTGCAGCACGCTCTGCATCTGTCTTTTCGCCGCCGCCTGCCGGCAGATCGGGATAGTTCGTCGTGATGAGGGTGGACTGTTTGTCGTTGTAGCGCGTGTTCAGGATGAGCGCAACTGTGTCCCAGACCCACTCATTGGGCTTTTGCGCCCCGAGATCATCGAGGACCAGGACCTCGGCGGCGAAGACGGGCTTGAGCAATTCCAGTTCGGTTGTGTTGACCTGCGCGTTGTAGCTGTTTTGGATGTTCTTGAGCAGCTCGCGGTAGTCGCAAAAGAGGCCGCGGACACCACGTTCCTGCACCAGGCGGCGCAGGACACCGACCGCGAGATGGGTTTTGCCAACGCCGATGGAGCCGGTGAAGAGCAGGCCCTTCCCTGCCGTGTCGACGGGATAGGCCTCGACAAATTTGCGCGCGGTTTGAAGGGCTCGACTCAGCGAGCGGTCGGCCTCGTGGTAGATCTCGTAATCGTCGAGGGTGCATTCGCGGTAGCGTTGCGGGATGTGGGCGGCGGCAAGGCGGTTTTGTTCGCGCTCCATCTGCTGGCACTCGCAGGCGCGGGAGACCCAGAGGCCGGTGGCGGATACTTCCTCAATCAGACCGACGCCGCCGCAGATGGGACATGTGCTCATGGCTCTCTCAAAGCGTAGCGCATTGGGCGGATGGGCTGCCCGGTGCGGATCAGGGCTGGTTGTGTGGAAAAGGGACTGGCCGTCCAGGCGACCGCTTCGCGCAGCTAGGCAGCAGTGGAGCGACGCGAGCGCGAAACCCGGCTGCATGTGCGGTTAGCGAGGCGATCCCGGCGACAGAGGCCGCTGCGATTCTCAGGTAGTTTTGAAGACCGGTGTCTTGGCTGCGAAAGACTGGAAGTCCCGCCAATGCGGGCGATGCTCCATTGTTCCGGCAAGTGAGTCGCGGGGAGCCGCCCCTATAATCGGATGCGCAGTCGAAAACGCACTTTTCATTGTTGCCGAGGAGGAGATTTCGCAGTGAATCGAGTGGCCCGGTTGACCGTGTTGGCAGTCCTTTTTGTTATGCCTGTTGCGAACCTTACTGCGCGCGCGCAGGAGCCGGGCAATGTTCCGGAGACCAAGGCGCCCGCGCCTGAGCCGAAACCCGCGACACATCCCGACAATGATTACTGGCGCAAACACGACCAGCAGATGCTGACGGATTTTCCATGGCTGGCGCGGTTCAAGGAGGCGGATGTGAAGTTGGGACCGCCGGCGGCGGGCGAGAGTCGGGTGGTGTTCATGGGCGATTCGATTACGGAGGGCTGGCATCTGGATGAGTCGTTTCCGGGCAAGCCGTATATCAATCGCGGAATCAGCGGGCAGACGACGCCGCAGATGGTGTTGCGTTTTCGGCAGGATGTGATTGCGCTGCAGCCGAAGGTGGTGGTGATTCTAGCGGGGACGAACGATATTGCCGGCAACACTGGGCCCGAGACATTGGAGCAGATTGAGGACAATCTGGCTTCGATGGCGGATCTTGCCCATGCGAACGGCATTCGCGTGGTGGTGTGCTCGATCACGCCGGCATTCGATTATCCGTGGCAACCGGGGCTTACACCTGCGCTGAAGATCGATGCGATCAATACGTGGCTGAAGGGCTATGCGACTGACAAGGGATATGCGTATGTCGACTATCACTCGGCAATGAAGGACGCGCGGGATGGGCTGCCAGCGGCGCTCAGCAAAGATGGCGTGCATCCGCTGCCTGCGGGGTATGCAGTAATGGCTCCGCTGGTGGAGGCGGGGATTGAGAAGGCGTTGAAAGACAGGGAGTAGGGAGTAGGGAAAAGCGATCAGTGAATTGTGACTGGCCACTGCTTCTTGCCGGCTTCGGATTCGGGGATGCTCGTGCGGTAAGCGCCCAGGGCCTTGGTCATGCTTTCTAGCTCCGCTGCGTGCGCGGAGAGGCCGCAGGGATGTCCCTCGGTCTCGAGCAGATGCGCATTCTCCCGGATCATTGCGAAGAGCGGGCTGGCCAGGGCTTCGCGGAGATTTGACGTTTTCACGTTGTGCGTGGCAAGCGCGGAGACGGGACACGCTGTGACGTCGCCGCTGGGATTGACATGGGCGAATCCGCGGCCGGCGGAGACGCAGCCTCCCAGCGCCTCTTCGTCTCCGGGCGAGTGGATGATGTAGGCGCCTCCTGTGGCACGATCCCGATATTCGACGACGGTCTTGCGGAAGCGGGTGCGCTGTTCCTCAGTCAGGAGCGCAGCGCTTGCGCAACTGCCGTTGGGAATTTGCCCGGTGGGAATCTGCTCAATGAACATTGCCAAAGGGCCGCTGTGCGCGATGAGCTGGTCGATGTGGCGCGGGTCGGTCCAGTATTCGATGTTTGCCGGTGCTATGGTCACGGCGATGCCGGTCAAAACGCCGGCCTGCTGGAGCCGGTCGAGGGAGCCGAGAGCTTTCTCGTAGACGCCACGCCCCCTGCGCATGTCAGTCAGATCGCGATCGCCCTCGAGGCTAACCACGATGACGGTGTTGGAGCAGTTCTTCAGGATCGCGTAATCGCTGGGCTGCAGAGCGGTGCCGTTGGTGAAGACAAGGAAAAGCCGATCGGGATGGTCGCGGAACAGATTCACAATGCCCGGGAGCAGGAATGGTTCGCCGCCGGCGATCATGAAGGCCGTTACGCCTAGTCGGACCGCTTCGTCTACTACCGCGTACCAATCGCGGAGGCCGAGTCCCGGCTGGGCAGGTGTGGCGGTCACGGTGCCGATGGCTCCGGCGTAGCAGCCGGTGCAGCGCAAATTGCATTTGGAGGTGACGCTGAGAACGAGGAAGGGCGGCACTCGTACACCATCGGCAAGGGCGCGGGCGCGCACGCGCTTCGACTGCGCAATGGTCCGCGCGAGACGGAGGAATCCTGGGAGATAGCGGGGATGCTGCACCACCCACGGAACGATAACCCGCGACAACTGTGGGTCAATGCCCTCGATCCGATTTGTCAAGTCGAAAAGGCGCTTGGAGAGGAAATCGGCCGGTAGAGCGGGCGGTTTGGTCGTGGCGTTCATTTGGGTTGAAATACGTCTCGGCGGCAGTCTTTGTTCCTTAGGACAGTGGACAGCAGATAGTTGGCCGTTGTCAGTGATGAGGGAGTCGGAGCCGGGTTTGCATCGTTTGCGCCCGGTCCGGAATCAACTTACAATAGAAAGAATTGCAGGAAAGGTCTGTCTTCGAGATGCCCAAGGAAAAGATTCATCCCAATTACGACGCGGTGCGGGTGATGTGCGCCTGCGGAAACAACTTTGAGACCCGTTCGACCCACAAGGGCGACATTCACGTGGAAATTTGCTCGGTTTGCCACCCGTTCTTTACCGGCAAGCAGAGGCTGGTGGATACGGCTGGGCGCGTGGAGCGCTTCCGGCGGAAGTATGCCAAGGCGGGCGAGGCTACGGCCGCGAAGGCGACGGCTGCGAAGTAGCGTGCTTCGGCTTACGGATTGAAGGGGCCTCCGCTGCGGCGGGGGCCTTTTCGTGTCGGGCAACGATGGGTGTGCTTGGTCGAGGTGCGTTTCACCGTTTATTATCGCCGGGCTGCGCAGCTTGCCGACGCTATGAAGCTCTCAAGACGACTTGTCCGCGTTTGCTTCTGCTGCGGCATTGCTAGCGGTGCATAGCGCCATCTCCTATAGTGATGCCTTATTGATATGCCTTAGCGGAACTCGCCCACGGGGCGAGAACCATCTGAAGGCTCTCGCCGCTTTGATGCGGGAGTGCAAAAAGGCGAAAATCGATCATCAAGGGATCGCACATCTTCAGAAGCTTCTAGGCGCAAAGACGGACATCTCGTACGGCGAGAAGCCCGTTGACGATGACAGGATCGCAAAGCTCTGTAGCGCTGCCGAGAGATTTCAAGTCTGAGCGGAGCGGATTCTGCAAAGATGGGAAGGAAGGTTATCGTCATGACCGCAAAAGTTGAGACCGTGAAGCTGACTTCACGTCAGAGGGAAGGGCGCGCTATCAACGTGGTCGCGGAACTGCTGCGGCGGAAGCTGTCCGTGCCCAATATTTATTTGGAGCCGCTACCATCACTGATTTCCGCAGACGTACTGGCTGTGGATCGCGGCGGAGCGGGCGACTTGCATGCGGTCGAAATCAAACTGGAGCGTGAACTCAACCCCTTTGAAGGCCAACGGCGGAAGCCCTCCAGCACGAAAGAACTCAACGAACTCCACAGAGTGTGGTACGCAAAGTACAGCGAGAAGCTGAAGGTGATTCATCGCCAGGTGATGTCAATGCCGGTTTACTTTCGATACCTTGCAATTCTGGCAGAGAGCTTTGATCTGGCATTAGGAGAACTCGGGCGCCTCGGGTTATTTCCCGCGGATGGGATCGGACGTCTCGGCGTGATAGTCATCGTGGAAAAGGGCGAAGGACCTCCGGCCGCAGAAATGGATATCGCTCCAGAGCGTTTTCGCGTGGACCCTGCAAAACTCAAAGCCATCGAAACTAAGTTGCTGGCGAAGAGCCGTCCAGATATCGAGGTGCGAATTTAGGTATGGCTGGCAAGGGTTTTACGGTGAAGAAGGACTGGGACAACCCCAGGGAGCACGAGATGCCCGCGGGAACGCGGGTACCGGCGGAGATGCGTCTGGGCTCGGTCCTCGTCACTCCGGCGACCGTGCTGGCGCCGATGGCCGGGGTGACCGATACGGTGTTTCGGCGGTTTATTCGGCACGCCAGCTTGTTCACCAACCAAAGTAAAGAAGAAAGGCAGTCCCATTCGGCTTCTGTGGTCTCCCACCCTTTCCGCCAAGAGCGCGGAAAGGATGGGGCACCCAGCGAGGTGGAAATCGAGGCAGCGGTCACGAATGCGCAGTCGGGGTGCGGACTGCTGATGACGGAGTTCACCTCGGCCGATGGGCTATCGCGGATGCGGGAATCGAAGCGGCGGCGGTACCTGACGTTCTACGACGACGAGCATCCGATCGGGGCCCAGCTCTTTGGGTCGAATGCCGAGACGCTGGCGGAAGCTGCGCGGATTGTGCAGGATACGGGATTTGACCTGATCGATTTGAATCTTGGCTGTCCCGCAAAACGAGTGGTAGGGTGCAATGGCGGTTCGGGGTTGCTGCGCGACCTGCCGAAGATCGGGGAGATCTTTCGAGCGATTCGCTCGGCGGTCACGATTCCCTTTACCGTGAAGTTCCGGATGGGGTGGAACGACGAGCAGATTGTGTGTGTGGAGCTGGCGCGGATGGCGGAGGCCGAGGGGCTGAACGGCGTGGCGCTCCATGCGCGGACCCGTGAGCAGGGCTATAGCGGGCAGGCGCAGTGGGAGTGGATTGCCGCGGTGAAACAGGCGGTGGGGATCCCAGTGACCGGGAATGGCGATATTCGCACACCGGAAGACGCGGCTGCCATGGTGGCCCAGACCGGGTGCGATGGCGTGATGATAGGGCGTGCGGCTCCGTCAAACCCATGGATTTTCAGGCAGATCGCTCAGTACACCGCTAAAGGCAGCTATGATCGCGCCACAGTGGAGGATCGCTATCGATTGATCCGGACTTATTTCCAGATGCTGCTGGCGGAGGCCGAGGCGAGCCAGGCTTTGCCCAAGGATGCGCGCATGGGCGAAACCGCAGGAAAGATGAAGCAGTTTGCCTCCTGGTTTACCCACGGCGTTCCGGGCGGCGCGAAGCTGCGAGCTGCGATTTATCAGGCGCGCACCGGACAGGAAGTACTGGCTCAGGTGGACGCCTTTTTCTTGGCGCAGCACGGAACTGGCTCAGAATCGGGCAGTGAATGCGAATCGGGAGATGCGTCTGCCTTTCCTGAAACTACCCTGGTTTGCGATTAATGAACTTTTTCGTTCACATGGCGGTTTGAAGCCCACCCCTAACGTCAGGATTCCGGTATCTGAAGGCTCTCGTTCCCTCATTGGCCCCTGCCCGATTTAGAAAAAGCGATTGAGTATTCGGCTTGGGTTAACCAGGAGACCAGTTTTTGCTTTTCTGTGTGCCCGAAACGGCTCAAAATCCACGCCGATTGAGGCTTGGATGCTCATTGGTAACCGGCCCCTAACTCTAAGAGCCGACTGCACCAATGGACCATGGCTTTCGACTTTTGTGTGATTTCCTATACTGAGAGTAATCTCTATAGTAATTCCACTAGTAATTGCGCAGCGATGACCAATCGAAACAGTGCCGATGAAAATATCGGACGCTTCCGTTTGGCCAGAGTAGGCACCCTGCATAACGGCGGCCGCGCAAGCAAGGCAGCCAGAGGGGAAGTTATTGCGTAGGTCATTCAAACCTGGGGGAACACTCCGGCTGCTGATCAGCGGCCTCGCAACCTTTTGCGTGTTGGCGGCGACCTGCCAAGCTCAGCGTTACAGTTTTCGCGAGTACACCCAGGGACTGGGCAACCTGAATATCGCGAGCCTCGCCCAAGATCGAACGGGATTCCTTTGGGTGGGAACGCAAAACGGGCTCTACCGATACGACGGCAGCCAATTTCAGAGTTTTGGAGCGGCCCAGGGCCTTCCCGAGCGAATGATCCAGGACCTCTATGTCGGGATGGACGGGACCCTGTGGGTAGCGACCTCCACAGGCTTTTTCTTTGAGCAAAAAGACGGCCGGTTTGCACAGGTGCAGCCTTCGACTCCCGGAGTTCAATATCTGCCGCGGACGGGAACGATTTTCGCTTCGAACAAAGTGGACGAAGTCATTGCAGTGACAAAATCCGGAGCGGTTCTGCTGCGGCGTTCCAAGACCGAACAATGGATTGCGGAACCATTGCACCTCGATGGGAATCCCGTAAGCGTGCTGTTCGGACCCGATGGGGCACTCTGGTACGGCTGCGATTCAGATCTTTGCCGGCGCGACAACGGAAAGACCAGCCGGCTTGGTTCGACTCTGGGTCTCCCAAAAGAGGAATGGAGCAATCTGCTGCTTGCGCGCAGCGGGCATATTTGGATCAGGGGCGACGTGCATGCGGGAGAGATCGATCCGGCGAAGTTGCGCTTTGAGCAGCACGATCTTCCCGGTTCTCTCGCATCGGAGGCGTATCCCGCGCTGGCGGAGGACGCACAGGGCAGAATTCTGACTCCGCAAGGACCGTCGCTTGGCATGTGGGAACACGGTCATTGGCGCATGGTGACGGAACACAACGGGCTTTCTCGATTTGAAGTCCAGGATCTATTTGTCGATCGTGAGGGATCGGTCTGGATCAGTGTTGTGGGGCACGGACTGAAGCGCTGGGTCGGCCAAGACCGGTGGGAAGGGTATACGGCGGCAGATGGCCTGAGCGACGATCTGGTTTGGGCGGCGATGCGCGACCGGAAAGGCCGGTTGTGGATCGGTACCGAATCCGGCTTGGACTGGATTGCGGCGGGGCAACCGAATCCCAAAGCCTGGCGGCAGCCCGGTATTGTGACGGATCGCGCTGGCGCGTTGAATGAAGCCGCGGATGGAGCGATCTGGGTGGGCAGCGCGGCTGGCGCGCTAGTCCGGATCGATCCGAATTCGCTGAGAGGGCGCCAGTGGAAACTTCCCGAGATTTACAGCGTACTTATCGACGACCACCAGGACGTATGGGCGGCAACGAACACCGGGCTCTACAGATTGGATTCGAATTGGGCACATAGTGAGCCGGCGCTGGTGGAAGACGCCGCATTCGGAAACACGCATCAGCGCTTCTCGAGCCTTTGTCTGGACGCAAAAAAGCGTATCTGGGCGACGGCGGACCAAGGGCTTTTTCTAGGGGACGAGAAGGGCTGGCACCGCATCGACCTAGCCTCGTCGGGGGCCAATCCAGACACGATTGCAATTGACCACGATGGGTATGTTTGGGCTGCAGGCTCTTCGCAAGAGCTGATGCGGCTGAAAGTGGATGGCTATCGTGTGACCGAGGTGAAGCACATCGGGCGGCCGCCCCTGCTGTCGCAGCAAGTGGTCTCGTTGATGGTGGATCGACGGGGATGGCTCTGGGTGGGGCAAGATGCAGGACTGACGGTTTTCGACGGCCACGCGTGGCGCAGCTATACGCAGGACGACGGATTGATTTGGAACGACACCGACAGCTTCGCTCTCGCGGAGGATTCGGATCACAGCATCTGGATTGGGACGTCGGGTGGGCTAAGCCATTTGATCACTCCCCAGGACGCGGCGACGGGGATGCCACAGGCGCCTGCTTTTTCGCAGGTGACGTATGGATCGACGATGCTGGGCAATGGATCGGCTGTGCGATGGAGTTCCAGTTATTCCCTGGATATCTCGATGGCGCTGCTTTCATTCCGCGGAACGCAGGATGCGGGCATTCGCTTTCGACTGCTCGGCGGACAAGGGTCGGAGTGGGAAGAGACGCGCGACATGGACGTCCACTTCCAGCATCTTGCACCGGGAGACTATCAGTTCCAAGTGGCAGAAGTGGACCAGACGGGACATTTGATTTCGCCGACCGCAACCTACTCGTTCCGGATCACTCCACGCTGGTGGCAATCCCGCGAACTGCAGATTACGCTGGGACTGATTGCGTTGGTTGTGTTGGTGGGAACGTGGAGGCATCGTGTCGGCGCACTGGTAATGCAGAAGAAACACCTGGAAGCTGCTGTGAAGTTGCGCACGATCGATCTCGAGAAAGAAAAGGGCGAACTGATGCGCACCAAGGAGCAGATGCGCCACTACGCCGAACACGACGACCTCACAGGATTATGGAATCACCGCATCATCGTTGAGCGTTTGCGGATCGAGGTCGACCGGTCGCGCCGTGAGGGCCTACCGGTGAGTATCATCCTGGCCGATCTGGACTACTTCAAGCGGATCAACGATACGTTTGGCCACCCAGCAGGCGACCAGGTGTTGAAAGAGGCCAGCGCGATCTTCCATCGCATGGTTCGAACCTACGATTGGGTCGGTCGCTATGGTGGAGAAGAGTTTCTCCTCATCCTGCCCGGTTCCGGATTCATGCATGCCCGGCAACGCGCCGAAGAGTTGAGGATTGCAATTCAGGAAGCCTGCGTAAGAGAAGGCGAGACAGTGATTCCTTTGACGGCAAGCTTTGGTGTGGCTTCAGGCTTCCCGGCCGGACATGAAGAGCTGATTCGTGAGGCGGATGAGGCTCTTTACAAAGCCAAGAACAGCGGACGAAACCGCGTGGTGGCAACGGAAATCGATGCGCGCCGGGCGATGATGCCACGCGTCGGCTAGAGCAGATTAGGAAACTCTGTGTCCGTCTTGGGATCGTACAGGGTCGCCGCTTCCTGCTGGTCGCGTCAACTTGAGAACAATCCCTCCGGCTACACCATTTCCTAATCTGCTGTAATACCTGCTTCTAGGCTAAAGGCAATCGGACGGTGGCTCGAGCTCCCTCGTTATCTTCCCGATTGACAAGGCGAATTTCTCCGCCATGGGCACGCGCGATTTGCTGTGCGAGGGCGAGGCCTACACCGCTGCCGGTTGGCTTGGTTGTGTAGAACGGCACAAACAAGTTCTCGCTGTTGGCGATTCCCAGACCGCTGTCTTCAATGAAAACCTCGATAGCTGACTCCGCGACGTGCCATCCGATACGCACCGGATTTGCGCCATTCGACAGCGAGGCGTCGACCGCGTTGGTGAGCAGGTTGATGAACATTTGTTCCAACTGGTCGGGGTCCGCACGCAATATCGCAGGGGGGCCGATCTCGAGCTGAACGGGAACACGCTGCTCGAGCAGAGCGACGCGCTCGACCAATGCCGCTACTTGCACCGGCTTGAGATGCGGGGGCGGCAACTGCGCGAGGATGCGGTAGGACTGCACAAATCGGTGCAGTGAATCGGCCCGGCTCTCGACAACGCCGAGGCCACGCCGGAAATCGCGGACTGTATCCGTGTCGCCCTGGATCTGATCCGCACGGGCCAGCAGGCTGCCGGCGATGGATTTGATGGGCGCAAGCGAATTTGAAAGCTCGTGACCGAGCACCCGGATGAGGCGCTTCCACGCGGCCTGTTCTTCCTCGCGTAAAGGCTGGCTGACGTCAGCGAGGAGTAGGAGAACATGCGGCGCGCCGTCCTGGCGAAAGGCGGCTTTACGCAACAACCAGCGATTGGGCTTGGAACCGAAGGAGTGAATGCTCTGATCGGGCGATGCGAGCAAGCCTTCAAGGCCCAATTCCCTGGACGTGCGGCCAAAGCAGCGAGCGTGCGGCAGGCCGAGTAACTGGACGCCGGCTTCATTGACTAGCTGAAGCACATTTTCGCGGTCGAAGGCATAAAGCGGAGAATGCATCACTTCAAGAATGCGAGCCAGCAACGCAGTGGCTTCAAGGGAACGTACGCGCTGCCGCTGCAGGAGATCGGCGAGCGCGTTGATCTCCGCGGCCAACTCACCAAGCGCGTCCTGTGTACCGGCTCCGCGCGCGCGAAATGAATAGTCGCCTTCCCGCAACGACGAAACTACGTTGGACAACGTTTGCAAAGGGCGAACGAGGCTTTCGATCATCGTGGCGGCGATGAAGAGCAGGTAGATAAGCAGGCAGGTCGCAACCAGAATTTCGGGCGCGGCGGAGACGTTGTGCTGGTAGAGAAGGATTCCGGCAAAGATCAGCGTAGGGAGCGAAAGAAGCAGGCAATAAAACCACGCCCGGCGTACCGCCGAGCGGCGGCGCCTTCGGATGCGCCGTGTCCTCAGCTCGCTCTCATAGGCCATATTTTTCGATGCGGCGGTAGAGGGCGGCGCGGCTGAGTCCGAGCGCTTCAGAAGCCTGAGAGATGTTGCCGTCGCAGCGGCGCAGTACCTTGCGGATGAGAAGAGACTCAACCTCGTCGATGCTCATGTTGTCGAAGGATGGAGCACTGGGGCGCCCGGGAGCCATGGCTAGATTGGCGGGCTCGATTTCTTCGCCCCGGCACAGCAATACGGCTCGCTCGATCGCGTGCTCGAGTTCGCGCACATTCCCCGGCCATTGGTATTGCATCATCTGCTGCATTGCGGCGGCAGAAAAGCCGGTGACCTGCTTGCGGTAGCGGGTGCGATTCCTTTGGAGAAAGTGCATGGCGAGGAGCGGGATATCTTCTCGCCGGTCGCGCAACGCGGGCAGATGGATCTCGACAGTATTGATGCGGAAGAGAAGGTCTTCACGAAAATTGCCGGCAGCCGCTTCTTCCTGCAGCTGCGCGTTGGTGGCTGACAGTACACGTACGTCGACGCGGCGGGTTTGTGAAGAACCGACACGTTCGAGTTCGCCGGTTTCGAGCACGCGAAGCAACTTGGCTTGCTGGCGGATCGGGACGTTGGCGATTTCATCGAGAAAAAGCGTGCCGCCGTTGGCGAGTTCGAAACGGCCGACACGATCGGTGCGGGCGTCAGTGAACGCGCCTTTCACATGACCGAATATTTCGCTTTCGAATGTGCCTTCCGGCAATCCTCCGGCGTTAACTGCAACCAACGCCATGCGCGCGCGCGGCGAGGCGGCGTGAAGCAGCTTGGCGACAATTTCCTTGCCGGTGCCGTGCTCGCCGGTGATGAGGACGTTGGCGTCGGAGGGACCAACCTGCGCAATGAGCTCAAGAACCGGCTGCATATTGGGCGCGCCGGCAATGAACTCAGGCATGCCTTCGGCGCGGAGCAGGCGGTTCTCCAATTCAAGCTGGCGCGCGCGGCGCAGAGCCTGGTGTAGCTCGGCGTGGACGCGGATGAGCGAGATCAGCCGATCGTTTTCCCACGGCTTCTGAATGAAGTCGCGCGCGCCGCGCTTGATACTTTCGACGGCCAGATCGATGTTGCCCCATGCGGTCATCACAATGACTGGCATGCGTGGATCGATCTCCTGGAGGCGCGCAAGAAGATCGAGGCCCTCCTTGCCGGAGGTGGTGTCGCGGGTGTAGTTCAAGTCGATGAGCAGGACGTCGTAGTCGCTTTGGCTGAGGGCCTCGAGCAGAAGCTGCGGCGAGCGCGCGGTGTCCACCTGGATGCCCTGCGGCTGAAGCAACAGTTCCACGGCTTCGAGGATGTGCGGCTGATCATCGGCGACGAGAACCCGGATCTTGGCTGGCTTGCGAGAGTCTGTCATTTGTTTTTATCGAACGCGTGCTTCGTGACCTCGCCGCCACCGCGATACCGGACCGGGCGTCGCCGATTGAGATTCCGTAGTCGAGGGCCCGGGTGCAGCGGGTTCGGGGCCCATGCGCTTCTTTTGATTCTACGGCGCATGCGTCACCACGCCTGATTTCGCGTCGTCGACGGAGACACCCATTCGATCGAGGGTCTCCCCGGTGGCGCGATCGATTTCGACTTTGGCCTTTTCATACTGAGTCTGTGCAACGTAAAGCGCCGATTCGGCGAGCGCCAGCGCACTCTCCGCAGCTAGAGTATCGGTGCTGGATTTCGCGCCGAGCACCTGCTCCTGTTTCATAATGTCGAAAGTACGCTGGGCTAGATCGCGGGCCTTCTGCGCAGCTTCGATACGGCCCTCCGCCTGTTGGAGGGCGAATTGTGAGTTCCGTACGTCGAAACGGATGCTCTTCTTCTGTTGCTCGTAGGCGATCTGGCTTTGGCGGAACGTCAGCATGGCGCGGAACTGATCAGCCTTGGCCTGGCGGTTGCGAATCGTGATGTTGAGGGTGAAGCCGATCTGGTATTCGGGCGCCGAGTAGTTGAAGGCGTCCATCAATACACCGGGTGTGCCGCTTGGAAGGGTCGTGGAGCAGTAGCCAGGTCCTTCGTTTTGGTTGCAATTCGGGTTCAACGGACCGCCGAGTCCGGTTCCGCTAAACAATCCGTAGGCGTTGAGCGAAGGCAACAGGGAATTGTTGACAGCTTTCAGGTTCTCCCGAGCGATTTGCATGCCGATCTGGTCCTGGGCCACATCGGGGCGGTTCTTCTCGGCCTCGGCAATGAGATCTTCGATGGACTTGGTTTCGTTTGGATCGGGCGCGCCTTTGGAATCCAGGGGCACCACAGGCATTTCGTCGATGGCCGGATCGTCGGCCTTGGTGAGCGCGTTCTTCAGGTTCAATTCAGCGGCTCGCAGATTAGCACGCGAGACGGTTAGATTGCCCTCGGCGGCGGCAACGGCGGACTGATCGGTCATGACCTGCAGGGCCGGGATGGCCTGGAGCTGGAGCTGCTTCTGATCGTCGGATAGAGTTTGGTTAGCGAAGCCGAGGGAGCGCTCTTCGATCTGCTCGTTCTGGTAGGCGTTGACGAGGTCCCAATAGATGTCCTCGACTCCCGTAACCGTGGCTATGACCTGCGCCTTGAAGGCGTAGTCGGTGATCTGAAGGTTCCTTTTTGCGATACGAATCCATCGCTGGTTCGTGCCGAAACCAAAACCCGCCAGCAGGGGCTGGGTGAGCACAGCCTGCCAGAAAAGCTGAATTTGCGGGTCCACGATGTTGAGCGGGCTGTTAGAAGTTTGACGCTGCCCGTTGAGGGTCCACTGAATGCCCGTACCGGAAGGAAAATATTCGGTGTACTGGGTGGTGTAGCCAATCGTGTTTGTCTCAAGGAGAGGAACGCCTACGAGAACCTTATTCAGTTCCTGCGACTTGGTGTGGTCGACAAAGCCCTTGATCGTGAACACGGGATCGAAGGGATTCACAAATGTGCCCTCACCCAGGGTGGATTGCACCAGGCCACCGGCGCCGGCTGCCCCGGCTCCGGAAGAAGATACTCCCCCACCGGCAAACGTGGACACTCCGGACGCACCTTGCGGGCTGCTGACGCTGGTGTTGACACCAAGGGCCGAGTAGCCGGCCTTCGTGCGAGCGAGATCGGTGAGTGCTGTGGGCAGGTTGTAGCGGAAGGAGGCCAGGTCGAGGTTGTTCTCAATCGCCAGCGCGATAGCATCTTGCAGGGAAATGTACAGCTTGCCATCGCGAATGAGATTCTGCAGTCGCGGCGAATTGGCGAGGTCAAGCAGAGGCACCGTGCTTGGTCTGTAAGTTGCGAATGGATTATGCGAGTGGGGCATGGGCACGTTGAACGACGCTTGTGGAGCGAACGACGTTTGCTGCTGTTGCTGCATGGTTTGAGCCAGAGTGGGACCGGGCGCCGGCGAGCCAGTCGTCGGTGTTGGAGATTCAGGCGCGGGCTGCGTGGTTTGCGGGTCGGCTGGCGCGGCTTGCACTTGCGCAGGCTCGACTGCGAAAGCCATGTTGACCTGCAGCAAGAGAATCGCGGCAACAGATTGGATACGAGTGCGAATGATCGGAGCCTTCATTTTGTATTTCCCCTGAGAAAAATTCACTGGGCGCCGACCTCCGCGGAGCTGGCCTGCGGGACCGCTTCGTCGCGCGTGAGCCAGCCGTCGCGCAGCTCGAGGATGCGCGATCCGTAGCGCGCGTTCTCTTCCGAGTGCGTAACCTGAACAATAGTCGTGCCCTGGCGATTGAGTTCGCGGAAGAGCTCCATGATCTCGCGCGCCTGTGTTGAATGGAGGTTGCCGGTCGGCTCGTCGGCAAGGAGTAGCGAAGGCGCATGAACTACGGCGCGCGCGATACCGACCAGTTGCTGCTGGCCGCCGGAGAGTTGATTCGGAAATAGGTCTTTCTTGGCGACAATCTGGAAGCGGTCGAGGATGTCAGCGACCATGCCGGCGCGTTCCTTCGATGGCAGGTTCTTGTAGGAGAGCGGCAGGTCGATGTTTTCCGCGACGGTCAGGTCGTCGTGAAGGTGATAACTCTGAAAGACCATGCCGATGCGCTGGCGTGCGAGATCGGCACGCTGCTTGCGGTTGAGCTTGTGCGCCGGCGTCTCGTCAAACCAGAATTCGCCGAGCCAACCGTCGTCGAGAAGAGCGAGGACATTCAGGAGCGATGACTTCCCTGCCCCGGACGGACCCATGACGGTAACGAATTCGCCTTCGCGAATGGTGAGCCCTACGCGGCGCAATACCCAGGTTTCGGTGTGGCCAGTTCTGTAACTGCGTTCGATATTCTTCAGTTCGATCATGATGATTACTCCAATCCCAAATACAGATTTCTTATTCGACGTTACTCGGTACGTAACGCCCGCATCGGCGGCACTCCGGCCGCACGTCGAGCCGGAATCCAACTGGCAAGCAGGGACGCGCTGAGCAAAACGAGCGCGACCGCGCCCACTGCAGTAAAGTCGAGTGAGCCCACGCCATACAGCGTGCTTTGCATGGCACGTCCCACAAAGTATGCGCCGACCAGGCCGAGTCCCAATCCGACGAGCGCCAGCACGAGGGCTTCTTTGAGAACCAGGTTCACTACATTCCCGCGACTCGCTCCGAGAGCCATGCGCAGCCCTATCTCGTGCTCGCGCTGGGCTACGGTGAAAGCCATCACGCCGTAAATTCCGATGGCGGCGAGCAGAAGCGCCACGACGGCAAACGCAAGATATAGAGTCATGGTGAAGCGGTCATCGCCGAGCATAAGGCTCTTCACGTCGTCCAGCGTGCGCGGCTCGGCTAATGCGATTTGAGGATCGACGGCATGCACCGCGGCAGCGATGCTCTTGCTCATGGTCGCGGGATCAACTGAAGTACGTACCCCGATGTTTGCAGATGGCCATGGAATCTGCCAGAAAGGAATGTCGATCTCCGGGAAGTCCTGGCGGAAACCGCCGGCGCGCACATTGTGAAAGACACCGACGATTTGCCATGTGATGTATGGTCCGAGCTTGGTCACGCCGGGAATCAGTTCCTCAACATTGATGCGCTGTTGAAGCGGGTCTTTGCCTTTGAGATACTTTTGCACGAACTCTTCGTTGACGACGGCCAATTTCACATTGGCCGCAGTGTCGTGTTCATCAAAGGAGCGGCCGCGCACTACCTGAATGCCGTAGGTCTTGAAGTAGTCTGGCGTAATCATTCCGAAAGCGGCGCCGGGCCGTTGGGAAGGATCGGCAAACTCCGGCTGCCCCGCGATGGTGAAGGGCATTCCAAAGCCTGGCCCTCGGAGCGGCAATCCGACAGACGCCGAGACATCGAGAACTCCCGGCACTGCTTTCAGGCTCGCGAGCATTTGCTGGTAATAGCCGGTGATCTGAGCGGGGTCCTTGGGGCGCGCATCGGGTACGGGCAAAAAGAATGTCTGAACGTGCTCGGTGTGGACTCCTAGATCGACCTGGGTGAGGTTCCAGAAGCTGTGAATGGCGAGTCCCGCGCCCGTAAGAAGCGCGAGAGCCAGTGCGAATTCGCCAACCACAAGCACCTTGCGCAGACGATGACGGCCGGCGCCGGTTCCGGACCGACCGCCTTCTTTGAGAGCGTCGCCGGGATCGACGCGGGTTGCGTACCAAGCGGGAGCGCAGCCGAAGAGCAGGCCGGCCAGAGTTGAGGCAGCAAAAGTGAAGAGCAGGATAGGAAGATTCAGCGTGAGATCGGCTTCCGACGGAAGCGTCCCGGGTGGCATGGATGCGATCAGCCAGCGCAATGAAGCGGCGCCCACGGCGACGCCGAGCAATCCTCCGACGAGTGCAAGCAGCAAGTTCTCGGTCAGGAATTGGGTAAAGATGGTTTTCCGTGCGGCGCCGAGCGAAATACGAATGGCGATTTCCTTCTGCCGCGAGGTTCCCTTGGCGAGCAACAGGTTGGCCACATTCGCGCAAGCGATCAGGAGCACAAAACCCACGGCGCCGAGCAGGAGTTTCAGCGTCTGGATGCGTTCCTTGGGCATGAAGTCGTTCTTCAGCGGCTCGACAATTGCGCCCCAGCCCTTGTTGCTTTTGGGAAATGCCTTGGCAATATTTGCGGTGACGGAATCCATATCCGCCTGCGCCTGCTTGATCGTCATGCCGGGCTTGAGCCTGCCCATGGCCAGGAGCCAGTGGAAGTCGTGATTTAACTGATCGGGTTTGAAGACCAGCGGCACAATCAGCGATTGGTCGAGGCGGTCGGACTGGCCGGGCGCCATGACTCCTACGACCGTGTAGGGAGTTCCATCGATCTGAAGCGACTTGCCGATGATGTTGGGATCGGAACCAAGACGCTTCCAGAGCTTATTCATCAGGATGACGACGTGTTCCCTTCCCGCCTTGCCCTCTTCGGGAAGGAAGTCGCGGCCGTATTGGAACGGCGAACCCATCATCCGGTACATGCCTGGAGTGGTGGTCTGCCCCTCGACATACTCGGGCTGATCTTTGGTGGCGAGATTAAAGCTGCCACCACTGAATGCGTTCAAATCCTGGAAGGCTGTGTTCTGGTTTTTCCAATCCACGAAATCCTGCGCGGCGATCGAATTGCGATCGCCCTGAATCTTCGACCAGACCATGACAAGTTGATCGGGTTGCGGATAAGGCATGGGGGCGAGCAGGGTCGCGTAGACGACCGTGAAGATAGCGGTGTTGGCTCCGATGCCCAGCGCCAGCGTGAGCGCGGCCGTAATGGAGAAGACCGGCGACTTACGCAATTGGCGTAGCGCGTACTGCAGATTGCGAAGCATCGTTTGCATCTCAGACCCTCCTTATCCTTAAAGCTATTCGGTACGCAACGCCTGCATGGGTTCGACGGCTGCGGCACGACGCGCTGGAAGAGCCGCGGCTAGCGCGACCATGAAAGCGGTCATGAGCACTGCTCCCATGAGCGTGATCGGATCGAACGCAGAGACGCCGTAGAGTTGGCTGCTGAATAAACGCGCCAACGCGACTGTGGACGGCAACGCAACGACCGTAGCGATAAAAGCAATGATGAGCATTTCGCGCGAGATCAGCATTACTACCTGAGAACGAGGTGAGCCAAGGGCAAGCCGCACGCCGATTTCGCATGTGCGCTGTTCTGTGGAGTAGGCGAGCACGCCGTATAAACCGACCGCGGCGAGAAGCATGGCCAGCGCCGAAAACCCGATGGCGAGAAACGCGAGGGCGCGATTGTCAGACGCGTTGTCGTCGATTTGCTCGTCCATGGTCTTAAGGCCATCGACAACCAGAGTCTGATCGAGGCGCTGAATCGTCTGCCGAATTGCGCCTTTTATAGCACCGGGCTCCGCTGTCGTTCGTACGTACATCTGTACGCCCAGCGGATGCTTGCCCTGCAGGTAAGGCCGGTAGACCGCAGGCCCCATCTCCGTGCGCAGGTTCTCGTGCTTCGCGTCGCCGACCACGCCGACAATGGTGGTATCCGGCTTAACGTCGGGGCCGCGGCCTTCGGTGAGAACCCGGCCCAGAGCCTTCTGCGCCGAGCCGTAGTAGCGCTGCGCGAGGCTCAGATTGACGATGGCGACCGGCGTCTGGCCCTTGGCGTCCGCGGCGGTGAATTCCCTGCCTACCAGGATGGGCTGCCGCAACGTGGCGAAGTAATTCGGCGTCAGGCGGATATCTTCGAAGTGCAGAACCTCGTCTTCGGCAGGCGTGTATCCCTGCAGCGTAAACGAAGAGTGCTCGGAGTTTCCGGCCAGTTCGGGATCGTTGGTGGCTGCGACTGAGACAACGCCCGGAATCTCGCGCAGTGCGTCGATTGCGTTGGTGACGATCTGCGGCGCACGATCCTCTCCATAACCGGAGCTCGAGGGATCGAGCGAGAATGTGAGCAGCTTAGTGGTATCAAAGCCGACGGCCTGATGGCGCAGGCTGTCGAGCGTGCGCACAAAGAGCCCGCCTCCGGCAAGGAGCATAACGCTGATTGCAATCTGGATGCCGACAGCCATCTTGCGGAAACGCAGCGAGCCTTTGGAGGCAGTGCCTGCATTTTGGCGCAGAGCGCCGGCGAGATCGGGACGGAGAAAGTGCAGCACGGGCGCAATGCTGAAGAGCAGGCTCGAGACCAGCGTGACGGCGAGAGTGAAGAAAAGAATGCGTGAGTCGATGGTCGTCGAATAGGGCTCATTGCCCGGATCGGAGCCCGTCATGAGGCGCACAAGCGCAGTGACGACCGCAGGCGCCAGCGCCAGCCCAGCGGCAGCGCCGGCGATCCCGAGTAGTCCGCCCTCGACGAGCAGTTGCGCGACGATGCGGCCGCGCTTTGCGCCCAGCGCATAACGCATCGACATTTCGCGCGCGCGGCCCGCGGCGCGCAGCAGCAACAGGGTGGCCACATTGATGACGCACATGGCAACCAAGAGGCCTGCCATGCTCATCAGGATGATGAGCGGCGTCGTGAGTTCCATGCGTCCGGGCGAATAGCCCGTGGAATCGTCGAGCACTTTGAGATGCGAGTTGTCGAGAAACTCTTTGCGGAAGTGCGCTGTCGTGGTTTTGTAAAGAGTCAGCTCATGCGCGCGCAGCGTATGCCACATCGGTCCCAGGCTGGCTTCGGACTGTGCCTTCGTGACTCCGGGCTTGAGGCGCGCGATGAGCGTGAGCCACAGCGACTGACAATTGTTCAGATCATCGCGCGGGACCATCCACGGAATAGCGACCTCAACCATGCTGATGGGCAAGAACAAACCGGGCCGATAGCCGCCAATCGCGGAGTCGAAATTTCTGGGCGCGACGCCCAATACGGTAAACGGATGGCCATTGACGAGCACCGTCTGGCCGGCGATGTCGGGCGTCGCGCCAAAACGCGCTTTCCAATAGCTGTAGCTGAGGACGAGCACGGGGTTCGCATTTTTCGCGGTATCATCCTGCGGCGTGAGCAGGCGTCCGAGCGCAGGCTTGAGACCAAGAAGCTGAAAGTAGTTGCCGGTGACGACTTCAGCGTCTTTGTTCTCGGCAGTGTTGCGCCATGAAACGCCGACATTGGCGCGGTCGGCTGCCGCCATGGCGTCAAAGACCCGGTTCTGATCCCGCAGATCCTTGTACATGGGATACGAGAAGTAGTTGTGCATGTCGCCGCCGAAGCTGGAGGCGGAGCCGGAGAAGCTGCCGGTCCAGTTGAAGCGAACGAGTTCCTTCGGCCTCTGCACGGGAAGCATGCGGAGGAGCACTTCATCGAAGAGCGTGAAAACCGCGGCATTGGCGCCGATGCCAAGGGCGAGCGTGACCACGACAGTCAGCGTAAAGCCGGGCGACTTGCGCAACTGGCGCCATGCGAAGCGAATGTTTTGAGCCAGCAGGTTCATCGTGATTCTTCTCCGGTGCGTAAGTCTTGTCTCACGGCTATTCCGACCTCAGTGCCTGCATGGGCTCGATAGAAGCGGCACGCCGAGCCGGCAACCAGCTTGCGCCCAGCGTAGCGACGGCGAGCAGCGAAAACGCGGCAAGCAGCGAGAACGCATCGAAGGGGCGCACGCCAAAAAGGACAGATGTCTCGAGGCGCGTGGCCACCGCAGCCAGCCCGAAACCGATGGCGAGTCCGATAGCGCCCATCTTCGCGCTGTCGCGCAAAACCAGGAAGGCTGTGGCCTCGCGGGACGCACCAAGCGCCATGCGGATGCCGATCTCGCGTCGGCGTTGGGTCACGCGGAACGCGAGGAATCCATACAAGCCGACGATGGTCAGAAACAAGCCGATGATGCCGAGTGCGCTGACCAATTCGGCCAACATTTGATAATTGCCCGCGGAATAGTGGATGAGCTCGGGCAACGAAGTGACGAACATGGGATCGAGCAGAGGATTGATGTGAATGAGAACCTGCCGCGCATCCTGGGCCAAGGACATGGCGTTCTGGCCGGTGCCGATCACGAAGGTGATCTCGCCCATGTTCGACAGCCGCGTCTGGTACTGATGAAACGGAATGTAAAGATACGGTTCCGGTATCTCGCCGACCTGGCTGATAGGCGCGTCTTCGGTTACGCCGATGATGCGCGCGTCCACATGACCGTCAGCCAGATGCACAATCTGTCCGATGGGGTCGCGCAGGGACCAGTATTTCTGGGCCATGGAGTGGTTGATCAGCACCGAAACCGGGCCATCGGCATCATCCGCTTCGGTAAAGCCGCGCCCGCGCACCACGCGTGTCCCCGTAACATCGAGGAAGCCCGGGCTTACCGCGTTGAATTTGATCTCAACCGGATCTTTAAGTTCCGGATGGCTGGGCAGCAGGACTTTCTCTGCAATGCCATTCTCAGAAGGCATCAGCGGCGAGCGAATGCCGTAGGCCACGCTGCGCACACCCGGCAACGTGCGCAAATTCGCAAGAACCGTGTGGCGCATTGCGTCGTCCGGATCCTGTGTAAAGGCGACGAGCACCTGGTTGCGCGTCAGTCCGATTGGCTGCGTGCGGGTATTGAGGAAGCTTTGCACCAGTGTCCCTGTAGAGACGAGCAGCGCAAAGGAGATGCCGATCTGGAGCCAGACGGCGCACCGGCGGGCCCCGGGGGTGCGATCGTCGGTGCGTTGCGAGGAGGCCGATCGAAGGGCCGGAACGAGCTGCGGCTTTGCCACCTGTGCGAGCGGGACGAACGCGAGCAAAAGCATTGTGACAAGCGCGAGAAGGCCGGCAAGGAAGAAGACGCGCCAATCGATTTGGAAATGCGGCGGCGTGTCGAGAGAGACGAGCATTGCCGGGCCGGAGACCAGCAAGCGCCGCAGCACGGAGGCGATGCCCGCAGCAACGGCAAGCCCAGCGACCCAACCAAAGGCGCAGAGCAAGAGGTTCTCAATGAGGAGCTGGCGGCCTACGGCCCAGCGGGTGGCTCCGAGCGATAAACGCAGGGCAACCTCGGGACCACGACTGAGCGCACGCGCGAGCAGAAGATGCGCGACATTCACCGTACACAGCAGAACCACGCCGCCGACGATGGCGAAGAGGACGATTCCCGTGGTGCCCGCGTTCTGAAGCCGGTAGCTCAGATCGGAGACGACGCGCGCGCTGCGTCCACGATTGTTGACGGGATCAGCCGCCGCGAGAGCCTGAGTGATGGTTGCGACCTGTTCGTCGGCCTGGGCGACTGTTGCGCGGGGCGCGAGACGTCCAACGAGATTGAACCAGCGTGAGGTCGTCGAAGTCAGTTCCCCAGGATCGACAGTGGCGGCCCAGGTTTCGGCAGGGATCCAGAGATCGCGGTCACTGTTGGGATCCACATCACGAAAGTCCGCCGGGAGCACTCCCCAAATGTCTACTTGATTGATGCGATCTTTGCCGTGTCGCAGAGGAATCTGGCGACCGACGATGTTTGGGTCGCCGCCGAACGTGCGTTGCCAGCAACGATAGCCCAGCACCAATCCCGGATGTGAACGCAGGCGGTCCGAATCGGCGGCAGTGAAGACACGACCAAGCATTGGGTGAACGCCGAGCACGCTGAAGAAATTCGCGGAGACAACGTTGTTCAGCAGCAGAGTGGAAGTGCCATCGGCGTTGGGCATGAGGCTGCCGCGACCGCCGAGGGCGACAACGCCACCGGACCCACCATGAAACGCCGTGGCGCGATCGGCAAGCACCTGGTACTCGGTAGATCGGAAGAGCGTCGTGTAG
>OBLW0100000876.1_pt1 | contig 25936 bp, 29 predicted proteins | sample 1520161 | NCBI WGS metagenome assembly OBLW01 (sample SAMEA3539309, study PRJEB22396) | soil metagenome | biome: tundra; feature: field; material: soil | place: USA | collected 2010-05 | depth 0.15 m | reverse complement strand
CTCTTTGCCGATGACGATGGGCAACTTCCAAAATTCGTTGCGGCCTTACTCACCCGACGTGGGTACAACCTCGCCCCAAGAATCGCAAATAGAGCCTCATGGAGCGTCCGTGCGGGTCCGGGTGATGAGGCCAAGATTTTCCTTGCGCTGCTGCCCCGGCAACAGATCGAACGCAAGCCGACTTTTGCATCGAGATTACGTTCCAGAAGGGCACGCCCGCGCCAGCACCCCATCCATCTCGAAGCCGTGCGACTTGAGCGGCCGGGAAAGTTGCAAACCAGATGAAGCGGGACATGGAGTTGGTTCGGGAGATCTTGCTGAGAGTCGAAGAAATACCGTTCGATGGTGCCTTCCACGATATTGGTGTCGAAGGGCGATCCCCGAAGGAGATTTCCTATCACGTAATGCTTCTTCACGAAGCAGGATTAATCGAAGCAATGGATCTTGGCGTGTGCTGGAGGCCCATGCGGTTGACGCACAGCGGCCACGAATTCCTTGATGCCGCCCGGAGCGAAACCGTTTGGAAAAACGCCAAGACAGCCGTCGTGAAGCGCACAGGTGTTTTGACGCTTGAAGGTCTCAAGGTGGCTTTGCCGAAGGTGGTCAAGAACCTTATTGGGAGGGAGTTCGGATAACGGACCTCGATTCGTTCAGGCTACGTCGGAAATGAACGAAACCTCCACCGCCATCACTGCTATACTATAGATGTCTTTGATCCGACTGCGAATCGTCTTGGTCTCGCCTGCTCCGATTTGCCTCCCTTCAAATCCGCCTAAAAGGAGAGCGAATGTTCACACCAGAGAACAGGATGAGTGTCGGTGGTCAGGACGCCCTACAGGATATGGTTGAGTTGCAGATGTACCTTGTGGATGAGGTGGACAACTAGGTGTTTTGCACGGCGGCCGGGTAAGGATACGGATGAACAAAAGATTACTAAAGCGACACAAGCGCCAGGTTTCGCGCGCCAAAGAAAGGGTCCGGCTGTCGGAGCCAGACCTGAGAACGCCGGAACAAGTGACGGCGGCGCGCGAAGCGAGCCGCGCTGTGGCCGGCCAGCGAGCCGACCACCGCCCCCTTTACGCCACGCCGCGTCCAAATCAAGCCGGCCCTCCCGCAACCAGCGCGGCGAAAGCTGACATAGCATCATGATCCGCGCCACTGTAGGGCTCTTCTCCACACGCTGCCCGCATTGCAGATCCATCGATTTTAGAAGTGTAGGCGCTCGAAATGCCGTGGAGGTGGCTTTCCAATGGCTTCTTCAACCCTACTGGTGCTCTCTTTGCGGTCACCGTTTTTTCCTATTCCGATGGCAAGCTCCCATCGGAGGGACCGCTTAAGAGCGACCCCTGTGGCGGCCGCAGCGCCTTGTGTGTCCATCCGCAGTGACTTGGCGCCGGTGACCGTGCCAGCCTTCTGGATCGTTGCGGCGGACCCGGATCGAAGAGCAGATCCGGCCCATACTGGAATCATTTCAGATTTAAATAGGTATCGACATCATGGCGGAAATAGCCCCGAAGAACAACGCCCACTGCACCATTCCGGACGACGAGGAGCAAAGCACGTACCGCTTCATCATCGTGGCGGCCAAGCGGGCCCGGCAATTGCAGGGCGGCGCGCGGCCGATGCTGCCCACATCCTCGAAAAAGTTCACCGTCATTGCGATGGAGGAAGTGCGCCGCGGGTTGGTGAAGTATTCTCTCACTGGACCGGCGTCGGAACTGCCGCCCGCGAAGCCTGCCCTCTAAGCGCGCGCCGCCACGCGGGGCGCGGCGAAAGTTTCCCATCAAGATCATTCTCGGCGTCGGCGGCGGCATTGCAGCGTAGAAGTCGGCCGAGTTGGCGCCGTCTGCTCTGGTACCCACCTGTTTACATCTACGGCCGCGGGGCATTCAATTCTCCAGAGAATATCCTTGTAGGTCCTCTTTCAATGTCCTTGTAGATCCTTTATCAATAGGACTGATCTTAAGGCGGTCCCCTGGGTATCCACCTCGCTCGGCGCAGTTCTGTGGATATGCGCGAGAACAACATGCTCTTACTGCTGCGGGATTAGGGACGACACAAACCCGTATTGTCGGCGAACCCTAGAATGGGCGTCTAGGTATGAATGGCGCCCGTTTCACGCGGAGCGATATCCGGTGTTATCGGTAGCTTGCCGCAGGCACGGCAGACTGCGCTGCACGTCCCGCAATGGGTCCTTTTGTGAGGCTTCCGCGGCGCGGCATCTTTCGGCGGCTAACGTTGCAAACACCTTAGGCGAAAGGTGGTCCTACGCTACCGCTGCCGTTGGCATTAGGTTTTGTGACATCGTGAGGGCACAGTACCGCTGCTGCCAATGCAGCCAAGCTGAACTGAGAACACGTGTCACTTCCGTTAGGTTAAAAGGCTTCGCCAGGACATCGTAGGCTCCCCTGTTAAGGGGCGAACCTCTTTTTCGTCGAGGACGCGGCGTACCAGGCTGTTTCCCCGAGTCGGGTGCGAGCAGTTGTTGGCCCTGCTATTCGGCTTCGGTGTCGAGACGCACGACGACTTGGTTGACCAAGCGCTCGAACTGCCTAAGATCTACTGGATTGAGGCCTAAGACTATTTTAGTGCCCATCCATTCCACGCGCCAGCCGAAGCACCTACCACCAGATCGATGGCGATGCGCTCGCGGAGCGCCTTCCAGACGCCCACTTCCCAGGCCGCATACATGCCGCCGGCGGAGAGCACCAGTGCGGGGGCCACATACTCATCGTAGCCCGTGGTGGGGCAGGCGCCACCGCCTGCCAACTTTAAACCCGGTTTCCCACACGAGGCCGGTGCGCATTCCCTACTGGATGGTGACGTGGCCGGGATTGGCGGCCTGCCCATCCACGGTCACCTGGATCACCACGTCACCCGCGCCCGCGAGGCTCGGCGGCAGCAGGACGTTGATCTGGTCGAGCCCCGGATACTGCGGCTGCGCGCCGGCGTAGGCGACAGTCAGGTTTGTGCCCCCAGCAGTGACGGTTACGCTGTTCGCCGCGGAACTATGACCGCGCAATCCCGTGCCGTAAATGATCAGGTATACCTCGGTGTTCGGCTGGCTCACGTCGATGGGCGCAGGCACGAGGCCGCCGCTCGAATTGACGCTGTAAACGTTCTCGTAGGTCTGGGTGCCGCCGCTCACCACATCGACATTGGCCGCCACCAGATTCGTTCCCTGGAAAATGAATATCCCCGGATCGATCGCCGCAATCGGAACCGCTCCGCTGAAGCTGGCCTGGCCCGAAGCAACGGTCACGGTGGCCTGCCCCAACGCCATGCCGTCCGGAACGATGTAGTTCACCTGCCCCGGCGAGACGTACTCCAGAGGCGCTTGCCACGCCACACCTTGCGAGTCCGTGAATGCCACCGTCGTTCCGCCGAAGGTGGTCGGATATGGAATCGGGATCGCCTGGGTAACAGTGGCGAGATTCGCGCCGAACACCGTGGCAAACGAATCGGGCGCCAGCGGTCCTACAACGAAGCTAGCGGCGTTCTCGTTGGTGATCGCGGGTGTCTGAACAGGGATATTTGAACTGAGACTAAAGCTGTAATAGTCAGAAAGGTTGTATGAGTTGGCCCCCATTTGTTGGTTGAACGTTTGCTGATCAAATTCAATCAACGGATCCACATCGGCGTACGCCTTGGACTTCATGGTAGGTCCGCAAGGGGTCCACTGGCCTGGACTGCCAGGAACCACACAAACCCAGAAACCGCCTTTCATGCCTATGCTGGTGGTCAACTCTATCGTAAGCGTGTCGCCGGCCGAAGCATTAATCGCCAAAGAGGGGTAGACAGCGGCGCTCCCCGTACCGGAAACGGGGAGACTCTGAGACTGCGAGGCCCCCGAGGTGTCATCCGTTATGCTCGCGGTTGCGACGGCTTCGCACTCTGTTGTGTCCGTGTTCCCGTCCCGAGGTCACCGTTTCGTTTTCGCACTGGACGATGAGTTGTGGCATGAACAAGAGCGGGATACTGGCTGCCGGGGGCGCGCCAGGCACGGGGCTGATAGTCATAGAGAAATTGACCGTGCCAGCAACCTGGACGGAGTCCCACCCTTCCAACTCGCCCGCTGAATTGAGCTTTCCTACCTGAATCTCACCACTAGGTAACAACTGGGCCGCAAAAAACGAGGCCGTGTCCACCGAGATGGCATACGTCTCAGTTGTTCCAGACTTCGAGTCGTACGCGTCCCCGCTGTATGCCGTCGTTACGTTCGCTTCGCCCACCAACGAGCCAGAGGTCGTGTCGCCGTTTCGAGCCTCCTGTGAAGTGACGGTCGTTGTAAAAAGTATGGGGTCACCTCGTGCCGAGGGGCAAATACTTGTGCATAAGACAGCAATCAGTGTCGTGCACAGCAGAGACCTTCTATTTAATCCTCTCATATGCCAAGGTAATAAGGCTTGCACTCGCGCCTTCCCCATCGCGATTCGATTATCCGGCGATAGCATGAAGCAGTCGTCGGTGAACAAATGGCCAATTCCGGCGGCGTTCTCGGCGACCCAGCATTCGATGCATTTTTGCCGCGTCTCCTCGTAGTGGTGATGTGACATCGTGGTCTCCTTTTTGGGCGCTTCCGACTATTTAGCGAGGATTTCCTTTTTGCCGTTCTGACCGACATTGATTGTACGCCTAACCGCTTCCATCGGAGCCGTTTCTCCCATTTTTTTCATCCGAGCGACTCAGGCAGCCCAGGAACGGGCCAGCCCTGGCTCCTCCAGGTGCGCAAAAGCCTGGAAGTGCCTCATTTCAAGCAATTTCTCAGGCACCTATCCGGCTCCTCCCTCCTTAGCTCGGTTTCTCTCCCTGCCGCGGCTTATCCGGTGGGTACCAGCAGGGCGGCAATCCTCCGTGCCATCGCCCCGAAGAGCCGCCTTGTCAGATGGCTCTCCGCCAACATCAGCCAGTAGTAGCGGGCATGCTTGATCAGCCGGCCGCCGGTCTTCATCAGCCGCTGCTGCAAGCCTGGTAACCCCAAACTCAGAATAGCGACTACCCGGAAGCAATCCACTTGGGCGAGAAGTCCAAACTGTCGAATGACCCAAACGAGAAACGCACACGCTCATCATCCCCTGGGAGGATGCCGCAGGCCGGACCGTTGGCCTAATGGGACGCACCGTGCTGCCGGCCGAGCAAGTCAGCGCCAAGGGGATTCCCAAGTATAAGTACTCCGCGGGTCTCGTCAAGAGCGAAGGACTCATCGGCTTCACCGGCATACGCGGCGCCGAGACAATCGTCTTGGCCGAAGGCGTGCTCGATGCTCGTTACCTCAACTCGAAGGGCTTTAAGGCCGCATCCATCGGCGGCAGTGACCTCCCTCTTGCGCAAATCAAGCCGTTGGAGCGCTCCGGCGCCAAGGAGGTCCTTCTTGCATTTGATATGGATGAGGCCGGGCGTGAGGGCACGGCCCGCGCTGTGGACCTGCTCTCGCGTTCCAGATGCCGGCCCTACGTCGTCAGCCTGCCGGCGGGATTCAAAGATCCTGATGAGCTGGTGCGGGCACAGGGCCGGGAAGCGTTCGAGACGGCGCTCCAAAACGCGGAGCGCTGGGTCAGTTGGCACGCGCGCCATATTTGCAGCGCACATGACCTCACCACCGGCCGCGGTCTGGATAGTGCGCTCCGGCAGGCGGCGACTGCTTGCGCCCGGCTCGACGACGCCCTGGACCGGCGATTCTTTCTCAGCAGCCTGCGCGCCGCAACGGGCCTAACCGAGGAGGAACTCGGCGGTATCCTATGAACTCTGCGACCACCATCTTTCTTGGGGCGGGTCGCGGGGGCGAATCCCCCGCGACACACGGCAGACTAAGGGAGCTATTTCGGGGGATCCAGTAGCACGCGACTGGAATCCTTAACCATGCCCGAAGAGAGCGGCTTGAGCCCGCGAAGCTCGCTGGCTCCTTGCTCTGAGGACACTTGATATAACGCTCCTTTAGGTCCATGAACAGGCACAACTTCGCCCCGGATGTAGTAGGTTTGGCCGGCTTTGACGTCCAGTCGGACCACCGTTTGTCCGTCGGTCGACCGGCAGGAGTGCTTCCCCACATCGAGACGGATGCTGAAGTAGTGGCCGCTCTCCAGGCGGGCTAACTCGTGTTCGTCGCAGTAGACGGAGGGTTTGTTCGGCGGGCCTGAGCCATGCTGATGCCGGTACACGTACACCACGGCTTTGCTGGAATCGTCAGTGGAGGCGGTTTGCGCGATAGCAGACGCAACGCCAACCATGCATAGAATCGCAATTTTCAGACGCGTTTAGTATCTCCTTTTGGTGCTGTCTAGAAATGAACTATACAACTTGTGCGAGGGTTACGCAAGCTCCCCGAAGTCCGATTGGAACTCCCTCGTTTCTTAACCAAGAATGTAGGAGAACCCGCGATGCGGTTTGAACTGCGGCAGCAGGACCTAAGGGGGCCGAAGCGAGTCGCAGCCACTTAAAACTCGGGCAAGTCCACGTCGTTCGGGTGTCCGACGATGTTTCCATCGCCAGTGCGGTCGCCCAGAAGGGCTACGGCCCTTCCGCGAAACCCCGCATTCGGTATGCAGCCCTTGAGGAATGCCTGGCCAAGGTCGCGGACGTCGCCCGGCGGCTGCATGCTACGGTTCATATGCCGAGGATCGGTTGCGGCCAGGCCGGCGGATCGTGGTTCATCGTCGAAGAGCTAATTGCGTCCACGTTGCTCGGCTCAGGTGTCCCAGCGGTTGTCTACGACCTGGCAGAACGCCAGCCAATATTGCCGATTCAAGGGGCACTGATCCCCTCAATGGCGTGAATGGAGGTTGATCGCGACGCATGCCGAAGCAGGTTGTTCTACTCTCGGGTCCGGTCGCCTCGGGCAAAACCACACTCGTACAGGCATTGGTGGAAAAGTATGCATTTCATCCATTCAAGACTCGGCAACTGATCCAGGCGGTGAAGAACGTCAAGAGCGAGCGTCGTGCCCTCCAGCGAGCAGGTGATGTACTTGACCGGCAAACCGACGGCAAAGTGGATAGCCGACGCCATTGCAAAGGCGATCCAGAACCTGCGGCTGCAAACGCGACGTTTATTGGCACACCAACCAGAGGTGCCATCGGCGAAGTGACCAACACGGTCCTTCCAGGCGGCGTCCAAGTCAATTTCGCCGCTGAGGAGAGGCGTCGTGCGGATGGACGCCCAGTGCAGGATGTCGGAATTGTGCCTGAGGTTTGGGCGCCCCCCACGATTTCCGGAATCCGCGAGGGTCGTGACGAAGTACTCGAAAAGGCCATCGAGTTTCTGAAAACATCCGATGCGGTTGCGAAACAGTGACGCCCGTCACCGCCTGGCATTCGCAACGCTTGCGCTGAAGAAGGCAAATCGTGAGACTCGGGTAACGGCTGCGTCTATGAACCGGACTCACGACTGCACCCGCTTGCCAAAGCAGCTCGATCCACGCGAGCGTTAAGTACCATTATCGGCAGCCGAACCTCAGCGACGGCAAGGACGAGTCCGAGGACATGGGGCGCGGATCGGATTAAGAGATCCTTGGCCGCGGGGCAGCACCGGGGCAGCACGTCAGCCTTCCGTGGGGCCCTTTGCGCCCTGGTCGCGAACCGAACTGGACCGAAAACACTACTACTTAGACCCAACTGGACTGAACCGGACTGCCAGTCACCGGGTTCGATTCCCGTTACTGTGACTGGTCTACCCGACAGGGTTAACGCATTTGGGCAATTTTGGGCAATGCGCGACGGCAGCCACGGCAATTATGGCACTCCCGGCAACGGAGAATCTGCAACTTACAGATCCCCAGACCCGGTTGTGGGTTCGAATCTCACCCTCACCGCCAGCATCGAAACCCCACCGGCGGCGGACCCACAATCGAAAGGTCACATGTCGTCACCGACACCTCGCACGCGACTGAGCGGCCTCCCTTTTCCAGGGCTACGTCCACCGATCCCAGACCGTCGAGGATCAACGAACGCCGCCACCAATCTGCGGCGACTTCTCCTGACAGAGTGAGAGCCTCAGGCCGTAGTCAGCATGCCCTCAGGAGTGTTCCGACCCTATGTCGGCGTTGCGACGGTTTTCCAAAAGCGCCCGAAGACGACCGGTTCATCCGTTGACCTCCTCTTCAAGAGCGCCAATTGAGGCCATCACCTCGTCAAATCCCGGTATATTGCCGATGATCATTCCGGCCGTGCGCCTGTAGTCGCGGCGAAGGTCTTCGATCATTTCGTTGGTCGGCGTCAAAGAAAAGGTCCCCGGAGCTGCGTAATCGAGACCGAGGTCCGGGCTATTGAAGAACATCCGAGCGTGAGCCACGCAGTCCAGGCCGAGCGCACGATTCGTTACTGCTCGTGCTCCGAGTTGGGATTGGAAGATGCACATCGTAGTAGTGGCGCGAAACGCGTTGTCCTTGGGCGCGCAGCACACCGCGACTTTCAAACCACTTCCTCACGCCGTGGAGGATGACAATCTTGTCCCAGAAGGTTCGTTCTGCGACAACGGTCGTCACGTGTTCGGCGCGAAGCGCAAGTTGGGGCACTTCGTCTGAAACGTACGCGAAGTGCTTCGACCCAGCCTGTAGGCAGAACGTCTCCGCAGCTACTCGTCACGCTACCAGCACCTCGTTCAATTCATCCAATAGCGGCTGAAGTCTGTCGCCGAAGAGTTGGTATGCGCGGCCGAGGCCGCCCTTCTGCGAGAAGGGCAGGCTCTCCAGGTCGTCTGGAGTGATTTCGATGCTGGTACCGACGTGGTCGGCGATGGCGGTCAGCCATTGAATCTGGTCGTCACCGAAGTTGCTGCCGTTGGCCTGTTGCTCGGCGATCCAGTTTTCAAAACGCTGGCGGACCACTTCGGGAAACGGTTCGAGCTGCCCTTCCTTACCGATGGCGAACTTCACCAGCGAGACGATGTTGGTCAGGACGCGCTCTTTCGAGGCGTGAACGCGGGAGGTCGAGGGCTTCGTAGGCGCGCCACAGTGTCTCGGTGGTCCATGCGGGATGTGGTTTCCTGATGGCCTCGGCAAGGTCGCTCACTTTCTTGTAAGTGAGACGCGAGCGGTAGGGGCGATTGTAGAGGATCTGCAAGGCCTCGATTTCATCCTTGTGCGCGCCGAGGTATTGTTCGAATTCCTTCGTCAACGCCAGGGCTTTGTCCTTGGCATCCTGCGAGAAGCCGGAGGCGGTCACTTCGTCCTGGCTGACGATATCGACCACCTGCTCGTGCGACTTCTGAACGCCCGCGATGGTCTGTCGTATTTGCGATCTGCACGGCGCTTTCTGCGAAGGTGTTCCACTGGGAATAGACCGGGTTGCGCGGTGCTCGGGAGTGATATCTACCAATATCGGTGGCTATCCGGCCAGCAAGATGCATGCGGCGAGGCGTTTGGTTACACGAGCACCACGGAGAGTCACGTTGCTCTCAGCACGAGGGCAGAACAGGCAGGCGATACAATCCATCCAGCGCCTCGAGGGTTTCCTGGAGCGTCGTGAAATGGACGGCGTGTATGCCCAGCAGCCGTGCTCCGTCCACGTTCGGCTGCCGGTCGTCAAAGAACAGAGTCTCGGAAGCCGCAACGCCCAGACCAGACAGGCAATGCTGGTAGATTGCAGCGTCCGGCTTTGCAATCCCCAGATCGCAGGAGAATGTCGCAAAGTCGAAATCGGCGAACCAGCCGCTCTCGTGAACGATCCAGTTGCGGAGTTCGAGATGCATGTTGGAGAGGATGGCGGTGCGAACGCCGCTCGCTCGCGCTCGGCGCGCCCACTCCATCATGCGAGCATCCAGATGCGTCCAACTGCTAACGTCCAGCTGAATTAGGCGCTGAATGTCGCTCTCGGCGAGCGGGCGTCCCAGATCGTGGGCGACCGTCCGCCAGTACGAGACGGCATCCAGTCTGCCCTCGTCATAGGGTAGACGGTAGGGCCAATAGACCTTCTCGAACTGTGCGGGTGAAACTTGGAAAACTGCTGCCATAGCTTCAACGTCCTGGCGCAGCTGGGGGGCACAGAGGACATTGCCGTAGTCGAAGATGATCGCTTTTGGTTGAACTGGAGTCACAATAACGATGATAGTGCACGGCAGCGCCTTGCCACGATCACAGCGAACTGCACTCCTTTCGCGCCGGCCTGCGGAACGATATGGTTCAATATCGGTAGCCTACTCCGAGCGCAACGCCAGCCCACCGACCTCCCTATCCTCCCTATGGAGACCATGGGATTTCGGATTTTCGGGTGTTATAATTCGCCCAGGCTGTTATGGATCCAGCCCGCTGGAAACGCGTCGAGGAAATCTACCAGGCGGCGTCGGAACGGAAGCCTGGGGAGCGGGCGGCGTTTCTTGTCGGGGCGTGCGCCGGGGATGAAGACCTGCGCCGCGAGGTGGAATCCTTGCTCGCTCAGCCATCGGCGGACGATCTGCTCCACCGGCCCGCGTGGGAGCTTGCGGCAGCCGGCCGGAACATGCCGCCGGAAGCAGCCCGGCTGGCCGTCGGGCAACGGCTCGCCCACTACGAGATTCAGGAGAAGCTGGGTGAAGGCGGCATGGGGACTGTCTACCGTGCTTACGACCCGCAACTCCGCCGGCCGGTGGCACTCAAGATCCTTCCCCCGGAATACGCCTCCGACCCCGAGCGGCGGTCGCGTCTGCTTCGCGAGGCGCGCGCCGCTTCCGCGCTGAACCACCCGAATATTGTCAGCATTTACGAGATCGGCTCCGATAGCGGCGTGGACTTCTTCGCCATGGAATGCGTAGAGGGCAAGCCGTTGAATAAGATCATTCCCGCCAAGGGAATGCCGCTGAAGGAAGCTCGCGCGCCGCAATTTGTGCAGCCACGACCAGGCGGTGCGATAACTACCCAGTCCGAGCACCCGCTGTAAGCCCAGCGCACTGGCACCGTTCTTCTGGCTAGTCACACACCACATCGCCCGAAACCAGAGGGAGAGAGGCTTTCGCGTGTCCTGGAACAGGGTGCCGGCTGTCACTGAGATCTGACTACCAGTTCGAACACTGGAACAAGGTGGCACGGACCGCCCACGCTTTGCCGGATCCGCGACACCTAAACCCCTCCGGCCACCGCAATTGAAAGAGGTATGCGCGACAGCCTTCTTCAGTTGAAAACCGGGCCTCGAACTGTTGTAGAGTTTGCGGGTAGTCTTCCACTTGGCGCCATACTACCGGTAGGGGCTACCTGAGTCAAGTGCATACTCAGTTTCGCTATTATCGGACACCGTTTCCCAGTAGCGAAGCGGCGAACCGCCCCTTTACCGTCCAGGCACCAAGTGCTACTGTGGTCCGATGAGCGTGCGTGTCACGAGTGATGACCTGCTTGGCTCGTTCTCGAGTGCACCCCCCGGCCTGTGTTGAATCAAGACTTATCTACGAGCGAGCCCTGGAACATCGAGCGAGCGTTCTCATTCCTCGGCTGGGGCCAGCCTCCATACATCGCAGAGGCCGTGACATTTTTTCGAAACCAACCGGCTCCCCCAAGGGTATGCATAGTGAGGGAGTCTTCGAGCCAAACCTATGCGATGTGCGTTGTTGCTGTTCTTGAACGCGGCCTTGGCGTCGGCCGCCAGCTTGCCGGTCGCCTTTGAGCCGAACCGCGGTCAGGAACCTGGACCGGCCGAATTCCTTGCGCATACCTCGGGTGCCGCCTTGACCCTGCGCGCCGGCCGCGCCGAGTGGATCTCGCGCGAGGCGCGAGTGGCGGTGGTTTTTGAATCCGCCCGCCGCGGCGTGCAGGGTCAGGGCGAAGACGCACTGCCCGGCGTGGTCAACTACCTCATCGGCAATCAGCCCTCGCGCTGGCGCAAGAATATTCCCACTTATTCGCGCGTCCGTTACCGGCAACTGTATCCCGGCGTCGACGTGGTTTACTACGTGAACGACGGGCGCCTGGAATACGATGTGGTGCTGGCTCGCGGTGCCGATCCGAACCGCATTCGCCTGCGCGTGGAAGGCGCGCAAGGGTTGCGCGTGGATGACGCGGGCGACCTGGTGATCGCGACCGCGGGCGGCGAGCTCCGGCAGCACCGTCCCATCGTCTATCAGGAATCGAACGGCCAGCGCCGCCAGATTGCCAGGCGGTACCTGTTGCGCGGACGCGAAGTGCGTTTCGCGCTTGGGCGCTATGACCGCTCCCAGCCGCTGGTCATCGACCCGGCGCTCACCTGGGCCACCTATCTGCTGCCTAGCAGCAATGGCGTGACCACCAGGGACGTGCAGACCTTGGCCGTGGCGCTCGATTCAGCCGGCAATATCTACCTGGCGGGGTCGGTGTTCAGCTCTGTCGGCTATAACGAGTGCTTCATCGCCAAGTTGAACCCTTCCGGCACGGCAAACTCCGTCACATTCATCGGCGGCGAGTCCGGCAGCAGCGACGCTACCGCCATCGCGGTGAGCTCGGCAGGCAACATCTACCTGGCCGGCGGCACCGCCTCGGGGACCTTCCCAGCCAGTAGTTATTACCTGAACGAGGACGTTCACCCGGGCGAAACCGTCGACGGTTTTGTCATGGAGCTCAACAATGCCGCCACCCCGGTTTTTTCGTACTATTTCGGCGGATCGGGCACTGATGCCTTCTACGGGTTGGCGGTCGATCCGGCGGGCAACGTCTATCTGGTGGGAAACACCAATTCGTTGGATTTGCCGGTCTTCAGCACTTCCGCGGCGGGTCCCGCGCAGACTTACCTGGGTGGCACGGGGGCGCGGAATGCCTTCGTCGTGGAGTTCAGCTCAGCGGGTGCACTGGTTTACTCCACTTACCTGGGAGGTTCCGTCGCCGATGAAGGCTTCGCCATCGCGGTCGATGCCGATGGCAACGCATACGTTACCGGCGCCGCCGAGTCAAGCGACTTTCCGGTGGCCGGCAGCAACCCCTTTCAATCTAAGCTCAAAGGCGTCCAGAACGCATTCGTCGCCAAAATCGCACCCAACTCGGGCGCGCTGGTTTACTCCACGTATCTGGGTGGAAGCGTCTACGATATGGGCAATGGCATCGCGGTTGACTCGAGCGGCACGACGTACATCACCGGTGAGACAAACTCGTTCAATTTTCCCGTGACGCCCGGCGCCTATCAAACAACCTATGGAAGCACCCAGGACGGCACCAACGCCTTCGTCACCCGGTTGGACGGCAGCGGGTCGTCGCTCCTCTACTCGACGTACCTGGGAGGCAGCAGCGGCGATTCCGCTAACGCCATCGCCATCGATTCCGCGGGCAACGCCTACATCACCGGCGACGCCACTTCCACCAACTTCCCGATCAGCGATGCATTCCAAAGCACCAAGCGGGCCCCTTCGGGCGTTGCTAACGCCTTCGTGGCCGGCCTGAATGCGTCGGGCTCCGGCCTGCTGTTTTCCAGCTACCTGGGCGGCAATGCCGCGGCAACCGTGCTCGGCGGGACCGTCAATTATGGGGATTCGGGCCTTGCCTTAGCGCTGAACTGCGCAGCCGGGCTGGTGGTGGCCGGACTCACGGACTCGACCAACTTCCCCACCACCAGCGGGACCGTCACTCCGAAGTACCCCGGCGGCGCGCCGGATGCGTTCGTGGCCCAGATCGGGGCCGGCGGCGTTCCCGACAACATCACCCCCGGCGGCATTGTGAACAACGCCAATTTCGCAAGTGGCGCGGTGGCGCCGGGTTCCATCGTGAGCATTTTCGGAAGCGGCCTGGCTCCTTCCACGCAACTCTTCAGTGGGTTCCCGCTGACCACCTCGCTGGGCGGAGTCACCGTGAGCGTGAACGGCGTGAATGCGCCGATATTTTATGCCAGCCCCAGCCAGATCAATATCCAGGTGCCATTTGAGACCGTACCCGGCTCGGCGATGATTGCGGTGAACAGCAGTTGCGGTTCCAGCGGGCAGGTTCAGGTCCAAGTGGCGCAAGCCGCGCCCTACATTCTGCAGACCGTTACCGGGCAGGGTGAGGCGCAGGCCATCGTGCAGAACTACAATGCATCCACCGGCCAGTACACCCTGAACGGTCCCGACAACCCGGCCAAAGTGGGCAGCCTAGTCGTCGCTTATCTAATCGGTATCGGTCCCGTCTCCAACCCGCCGGCCGATGGTGCGGCCGCTCCCACCACATCAGTGTCGCCCTCGACCCTTACCTACAGCTCCACCATCGGCGGCTGGACCACCCCGCTCAACAACTACCCGTTCCTCGGCCTGGCGCCCGGCTGGGTGGGGTTGGATCAAGCCAACCTGACCGTGCCCGTCGGCCTGAGCACCGGCCAATACTCGGTGGTAATCACAGTCGGTGGCGTGTCAAGTCAAACCACCCCCGCCCCAACCATGTTCGTCACCGAATAGCGGCCGCAAGGCCGCCCGAGCGAGAGCCAGTTTCCCTTCAAGTCGATGACTATTGCTTGGGCGGCGTGCTGGGTTCCTGCGTCTCCTTGGTCTTGTCGTCGGGCAGCGGAGCGACGGGCTGCTCCTCGATGGCCTACTCGCCGCACCGACTTACGTAGACCGTTCGGTTCGTTTGTCACACTGGCCGTCGGCGCAAGTCCGAAATCGGCTCGCGGGGCGACGTAGCGGGAACCTCAGCGACGCCCTGTCTGACTGGCCCCCCATTTGGGCGAAAAGTCGCCAAGCCGCCGAGTGGTGCCTGGTCCAGCCGCGAGCGGCGCCCGGTCCACGCGGCGTTATTTACCATTATCGGACACTGTTTTCCGCAGCTGTGCGCGAGCGCGCCGCGCGGAAACCGACGGCCCGGCCGAATCCGGCGGTTGGCCACATCCGCGGGTAGGGCGTTTTTCGTCCGGTTGACTGCGCCCTGCCCAACTTCCGGTTGCCCGGACACAACTTCGCCTGTCTTACTCAGACTTGAGAGAAGCCATATCAATGGAGAAGCGGTACTTCACATCGGACTTGAGCAGTCTCTCGTAGGCCTCATTGACCTTCTGGATCGGGATGACTTCGACATCGGCGGTGATGTGATGTGCCCCGCAGAAATCGAGCATCTCCTGAGTCTCAGGGAGGCCGCCGATGTTGGATCCGGAGAGATTACGGCGGCCCATGATGAGGCCGAAGGCAGAGACCCCCAGGGGCTTCGCGGGAGCGCCGACAAGGGTAAGATTGCCGTCGAGGCCGAGCAGGTTGAGATATGCGTTGATGTCGTGCGCGGCGGAGACCGCGTCGAGGATGAAGTCGAAGCTGCCGGTGTGCTTCTTCATCTCGTCGGCATTGCGGGAAACGACGACTTCGTCGGCGCCGAGGCGGAACGCGTCTTCCTTCTTACCGGGCGAGGTGGTGAAGACGACGGCGTGGGCTCCGAACGCATGAGCAAACTTCACGCCCATGTGGCCCAGTCCGCCGAGACCGACCACGCCAACTTTCTTGCCCTTTGTGACGCCCCAGTGGCGCATCGGCGAATATGTGGTGATCCCTGCGCAGAGGAGCGGCGCGGCTCCGGCGAGATCCAGGTTGGAGGGGACGCGCAGCACGAAGCGTTCATCGACGACGATGCTGTCGGAGGAGCCGCCATAGGTCACGCCTCCGAGATGCTTGTCGGGGAAGTTGAAGGTGAGGGTCAGGTTCGCGCAGAATTGCTCGAGGCCAGCCTTGCACCGGGGGCAGGTGCCGTCCGAGTCGACGAGGCATCCGACCGCGGCGAGGTCGCCAGGCTTGTATTTGGTAACTGCTGAGCCGGCCTTGGTGACACGGCCGACGATCTCATGGCCGGGGACAATCGGGTATATAGTGGGCATGAACTCGCTCCACTCGTTGCGCACCGAATGGAGATCGGAATGGCAGATCCCGCAGAAGAGAATCTCGATCTGAACGTCGTGTTCGTTTGGATCTCGGCGTGCGATCGTCGTGGAGGCAAGCGGCGATGTCGCACTCGTAGCGAAGTAAGCCTTCGTGTTGTACATGATTTGCGCCCCTGTTCTCTTCCTTTTCGGCCCCTAGTCAGGCCTTGTATTGTTCGTCGCTGACCTGTTCCATCCAGTCGGCGGTCTTGCCGTCAAGCTGCTCCTGAACGGCGATATGGGTCATCGCCGTGGTTGGCGTCGCCCCGTGCCAGTGCTTCTCACCCGGCGCGAACCAGATCACGTCACCCGGCCGGATTTCCTCGACCGGTCCGCCCCAACGCTGTACCCGGCCGCGCCCGGCCGTCACGATCAGGTTTTGTCCCAGCGGATGGGTGTGCCATGCCGTACGGGCCCCGGGCTCGAAGGTGACGCTGGCACTGACCACACGCGCCGGAGCGGGCGGGTTGAACAGCGGGTCAACCCGCACCGTGCCGGTAAAATACTCTGCCGGTCCTTTGCCGGAAGGCTGTGATCCGCTTCTCTTGATCTCCATTTCTTGGAACTCCTTCGCCTGGTCGCTCAGCGGCCGGTCATCTGCTCCAGCTTTTCGGGGTACCGGGCGCCTTCGACCGTGATCTTTGAGGTGGCGTTCTCGATGTCACGCAGATCGTCGGGCGTGAGTTCGACTGAGACTGCCCCGATGTTTTCGTCCAGGCGATCGAGCTTTGTGGTGCCTGGGATCGGTACCATCCACGGCTTCTGGGCCAGCAGCCAGGCGAGTGCGATCTGAGCGGGTGTCGCCTTCTTCCGTTCCCCGATGCTGGCGAGCAGATCGATCAGGGCCTGATTCGCCTTGAGAGCCTCCGGCGTGAAGCGAGGCAGGGTGCTGCGGAAGTCGGAACTGTCGAACTTCGCATTTTCGTCGATCTTGCCCGTGAGGAAGCCCTTGCCCAGGGGGCTGTACGGGACAAAGCCGATTCCGAGTTCCTCAAGGGTCGGTATCACTTCCTTCTCTGGAGTCCTCGTCCACAGCGAGTATTCGCTCTGGAGAGCAGTGACCGGCTGGACTGCGTGTGCGCGACGGATGGTTTGCACTCCTGCTTCGGAAAGGCCGAAGTGCTTGACCTTGCCTTGCTGAATCAGGTCCTTCACCGCTCCAGCTACGTCTTCGATGGGCACGTTCGGGTCAACCCGGTGCTGATAGAAGAGATCGATTGTCTCCACCTTGAGCCGCTTGAGCGAGCCCTCGGCGGCTTGCTGGATGTGCTCGGGCCGACTATTCAGACCTGCCGCTCCCGGCCGATTGTCGCTGCCACTCAGATCGAACCCGAACTTGGTGGCGATCGCCAGCTGTCCACGGAACCCAGCGAGGGCTTCGCCCACGAGTTCTTCGTTTGTGAACGGGCCGTACACTTCGGCGGTATCGAAGAAGGTGACGCCGCGTTCCACGGCTGCCCGGAGGAGAGCGGTCATCTCCTGCTTGTCTTTGGGCGGCCCGTAAGAAAAGCTCATTCCCATGCAGCCGAGCCCGATAGCTGAAACTTCCAGGCCGCTGTTTCCCAGTTTGCGCTTCTGCATTCTTTCTCCTTAAGAACCCCGCATTTCCAGGATAGAGTCGAGCGCCTTGGAAGCGGTATCCTGATCCTTCCGATTTCTTGCCTATTCCTCTTGCACTGTTGACTAACGCACAGAGCCATCCGTTACCCTAGGGTAGAGAAGAGCGAAACCGTTACTATGAAAAACGACAGGGGACACGCCGCTCCGCTGCCAGATCGGGCACGTGAATTGCGGGCTGAGCTGGCTCGCAAGATTGCCTTGTTCATTGGCTCCGCAGAGAACCGGGCAACGGAGATTCCCGGGCTGACGCTCCACCGGCGGACCGCCCCTACCGCTCCGTGCTCCGTGACTTACGAGCCGAGCGTGACTGTGATCGCCCAAGGGCGAAAGCGCGTAGAACTCGGCCGAAACGTTTTCATCTACGATGCGTCGCGATTCCTGCTGACATCGGTCGATTTGCCGGTCGTCAGCCGGGTGATCGAGGCGAGTGAAGAGGTGCCCTGCCTGGCGTTGTCGCTCAAACTCGAAATGCCCGTGGTCCGGGAGCTTCTCAGTCGGCAGGAGATTGAGGTGGCTGAGGCGCCGTCGGACAGTCCTGGCATGGCGACCGGTAAGACCACGGTCGAATTTCTCAGTGCATGCTGCCGGCTCGTGGACCTGCTGCACACGCCGCAGGACATTCCCTTTCTCGGTGGCCTGATTCAACGCGAGATCATCTACCGGATCCTTGGCAGTGCGGAGGGAGCACGCCTTCGAGCGATTGCAACGCTAGGAGAGCAGAGCCACCGAACGGCAAGAGCGATCGCCTGGATCAGGGCGAACTATGCGAAGCCGCTCCGGGTGGAAGATCTCGCGGAAATCGCGGGCATGGGCGCGTCCACGCTGCACCATCATTTCCGGGTGCTGACCGCCATGAGTCCTCTTCAGTATCAGAAACAGCTTCGGTTGCAGGCAGCGCGGGGCCGTATGCTCATGGATGGTCTGGACGCCGCAAGCGCGGCCTTTGAGGTCGGATACGAAAGCGCCAGCCAATTCAACCGCGAATACAGCCGTTTCTTCGGCCAACCACCGATGCGGGATATTCGGACCCTTCGCTTGCCAAGCGCTCCACCGTTGGAGTCTGTTAGTAGCCGGTAAGACGCTGTCGGATCGTCTGTTGCTGGTGAGTAGTCGTCAATCCGGAAGCAATCCACGCGGACGAGAAATCGCCAAACCGCCGAGTGGGCCTAGTCCAGCCCTGAGCGGCGTCCGATCCACGCCAGCGATATCACCTCATATCGGTAGCTTGCGGTGGGAAAGGCAGACTGCCTGGCGTAAGAATCCCGGTCGCGGGGCGACGCCGCAGGGATGAAGTCTGCTAACGCTTTAACGACCGCGATGTCCCTCGCCTCGCAGGGCCCAGAGTTCAAGAACGATGTCATCGGCGCTCCACCAACCCCGCGAACCAGTTCTTCGCGCGCGGCTGCTCGAAACCTTCGAGCATCCAAATTTGAAAAGGAAACTTCGCGACCGAGGTGAGAGCGCGTTTGCCGTCCGGATGGATGCTGAACCCAGACAGTCTAGCGGATGCAGGCGGGAGATCCAAGGACGACACGAGCTTTTCGGCTCCGGTCGTCACGCTCACCTCGTAAAGCTGCCACTCCCGATTCGGGTCTGTCGCGTTGTGAAAAATGCCGTAAACGCGGCGGCCATCCTTCGAGAAGTCGTAGACCATGAACCGGCGGGAGGACAGCGTCCGTCTGGACTTGCCGTCGGGCGAGATCAGGCAGAGACTGTTCCCCGCACTGTACAGAATCCAGTCCCCCGCCGGCGACCATTGCGTCGGGCCTTCTGCGTCCGCCAGGATCACGGGACCGGCTCCCGGCAGAGCTCGAATCTTCGCCAGCTTCGACTGGCCTTCGTTCTGGCGATCATACGAGAGCCACTGCCCATCAGGCGACCACGCTTCTCCCTGTATGTTGTGGGCCTGGTCCAGCAGGATGGCATGGCCGCCAGCCGCGTTCGCCAGCCTCAGCCTGTCTGTATAGCCACTATCCACAAAGACGAAACGCGCCCCGTCCGGCGACCAGCGTGCTTGCTTAAGGTCGTAGCTGGTATCGACCAGGCGGCGCGAGAAGCCACCAGCGGAGGCCTCCTGGTCCATGACCGCCGCACCCACGTCGGCCTTACCTTGTGCAGAGAACAAAAAGTGCGTGCCCGACGGCGCCCAATCTGGCGAAATGTTGGTTCCTCCGTTTTCGACCAGCACGTGCACGGCGCCATCGGTGAGCCCGATTTCGACGATGTTCCATTCGTACTCCGCGGCCGAATAGACGATCTTCCTGCCATCCGGCGACACCGAGGAACCCTGGATCGTGAAACCCGCAGAATAGATGGTCTGCCGGCTGCCATCCGCGACCGCCAGCCGGATCAATGAGTCGGTTGCGCTGTTGCGCGCCACCAGTAAACTGCGGCCGTCCGGGAACCAGCTCGCGCCCCACAGACCGGCGCCCATTCCGTTTTCTGTTCCGGTGTAGAGCTTTCGGGGCTTACCGGAGGGATAGGAAAAAAGCCAAACCGTCCCGTTGTCAAAAGCGAGATAGGAGCCATCGGGCGAGAAATACATGTTTGTCGTAGGCATGGTGGGCGCAAGCGGACCCGGCCAGAACTCCTTCGCCGTTCCCCCGTGAAGGGCAGCAAGCCAAAGCTTGCCGTCGCGCGCAAACGCCAGCGTTTTGCCGTCGGGGTGAATAGCGGCTGCTTCGACATGTTCCAGAACCAACTGCCCGGCGCCCCCGGAGGCCGGGATGGCCCACAGGCTGCCATCGGCGAAGTAATAGATGGATTCACCGTCCGGAGACCAGATGGGGGCATGACAATCCTTAGTCGATCTGGTGAGTTGCGCCGCCTCGTGCGCCCCAGCGCCGCGCGCGAAGATCTGTTGGACTCCATGAACCCTGGCCGAATAAGCGATGGTGTTTCCATCCGGCGACCATGCCGGGGCGCGCTCCTCGGTTTCTCCCAGTGCAACTCGCGTGAACTTGTACTGCGACAGATCCGGACCGGACACCGGTGTCAGGAGCCGCGTAAGAATGATTCCGGCGGTCAGGCATACGAGGGCACCCGCAGGGACCATAAGGAGACGCTGCCGCCTGCGCCCCGCGTGAGGGGCCAGCGCCGCCTCAACCCCACTGGTGCTTTGTGAGAGACGCTCGCGAATCTGCTTCAGCTCGCGATACAGGTCCCGCGTCGAGTCGTAGCGCTCGGCAGGATCTTTTGCCAGCAGCCGTTCGATGACCCAACGCAGCGGCAGAGGCACGCCGGCGGGCAGCGGCTCCGCCTCTTCGCGGATGATGGCCGTCATGGTCTCCGCTGCGCTGGGGCGCTCGAAGGCCCGCTTGCCCGACGCCATCTGGTACAGGACCAGGCCGAACGAGAATTGGTCCGACTGGAAGGTAAGATTCGGTTCCCCACGCGCCTGCTCGGGCGACATGTAACTGACGGTGCCGACCGTCGTGCCGGGGTCGGTGATGGTCATGGTCAGAGTGGAGGCATCCGAGCCAGGCTGCGCGTTCACAGCCGATTTGGCCAGGCCGAAATCAAGAATCTTCACCCGCCCCTCACGCGTGACCAGGATGTTGGCAGGCTTCAGATCGCGGTGCACGATTCCAGCCGCATGAGCCGCAGCCATCCCGTCAGCCATCTGCACCGCCATATCGAGCAGTTTGCGAAGATTCTCTACCTGCCCGAGCGGTGAGCCCTCAATCAATTCCATCACCAGATAGTCCGGCCCGACATCATAGAGCTGGCAGATATTGGGGTGATTCAGCGAGCCCACGGCGCGCGCCTCGCGCTCAAATCGCTCCGAAAATTTCGCCTCCGAGACTTTAATGGCGACAAGGCGGTCGAGACGTCTGTCGCGGGCCTTGTATACTTCCCCCATTCCGCCCGCCCCGATGGGCGCGACGATCTCATAGGGCCCCAGCCGATTTCCGGGAGCTAAGGACATTGTGCGTTGAACGATTGTACCGCGCGACAGCGCGGCCACGGATTGAGGATGGGTGACCGGAATTGAGGTCGTCCGGCGTCGACTTGACGTATCACGCCCTACTCGCGGATTGGCCGGAGGGATGCTCTGTGTTTCAGATAGCTCGGCTCGGCGGCCCCGCAGCTATTTAAGCCGGCGCGGTCGCGCCATTCCGAATCCAACTCGATGCCGTACGGAGGATCTGTTACCAGCAACAGCGGCTTTTTCTCGCCCAGCAGCTTCGCCACGGCCTCCGCGCTGGTCGCATCCCTGCAGAGTACGCGATGCGAGCCACAAATCCACAGGTCGCCGAGTCGGAACACGGGATTGTCCGGCAAAGGCGGAGTCGCGTTGGCTCGCTCGTCCTCTGCGGGCGCGATCAGCAGGTCATCGAGTTCTTTCGGATCGAAGCCGGTCAGGCTGAGGTCGTAATCGGCCTCGCTCAGTTCCTGCAACTCGAGGGTAAGGAGCTCGTCGTCCCAAGCTGCCCACTGCTGCGGCTGCCATTTTGCCGACGGTTTCCAGCGCGTTGGTTGCTGTTCTCACGCGGTCGCCTCTAAGTCGAGCGTGTCGAAGGCTGAGATCGCACGCTCCATCTCCGAGCCCGCCTCGACGGGATACTCCCTCCAATGCTTCTTCCTCAAGGGATCCTGAGTAGCAGCCTCTTGCTCGCGCCAGGATCGAATTGCGTTTGCGATTAGCGTGGGAAACCATCCCCAGCTATGCGGGCCCTTGCTAGTTCCGGGCTCACAGCCATGCAAACACCGATGTCGCAGGAGCTCTCCGATATCCCGCAACGATATGCCGTCCGCTGCCTCCAGGCACATTTGCACAATCTGCGGCGGTGCGCTCTCTTGCATGTGTCGCTGCATGGTGCACCGCTGGCCATACGAGTTGAGCGCGACCGACATCCACTCGCACTCCTCGGGTGTAAATTGGCGCCTGCCCTCTGAGGCAGCGGGCTTTGGTTTTGGGGTTTGGTTTTCAGCGGGCTCATCAGTCGTATCGGATTGGCGGCCAGCGTGCGAATCGCGGTTTTTGCGATTCGTAGGCTGGTAATCAGATGTTGACTGACCCTCTTTCCCTGACCCTCTTGAACCTGATTCTCTTCGGGTTCGGTTTTCCGCAGGGGTGGTGGTGCCTTTCGGCGCTCGCCCGAGTCGCCTGTAAAAGCGTCGTGCCAAAGGAATATGTATCCGTTGGAGCCGCCACTGCCGTCTTTCCGGTAGTGCCTATTCTCGCGGTCAACCGCGATGAGTCCAACCTTCTCCAGTTCCTTGATGTAGCCGCGGGCCTGAGTCTCGCCGAGGCCGGTCTCCTCAGCCAGGGTTGGGATCGCAGGGAAGGCAACACCGTTCTCGCCAGCGTAGCGGTACAGTCGGCCGTAAATCAGTTTCGCGCCTGGTGAGATTCCTCTATACCTGCAGATTTGCTCCGGGATGAGGGCGGCCAGGAAACGCTTGAAGGGACTGACGGGCTGACCAATGGCGGGCGGCCGCGGTTCCTCGCAACCCATTCGCGTGTTCCCGGCGGCACTCACGCTTGCCTCCGGCGCGGCCAAAACTGGCCCGTGTGACTCGTGGTGTGACTTGGCTGGGTGTTTCTGGAACTTCTGGTATTTTGAGAACTTTGTGTTATGTATAAGTTACTTGTTTTCAGTAAGCCAGGAGAGAACAAGTCCCCCTCTCCGCACCAAATAACCGGCTGCTGTATCAATTAAGATACAGCAGCCATTTTCGTTTGTGCCCAAAACGTGCCCGCAATCCGTACGCACGTGCGCATTTCGACGCTATAAACGCCCATCCAAACAATGCCATGCTCTGCCGTTTAGCCAGTATATGTTCCCCATGGCACTGGCACAGGGGCGCCCCCAGTGTCGCTACTAGCTGGTCGCCGTACTGGTGCTGCCGGGTTTGTTTCCGGTATCATGCGCGTTTGCAAGCAGAGAGATCATAGAACTGCGCTTCGCGTCCAAGCCCAACCGAAGTCGGCCTCTTTGTCCAGCCAGTCTCTTCTTCCTGGCTCAGTACTAATCCACGGCAGGCCGGCTCCCAGCTCTTTCCGAGTCACGCGTCACTCGGTCGCAACTTAAGGGAGGCGGCGAGTTCCGACTTCATGCGGAATTCCCACGAGCGGCTACGCCTCTAAACCAGCTAACATTTTCAGGAGGGTGCCGTCTATGAACTTGTCACGAGCCGCCACGCAAGAACACAAACCGATTTTCGCAACCACATCCGGTTCCTCGCCGTGGAGATCCCTGTGACCAAGGCCATCGTGGCACGAGGAGGGTTTCAATCAAGATGAGTTTCAAAGCAGCGCAGTCTATGCTCCATCGCTGGAGAAACAAAGGCTGGATTCTCCTGGCTACCGCTTTGGTTTCATTCGCCGCCGGGTCGCTCTTTACAGCGCGACTGGCGGGCCCTAAACAGGTGGGAGCGGATAGCGGTCACGTCTTTGAGCTCATGATCTACCACACCGCACCCGGCAAAGCGCCTGCCCTTGAATCGATCTTTCGCGATGTTGCCAAGCTGCAAACCAAACACAATCTAAACGTGGCCGGCTATTGGGTACCCAGCGAAGACCCTGCCTGGAGAGACACGTTCGTTTACCTCGTCGTCCATCCCAGCCGAAAGGAAGCGGATGCAAATTGGCAAGCTCTTCATGCCGACCCCGCGTTTCTGCCTTATCGCAAATCAGCGGAGCCACTGATTGAGAACGTCAACGGCGACTACCACGTCGATGAAGTGTATATGCGGCCAACCGATTTCTCAGCGATGAGGTAGGCGAAATGAAACAGTTGACGCTCACGAACGCGGTCCGGCGTTGTGCCCTCATCGGTTCTCTTTTGTTGCTTCCACTACTTGGTCCGGCGCAGGAATCCTGGATCGCCACTTGGGCGGCCAGTCCCGAGCCCGCAGAACCCGATCCAAACCAGCCAATGCTCAGTCTTGAAAATCGAACGGTCCGAGAGCGCGTGCGCATATCTGTTGGGGGCTCTCAGATTTGCATTCGTCTTTCAAACGAATTCGGCTCCTCCCCACTCGTTGTTGGTTCTCTGACTGTGGGAGAGCCAAACGGTGCAGCGAGCGTAAAGTCAGGTTCAATGCGAGCCGTGACTTTTGGGGGAAGCGCCTCGATCACAATTCCTTCGGGCGCAACGGCGCTTAGTGATCGGGCGGCTTTTTCTGCGGCCAACGGATCCGAGATTAGCATCAGTTTATACATTCCCAGACGTGTCGCTACACCCACGTGGCATGCGCTGGCACTCAAGCGCGCCGTGGTCTCGCCAAAGGGAGATTATTCCCATGAAGTGGAGATTCGAGGCGGAACGGAAAGCTCGAGCTCAGTATTCGTGACTGCGGTACTCGTTCCGGCGCGACCTTCCCACCGCCTGATCGTGGCATTCGGCGACTCCATCGTCGATGGCGATGGCTCCACGCCCGAGGCAGACCGCAATTGGCCGAGTGACCTTATCCGCCGAATAGGAAAGAGGGCTGAGGGCTCGAAATGGGCGGTTGTGAATGAGGGCATCGCCGGCAATCGTCTGTTGGATGACGGTCCCATTGCGAACTTGGGCATCAGCGCCCTAGCCCGTTTCGACAAGGATGCCTTATCAGTGCCAGGAGTCACTCATATCGTGCTGCTGGAAGGGATCAATGACCTCGGATTTCCTGGCGCTAAGCTGGGACGACTCTCGCTTGCTGATTCGGGGGATACGCGGAGCGCCGAGGATCTAATCGGCGCGTACCGCCAATTGATTTCTCGCGCCCACGCCCGTCGAATCAAGCTAATTGGTTCCACGATGACCCCTTGTGAAGGCGTGGACATTCCTGGCTACTATTCTGAAGCGAAGGAAGCTACTCGGCAGACCGTCAACAACTGGATTAGAACCAGCCGCGCGTTTGACAGTGTCGTCGACTTCGATGCGGTATTGCGCGATCCCGACCATCCCAGCAGGCTCTTGCCCCGGTTCGCATCGGAAGATCATCTCCATCCAAACGATGCCGGTTATCAAGCGATGGCCGAAGCCATCGACCTCGCTCTCTTCCAATAGCGCAACCTCGGCGAGTGCGGCGCGCTCGCGCTACGGCTCCAGGCCGACGCGGTCGTTCACTGCACTCCAGAGTCGCTGCTTGCAGCCCAGGGACCCTTCTGTGGCCTCCACCGAAACATGGCCCAATGTGAACTAAATCTGGACTCGTCGAATCGCCCGCCGCGGTGCTCGCGCGGCGCTTACTCGTTCGGCGTAGTGCTTTCGCCGAAAACTTGGCGCCGCGGAGATTCGCATGGGAACCACGCAGGAGCCACGCGCCGCACCACCCCCTTGATGTTCCTCAACAATAGCCGTTTGCGGGGCGACGTGGACTCTCATTTAGCCGAGGATACCTTACATGAAGTCCGACTCGGAAAAAGGGATGAGCGGGTTGGCCAATAGGTCCCCACAAGTCGGCTTGCGACAGCCCGACTTCCGGTTTGTGCGTGTTCCGGGGGAATAAGGACGTTTCGGCGTGTTCACGTCAGCCTCGCCGCGCTGCCTCGATGGCGGCGATGTCGATCTTCTTCATCGTCATCATCGCCTCGAAGGCACGCTTTGCCTCACCGCCACCAGCCGCAAGCGCATCGGTTAGCGCGCGCGGGGTGA